>Ga0114946_10000434_pt1 | contig 27953 bp, 22 predicted proteins | sample WalLakDeSediment_FD_88676 | JGI IMG/M metagenome (GOLD analysis project Ga0114946, IMG submission 88676) | Lake sediment microbial communities from Walker lake, Nevada to study Microbial Dark Matter (Phase II) - Walker Lake 11/02/13 Deep Sediment | ecosystem: Environmental > Aquatic >... | reverse complement strand
AGCTGGCGCGAGTCGAGGAGCCCGCGACCCACTCGAGCTGCGAGAACGACTTGCTCGTGCCGTCGGGCAACCCCAGGGTCAAGCGCGCCTCGATCTCGCGGGCCACCCAGCCATCGACCACCGAGTAGTGCACCCGCATCAGCGAGTCGCGCGACGCGATCAAGGGGCCGATACGCTCGTCGCCTTCGACCCACTCGCCGCCCACGCCGATCGGGATCCTCGTGCCTTGGTTGAGCTCGATCTCGTCGATCGAGAGGCCGCGCACGCGAGTCGGCTCGAACTCGTTGTCCGCCTCGGAGACGCTCGTGGACGCCTCGACGTTGGCGCTGCGATCGCCGTCGGGGGAGCACGCGAACATGAGCACCGAGCCGAGCGCGGCGATCCTGGCGGCCCGCGCGGATTCTCGTGTCCTCACGCTCAAAACATACGCGCCTCGCAAATTTTTCCAACCGAGAAGCGCAGGTTGAGAGCGCTCGCGCTCGTTCTCGGCCTGCGAAGCTCGGTGCGCGCTCCGCCGCTGGATCAAACCGGCTCGCGCTCAATCGCCCCGCGGTCCAGCTCAGGCCCCGATCCGATCGAAGCACGGTGTATAACTACTCCATGCGACTTGGGCCTTGGGTTTCCTTCCGTGCTCCCCTGCCAGCGGTGTCTGTGTTCGCCGTCGCGCTCCTGGTTCAGGGATGCGAGATGTCCAACACCGGCGAGACGGACGCCATCGGCGACGACAACAGCGACGGCGACAACGAGACCGAAACCGGCGAGCCCGAGATCCCGTGGGAGCCGATCCCCGCCCGGGGCGACATCAACTTGGCATCGGTGGTGATCAACCAGGGCGTCGATGTCCCGATCACGATCAATGGTGAGTGGGTCGGACCCGCCGATCGCAACACCTTCCTGGTCGCCAACCGCGACACCTTGCTGCGCGGGTTTTGGGAGCTGCCCTCGGACTGGGTCCCGCGCGACATCCGAGCGCAGCTCGAGCTGCGCCATCCCGATGGCACCTCGACGTTCACCAACGTCGTCAAGACCATGGAGGGCCCGTCGTTCGCTGGCGATCTCCATCGCTCGTTCCTGTTCCCGCTCCTCGCCGAACAGCTCCCGCCCGGGGTCCAGTACCACCTGACCTTGTGGGAGACCGGCCCAGGTTTCGAGGACCAGCGCGAGTCGACCACGGCCATCGAGGCGCCGATCGGTGGCCGCCAGCAGATCGGGATCCAGCCCGAGCCGGTCGAGCTCAAGGTGGTCCTGGTGCCGGTGCGCTACCAAACTGGCTCGTGCGACACCAACACCGCCGACATCACCGAGGCGGAAGAGCAGCGCTTCCTCGACTTCATCCACGATCAAAACCCCGTGCAAGAGGTGATCTGGGAGTTCCGCCGCGGCGCGCCGATCCAGTGGAACACCACGCTGACCAGCCTCGCGGAGCTGTGGCAGCCGCTCCAAGAGATGCGGATCGCCGACGCGGCCACCCCCAACACCTACTACTACGCCCTGGTCTCGGCCTGCGCCAACGGTGTCGGTGGCGCTGGCGGCATCGCCCCGGGGCTCCCCCCGGCCACCAAGGATGCCGCCTACCAGCGCGTGTCCTCGGGCCTGTGGCTCAACGGGGGCGAGTACGCCTATCACACGATGGTTCACGAGCTCGGCCACAACCAAGGGTTCGCGCACATCTTTTGCGCTGGCGGCGACGCGGCTGGGATCGATCCCAGCTACCCCTATGAGGACGGCATCATCGGCGTGTGGGGCTTTGGGGTCCGCTTGCACAAGCTCTACAGCCCCACGGCGACCCGCGACTACATGAGCTACTGCAGCCCCAACTGGGTGTCGGACTGGACGTGGAGCAAGGCCTACAAACGGATCCGCACGCTCACCGCGTGGGACTACGAGGGCGCGCCGGCCGATCCACCCAACCCAGGCGAGGTCTTGATCGGGTTGCTGATGAAGGACGGCACCGAGCGGTGGTGGACGACCCCCGGCGGGCATGAGCCTGAGTACTTCGCTGGCGCCCAGACCATCGAGTTCGACTACCGCGCGGACGGTGGCGAGGTCATCGAACAGCCGGTCGCGATCTCGACCCTCGATGATGGCACCACGATGATCACGGCCGCGGTCCCCCGACCCGGCGTGAAGCTAGGCGCTGCGACGCGCTTGCACGGTGGCGAAGCCCACGCGATCGAGCTCCCGGTCGACCGGGCTTGGAGCTTCTGATCTGATGATCTGAGAACCCACGCAAAAACCAGCGGCGGCCCGGCGGGCCCCGCTGGTTTTTGTTTGGTTGGCTCGATCAGGAGGCGACGCGGTGGATATCGATCCGAGGAGCGCTCGACGCTTGGCCTGGCCCCGCGCTGCGAGTGCCTGCGCTGAGCGACTTGCGGAAGCTGCGGTCGATCTGCCGAAGCAGGCGCCGCAGGCTCTTACACACGGGGGTCGCTTGGCGAACGACGACGCCGATCTGGAAGCCAAGCCGCGAGGGCCCGAGCCGATCGACGACCAGGCGATGCTCACCGACCGTCGCTTGGATCTCGGAGCCTGCCTCGTCGCCCTGCTGATCCTCGATGTCGTGGAACACCAGCGAGAGCCGCGAGAGCGCCCGGCCGACGACGGCGTCATCGAGGGTCGAGTCGTTGCGGCCAGCCACGATCTCGCAGTTGCGCAGGAGGTACGCCGCGAGGATGTCTGGCGTCTGAGCGAGGCGCTCGATCTTCTCGAGCACGTCGCGCGGGGTGTCCTCGACGTCTTGGCGACCGGGGCGATCGCCAGACTCACGCTCGAGCAAGCCCTCGATGCGGCCGACGATGGTCCGCGCGCTCGCGCTGCGTCCGGCGATCCAAGTCGCCTTGGCGTCGGTCCAGCCGAGCAGCTCGCGGACCGCCGCGGCCCCCCGGTTCTCGCGGGTGTGGGCGTGGACGGGCTGCCCGTCCTCGAGGTGAACGGCGCCGGACGACGAGCCACCCGCGATGTGCAGGATCCCGTTGCTCGACGCAGCGGCGTGCAGCCGGAGCAGCTCGCTGGTCTCGACGGCGGCGCAACGCCCAGGGAAGTCGACCTTGCGCTCGTGCGCCTTTAGGACCCGCAGCAGCGCCGCCGGTTCACAGGGGCTCGCAATGATCGCGGTCGCCTCGACCTCCGCCGCGACCTCGATGGCGCGCTCGTCAAAGCGCGGCGCGATGACGATGAGCGAGACGCTGGGATGCGCCGCTCGGACTCGTTTGGACAGCTCGCCAAACTCTGCCCCGACGGGCTCGACCACCATCGCGACCGCGGGTTGGTCGATCCTCGGCCCGTCGGAATGCAGCAATATGCGCACCCCTGGCCGGACGGATTGAACCATCTCGGCGAGCGCGCTGCTTTGGTGGGGAGCATGGGCTGCGATCAACAAGACCAAAGGGAACATGTTCGGGGTCATGGCTTTCCTCTCCTGCGCGTCGGTGAGACGGCTGACAGTGTGAACAGCACATGCCGTGCCAATCGGTGCAACCAACTGTCCTTTAGACCAATTATGCTTAATTCGGGGTGTGGTGGCCAACCAATGGTGATCGCCAGCCCCACGAGGATCCGCCTAAGGGTCCGTAGGTGGCCAAATTCCCGCTTATTTTTGGGACCTTGGGGCGTTACTCTACGGGCGCGGGGCGAGACCGAGCATGATCCCGAAAGCGCGAGATCCCGGCCACCGCCGCGGGGCCCGCCCAATCTGCGAAAAACTGGAGCGGCTTGATTGCGCCCTCCCCTAGTCGTGCGATTGTACCGCTCCCGATGACGTCGATGACGGTGTCGGACTCGCCGCCAAGGAGGCAGCATGCTGACACTGACCAGGAAGGCCGGCCAGAAGATCCGTATCGGGGACGACATCGAGATCGTCGTGAGGGAGATTCGTGGCCGTCAGGTGCGGATCGGCATCACGGCCCCGAACGGGCTCCCGGTCTACCGCGAGGAGCTCTACCAACAGATCCTCGCGGACAGCGAGGCGAGCGACGCCGACCAAGCGGTGGATCCAGGCGAACCGAGCGACACCGCGAGCCCGGCCGAGGGCCAGTAGCGGCCGGCTTCACTCTTCGGCTTCGCCCGGCTGGCCCGACTGCGACCAGCGCCTCCTCGAGAAGGAGTAGCGCCCGGTCTCGCGGCGCTCGATCGCCAGCCGGATGAGCGCAGCTTGCATCCGCGCTCGCACCAGGTCGTCGCAGCGCTGCACGTAGCTCTCGTCGGCGGCCGCGTCGGGGCCGTTGGGCTCGAACATGATCGGCTCGAGCACTTCGCCGATCATGCGCACGGGGAACGGCAGGTAGACCAGCGGCGGGCCCGGCGTGAGGCCCCAGGGCAAGCTCAGGGTCAGCGGCCAGGTCTTGACCCGAAACAAGGGCTTGGTCAGCAGCATCCGCGCGAGCGCCGTTCCGCCGCCGAGCACGACGAAGACCTCGTGTGCGCCCGCGACCACGATCGGCACCACCGGGACCCGCTCGCGCAGGGCCAAGCGGATGTAGCCCGTGCGCCCGGCGAAGATGATGCGGTCGCGCTCGGCCCAGGGCCGCAGCGTGTCTTGCTCGCCACCTGGATAGACGATGACCTTGCGACCAGCAGCGAACACCGCGTGAGCCATGGCGCTCGACGCCCGAACCACGCCTAGGGGCACGATCTGGCGAAACACCGGGAGGCTCACGACCATGTCGTGGGCCAGCCAGTAGGGCACCGACTGGACTCCATGCGCGCGATACAAGGCGACGCCGATCACGAACGAGTCCGGCGACATGGAGCCGCCGTTGTGGTTGCCGACGAGCAACGCGGGCCCCTTGGGCACCCGCTCGAGCCCACGGATCTCTGGTTGGAACCAAAAGTCTAGGGCTGGACCGATGCGCTCGACGGCCCCCGCGAGGAGCTTGTCGTCGCGCGCGATGTCGTCTGGATTGAAGTGTGAAGGCTCGGAAACCACCTGAGTCTCCAACCCGGACCATAGCTCTTTTCGCGACCGTATACTCGCGGACATGAGCGCGACCGCGACCCACTTCCGCACCTGTCACTTGTGCGAGGCCATGTGCGGGTTGGCCATCGAGCTCGACGGACAACGCATCGTCGCCATCCGTGGGGATCGGGACGATGTTTTCAGCCAAGGCCATATGTGCCCGAAGGGGCCGGCGCTCGCGCAGCTGCACGACGATCCCGATCGTCTGCGCCGGCCGCTCCGGCGGACCGGCGACAGCTGGCGCGAGATCGACTGGGATGAGGCGCTCGATGCGGCCGCCGAGGGCATGCACCGACTCCAGACGGACCACGGCAAGGATGCGCTCGCGGTGTACCTGGGCAACCCGGCTGTGCACAACCACGCGGTCGTGCTCTACGGGCCGCCGTTCCTGCGCTCGCTTCGAACCCGCCACCGCTACTCGGCGACCTCCGTCGATCAGCTCCCGCAGATGTTGGTCGCCTACCTGATGTTTGGCCACCAGCTGCTGCTGCCGATCCCCGACTTGGATCGCGCCGAGTACATGTTGATCGTCGGCGCCAATCCGCTGGTGTCGAACGGCAGCATCATGAGCGCGCCGGACGTGCGCCGGCGGCTGCGGACGATCCAGCGCCGCGGCGGCAAGATCGTCGTGGTTGATCCGCGCCGAACCGAGACCGCCGAGGCCGCCGACGACCACCTGTTCGTGCGCCCGGAGACCGACGCGCTGCTGCTGCTCGCGCTGCTCAACGTGATCCTGAAGGAAGGCCGCGAGCGCCCCGGTCGGCTGCTCACCCTGATCGACGGCGCGACCCGAGTCCGCGCCGCGATCGCCCGCTTCACCCCCGAGCGTGCGGCCGGACCCACCGGGGTGGCGGCCGAACGGATCCGCGAGCTCGCCCGGGAGCTCGTCGATCGCCGCGGCGTGGTCTACGGCCGCGTCGGCGCCTCGACCCAACGCTTCGGCGCCCTCACCCACTGGGCGATCAACCTGCTCAACGTGTTCACGGGCGCCCTCGATCGCTCGGGCGGCGCGATGTTCTCCCGGCCCGCGGTCGATCCCTTGAGCTTGCCCAAGGGCGTCGGGCTTGGCCCCGGCGCGTTCGGGCGCTGGCACAGCCGGGTCCGCGGGCTGCCGGAATTTGGCGGTGAGCTCCCGGTCGCGAGCTTCGCCGAGGACATCGTCGCTGGCGACGCCGACGCGCCCACGAGCTCGAAGCGGCCTGCGCTCGCGCCGATCCGGGGGCTGCTCACGATCGCCGGCAACCCGGTGCTGTCGACGCCCAACGGCGCGGCCCTCGGCGCGGCGCTCGAGCGCCTCGAGTTCGTGGTCTGCGTCGACATGTACCTCAACGAGACCACCCGCCACGCCGACCTGATCTTGCCGCCCACCTCGCCGCTCGAGCGCAGCCACTACGACCTGGTGTTTCACCTGCTCGCGGTCCGCAACACCGCCAAGTGGTCGCCGGCGCTGTTCGAGCCGCCGGCCGACGCTCGCCATGACTGGCAGATCCTGCACGGGCTCGAGACCCGCATGCTGAAGCTGCGTGGCCAGGACTCGCTGATCAAGCGCGGGGTCCATGGGCTGCTCGATCGCCTCGGGCCCGACGGCTTGATCGATCTCGGGCTCCGGCTCGGACCCCACGGGCGCCTGATCCCCGGGCTGCTGCGGCCGGTGCTCGGCGATCGGCTCGCGGGTCTCGACCGCGCGACGCTCGAGCGGCACCCACATGGAGTCGACCTCGGACCGCTCGAGCCCTGCCTCCCGGGGCGCCTGCCGGGCAAGCGTCGCATCGATCTGGCGCCGCCGCAGTTGATCGAGGACCTCGGCCGGCTCGAGCGGAGCTTCCCAGACGGCGCCGCGGCGCCGCGGATGCCGAGCGTGGAGCGACCGAGCTTCACGCTGATCGGCCGTCGGCTGCTGCGCAGCAACAACTCGTGGATGCACAACCTGCCCAAGCTCGTCGCCGGCAAGCCGGCGTGCACGCTGTTGATGCACCCCGGCGACGCCGAGCGACTCGCCCTGCGTCCCGGTGATCGCGTCGAGCTTCGCTCACGGGTCGGCGCGATCGAGGTCCCGCTCGAGCTCAGCGACGCGATCATGCCCGGCGTCGTCAGCCTCCCGCACGGCTTTGGCCACGGTCACGAAGGCACGCGGCTGAGCACGGCCAACGCCCACCCCGGGGCAAGCATCAACGACCTGACCGACGAGCTCGAGATCGACGAGCTCTCGGGCGTCGCCGCGCTCTCGGGCGTTCGGGTCAGCGTCCGACTGGCGCGGGGGGCTGAGCTGCGGGACCGGTGACGACGAACGCCCCGCGCAGGTCGCCGACGCGAAACCCGGTCGCCTGATCGTCGGGGTAATGGTCGGCGAGCGCCGCGATCACGGCGGGATCGAGCTGCTCCGCCGGGCCGTGGCAGCCGAGGCACACGCCGCCCAAGGGGATCGCCCGCATGTAGCGAAGCTCGGCCTCGGCTCCGCTGCCCTCGATCGCGCTCCACTCGAGGGTCGCTGGATCGGTGACCGCGCCGCTCGCGAGCTGCGCCTGCCAATCGTCGAGCACGGCCTGCTGCCAGGGGCTGGGGGCGTTTTGAGGGTTGCGCACCCGCGTCGATGTGCGGACCAGCGTCCAGCCCGCTTTGGAATGCTTGGCGCTGATCATCGGCGCGTCGTGCTTGCACACGTCGATCGCGTGGACTGGACCGCCGGCCTCGATCGCGGCGAGCAGCGTCGCTTGGAGATCAGCAGCGAAGGCCTGGGTCATCGCGCGAGCGTGGTCCGTGGGGGCCTCTCGCCCGCCGTCGGACTTGCACGCGACGAGCGACCCGAGCACGAGCGCGGCGACCCAGGCCCCTCGCTCGAAACCGATCTGGCTTGGCATCACGCGAGCCAGTTCACGAGATGCGCGACGACAAAGCCAGCTCGCGCCGCGGAAACATCTGCGTGGGTCCGATCGCCAAGCGGTGCCAGACTCTGGCGAGCGCCGAGATGGATCTTCAGCGCCAGCACGAGATCGCACGCACGCACCGGCTCGGGGTCGGGACCAACGCGGGGCTCGCGGCGCTCAAGCTGTCTGTCGGGGCGCTCGCCGGATCGCCGGCGTTGCTCGCCGACGGCGTCCACTCGCTCAGCGACGTCGCGCTGAACCTCGGCGCGTGGCTTGGCTGGCGCTGGGCCTCGCGTCCACCCGACAGCGAGCACCACTACGGCCACGGCAACGGCGAGGCGCTGACGACCCTGGTCGTCGGGCTGGTCATCGTCGCGACTGGCGCTGGATTGATCTGGGGGAGCATTCGGCACGAGAGCCGGGTCAGCGCCGACCTGTTCGGCGCCGCGGCGGTCGCTGCGGGGCTGGTCAGCGTCGTCGTCAAGCTCGCCCTCGCCCGGTTCACGGCCCGCCGCGGTCGGGAGTTCGACAGCTCGATCCTGATCGCCGTCGCCCGCGACAACGCGGCCGATGTGCTGACCAGCGCGCTCATCGTCGTCGCGATCGTCGGGGCGATCGGCGGGCTGCGTTGGCTCGAGCCGGCCGCCGCGATCGGCGTGGGGGTCGTGATCGGCTGGCAGGGGCTCCGCAGCGCCCGTGAGGCCGTCGGTGTGCTGATGCTGCGCGCCCCGGACCACCAGCTCACCTCGCAGATCGGCGAGGTCGCGGCCGGTGTCCCGGGCGTGCTCGCGGTCGACGGGCTGCGCGTCCACCCGCTCGGGACTCACCTTCGGGCGGAGCTCGAGATCACCGTGGACGGTCAGCTCCCGGTCGCCGAGGGCCACGCGATCGCCCACGCGGTCGGAGACGCGGTCGTGTCGAGCTGCCGCCGGGTCGAAGAGGTCGCCGTCCACGTCAACCCGCGCTGAGCGGACCCAATGAAAAACGGCGCCCCAGCTGCGATTCAACTGGGAGCGCCGTGTTCGTGGACCGAGCGCGGGCGCTACATCCCGAGCTTGCCCTTGACCATCGCCGGGACGTCGATGCCGGTCGCGGCCTTGATCTGCTCGCTGTAGTTGACGATCTTGCCGGCGAAGTCGTCGTCGCCACCGGACCCGCCCTTGCCGAGCACGGTGAGCCGGTCGACCTTCAGATCGCCCATGCTCTGGGCCATCTTGGTCATCAGCGGGACGAGCTTTTGCATGAGCAAGATCTCACGCCCCGCGGTGCCCGAGGTGTTGTAGCGCTCGGCGATGTCGGACAAGACCTTGGCGGTCGCCCGCCCCTGCTCGACGATCTTGGCGGCGTCGCCCTTGGCGTTCTCCTCGGCCTCCCGGCACGCAGCTTCGGCGGGCTGGAGGACGTCGGCGTCGAGCTGCAGGCGAACCTGCTTGATGCGCGCGTCTTGGGTGTCGACCTCGGCGTTGGCCTGGGCGACCAAGCCCTGAACCTCACCGAGCTGCTGGGCGATCATCGCCTCGCGCCGGGTCCGAGCGTCGGCGACGCGACGCTCGTTCTCCTGGACGGAGATCTCGATGTCGGCCTCGATCTTGGACAGCTCACCGCTCATGGTGTTGCGCCACTTTTGCTCGGCGGCCTCGGCCCGGGTCTCGGCCTCGACGATCTGCGCGTCGCACCGGATCTTGGCGCTGATCTGCCGACCGATCGCGTCGAGGTAGCCGACCTCGTCGGACACGTTTTGGATCTTGAGGGTGTCCATGACGAGCCCGAGCCGGCTCAGATCCTGCTCAGCCTCCTCGACGAGCCGCGACGCGAACTCCTCTTTGTCCTTGTTGACCTGCTCGGGGGTCAAGGTCGCTAGCACCCCGCGAAGGTTGCCCTCGAGGGTCTCGCGGGCGATCTGCATGATCTCCTCGCGGGGCTTGCCCAAGAACCGCTCGAGGCAGTTGTTGAGCAGCGGCTCCTCGCCGGGGATCTTGATGTTGGCGACGCCTTGGACCATGAGCGGGATGCCGCCCCTGGAGTAGGCGTTTTGGACCCGGACCTCGACGATCATGTTGGTCAGGTCCATCTTGTCGACCATCTCGAACAACGGGACCCGGATGCCCCGGCCGCCGCGGATGATCCGGTAGCCGGCGAGGCGGTTGTTGCCGGCCGAGCGGAGCCGGCCTGAGAAGATCAGGACCTCGCTCGGCTGGCACACGTAAAGGACCCGCTTGACGACCGCCAACAGCGTGACGAAGCCGAGGGCCAAGATGAGCGCGAGCAGGCCGAGGGCCTCGGGCTCGATGAACGCGAGGGGCATGATCATCACGAGAGCTCCTTTCCAAGGTTGGTGGAGACGCTGGGAGGCTTGAGGCCGAGGGCCCCGAGCGCCCGCTTGCCGGCGCCGCTCGGTCCTCCGGATCCACCGCCACCGCCACCGGCGAGCACCGCCGGGATGTCGATGCCGATGGTCTCCCGCAAGGAGCTGAGCACGGCCGCGACGGTCTTGGGGTAGGCGGCGGCGTAGGCGGCGAGCGCCGAGCCGTCGCCGCGATCGAGCACGTTGACCTCGCCAACCTCGATGTTGTCCATGTGATCGGTGACCGTCGAGATGATCTCTTCGAGGTGCTGGATCACGTAGATCTCCTTGGCGTTGGCCCCCATCGCGTTCCAAGCGAGGGTCGTCGCATCAAGGACCTCGACTAGCGCGCGACCGTTCTCCATGGTCGGCGCGGCGTCACCCTTGGCGCGGATGAACTCGGCTTGCCGCCGAAATTCGGCGGGGATGATGACGTCGGCTTGGAGCCGCCGCTGCTCGAGCTGCGCGCGGATCTTCTGGAGCTCCTGCTCGGCCTGCGCGCGGGCGGTGTTGGCCGCCGCGATGGCCTCGCGCTCGACCGCCTGCGCGCCACCATCGAGCTCGGCCCTGACCTTGGCGAGGTGGTTGCGCTTTTGCAGGATCGCCGTCTCGGCTTGGGCCTTGGCGACCTCCGAGCGGCTCTTGGCCGCCGCCTGAGCCTGGGTGATCTCCTGCATCGCCTGGTTCTCGGCGTTCTCGGCGTCACGCAAGACCCTCGCGATCTGCGGGCGACCGAGCGAGTCGAGGTAGCTGGTCGAGTCCGCGACGTTTTGGATCTTGAGGGTGTCGAGCTCGAGCCCGAGCTTGTCGAAGTCCTTGACCGCGCTGGTCATCAGCTTCTCGGCGAAGGTCAGCCGGTCCTCGTTGACCTGCTCCGGGGTCATGTCGGCGACGACCTCACGAACGGCGCCCTCGAGGGTCTGCTGGGCGACGATGTAGATCTCGCGCAGGTCTCGGCCCAAGAACCGCTCGATCGCGTTGCGGATCAGCGCCGGGTCCGAGTGGATCTTGACGTTGGAGATGGCGTGGATGCTCAGGGGGATGTTGCCGGCCGAGTAGGCGTTCTCGACCCTGACGTCGATCGACAGGTTGCGCATGTCCATGCGATCGACGCGCTCGATGATCGGGATTCGCCACTTCCGACCGCGACCACCACCCGAGAACTCCTCGGGCTGATCGAGGCGACCGTGGGGCATGATGATCAGCGGGCCGAGGTCGACGCCGTTACGCATGCGCCGTTGCCCGGTGAAGATCAGCACTTCGTTGGGTAGGCAGATGTGCAAAAAATTCTTGATCAGCATGAGCGTGACCAAGAGCGTGGCGCCGATCGCCGCGGCGACGACGGCCACCGAACCAAGGGTGATTTCGGCGAGAGGTGGGGCGTAGGCCCCGAGCTGTGAGAAGACTGTTTGATCCATGAGCTGACTCCTCCTGAGAGTCGAATCGGTGGGGGGTTTAGAAATTTTGGCTGCCGGGAGGCTCAGCCGTGAGCTGCGGCGCGGGCCGTGTCGAGCCCGACGACGACGGCCTTTGACCCGCGCATGTCGACGATCATGGCCTGCTCGCCGCGGGCGATGCTGAGCTCGTCGGACTCGGCGAGCATGTCGACGGTGGTGCCCTTGAGCTCGATCCGGACCTTGCCGAGCTTGTTGGGCCCGACCGCGATCAGCATCTCGCCGGTCTTGCCGATGTAGTCGTCGACGCCCGCGGCCACGCCGACGTCGCTGGCGGACAGCCGGTTGATGAGCGTGACCGCCGTCCACCCGGTCAGGGCCCCGACACCAACCGCCAGCCCGAACCCAGCGAACTTGCCGGCGAGCGCGAGGATGTCGAGGAGGATGCCGGTCAGGCCGAAGAACGCGGCGAAGAAGGTCCAAAAGCGGATCGACGCGAGGACCCCAAACAGCCCCATCAGATCGCCCGGGCCGCCACCGTGGCCGTCGGCCTCGTGATCGAGATCGAGGTCGATGTCCGCATCGTCACCTCCGCCGAGTAAAAATGAGGCTCCCAACAAGATCGAGCCAAGGACCAGGGCGAAGACGTAGGCATAGATGAACATCGTGACCTCCGCAGCGCCCTACTGCCGGACGCGCGCGGTATTTCATACCAGCGCGAGGCAGCCGCGCGGGTGCTATCTTGCAAACCCCGCGAACTAGCGTTCCGCGCGTCGCTGTCGCTGAAACCAGCCTGCTAAGTCGAGAGCCGGACGCGGGGCCCATCATGGCCAGGCTCGACGACGAGCGTGACCTGACTGTCCAGCCACCGCTCGGCCCGCGCGCTGGCCCCGACGCCAAGCAAGATCCGCCGGGCGCCCTCAGGCGTACGCGCGCGGGTCTCGACGAACACCCGGTAGCCCTCTTCGAGGCGGCGGAGGATCGCGTCGAGCACGGGGCTCGGGTCCTCGCGGCGGACGATGACGATGGCGCCAACCGGGAGCCCGCGCACCCTCGTCCAGGCCTGCTCGAGATCGCTTTGATCGTCGACGACGAGCTTGGGAACGGCGAGGGATTCGGCGAGGGTCTCGGCGTAACCTGGGGTGCTGATGTAGACGAGGCTGCCCTCGGCCACGGTCACGGGCTTGGGCTCGGATCGCCCGCTACTCGGGTTGGTCGCCGGTAGCGGGCGCTCGCGTCGAGGATCGAGCTGCGCGGCCAGCGGCCTGAGTTCGCGTTGAGTGGCGGCTCCGCCCGAGGCCGTTGAGAGGTTGTCGCTGCGGGTCGGCCGGGACTCGAGCGCCCGGGTCGGACGGGCCACGGGCGGGCCGGCGAGGCTGCCGAACGGGTCGTCGTCATCGTCGTCGTCGTCGTCGTCGTCGGGGACCCCGATATGCGCGCTCTCACGCTCGACCTCGAGATCGGCTGCGGTCGCGGGCCCGTCGAAGCCAACGTCGAACTCCTCCTCGTCAGCGAGGGCCCACGTCCCGCTCTCGAATGGCGCCGCCGGGGCCACCTCACGCAAAGCTGGCATCTCGAGGGCTTCGATGCGCAGCTGCGAGGGCGGGCCGCCCGAGCCGAGGCCCGAGCCGACGGTCTCGAAGCCGCCGGTCTCAAAGCTGTGATCATCGTCGAGGCCAAACGCGTCGTCGAGTTGGATGCCGAGCTCGAGCGGAGCTTCGCGCTGGGCTCGGACGAGCATGCCGTCCGCGCGGGGCTCGGCGTGGACGGCCCAGCTGCCGTCGGCCTCGATGGTGAACTCGATCGGGTTGCCGATGACGAGCTCGACCTGCTGGCTGTCGTCGATGACCGCGACGATCATGTCGAACAGCTCGTTGCCAGGGAGCACGCCTTGCTCGCGCTCGGGCCCGCGAGCGGTGGTCAACGACACCGGCTGGCCTGATTCGAGCACGACCTCGCTCGCCGAGCGTCGGGCCGCGGATTCGAGCAGACTCAACAAGGACCGCATGCGGCGAACGATAACAAACCCAGCGCGCTAGCGGTTGCGCGCGTGGGTCCGTGGCTGCATGAAGCTGCGCATCCCCGCGGTGCTGCGGGTGAAGCCAAAGCCGGACATCTTCCAACCAACCCAAGGGGCCCCAGCGGCGGCGCTCAGGCCCCGGTTGATGCCGATCATCCCGGCCTCGAGGCGCTCGGCGACGGCGTCGGTCGCAGGGCCCGGTGGGCCCCAAACCGAGGCCCCGAGCCCGTAGTGGGTGGCGTTGGCCCGGCGCACGGCTTCGTCGACCTCGGTGTAGCTCGAGATCGCGATGACCGGGCCGAAGGTCTCCTCGCGCGACAGGCGGCTGGCATCGGAGACGCCCCGGACCACGGTGGGTCCGAGCCAGTAGCCGGGCTCGCGCTGCTCGCCTTCGATGACGAACTCGGCTCCGTGAGCGCGAGCGTCGGCGAGCTGGGCCAAGACGATGTCGCGCTGGGCGGCGCTGGCCATCGGCCCGATGTCGGTGTCCTCGGCCAAGGGATCGCCGACGCGGTAGCCCTGGACTAGGGCCCGGACGATCGCGACGAACTCGGCCTCGAGCTCCTCGGCGACGAACACCCGCTCGGTCGCGACGCAGATCTGCCCGCTGTTGGTCAGCGAATTGCGGACGGCGAACGCGGCGGCCTGCTCGAGGTTGGCCCCGGGCAAGACGATCATCGGATCCTTGCCGCCGAGCTCGAGGACCAGGCGCTTCATGGAGTTGGCGGCCTCGCGCATGATCGCTTGGCCGGTGCCGATCGAGCCCGTGAACGCGACCATGCCGACCTGGTCGGCGGGGCTCTCGACCAGCGCGCGGCCGATCTCACCGCCGCCTTGAACGAGGCCAAACACGCCAGCCGGGAGCTCGGCGCAGAGCAGCTCGTGATAGAGCGCGCCGCTTTGGGGGGTGAACTCCGAGGGCTTGAGCACCGCGGCGTTGCCGGTCAGCAGCGCCGACATCACGAGGTTGTTGGGGGTGCTGATCGGGAAGTTCCACGGGGCGATGACCGCGACGACCCCGAGCGGGCGCCACTGGGTCGTGACCTCGATGCCGCCCTCGCAGCCGACCTCGTCGGCGCAGGCCTCTCGCGCCCGGGTGATGAACGCCTCGGTCCGCGTGTGGACGTTGGCGAGCTCGGCTCGGGCGTGCTTGATCGGCTTGCCCATCTCAATCGATATCGCCCGAGCGAGGGCCTCGCTGACCTCGCTGTCGTCGCGCAAGCGAGCGGCGAAGCGACGCGCGGCCGCGGCCCGACCTTCGAAGCCGAGGGCCCACCACGCTGGCTGGGCCGCGGCCGCGGCCGCGGTGGTGGCACGTAATTGCGCGAGGGTCGAGGCGTCGACGCGCGCGAGCGCTTCGCCAGTTGCCGGGTTGCGCGTCTCGATGATCGCCGCCATTGGGCGCAGTGTAGTCTCGTGCACGGGTATTACCAGGCACGGCGCCGCCCGTGACCGGACCCACGCCCGGGCCCGCGACGGAAACGAACGGCGCCCCGCAGGGCTCGGTGGTTCGCGCTACATAGCTGGCAGCGCGACGATGGCCACCCGAGATCACTACCGCGACCTGAGGGATCGATGACCGCCGGCTGGCCTGACCAGGCCGTGCTCGCCGTCGAGCTGGCCCTGATCGCCTACGTGGTGTTCGCGGTGGTCTCGATCGTGCTCGAGCGCCGCCGACCGACAGCGACGCTGGCGTGGATCCTGGTCTTGGTCCTGCTTCCGGTGGTCGGCCTGGTCGCGTATCTGCTCATCGGCCGGCGCAAGGCCAGGCGCAGCCGACGCAGCCGCCGCCGTCGAGGCCTGCGCCCGACCGAGGCCACGGCCGAGATCGCCAACCTCGAGCGATCACCGGCCGACCTCGCGCCCCAAGTCCGCGGGCTGCTGCGGCTCGCGCTGACCCGCGCGGCCGGTCCCGTTCGGCGGGCCGACGAGGTCCAGATCCTCTCGCGTCCGCGCGATCCCTTCGCGGCCTTGGAGCGAGCGATCGCCGGGGCTGAGCACCGCATCCACATGCAGTTCTACATTTGGCGCGGCGACGACACCGGCGCGCGGATGATCGAGCTGCTGTCCGAGCGCGCCGCGGCCGGCGTCAAGGTTCGCCTGCTCTACGACGACTTCGGCAGCATCGGCACGCCGCTGAGCCACTTCGAGCCCCTGCGTCGGGCCGGGGGGGAGGTCGCCCGCTACGGCGCGGTCAAGCTCCGCTTCGCCCGGCCACGGGGGCGCCTCGACTTTCGCAACCACCGCAAGCTGCTGTGCATCGACGGCGCGCTCGGGTTCACCGGCGGGCTCAACATCGCCGACGAGTACCGGGGCACGACGCGCAGCGGCCGGGTCTGGAACGACGTGCTCGTGCGCATGACCGGCGACGCGGTGCTCGGGCTCGAGGCGGTGTTCATCGAAGATTGGCTGGTCGCGACGAACGAGCTCGTCGAGCTTCACAGCGATCTCCCGGACGCGGGGACCGAGCCGCCGATGGCCGAGCACCCGAGCACGCCGATGGTCTCGACGGGGCCGCTGGTCCAGATCGTCCAAAGCGGGCCGGATCAGGCGCCGGACGGGCGCGACGACAACGCCTCGGTGATCGCCGCGACCTTCGTGGCCGCGATCGGCACGGCGCTCGAGCGGGTCTGGATCGCGACGCCCTACTTCATCCCCGACGAGGCGCTCACGCTGATCCTCCAGACGGCGGCGTTGCGCGGCGTCGACGTCAAGATCCTCGTCCCCAACTTGTCCGACAACGACCGGCGCTTCGTCGGGCTCGCGGCGCGCAGCTACTACGACGAGCTGTTGGCCGCGGGCTGCGAGATCCACGAGTACACCCCGGGGATGCTGCACTCGAAGTACATGGTCGTCGATGACACGATCGCGGCGATCGGCTCGGCCAACATGGACGTCCGCAGCCTGTACCTCAACTATGAGGTCACGGCGATGTTCTACGATCGCGGGGTCTGCTCGGAGCTCGCGGAGGTGTTCGTCGACGACATCCGCGACGGGCGGCGCGTCGAAGCGACCGACCGGGCGTTGATCCCGATGCGCTGGCGGTTCGCCGAGGGCGTCGCCCGGATCATGTCTCCGCTTTTGTAGACGGGGGAAGATCGCCGGGTCGGACCAGGGCCGTTGCGATCAAGGCCGAGAGCAGCAGCATCGCGCCGGCTGGGACCGCGAGCACGGCGGGGCCTGGATCCGTGGGCCCGTGGAGCAGGCCACCGAGCATGAACCCCAAGCCGACCAAGCCCGCCCCGAGCAGCCCCGCGACGCGGATCTTTCGGGCCCACGGCGCCGGGGTTTGGAGGCGCTCGAGCGCCCAGGCGAGGCCGAGGTTGACGAGCCCGAGCACGCCGCCGTGAGCGTGACCGAGGCGCAGGAACTCGCGGCGCAGGGGATCGTCGAGCCAACCTTGGGCGCGCAGGCCGAGCATGGCCTCGAGCCACAAGCCCGAGGCCAGGAACAGGGCGATGAGCACGATCGACGCGCGCAGGTGGGTTTCAAGGCGCAAGGCTCGAGGGTTTTACTTGCTGATCATTCACCGATCCACAGGGCCCGGCCCTCGCGCTCGGCGAACAGGCGCTCGCGCAGCTCCGGCCAGTCCGCCAAGCCCGGGGGCCCGACCCGATCGCGGACCCGGACCTGGGCGCTGACGCGCTCGTCGATCGGGCCGAGGTAGTCGAAGGTCGCGAGCGCGGCGAGCAGCTCGGCGTCGCCGGTCTGCTCGGCCAGGGTCCGCATGGCTCGCCAGCTAAACCACCGGACCGAGGGGTACTCGTCCTCGAGGCCATCGGCGAGCCACGCCAGGCGATCGGCGACGGCCCCGGTCGCGCCGGGTTGGGCGAGGGCGTGGGCGGCGAGGTTGCGTTGGAGCGGATCACCGCCGAGCAGGTCGAGGACCACGCGCGAGGCCAGCCGCTCTTCGGGCGACTCGGCGCGGGTGGGCGGGCTGCCGCGCAAGCCGAGGCCGGCCATGGCGTCGGCGGCCCAGGCCCGCGAGCGATCGACGTGGCACTGCGTACACGCGTCGGGTTGATCGGCGCGGCCGAGCCAGGCGCCAGGGTCGGGGCTGGTGATCCGGTGGCTGATCATGCCTTCGAGCAGGCCATAGGTGGTCTTGGGCATGTGGCAGCCGAGGCAGTCGACGTCCCGGTGCTCACGATGGCCCCCATGACCGCCGGGCGAGCTGGCGCCGCCGAGCTCGGCGACGGCGTGACAGCTCACGCAAGCGCCCTGCCCGGCCCTGCCCGCGCGGACCTGGCCGTCGGGCTGGTCGCCGTGCATGGCGTGGCAGTGGCCGCAGCCGAGCCCGGGCTCACCGGCCTCACCGGGCTCACCGGCATAGCATGGCGAGAGCAGCAAGCCTTGGTACTCGTAGGCCGACAGCCGCGGCGTGCGATCGGGCCAAAACCTCGGGGCGAACGGCTGGCCGTGGTCGAGCCCGTCGACGCTGGCGATGGTGGTGTCGGCGAAGATCGGGCGAGAGACCGCCGCGAGCAGGTCGCCCGGGACGAAGCTGTCGCCCTCGCGCAGGACCGCGGCGATGTCCTTGGCGATGCGCTGGCCGTGACAGCGCCCGCAGATCGCCGACTCCCGGGCAGGATCGAGGCGCGCGGGGTTGGTGATCGAGCCGTCGGGCAGGCGCCTGTCGGCGAGCAGGCGTCGAAATGGCTTGCCGCGGTGGCGCTCGAGGTGGGCGTCGGCGGGGCCGTGGCACGCTTCGCAGGCGATCCCGAGCTCGCCGACTCGACTCTCGAAGCGCGCCGCCGCGGGCTCGGTCCCCGGCGCAGGCTCGGTGTTGTGACAAAAAATGCAGTTGTCGTTCCAGCGGCTGAGGTGGCGCTCGTAGTCGGCCAGCGATCCGAGCTCGCCCTCGGGCTCGACGAACGCCCCGTTCATGTGGATCCAACGCCGCTCGGCCCGATGCCAGGCGACCGGCAGACGCCACAGCTCGCCCGATCCGGCCGAGTCCGGGGCCCGATCGACGGCGGCGACGTACTGCTGAAACCGGTGGCTGCCGACGCTGAGCACGACCGCGACGTCGAGCACCGGTGCGCCCGCTGAGCGCAGCTCGCCAGCGTCATCGAGGCGCTCGACTCGAACCCGCGGACGACCGTCGGGATCGCGGGACATCGTCGCTCGAAACCCGCCGTAGTCGAGGTGCTCACCAGCGAAGGGCGCGAGGATCTCGGCCGGCGTCGCGGCCGAGCGGGCGATCGCCAGCGGGTGCGCGGCCGCAGCCGGGATCGCCGACTGGGTCATCGTGCGATGCCAGCTTTGATGCCAGGTCGACCACTGCGTGGGATGACAGCTGCGGCACGAGTCCGAGCCGGCGACGGGGTCGCCGTGGCGATCGAGGGTCGTCCAGGCCTCGCGATCGCCGAGCGTCCAGACCAGCCCGATGACGGCGGCGAGCGCCCAACACAGCGCCGGTCCAAACAGCAGCGCCGGCGCCAGGATCCCGTGGTGCCGTCCGCCAGTCACAGGGCCTCGTGCTCAGTGAACCGGCTCGGGGACGGCCTTGATCACGATCTCGCGATCGTAGAGCCGGATTGATGAAGGCGAGCCGTCCATCGGCAGCGGCGATGGGATCCCCGGGGACATGCTTCGGCCTTGATAGACCGTGCCGTTTTGACTGTGGAGATCGGCGATCCACAGCTGGCCCCGGTGGCTGAAGATGCACGCGTGCAAGCGACTGAGGCGCCGCGAGGTGACCTGGAACTGGCAGGCCTCGTGGCGCCCGAGCACGATCGGCCCCTCGCGGAGGTCGAAGCGCTCGAGCTGGTTGTCTACGGGGCTGCTGAGCTCGATGTGGGGCATCGGCAGGGGCGGAAACAGGGGCCGGTCGCGGTCGAGCGGGGCCCAGAGGTTGTCGGTCATGGCCGCCTGGGCGAACGCGTTGGACTGCTCGTGCGAGCTCGAGTAGCGCGCGCGCGGATCCTTGGCCATCGCCCGCTGCATGAAGCGATCGATGTTGGGCGCCGAGAGGAAGCGCTGATCGCTGGCGTGGAGCGTGCGGCCGCTGTCGACGGCCTCGTTGACGGGCACGCGCAGCGGCGGGACCGGGGCGTTCATGTGCTGCTGAAGCAGGTCCGGGAGGTTGCGGCCGTCGAACGGCGGGTTGCCGCAGAGCAGCTCGTAGCAGACGACCGCGAGGGCGTAGCGATCGGTGGCCGGGCCGACGTGCTTGGTGTCGCGGAACTGCTCGGGGCTCATGTAGTGCGGCGTGCCAAACACCGAGCCGGTGGTCGTCGCGGCCTCTTCACACAGCCACTTGGCGATCCCGAGATCGATGATGACCGGCTCCCAGCCGTCGGGGCGGTTGCGCAGGAGGATGTTGTCGGGCTTGAGGTCGCGGTGCAGCACGCCCTCGCCGTGGAGCTCGTCGAGGCTGCGGCCGACGCCCTCGAGCAGGCGGTGGGCCGCCCAGCCGTCGCCCGGACGGATCACCGCCGAGGGCACGAGCCCGTCGACGAACTCCATCGCCATCCACGTGCGACCGTAGTCGTCGACGTTCCAAGTCTCGACCCGGATCACGCCGTAGAGATGCATCTTGAGCATCAAGTCGGCCTCACGGGTGAAGCGGACCGCGGCCTCGCTGTCCTCGTGGACCTCGGCGCGTAGCCACTTGACCACGACCAGGCGCCGGTCATGGACATCGACGCACAGGTGCACGTCGCCGACCGCTCCCTCTCCAAGGGGGCGGATGCGCTTGTGCGGGCATTCGGCCATTGCGGCGACTCTAGCCTAGATCGATCCGGCGAAACACAGGCGCGCCGGCTTTGGACGACGCTGCGAAGCCCGCGCTCGCGTTCGTGTCACCATCAGCCGTGGCCCCAGCCTCACACCGCCGACGCGTGATCATGGCGATCTCGATCGCTGCGCTCGGCGTGCTCGCCATGGTCGTGATCGCGTTGGCTTTTGGCCCCACCCGCTTGGTCGCAGGCGATGGCCATTACGTGTTTGCGGCCGCCCGTAGCCTCGCCTACGACGGCGATCTCGACCTCACCAACCAGTACTGGGTCATGGGCGACCGTTGGGGCCTGGGCCGTGATCCGACCGTCGATCGCTGGCGGCTGCCGGCCCGCGAGATCGGCCCGTCGCTGGAGATGGTCCCGGGGCTCTGGCTGCACTCGCTGGTCGGGGCCGGGGCTGGCTGGGAGCCGGCCTTCGCGTGCGTCGGGGCGGCCGCGAGCCTGGGCCTGACCTGGCTGGGGTGCGTGCGGGTGATCGAGGCTTCCGGGGCGAAGCTCGACCCGCGGACGGTCGAGCTGCTGGCAGGCGCCGCGGTGTTTGGGTTCGTGGTCCCCTACTACGCGGTGTCCGCGAGCGCCTATCCTCACGCCCTCGACGCGGCGGTCGGCGCGTGGCTCGCTTGGGCGCTGCTCGCTCGCCGACACCCAGCGCTGATCGGGGCGCTGCTCGGCGCTGCGATCCTGATGCGCATGCAAAACTTGCTGTGGCTGCTGTGGCCCGCCGCGGAGCTGGTGATCGCCAAGCGGCGCGCGCTGAAGCCAGCGCTGACCCGGCTGGCCGTGATCGCGGCCGTCGGCGCCCTGGGCTTTGTGCCCCAGCTTTGGCTTGGGCTCGCGCACCCCGGCAGTGAGCGCGGGGCGCTGGGTTGGACCCTGGGCTTCTTCGATCTCGTCGACTACCCCCTCGATTGTGTGCGCGTGCTGTTCGGCGTTCATGGGTTGATCCGGTGGACGCCGATCGCCGGGGTCGCGCTGCTCGCCCTCGCGCTCCCGGCCGATCACGGCGAGGCCAGGCGCGAGCGGGCCGCGAGCTTCGCCGTGCTCGTGGGGCTGTGGCTGCTGCTGGCGAGCGTGCGCGACGTCGACGGCGGCGACGCGTTTGGGGCCCGACGGCTGGCGGGCGTGGTCGGCCTGCTCGCGCTGGGGCTCGGGCGGCTCCCGGGGCTGTCGGGCAGGGCCTGGGCGAAGGTCTGGCCCGTGGCTCTGGCCGCGCTCGTGGGCATCAACCTCGTGCAGACCGGGCGGGCGATCGCCGGTGAGCTGTCGCTGGCCTCAGCGACGGCCGTCCGCGGCCAGCGGTAGCTCCTGCGGAAGCGCGAGCTCGGCTTCGGGGATCAGCTGGAAGTCTTCGCCATCCCAGCGGTGGACGCAGCGATCGATGGTCCGGCCCGCGACTTGGTAGATCGAGAACGAAGCCTCGCGGCCTTCGTGACGCGAGAGGTTGGTGGCCGAGCTGATCCCATGCACGGGCACCGGCGCGTCGAGCCCGGCGATCTCCCCGACGATCGCCTTGTGCTCGTGACCATGGAGCACGAGCTCGGCGCCGCGCCGGGCGATGACCTCGCCGAACGCCTCGATATCCAAGAGATCGTGGCGGCGCTTGGACACGCCGAGCATGACCGGGTGGTGGATCAACACGATCCGCGTGGCGCCCTCGCGGCCGAGGCCCTGGAGCATCTGGTCGAGGCGGCTGAGCTGCTGTTCGCCGACGGTTCCGACGGCGTAGAGCGGCAAGCTGGCCTGGGCCGAGGAGACCCCGAGCAGGGCGACCTCGGCGAAGCGCTGGACGAAGGGATAGAAGTGGTCGGGATCCTCGCCGAGCCGCTCGCCGACCATGAACCGCGCGAACATCCGCTCGAACCGGCGCTGCCGGACGGAGCCGCGGGTGTAGGCGTCATGGTTGCCGGGGATGACCGTGACCGGCAGCCCGATCGCGTCGAGCTTGGCGGCGATGTGCTCGAACTCCTGCTCGAGCGCGAGGTTGCTCAGGTCGCCGGTGATCACGACGCGATCGACGGCCTGCTCGCGGGCGTGCTCGACGAGGCGATCGAACAAAGCGCCGTGGTGATGCCGGCCGCGCTTGAGCATCAAGTTGACGCCGCCGGTCAGGCGCTTGTTGAGGAACCGGTGGGGCCCGACCCCGCGGAGGCTGAGCAGGTGGATGTCGGAGCAGTGCAAGAAACGAAGCGGCATGGGCTGGGCCGAGTTCTAGCACGCGATCCGCGGGCGATCTCGGCGGACGTAGGCCGGTTGACGGCGCCCTGGTGCCAGCGGCCCGAGTTTTGACTACATTCCCGCGACATGCCGACCCTGCTCGACACCGGCCGAACCCACACCTGCGGCGACCTTCGCCTCGCTGACGATGGCCAGCGCGTCGTGCTGTTTGGGTGGGTCAATTTCCGCCGTGACCACGGCCAACGAATCTTCATCGATCTGCGCGACCGCGAGGGCCTGACCCAGATCGTGTTTGGCCCCGACGTCGCCGCGGCCGCCCACGAGGCCGCCAAGGATCTGCGCAGCGAAGACTGCATCGGGGTCGCCGGCAAGGTCATCACGCGGACCAAGAACGACGGCCAGCCCAACCCCAACCTCGCGACCGGTGAGATCGAGATCGAGGTCGAGACCCTCGAGCTGTTCTCCAAGGCCCAGACCCCGCCGTTCGACGTGTCGAAGGACGATCGCCTCGATACCCACGAGAACCTGCGCCTGCAGTACCGCTACCTCGATCTTCGCCGGCCCTCGTTCCAGCGCAACTTCATCCTGCGCTCGCGGCTCGGGACCATCACCCGCCAGCACATGTCGGATCTGGGCTACCTCGAGCTCGAGACCCCGTACATGGTCAAGTACACCCCGGGCGGGGCCCGCAACTTCTTGGTGCCCAGCCGGCTCAACCCCGGGACCTTCTACGCCCTGGCCGAGAGCCCGCAGATCTTCAAGCAGCTGTTCATGGTCTCGGGCTTCGACAAGTACTTCCAGATCACCCGCTGCTTCCGCGACGAAGACCTGCGCAACGATCGCCAGCCCGAGTTCACGCAGATCGACGTCGAGCTGAGCTTCGCGACGCCCGAGCAGGTGTTCGCGCCGATCGAGTCCTTGATGGTGCGGCTGTGGAAGCAGCTGCTCGAGGTCGAGATCCCGCAGCCGTTCCCGCGCCTGACCTGGGCCGAGGCCATGAGCCGGTTCGGCTCGGACAAGCCCGACACCCGCTTTGGTTTGGAGTTCGCCGATCTCACCGAGCTGACCCGGGGCTGCGGCTTCGCGGTGTTCGAGGGGGCCGAGCACGTCAAGGGCATCTGCCTGCCGGCCGCGCACGGGCCCGGCTACGGCCGCGGCAAGATCGACAAGCTGACCGAGTTCGCCAAGAAGCGCGAGTCCGGCGGCGCCAAGGGCCTCGCGTGGGCGCGGGTCGAGGCCGACGGTGGGTGGCAAGGCGGCAGCGCCAAGTTCATCGAGGCCGATCTGCAAGAGCAGATCAGCGCCAAGATGGGCGCCGAGCCCGGCTCGTTGCTGCTGTTCATCGCCGACGACTTCGAGACCACGCACACGGTGCTCAACGCGATCCGCTTGCGCCTGCGCGACGAGCTCGGGCTCATCGACGCCAACGACCGCAGCTGGAATTTCTTGTGGGTCACGGACTTCCCGCTGTTCGAGCGAAGCCACGCTGGTGGGGGGGAGGGCAAGTGGGTCTCGTCGCACCACCCCTTCACCTCGCCCCGCGATGAACACGTCGAGCACCTGCTCAGCGATCCGGGCAAGGTCTTGGCCAAGGCCTACGACCTGGTGCTCAACGGCAACGAGATCGGCGGCGGGTCGATTCGTATCCACCGCTCCGATGTCCAGACCAAGGTGTTCGAGGCCCTCGGCATGACCGAAGACGAGTCCCGCGCCAAGTTCGGCTTCCTGCTCGACGCCTTCAAGTACGGGCCGCCGCCCCACGGTGGGATCGCGCTCGGCGTCGACCGCCTCGCGATGCTGATGTCCGGCGCCGACAGCCTCCGCGACGTCATCGCCTTCCCGAAGACACAAAAGGGTCAGGACCTGATGACCGGATGCCCAACCCCCGCAGATGATCCACAACTAGCGGAGCTGTTCATCCGCCACCGGCCCCTGCCCGGCGCTGGCGACGGAAACCCGAGCAAGGCTTAGGGCCCGCCCCGCGATCGTCCTAAGCTCAGCCGACGTGCCTATTCTCCAGAGCCGACCGTGAGCCTCGAAGACAGCCAGACCCAGCGCAGCCGCTCCGCGTCATCGGGCTCCGGGGAGATCGTCCACACCATGGACGACGACACCAACGAGCAAGACCTCGCCGAGAGTTTGGCGCGCTCGCCGGGGCCCGCGGACAGCGGCGATCGTGAGCCGATCCGCGCGAGGCCCTCGGTTCGCGGAGGCCCGGCCCGGCTTTGGGATCCCCCGCGGATCCTCGCGGCGATCGCCACTGGCTCGTCGATGTGGCTGTCGGCGCCGGACATCAACCTCTGGTGGTTGGCGTTGTTCGGCTGGGTCCCTCTGCTGTGGGCGATCCACGATCGCCCGCGCCGCCACGCCTTCTTCTACGGCTGGATCGCCGGCTTCGCCGCGGTGTTCGTCGGCTTCTTTTGGATGGGCGAGCTGCTGACCCGGTTCGCGGGCTTCAATGTCGTAGAGGCGGCCGCGATCACCGGCTTGTTCGCGCTGGTCCTGGGCCTGCAGTGGGCGCTGCCCGCATGGTTGACCACGCTGCTGCGCGAGCGGACCGGGCGCTCGACCTTGCTGATCTTCCCCATGGCCTGGGCGGCGACGGAGCTGCTGCAGTCCAGCGTGAGCATCTTCCCGGTCCACATGGCCCTGAGCTGGGCCTGGCAGCCCCTGTGGATCCAGACCGCCGAGCTTGGCGGGGCCATGGCGGTCAGCTTCGTGATGGTCGCGATCAACGCGGCGCTGTGGGAGGTGGTTCGCGGCTGGCTCGAACACCGCGAGCTCGATCGCCGGGCCGCCGCGGTGCTCGCCGCGTGGCTGATCGGGATCCCCGCCTACGGCTGGATTCGCATCCAGCAGGTCGAGGCGCAGATGCTCGCCGCGCCGCAGCTACGCGTCGGGGTCGTGCAGGGCAACTTTGGGATCGAGACCTACGGCGCGCGCGGCCTCAAGCCGGTGATCCTCAACGAGCTTCAGCGGGTCACCGCCGCGCTCCAAAAGGAGGGCGCGGAGGTGGTGCTCTGGGGCGAGACCGCGTACCCCTACGGCCGCTTCAGCCGGCAGCACGAGACCGATCTGCCGCTCGAGGATCCCCGGCGAATTCAGCGGGGCTTCGACGTGCCGGTGATCGTCGGGCTCGTCACCCGCGACGCGACCAACGCCAACCCCTACGCCTGGAACACGGCCTGGGTGCTCGACAGCGACGGTCGCTGGGGCGACCGCTACGATAAAAATTACCCGCTGATGTTCGGTGAGGCCGCGCCGCCGGGCATCGATCCCGAGTGGTACCTCGATAAGATCCCCTCGGCCTCGCACCTCAACCGCGGCGACGGCCCCGCCGCGATCGAGGCCGCGGGCTACCGGTTCGGCGCGCTGATCTGCTACGAGGACATCCTCGGCGCGTTCACCCGCGAGGTCGCCAACGAGCGCGTCAACGCCCTGGTCAACCTCACCAACGACTCGTGGTTCGGCAAGACCCGCGAGCAGTCCGAGCACCTCGGGCTCGCCGTGTTCCGGGCCGTCGAGCACCGCAAGGCGCTGCTGCGCTCGGTCAACGCCGGGATCTCGGCTTACGTCGACCCGGTGGGTCGGGTCGTCGAGCAGACCGAGGTCACGGACTCGGACGCCGACGGCTACCAGGGCGCCGAGGGCTTCGCCGTCGACGTCCCGATGATGCCGGCGGAGCTGCGCACGGTCTACGGCGTGACCGGGAGCCTGTTTGGCTGGCTGTGCGCCGCCGGCCTGTTCGGGTTTTGGGGTTGGGGTCGCTACCGCGGCCCCCGCAGGCGCGAACCATGAAAATTCCGGCCAGGGTGCTAGGTTTGACGCACCGTGGCTTCCTACGAGCAAATCAAGAGCCGAGCCCGCGCCGCTGATCCCCAAGCGATCGCGCGACGGAGTCGATGGTTCCTGGCCGGCAGCGTGGTCGTGACGCTGCTCTTGTACTCCGTCCCCTACGGGTTCGTGCTCGGGCTCCCGCTGCTGTGGCTGTCCACCTTGGTCCACGAGCTCGGCCACGGGTTTACGGCCGCCGCCCTCGGCGGCCAGTTCCACAGCTTCGTGATGTACGCCGACGGCTCGGGCGCGACGACCTGGGGCGCGCCCGGCTCGTTCGGCCCGATCCGCCAGGCCATGGTCGCCGCTGGCGGGCTGGTCGGCCCGGCGCTCGTCGCCGCGCTCGGCTTCGTGATCGCCCGCAAGCCCAAGGCCGCCCAGGTCACCTTGTTGCTCGGCACCTTCGCGCTCGCGGCGATCGCCGTGCTGGTCGTGCGCAACGGCCTCGGCTGGGCGTTCGTCGCCGGCCTCGGCTTGGTCATGGCGTTGCTCGCCACGCGCAAGCGCCCCGAGGTCGCGCAGCTCGGGCTGGTGTTCTTGTCCACGCAGCTGGCGTTGTCGGTGTTCTCCCGCGCGGACTATCTGTTCACCGAGCACGCCCACACCGCCCAAGGCGTGATGCCCTCGGACGTCGCCCAGATCGCCAACGCGCTGGTCGGCCCCTACTGGCTATGGGGGGCGCTGTGCGGGCTGTTCTCGGTGATCGTGCTGGGCCTCGGCCTGTGGATCTTCTTCAAGGGCTTCGACAGCTTCACCGGGCTTCGGACCTGGCGCCGGACCCGGTCAGCGAAGGCCTGAGCGGCCGGCCAATCGCAGGCTCACTTGCAGGGCCCGGGGTACTGGTACTTTTGCCAGGGGCAGTTGCCCGTGACGGTCTCGAAGGTGCGCCCGTCACAGCCGCAATACTCGCGCACGTCCTTCTTGCAGACGATGTCGGCGTCGCAGGTCCAGACCGCGTCGCAGCCCTGCGGACCGATGCACTGCTCACCTTGGAGGCAATCACCGGCCTCGGTCGGATCGCAGGTTAGATCCTCACGGGGCAGCGCCGGCGCGCCGCCGCTGCCACCGATCACCGACCCACCGCCCGAACCCGCCGAACCATCCGCAGCGACCTCGTCCGGCTCCGTCGTTGGTGGGGTGCTGGGCTCGGTCGGGGGCGTCGCGGGAGCGTCGGACGGGGCCGCGGCCGCTGACTTCGCGCCGGCCTCGTCCGGCTTGGCCTCGTCCGTGACCTCGCTGTCCTTCTTCTTGCACGCCGGGGCGAACAACAGCAGGGACAGAACGAGAGACAGGGGCGCGCGGCGAAGCATGGTCCGTTTTAGCCTGGGCTCGTGGGCCCGGTCTAGCTAGCTAGCTAGGGCCGGCTGATCAGTGGTGACAGGTCGCGTCGCTGCCGAGCACGGTCTCGGCGTCGAAGCCCGTGGGCGGAAGCGAGAGCGCGCCCTCGGGCAGCGCGGCCGCGTCGATGGCCCACCACAGCGGGCTCGGGTCCCGGGGGTGGTTGCCGAGCTCGGCCATCGAGGAGGCGTCGAAGATCCGCCCGTTGATCACGGTGTAGGCGACCCGCTCGGACGCCCGGATGTCGGCGATCGGATCACCGGCGATGATCGCGATGTCGGCGAGCT
>Ga0114946_10000433_pt1 | contig 27972 bp, 22 predicted proteins | sample WalLakDeSediment_FD_88676 | JGI IMG/M metagenome (GOLD analysis project Ga0114946, IMG submission 88676) | Lake sediment microbial communities from Walker lake, Nevada to study Microbial Dark Matter (Phase II) - Walker Lake 11/02/13 Deep Sediment | ecosystem: Environmental > Aquatic >... | reverse complement strand
TGTTGCGTACCGCCAGATAGATGAATTGCGGTTGATTGATCATGAACATCGAGTAGCACAAGCTCCAGAAATGATCCTCCTCGGAGCGATCCCGAATCGGAGCCCATGCCGTTCCGTCACCCCAGAACGTGTTCAGGGTAACGAAGGTCCGCTGCAGTTCGGCACAGAATTTCATGCCGGATGCATCGTCTTGCCAAATCTTCGGTGTTGGCCACCAGTATCTGTCGTTGTCGAAAAGTCCCGCAAGTGGCGAACCGCGAAAATTCTTGAAGAAATGCGCAGCGCCTATGCTCATGCCCGCGCAAATTCCGCCGGGTTCGGCGTAGGTGCCGTAGTTATCGAAGGACCAGCCATTGACAGCAGGGTCGAACATGCTTGTGAAACCACCGATGCTTTTTATCACATCCATATCCGCTGCCGAGACGACGATATTCGAAAAATGTCGAACAACGACGTCGAGATACGAGTCGGTTCGTTGCAGCGGCGTGAGCGCTTCGAGCGATCCTTCCGCCCTGTCGTAGTAAAAGGCCACAGGCAGGCGCTTCCCCAAATCGGGAAGCGGTATGCGCAGCCGCATCGGCGTGTTGGCGAATTCCCCTCCGTTGTCGATTATGATCAGCGGCGTGACCGGATGAAAGTTCGCACCGAAACGATGCCCGCGTATCTCCGCGCTCGCTATGCTGACAAGCATACCCGAAGTGTAGGAATCGTGCGGGACGGTGAGCGTGAGGCCGTTCAGAGGCGAGTCCGCGATAGTGACGGTGACGACGCCGCCACTTGCCGGAACGCTTGTCTGAAGCACTTGTGTTGGCGGACCCGTGCTCAGCATGCCGGAATCCCCGCCGATCACGTCGTTCAGAGATGTCGGTGCTCCTTGGTCACAAGCTGGAATGGACAGTACGATCAGTAGCAGTACTGCGAAGAATAATTGCGTCGCGAGCGTGTTCATTGTCGTCTTCATTTGCCATTCTCCGATACGTAATCGCTAAAACAGTAATCCTATGCGTGCGAGCAGCGTAGAGTTTTTTACATCCAGGCCGTTCGCGTCGGCTGCATGTATGGAATTCACAAACACGGCGTATCCGATGCCCAGAAGAACTTGCATCGATCCCTTGCCGAGTGTCACTCCCGCTTCCGCTGCGATACCCGGATCGAAGGAGTGAATATCAGTCAGCTCGAGAGTTTCTCTCCCGGCGTCGTCGTACACAACTGCAGCATTGATGTTGTATGACAGCACCGGTCCGGCAGCGAAGTACGGCTGGACAGCGCGTCGGATTGGAAGGCGCAGTACAAGCATAGGTGCAAGTTCCACGTAATCGAGACGTAGCGTGCCGGCGCCAGACGGGGAGGCAAGCACGACACCACGTCGCGAATACCGTCCCTCCACGTGCATACCCAATTGCATTGTGAAAAAGTAGCGGCAAAGTACGGAGACGTGGAAGGAGTTTCTGCTCTCGAAATCCTCTGTAGCGTCTTCACCGCCGAGTGTGGAGATCGTTGCGCCGCCGGAGACGCCGTATTGAAAGCGTTCCGCATACGATTTCCCTGCATGCGTGAAGATAGGTGCTGCGTAGCGCGCACTCATTCTCGCTGCCATCGCGTCGTTGCTGGTCGAGGGCGATATGCGAAGGCGAATGAAATGATGCTCGACGTCGCGTGTCGATGCGTTCGCAGAATCACCTACCACTTCGTCAGTGTGTCCGACGTCATCATGTGTCTCTGCAGTCACATTGGGAAGTAGACCGAACATAGCGATCGCATAGAACAGAACAAACATTCGGAAAGCTAGAGCAGTATGCACAAGCGAGAGGCTGCACATAGCATGTCCGATACGTGCAGGGGGTTGTTCCGAGGGGACTTCCACACATGCTCTGGGCGAAGGTGGTTGTGGTGACGGCATTATAAATATGATTATCGGATGTGTATAGACTATATTATCGATGAATGAAAAATACGAATTTTCATCCTCATAAGGCAAGAAAAAGCATTCGATCGACTGCGGAGCCTGTCAAGTATACAAGAGCACCAGAGTGGAGAAACAATTTACGCGGATATCACGAAGCACTACACATTGCGAGATATCACGCCGACCACACCGTTGGGACATACGAGTATTCGAGTACGCGAAGCAGCGAGCGCATCGCCCTCGCGAATGCTAGTACGAATCAGTCACTGTCAACCGTTGGCACCGTTGTTTTTTTCGGTGAACAGTTTGATGAATGCCTGCTCCGCCTCAACACTGCCAATGACGAACATGTCCATGTCGGTCGTCAACACGGTGTTCGGATCGGGATTGGCCGTTGTTACATTATCCTTTCGCAATGCGATGACGCTGCAACCCGTACGCTGCCTGATGCCTGATGTGCGTAGCGTTTTGCCATCCAGCGAGGCTGGCACTCGGAATCGAAGTATGTCCAGGCCTTCGGCGAGCATCATGACGCGGCTTCGCTGAAGAAAATTCAGGATGGTGTTCGAACCGAGAGAAGAGTGGGACATGACGAGGTCGGCACCGGCGCGGTGAAGTGTGGAGATGTTTTTCTCAAGTGTCGCACGGCTGATGAGATGAACATCGGGACGCAGTCGTCTGCAGTAAATCGTCAGGTAGATGTTCATATCGTCATTCTGCGTCGTGATCACAATTGTCGAAGCACGATCGATACCGGCACGCTTCAACGTATTGATATCGGCTGCCGAGCCGAGCACATACAGGTCCGGGTCCAGTATTTCCTCAGGATCACGTTCGACAATCATGTATGGTAATTCGCGATGTTCGAGTTCACGTGCTATCTGCCGGCCGACTCTACCGCCACCGAGTATAAGCACGAAGGCGTCATGTGGATTGTAAATGCACATGTGCTCGTCGTAGCACTGCAATTGCTCCTCGGAGCCCGCAAGCACGAGCACTGTCGATGTACTTATCGGAGTCGATGGCGTCGGCAATTGAAACACTCCGCGTTCCCAGACACCGACCACGGTGATGCCGATGTTCTCGCGAAGTTTGCTCTCGCTGATGGTGAGGCCTACCAGCGGTGTTCCGTGTACCGGGGCCTCGGCGATGACGAGTTGATCGAAACGACCGATGATATTGGCGCGTGCGTCACCGCCTATAGTGCGTCGAGCCAAGGCCTTGCCGAGCATTACGGTCAACTGCATGACGTGGGAAGCGCCCGCAAGTTGCAGGATATCGACAGAACTGGGAGAATCCGCTGTCGCGACTATCGGGACCTCGTGACTGAGTTCCCTGACGGTGAATACGATGTTCGTGTTGAGTTCATCGTGTCCGTTCGCTACGACGAGCGAAGCATGTTCGACGTGAAGACGCTTGTACGTCTCGGGATTGTCGCGCTCGCCCAGGACTACGCGGATTTCGTTGTCGTACAGGTCGAGTGCTCGCTGTAAATCCTCCACAAGCAATACGTAGGGTTGCTGATAATTCTTCAGTTTCTCGATCAGACTGAGAGTTACCGGATCGAAGGTTGTCAGAATGACGTGATCCCTCGTGTCGTTCGGCAATTCGCGGGGTGCGCGTGCCCGGGACCTGGCATCCAACCAGGGCGCGTAGAAAAACTGTATGAAGGTGAACGGAAAGAGAATCAGGAGAAACAGTACGCCCGACAGGAGGACAACAAGAGAAAACGCGCGACCAACGTCGCCGTGAAAGGTGATGTCTCCGAAGCCCAACGTGGACATCACCGTCAACGTCCAGTAAAACCCGGTGATCCAACTGAACTCGCGATCTTCCGCAGCCATCAGGTAATGGAACAGGATGCTGTACATCACGACAACTAGTACAAGTGTGATGAAAAAACGCAGAAGCGAGCGGATATTTCTTTTCGTTGTTTTTCCCTGAAGGAAAAACATCAGTTGTGCCGGAATGAATTTCACGAAACGTGCTCCGTCAGTGTATCGACAGACTCGGGGTCGCAGTACCAATGAAAAAGTAGATATTTTGTGTCATGATTACAACGGGCAGTCTTCGAGTTGCATGAGCGAGTTGCATTAGCTATCCCGGTGATCGCATTGCAATTCTCGGTCATCACGTCTGAAGATGTTCAAGGTAGAGTTCTGAAGAGAGCACGAGGACATGCCCGTAGCGTTAAAAACATCGTACAGAGATCCCCGCACAGCGCAGCATGCTCTCGAGCAATCCCATGTAGCATCCTAGCATGCCAGCATGACTGTTGCCTCATGAATGCATCGTACCGAGTATCCCTCGGTAGCGCGATCCCTCGGTAGCGCGCGAGCATGCGAAGCTTGTTTTTTCGATACGTGTTACGTATGATTGTGAGCAATCACTCTAAAACATCAGATACTGTCTTTGAACCAGGAATCCGACTCCATTAACGTATTATTGAAAGGATACTTCCAATGGATGCAATGTTCGAACGCGATGAGCGCATTTCCGCATTGACTGTACGCATTCAACGCGAGTGCAGCGGTCGCAAATATTCTGATATTGTCGAGGATAGCGGTGAACGACCGCTGCAGTATGTTGATCTCGTCATGGAAGGTGGCGGTGTGCTTGGGATCGCGCTTGTCGGTTACGTCCATGCCCTCGAAACCGCCGGTATCCGTTTTCTCAGTATCGGTGGTACGTCCGCCGGTTCGATTCTCGCCTTGCTGCTTATGGCCTGCGATGACAGGGAGAGAGGAAAATCTTCCGGCTTGCTGGACATCGTCGCTGCAATGGACATGCGAAGTTTCGTTGACGGCGATGCCGACGCACGCGATTTCAGTTTGCTGCTCGCAAAGGGGAATGCTGCATCCAAGCCGCTCTCGCTTATCTGGAAAGGAGCGCAAGTGCTCGACAACCTTCGGGACGACTTTGGTTTGAATCCCGGCGATGCCTTTCGCGCTTGGCTCGATGCACATCTCCAGAACTTTGGCACACCAACGCTCGGTGAACTCGAGCGGCGAATCCGGCACGTGCCTCCCGGCCTGATGCATCGCAATACCAGGGAAACAATAGATGCAATACAGTGCGAACTGGGCATAGTCGCGGCGGATATCAGTACTGAGACCAAGGTGGTGTTTCCACGCATGGCGCCGTTGTACTGGCCGAGACCCGAGGCAGTGTCACCGGCGCTCTTTGTACGTGCGTCAATGTCCATTCCATTATTTTTCCAGCCGTTTCGAGTACGCGGGGTATCGGCATTGCCCGACGCTGCGGAGCGTTGGAAAACATACGCATCGTACGAGGGTAGCATACCCAACGAAGCGGTGTTCGCTGATGGAGGAGTGATGTCGAATTTTCCCATCGGACTGTTTCACGAACCCGGCGTGCCTGCGGCACCCACCTTCGGGATCAAACTTGGCACTCGTTCGAGGAGGGCGCGGGAGAGCCGGTCTGTATTCGAATACAGCCTGAATCTGTTCAATGCCATTCGCCACTACGCCGACTACGAATTCATCATGAACAATCCCGATTACAACGCACTTATCGGTTATATAGACACGAGCGGGCATAACTGGCTGAATTTCTTCATGAACGACAGCGAGAAAATCGACCTGTTTTTCAAAGGAATGCAGGCAGGATACGAATTTCTGTCAAGCTTCGATTGGGAAGCATACAAGGCGATCAGAGCGATGTCGTAGTGAATACCGGCAGGCATGGACGCCAAGATAGGCGGAACGCTATTGCTAGGAGTACACTGAAGTGATGCAATATCACAACTTGGGATAACGCCGTTGCTTGCGTGCATGGCAGCATAATGCGTTTTACTGACTCTGCGGCAGCAAGTGGCGATGCTCGAAGCAGCAGTATTCTACCGAGGGCTCTATCCCGGGCTGTACTGCTCGCTATTTTCAGGATTGAGAGTTCCGAATTCTCGCCACATATTGTAGCGCAGATACTATCAGCCAATCAACGCCATGCAATTCGGTGCAGTTAATGAAGCACAACCGTAAGTGACAATAGAAGCCGCTCCGGATCTATCCACGAAACGCCTTTCGATATGGACCGTATCTATCCATGGAAAAAGTATTTCAGCACGATGACCCCGAAATGTCTGGGGAATTGTCCTAAAATTGTCTGAAAAAGACATTGCGTTGCAATCAATCCGTGAGATTTCCGTACATTCTCCCATGGAGGCTATATGTATTACATCCTTTTCTACTCGGTTTGTGACGACTATATTGAACGGCGTGCAGTATATCGGGATGAGCACCTTGCCTACGCAACCGCAGCGCAGCAGAGAGGTGAGTTGCTTCTTGCAGGGGCTTTGGCAGATCCTGCTGACGGTGCTGTACTCGTGTTTCGTGCCGACGATGCGTCCGTGCCGGAGGAATTCGCGCGTAATGACGTATACGTGAAAAACGGCGTCGTAACGTCCTACACAGTGCGACCGTGGACAGTGGTGATAGGCGGTTGAGCGCCGTTCGATTCTAACTACCCCGGCAGTTCTTCACAGCCGTGTCATCGTCGAATAGACGGTACATGCACTACATCGGATATGTTCACACTGCTGTTGCGCAGTATGATCTGAAGTACGTTGTTACGTGACGAATCGCTTCTACAATCATGTTCTGTGTCTGTCGCACTCTCGGACGTCATGGTCGGGATGAATACACACCCGATACGTAGAACCTTATCGCCTCCACAAATGTTATACAAAAGAGGCCTTTCCTAGCAGCGGAACGCCTTCCGCATCGTTCTACGGTGCTGAAATCGCAGCGGATGTTTTCGATTGAAAAACAAACTGTGTGTTGAGTCAATTATCATGTGAATCAGGGGTGTGGCATGAGTACGCATATCGATATTTCCATCCAAGACCTTCTCAAGCAACAAGAAGCACCTTGTATTTCTCTCTACCAACCGACGCATCGCACGTTTCCCGACAACAAGCGCGATCCGATTCTCTTCAAGAATCTACTCAAGAAAATCGATGAATCGCTACGGAGCAAATATCCGGGCCGTGATGTGGACGCACGAATTGCTCGGTTCAGGGAACTGGCCGAGGATTCGATGTTCTGGAGAGAGTCACTATCCGGATTAGCCGTATTTCAGGCATCCGACGGGCTGTATGTGTTCAGACTGCAGCGTCCGGTCCCGCAATTGTTTGTCGTCGCCGATAGTTTTCACACCAAGCCACTGATACGTATTCTGCAATCGGCTGACCGATACCAGGTTCTCGCCTTGACCAGAACAAGCGTCCGCTTATTCGAGGGGAATCGTGACGACTTGGATGAAGTGCGACTTGCCGAAGGTGTTCCCGCCACAATAGCAGATGCTTTGGGAGAGGAATTGACGGATCCACATCAGACTGTCGCTTCATACGGTATGGGGTCTTCCGGATCTCCGATGCGACACGGACATGGCGGAAGAAAGGATGAAGTGGAAATCGACACGGAGCGCTTTTTTCGTGCGGTCGATCGTGCAATACTCGAACATCACTCCCGGCCGACAGGACTGCCGTTGATGCTCTGTGCTCTTCCGGAATACCACAGCATGTTTCGTCGCATCAGCCATAACTCTTTTCTCATGGAGCATGGAATCGATGGGGATCCGGGTGCTCTGACGCTCGATCAGTTGCGAGACCGGTCGTGGAACGTGCGCGAGGCACTGTACCTTGAGCGGCTCAATGCATTGGTGGAACAATATGGAGAATCCGCCTCGAAAGGACTTGCCACGGATGATCTTGCGATCGCCGCGCAACATGCGGTTGAGGGTCGCATCGCAACGCTGTTGATCGATGCCGATCGTCATATTCCCGGTAAAATGAATCGTGTCACTGGTGAAGTTGTTCCCGACGATCTCGCCGATCCGGATGTTGACGACATGCTTGACGATCTTGGCGAAGTAGTCCTGAAATTTCGTGGCGAAGTCGTAGTCGTGCCATCGAAACGAATGCCGACGCAAACAGGCCTCGCAGCAATGTACCGGTTTTGATCGTTTCGAATTGCGGTTGCCACAGCAGGCGAATACTATTCATGCAGCGCGGGGGTTCATACCGAGTGCTGGCAATAACTCGGATGGAGAACGAGAAATGTCGTTGACCGTGAGGAAGTGTACAGCACTGACGAGCAAGTTCAGCGACAAGCAAGCGTCCGACATCTCGTTTGGAAGCGATTCTGTACAACTTTTTTCTCTATTTCTGATCAATGAAAGCGAAGTGTGCTTTCGATTCAATCAGCATCTACTGGCGTAACAATGAAAGTGCAAATCAACACAGACAGCAGCATCGATAAGAGCAGCGAGCAGGCCCAACGCCTCGAGGGTTTGATACGCAAGGAGCTTCGGCGCTTCGACGAACATATCACGCGAGTCGAAGTACATCTGAGCGACGTCAACAAGCAAAAGGGTGGTAGCGACGATAAACGTTGCCTGATCGAAGCCCGTTTTTCCGGTTCGGCGCCGCTTGCAGTCAGTCATCAGGCCGGCAGCATTCAACTGGCCTTCGAAGGAGCGACGGAAAAACTCAAACGCGCGCTCGACGGCGCGGTTGAGCGACGACGGTCGTATTAACAGCAGGCGGGAGATACAGGCATTCGCTCTGCGGAACAGTGAGAGAATAGAACCCCGTCCGGGAGTCACCGGTGCGACGAGATTCGTTGCGCGGCGGACTTGCAGGCGGCGAAGCGAATAGTCTTCGTGACTTCGCTACTATACTTCGTCCATTGCGTTATTGAATTCATCTCACGCATCCGGAAATGCGATGCGCGTTTCGCAGAGGGTTCTGATACGTGTACGTGGGAAAACTTCCGAATCTAGCGTAAGAATCATACTCCTTGATAGTGATGCTAGACTCCATGCCTGTTTTCCAATGTTCATTTCTAAGGGACGGATTGCCGGAGAAAGATATCTCGAATGTAGAAGAGTACTCAACAGCGTTGCAACCTGCGCGACTATAGGTTGTATTGCACGAGTTGCGCCGAGGACTGCAACTGAGCGATAGCGCGATGCAACATGTAGCAGCACGCGCTAGCTATGTGAAAATAGACGTGCAAGGACGGCCCATCGTGCTTATCCTCTCAGCAATCCGGAGCTGTCGAGATTGAATTCCTCCAGGTATTGCCTCACGCGCTCAAGGAAGCGTCCACCGAGAGCACCGTCGATAATGCGGTGATCGAAGGCTAGCGAGATGTACATCATCGAGCGGATGGCGATAGTATCGCTGCCGTCGTGTTCGATCACCACGGGTTTTTTCTGCACGGCGCCAACACCGAGTATGGCCATCTGAGGCTGATTGATGATGGGGGTACCGAAAATATTTCCGAAAACGCCGAAATTCGTGATGGTGAACGTACCATCCTGGATTTCTTCGGGTTGCAGCTTGCGAATGCGTGCACGATATGCTATATCGCTCATCGTGCGCCCGAGTCCCACCACATTCAGGTTGTCCGCATGTTTGACAACGGGAACAATCAATCCTCCGTCGTCCATCGCCACTGCGATGCCGAGATTCACCATACGCTTGAGTACGATGTTCTCACCATCTATAGAGGAGTTGATCAGCGGGAAATCCTTGATGGCGCGTATCGTGGCTTCGGCTATGAACGGCATGTAGGTGAGCGTGAAGCCCTCGCGTTGCTTGAATGCGGCTGCATGAGTATCACGAAATGTTACGATGCGCGACATGTCGACTTCCGATACGACAGACACATGCGGTGATATGCGCACGCTCTGCACCATGTGCTCCGCCATGAGCCGATGCATGTTGCTCATGGGGATGATTTCGTGCTCGTCGCCAGCACTGCGAGGCGAAGAGGCTGCCACGGCGTACGATGCCGACTCCGGTGCCGGCGATGCGGGTGCGGGGGGGGCGGATTCCCGTTTCTCTATCCAGGCAAGAATGTCCTTTTTCGACACGCGGCCATTCATACCGCTGCCGTCGATGCTTTCCAATTCGTGCATGGGTATGTTGTGTTCCGCGGCGATGCGCATGACTACTGGCGAGAAGAAGCGTGTACTCTCTTTCGAGTGCTTGCCCTCGCCGGGGGACTGTGCTTTTCGAGCTTTCGCGTCTGTGCTCGTGTCAATGCCATCGGTGCTTTCAGCGTCAACGACTGGTTCCGGGGTTGCAGCAGCGTCAGGTGGGGATGCAACGGTCTCGATCGGACTGGCTTCGTCCGCTTCGGTTTCTATGACGGCGATTATGCTTCCCACCTCGACCGTCTCGCCCTCTCCGACGAGTATCTGTACGAGAACACCGCCATTCGGTGCTGGAACTTCCGTGTCTACTTTGTCGGTTGCGATTTCCAGTATTGTCTCGTCCCGGTCGATCGTATCGCCGGGTTGTTTGAGCCATTTTATAATACGGCCTTCAGTAATGCTTTCGCCCATCTTGGGCATGAGGACGTCGACTTTCATGTCAGAATATCCTGTATGTATTGTGCTAAACGATGATGATTTTTCCTACCATGCCACGAGTGCTCTTGCAGCGGCGAGAATATCTCTGTCTTGCGGAAGTATTTCGCCTTCGAGCGACCAAGCGTACGGGATGTGACAATCCTTGGCTCCAATGCGCGTGATCGGCGCATCGAGCAAATCGAAGCCGTGTTCTGCTATACGTGCGGCCACCTCACCGCCGAAACCGCCCGTAAGATTGTCCTCGTGAGCGACGAGTACGCGATTGGTTTTCGCGACTGATGTAAGCACCGTGTCCATATCGAGTGGTACGAGTGTGCGCAGATCAACGACTTCAATGGAAACACCTTCCTTGTCAAGTATGCGAGCGCTTTCCAGCGATTTCTGTACTATCGCACCCCATGTGACTATGGTCAAGTCAGTCCCCTCGCGTTTCACGGTTGCCTTTCCGAAGGGAAGCAGGTATTCTGGGTCCGGTTCAAGCGATGCCGCATATCCTTGACGATACATTCCCTTGTGCTCGAGGAAGATCACGGGATCGTTCATGCGGCATGCGGTTTTCAGCAACGCCTTTGCGTCCGCCGCGTTCGATGGATAGGCGACATACAACCCTGGTATGTGTGCGAAATATCCTTCAATGTTCTGGCTGTGATACAGTGCGCCATGAATGTACCCGCCGACTGGGACACGCATCAGCACCGATGCGGAGAAGTGGTTGTTGGATCGGTAGCGCATGGTTGCGACTTCGTTGCGTATATGCATCATCGCCGTCCAGATATAATCTCCGAATTGTATTTCCACGACCGGCTTGAACCCACGCACCGCAAGCCCCACGGCGGTTCCCACAATACTGGATTCGGCAAGAGGGGAGTTGAAGCAGCGGGACGTACCGAATTTCGTGGATAAGCCCCTCGTGGCAGTGAACACACCACCCTTTCCGTCCTGTACATCCTGGCCATACACAATCATGGTACTGTTTCGCTCCATCTCCTCGTGCAACGCATGATTGATCGCATCCACCATGACGATTTTGTTGCCCGCCGGGAGGTCGCGCTCGTACTCCAATGCAACGGGTTGTGGTGCGAACAGATACTGTGTCGCCGTGGAGGGGTCGGGTAACGCTTTCTCTTCAGCGAGGTCGGCAACCATGTTGACCTCCTCGAGTACGTCCTGCTCGAGCTGGAGAAAATCCTCTTCCGTCAGTATTCCTGCATCGATAAGAGTATCTTTCATTCTGATGATAGGATCGCGCCTGCGGTCGCGCTCAAGCTCTCCCTTGTCACGGTACTTCGTTTGATCGTCGGAGGAAGAGTGGGGAAGAAGACGAACGACATCCGTGACCACCACTGACGGCCCATCCCCCCGGCGTGCACGCGCTACGGCTTTCCGGAATGCTTCATGGGTTTCGAAAAAATCCGTTCCATCCACTTCCACTCTATCGAGGTTGACGTATCCCGAGACCATGTCGTACACCGAAGCACCGGTTTGTTGTGACAGATGCACGGAAATAGCGTACTTGTTATCCTGTATACAGAAAATGACCGGGAGCTTCGCGCGACTGGCCCAGTTGAGCGCTTCATGAAAATCGCCTTGACTGGTCGTCCCTTCCCCGCTGGAGACATACACTGCTTCATCGGTGTTTTCCAGTTTCGCACCCTTGGCCGTTCCGACGGCATGAAGGTACTGCGTGCCGGTAGGAGATGACTGCGACACGACCCGAGCCGACTTCATTCCGTAATGCTGCGGCATCTGTCGTCCACCGGAATTCACGTCGTCGGCGCGGGCGAGGAAGTTCGTCATGATATCCTCCGCCGTCATTCCCATACCAAGCATGTATGTCAGATCGCGATAATAGGGATACGACCAATCCTTTCCCGGAGTGAATGCCTTTGCAGCGGCAATCTGAGCTGCTTCATGTCCCGATCCCCCGATATGAAAAAAACTCTTTCCCTGCTTGAGCAAGGTGAGCATTTTCTGATCCAACCTGCGCGCAGTCATCATCGTACGCAATATGCTACGCAACTCGTCAGGTGAGAATGAATTGTTTTTCGGAATGGCGAGCGCGAATGGATTCTTTCCGGTTGTCGCGGACGAGGAAGACGCATCAGCCGAAGCCGAGCGAATTCTAGTAGTTGCCATGAATGTACTCCAGTATCGGGAATAGGAAAGTACTCGGAACCTTCTTGTACAACCGTTTCGCGGTTGAAATGATTCCCCGAAAAACCGTTGCCGAACGCCGACGCAGATACGGTTCACGGCAAGCAACTCGTGGCGACGAGGAATGGCGAGGCCGGTGACCGGGACGTAATGCGTAAGAAGGAAATCGTCGTGCCGGGCGATACAATACCCGCAGGGTGCTGCCGAGGGTTGCCGGTTGAACGCCTGTTGCCTCGAAAATATATCGTACCGGAGCTTCCTCAACAGCGCGTCGCAATCACGGACTTGCTTTCAGACGATAAAGATCATTATCTTCACAGCATTGAGTACGTTCATTGGGTTGCGAGAGGTATTACTCCCGCGGAACTCCATCCATCACACTCTATCAGGAGGTCTCATGTACGAATACGGCGACACTGGATTCGAAGCTCTCGGTGTAGGCTACATCATTTTCATGGTGGTCATCGGCGTCTTCTATCTCGCCTGCTACTGGAAAATCTTCACAAAGGCAGGCAAACCGGGATGGGCAGTGATTATTCCAATCTATAACATCATCGTTTTACTGGAGATTGTCAAGAAACCGCTTTGGTGGATAGTATTGCTGCTCATCCCCTGCGTCAACCTTGTCGTCGCCATCATTATGGTAATCGAACTTGCGAAGGTGTTCGGAAAGAGTACTGGCTTTGCGGTTGGGCTCATTCTTCTGGGGATTATTTTCCTCCCGATTCTGGCATTCGGCGACTCCGAATACCAAGGTTGAATCGCACGCGCCAATGTATGAAGCGGAGGCGAACAGCTTCCGCTTCATCGTGGTGCATTGATGATCGCGCGTGAATTCCGGAAGCATTTCTTGTCGTATCGTTGTACCCACAGTGGTGATCGTGCTGCTCGCCATGTGGGCGTATGTATTTGATCCCATCGTCGCAGGTTACACACTGCCCTGTCCGTGGTATGAATTCACGGGTTTGCTGTGCCCGGGGTGCGGCTTGCAGCGAGCAACCCATGCGCTACTTCACGGCGATTTCCGCAGTGCATTCGAAGCCAATCCGCTGGTGTTTCTTCTTCTGCCTCTGACGGTTGCGGTAATCGTCACATGGTACGTGGAGAGATGTTTCGATGTACCCGCCGCGCGTTTCCGTATGCCAGTGTGGGTTGTAATACTGCTCATTGTCGTTGTACTGTTGTTCTGGGTGCTCCGCAACGTTTCCGCGTAACCTGGCGAGTACAGGCCTGCGGAGAGAAGCGCTGCGAGTTCCCCTCCCATGAGGCGGCTGACACGGCTCCATCACCATGAAATTCCGGGCTGGCACAATGTGTTTGTGACGTGAGTTCTAAGGAATCCGCTGTGCTATACGTCGTTGCGATGTCATGCTCGACCTTCCGCAAGTTTTTTCAATTCATCCAACAATGCCCAGGCCTCAACGGGTGAAAGCGCGTTGATGTCGATGCATCGCAGGCGGTCTTTGAGTTCAATGTCGCTGGCTTCGAAAAGACTGATCTGCAAGGCCGAGCGTGCCGCACGTCGTTTGGCATTCTCGCCGGCTGCCGAGGATGCGAGCACGGTGAGGTCCTGCCCTTCGAGCGAACGCAGCACTTCGCGAGCGCGCTGGAGCAAGCTTTCCGGTAGTCCAGCCATTTGGGCGACATGAATACCGTAACTGTGGTCGGCGGTTCCGGGCGAGACATTCCGAAGAAAAAGCACTTTATCGCGATATTCCCGTACCTCGACCTTGTAGTTGCGTATTCGTGGAAATATATCCGCCATTTCGTTCAGTTCATGGTAATGGGTGGCGAACATGGTTTTCGCCCGGCTTTCCGGATGTTCGTGCAGGTATTCCGTAATGGCCCAAGCGATGGAGATTCCGTCGAACGTGGATGTGCCTCGTCCGATTTCATCGAGTAGCACCAGACTTTTCGGTGTGGCGTTGTTCAAAATGTTCGCGGACTCGTGCATTTCCACAAGAAATGTGCTTTCACCCGCAGCGATGTTATCCGACGCACCCACTCGCGTGAAAATTCTGTCCACCATTCCGATATGCGCTTGCTTTGCCGGAACATACCCGCCGATCTGAGCCAGGAGCACGATGAGCCCCGTTTGTCGGAGGTAGGTGCTCTTGCCGCTCATGTTCGGGCCGGTGATTATCATGATCTGCTCGTCGGTGTTCAGCAATACGTCGTTCGCAATGTAGCGTTCGCCGGGCGGGAGCATGCGTTCGACCACGGGGTGACGTCCTCCCTCGATACGAATTTCATCGCCGTCATTCACATGCGGGCAGGTGTACTCGTTGTTCAAGGCGGTAGCAGCCAGCGCCGCCAGGCAGTCAAGCACCGCTATCGCTCGGGAAATGCGTTGAATCCTGTCGGCCGCCGCCGCGATGCTGATGCGCAATTCATTGAACAATTCTGTTTCGAGCAGGACTATCTGCTCTTTCGCATTGAGAACTTTCTCCTCATACTCCTTCAGTTCATGCGTCACGAAGCGTTCGGCGTTCGTCAACGTTTGGCGTCTGATAAAGTATTCGGGTGTTTTATCGAGATTGGCGTTGGATACAGTGATGAAATATCCGAAGGCGCGGTTGTATTCGAGACGAAGTGATGCGATGCCCGTTTCCCGGCGGAGTTTCTCCTGGTAGTTTTTCATCCATTCTTTGCCGTGTATCGCGACATCACGGATTTCGTCCAACTCGGCATGACAGCCCGGCCGGATGACGCCACCATCGGCGAAAGACTGCGGAGGATCATCGGTGAGCGTCGCGTCTATGAGTGTCGCGATGTCGTCCATCGGTTCGATCTGCGCAGCGAGCGATTTCAGATACGGTGCATCCAACGTATCCAGCGTCGTACGAAGCAAGGGGAGGCGGCGCAGGCTGCCGCGGAGCGCGACGACTTCTCGCGGCATCGCCCTGCCGGTGCAGATGCGTCCTGTGAGACGGTCGTAATCCACCATTTCGGCCAGCAGCGTTCTTGTTTGCTCCCGTGCTTCATGTGTGTTGACGAGTTCCTTGACCGCAGCCAGACGCTGCTGTACAGCGTCGAGGCGCCGCAGGGGATGCGTGATCCAGTATTTGAACAATCGGGCACCCATCGAGGTGACGGTGGAATCCAATATGGATACAAGCGTGCCGTCACGGCCGCTGTCTCCAATGCTCGTGACGATTTCGAGATTCCGCCGCGTCGATGCATCCAGTGCGATATACTCGTCGATGTCGTAACGGCGGATCGTTTGAATATGGGGCAGGTTCGCTTTCTGCGTCTCCTTCAAATAATGCAACGCTGCCGCTGCAGCCATTACTCCGGCATGCAAATCCTCTATTCCGAAACCCTTGAGCGTCTGTGTCTTGAAGTGTGTAACGAGGATTTCATATCCGACATCGCGTGTATAGAGCCAGTCATCCAGTTTGGTCATGGCGGAACGCAACTGCTCGCGACCGAAAAGATCCCGCAGATGATCGTCGTCCTTCTTCGCGATCAATACTTCACTCGGAGCAATGTTCTCGAGTTGATCACGCAGTGCTTGTTCATTCATCTCGGTGGTGAAAAAATCGCCCGTGGAAGCATCGACGAATGCCACGCCGGCCATTCCGCCGTGAAATGCGAGCGAGGCCAGGAAGTTGTGATGCTTGTGATCGAGCAACTTGTCGGTGAACACGACTCCCGGAGTGACGACTTCCACTACATCACGCTTGACAAGACCTTTCGCTTTTTTGGGATCCTCCAACTGTTCGCAGATAGCGACACGGTACCCGGCCCGCACCAGTTTCGGTAGATACGAGTCGAGGGCGTGATGAGGAATACCAGCCAGCGGGACGTCTCGAGCAGCGCCGTTCGAGCGTTTCGTCAGTGTGATACCCAGTACTCGGGAGGTGGTTATCGCATCATCCTCGAAGGTTTCGTAAAAATCCCCGATGCGGAAGAGCAGAATCGCGTCGGGATACTCATCCTTGATACGATGAAATTGCTGCATTAATGGCGTCGACATGGCTGATGTCCGGGTTTTGAAACGAAAAGCGGTGACCGCAATGTAAAAGATACGAAAAAAGTTCCTGTGGGTACTCGAAATGCTTCTTCAGCATGGAATCGCAATTCCCTCATAGCACTGCGGCATCGCGTGATGGCTGAGATGGGAAAAATTCAGTAACGCTACGCCCATCTTGCTAATGCCGTTCCATCGCATCGTGATCAGCTTGTTGATTCCGCGAGATCGTTGCGAACGTATTCGGCGATAACTGCCGCGAATATTCGATCTCATCATTGCGAGCGTTTCATGACAGATGTGATGTTCGAAACCTTCGTTCAGACGTCGCTGCGTGATGCCGATTTCCCCTCTCCGCAACAAGTTCAGTAAAGCGAGTGCAAATGCATACGCGGAGCGTCGTGAATGTTTCCTCCGTTGCAGCACGCGTGCGCGCTCCGCAACTTCCCGGTGGTTACTCGAACAAGGACGTCACTTCGAATTTCTCCGAATCGACGAGTCCGAGATCCGTGACTCGCAGTGCCGGAATCGGACTGAGAGCAAGAAATGAGAGCGTCATGAACGGGTTGGCCAACGTACAATCCAAGGCTTGTGCGGCTGCTGTCAGAGCATCGACTTTCGAGCGGACGAAGGACAGCGGTTGATCGGAGACGAGCCCCGCCACGGGAAGTGCAAGTCCTTCCATGATACGTGTGTTGTCGACTACACACTGTCCGCCCCCAAGAAGAATCAGATGCAGAGCGGCAGCATACATATCAATATCATTTGTTCCGACGACAATGATGTTATGTGCGTCGTGAGCGACGGTGGAAGCGAGCGCACCCGCTTTCAGGCCGAAACCTCTTGCGAAACCGATTCCGATATTGCCGGTTGCTCGATGTCGTTCGATCACCGCTACTTTCAATATGTCGCGCGAGATATCGGAAACGACATACCCATCGTGGATGGTCGGGATTTCGAGTGAAGCGCGGGTGATGATCTGCTGCGGCACGATGTCGATAACCTTGATGCGGCGGTCCGGCAAGGTGGGGATCGCGAGGCTCTCTTGCTGAAATGGAGCGACACGCATGCTGTTATTCATCGCTGCGAGATTGGGAAGCCGTTCCGGTGTGAACAGAGCTGCTCCATCACGCGCTACCAAGCGACCCCGATGATACACCTCTTCGGCGCGGAAATTGTTCATGTCGCTGCAGACGACGAGATTCGCCCGATACCCCGGAGCGATTGCGCCGTGTCGCTTGATACCATAATGCCGGGCGGTGTTGATGCTTGCCATTTGCACAGCAGTGACCGGATCGATACCGAATGTGATCGCCTGGCGTACATGATGATCGATATGTCCTTCATCTTCCAGGTCGGGCGGGGCTTTGTCGTCGGTGGCGAAGGACATGTTCACCGCGTTGACGGGCGTTGCAAGCGGCAGCAAATCATGGAGATTCCGTTCCGAACTACCTTCACGGAGAAAGATGTGCATGCCGAGACGAAGCTTCTCGCGTGCTTCTTCAAGCGTTGTGCATTCATGATCGCTTTGAATACCGGCGTATACGTACGCATTGAGATCTTTGCCACTCAATGAAGGCGCATGGCCGTCTATGGTTTTTCCGCCCGCCGCCAGAATTTTTTCCAATTCGGATTGCATACCGCGGTACACGCCCGGATAGTTCATCATTTCGGCAACACCCACAGCGCGTTCATGGGCGATGTATACTGCGATGTCGTCAGCAGTCAGTCGGGCTCCCGATGTTTCGAGATGCGTCGCAGGAACGCAGGACGAAATCGTGACGAAAAGCTCGAGAGGTACGCCGTCGCCGAAATACAGTACATACTCTATCCCCACGACACCGAGCACATTTGCGAATTCATGCGGGTCCGCGACGACGGCGGAGGTGCCACGGGGAACAACGGCCCTGGCGAATTCGTGAACCGTCAACATGCTGCTTTCTATGTGAACATGTCCGTCGATGAAGGCGGGGAGCAGGAAGCGGCCGTTCAGATCGATGTGTTCCCTGGCTTCGTACTGTCCCATGCCGACGATGTCGCCATCGGAAACCGCCACCTCGCCGGGATGAATCTCACCGCTGAGAACATTTACTATTCGTGCATTCGTGAATACTACATCCGCTGCTTGGTCGCCCCGGGCGATAGCGAGATTTCGTTGAAGTCGTTCCATCATGCTGCCTGTTTGCTGTTATACTACAAAAAAAGGAATTTCAGGGATGGAAATCAAACGGCGACCGTTCTCGTGCCGGACGTCCCGAGATGCACTGTGGCGTATGCAATGTCCTTCGATGAAACTCTACGGCAACATCAAGCGTATATCGGAGTATTGTTCGTAGTGGAACATGGAGTAATAGTCATGGAAGAACACATCACAACGGAAAACAACGTCAACTATACCTGGAAAATCGTTCAGATCGTCGGAATGACATTGTTCGGTGCGTTCATTCTCGTCATGCGATATGTTGCGTCGGGGTAGGAAATCGCCGATCGAGAATTCGGCACAGCGGACGAGTCAACATCCGCCGACTGCTCTTTGTATTGTTCTCCTCACCGGAGCTGCCGCAGTGCTCGATGCTATAACGCTTTGCAGATCCTTCGAGGCACGGGATCTGAAACGGAACGTATCGACTTCCCTTCGCGATTGTGGAACAAGAGAATCGTCGAATTCGAGTATTTCAGACTCGAATGCCTGTATTCCGCCGTTGATCACACGCACGTTTTCAAGCCCCAAACGCAGAGCGATGGCTGCGAGACGGTGATCGGTCGTTTCGTCTACCGTGACGAACACATTGAGTATGCGCCGCCGCGACAGCAGTTGCTTCGGTTCCTTTTCAAACAAATTATCCGGCGTGAAGGACACCGCTTTGGGAAGCGGGAGCCGCTTCATTTCCTCCTGGTCGCGAAAGTCGATGATCTGAATCCGGGCGTCGTTGTCCAACAGACGGAAAGCGAACTCGTCCACCGTCATCGTGGGTATGGCCACCCCGCCTCCACCGGCTGAAAGAATGTGTGCCGTACTGCGAAAGACGCTGTCCTTCTGTGACGGCAATATGTACGCTGAAACAGCGATGAAGCCGCCGATCAACGCAATAACGACAGGCACACGCGAGACGCGGAGCGGCGTGATGCTCTCGCCCCGGACACGTGCTTCGATAATCGACGTTGCAAGGAAGGCTAGCATGGCAAATGCCGTCATCAGCAACACGAACAGCTCTTTCGACATTCCGATGCTTTCATAAACACGTGCATTCCCTCCATCGCCGGCCATGTACAGCGTCTCCATGAATGGGTACATTTCCGCGAAGAGCAGCACCCCGAGCAGCGATCCACCGACGAACAGCATTGCATCGATTCTCCCGATTGCAGCGGCGCAAACGCTGGTGCCGGGACAGAACCCTCCGATAACAAAACCCAAGCCCATGATAACTCCACCGAGAAGTGCGGAATGGAGAAAACTCGGGTTGATGAATATCAGGTTGATATCTATCATACCGAAATGCTCCAGCGCAACGATGCCGAACATCGCCACGACACCAGCCGTGAAGAATACGCGGAGCACGGTGAAATCGTAGCCGTAGAACAAACCCACGAGTTTTCGTGACGACGAAAAGCCGGCCTGCTCGAGAATCCAACCGAAAGCTATGCCGATGAACAGGGCAACGACGTAGTTGAGATTTGGCCCGATGATGTCGGGAACAAGTGGTCCCATGCTCGTCCTCCTAAACCCAAAGTTTTCTGAAGAAGTACGCGAACGCATACGCGCCGCCGAAAATCGCCATCATGGTGATAATACCACCGGTGGACAGCACAGCCATTCCGCTCAGTGCGGCACCGCTCGTGCATCCCCGCCCGAGTTGCGCACCGAAGCCGAACAGCGCTCCGCCGAGCAATGCCCCTGCGATGCGGATATTCCCGACCGTCCTGGGACCGTGCTCCAGTTTCAGTGAAAGTCTGTTCGAGAGCAGTCCGGAGAGAAAGGCGCCGATCAACACGCCAATGACCTCGAAGACCAGCCAATTTTTCAACACTCCCTCGGGATGCTCGGCCTGATAATCCGTGTAAAAGGAATTCGCCGAGGCATGCGCGGGTGCGACTGTTTCAACAACTGCAACGTTTGCACTCTTCATTGCACCGCTGGCACCGAGGCCGCGGCCCGTGATGAACACGGTGAGAGTTAAGAGCAGGCCCAGCAGCACACCGGCCAAATAGGGGTTCATGTAAGCCTTTTGCGTCATTATGCATCCTCCTTGTCAAGTGCAGCGATTGTAGCGGTGTGTTCCGCTTCACTCGGATCGGGCACTTCCTCATAGCCGGTAAGCATGGCCTTGAGATTGCTGAAAAGACTCTCACCGGTTGTGATCAAGTACAGATGTGCGACGAGGAAAGCGATGAGCAGGAAGGCACCGATTGTATGAACGATGGCGATACTGTGTAGTGATTCGACGTTCAACGCCTCTATACCGTGCCGTTGGGGGTATCTGTACAGCGAATACAGAAGTCCGCTGATGAGCATTGCGGGAAGGACTATGGTTTTCAATGCGAAATACACCAGTTTCTGGAGAGGATTGAGTTTGCTGAGCACGGTTTTTTTCGTGGGATGCGGTGCGTTTCGGAATATCCCGAACACGTAGTAGTTCAAGTAACTGCGGATATGCGTGAGGGTGGGGATGTACTGCCGCCATTCACCCGTCGTAAGGTGCCAAAACGCAGCGAAGACGATGAGTATGATCAAAGCCCAAGCTGCAGTGGAATGGTAGGCGACGGCTTCTTCGAAACCGAAAAAGGAGATCGCGCCGTGAACCTCGAAACCCGTCACGGCCAGGAATATGATCAACAGCGCTTGGCTCCAGTGCCAGAAGCGCTCGAATGCCCGGTAGACATATACATTGTTCATTTTCATTCGTCGCCTCTCTTCCTGTTTCTTCTCCAAGCGACAATGCGCAGGCTGCCGTGAACAGTGATACCCAACAACGTGAGCAGTAGCAACACGCTGCCTCCGGTGTCCACGACGATGGAGTAGTCGCGACCAGGCATGTAGAAGTCCGTGAGCGCCGCGAGACGACCGTTCTCCCGCGTGTGGCATTCAGCACATTGCACCGTCTCCTCTTTTGGTGACACCATGTGGTTGATAGGCCAATACATTTCGGTATTCACGAAGCGTACATGCCCACTGAACGGTAGTTCAGCATGGCGCATTCCGGCTTCTGATGCCCGCACCCAGTCGAAATCCAGCCAGAGAGCGCCTTCGCCCTCTTGTTCAGCGTACAACTTCGGCATGATGAGCATGCGGTGAACGGAATCGGCGGGTTGAACGGCGCGATGTATTTTGACGGGGATGATTTTCGAATCCTCATCGCTGTACGACCCTCGCAGAATGTTCAACGAGATGCTTGTCGCAGATTCATCGTACACATCGCCGAGCAGGTAGTGCGACGCGGTACCGTTGAACCAGACGTATTCCGGTATGAGTTGTTTACCCCATTCGAAACTTCCCTTGGAGGACATGTAGCTGATATTGCCGTCTGCATCCTCCTCCTCGATGGGCACACCGTCATTCAATGCACCTACCGTGGACCAGTCCCAGTGCGTTTTCGTGGGATTCACTTTGGCGTACACGGGAATATGGCAGGTCTGGCATGCGACTTTGAGGGTATGGTTGTTGAGAATGCCTTTCTCGTGTGGTGTTTCGCCGTGGCAATCTTCGCATGAAATTCTGTTTCTGTTCATTGATGAAAGCGAGTACAGTTTCCCGGCGATATTGTGATTTTCGGTTGTATGACAGTCAATGCAGGAGAGGTCCGCTCCATCCACTCCCATGTGAACGTCCACGTCGCGAAGCGGGTAGAAGAGCGCCTCCTCCAAATCGCCGTGTTTGACGTTATTGCCGCCTCCCCCGTAGAAGTGACACACGCCGCAATTCGAACGCTGCGGCCGTCCGACATTTCGTGCGATGTATCCGAAGTCAAGTGTGGGATCGGGTGCTCCGGCCTTTTCCGATGCTTTCGCGTAGCTTTCGGTGTTGTCATGGCAAACGAGGCAGTCGATATTTTTCGGGTCGGTGAAACTGAAACCCTCGGCTGTCATTCCGAGACCGATATGGCATTTCGCGCAACTCTGCTCGTTACCCATTGCACCGATACAGTAGTTGTTCATGGCGTTTTTCTTGCCGATGTAGGTTACCCCCCGTCCTTCTAAGTACTCTTCACGCTCCCAATTCCAGTGATTCGATTGCATCACTTCGGTATGCCTGTGGTTGTGGCAGGCGATGCAGGAAGCCGTTACTTCCCTGGGATCTTCGAATTCGCGTTGCAGCGAAGGGAATAGCGAGTGATCCACACCGGAGGTGGGTTTGACGCGCATGCGTTCGCGCAATTCCGTCAACGGAGGCGTGGGCGTGCCCGTCGGTAGCAGCAGGGTGAACGCGACGAGCAAGGTCACCGCGCCGGATACGAGGATGAGAAGAATGTTTTTCATTGGGTCGGGTGCTCGATTGCAGGCATGGTTCTCGTAGTTGTTCGTCAAGGAGTGGCAGCCTCCGAACAACGTGCAACTATCCGGAGTGCGCTATCTTGAATATGATGCACATGCGGGAAAAACGATTCCGGACTCTGGAAAAAATGTTCCGGTAAAGGCAACGAGGTATGCGGATGGGGAGCCTTCGCTCGGAACCGGGGTCCGAGCGGCTTACTTGGGGGTGATCAGCCTCTACAGCCGTCTCTTCCCCTTCTTCGACCTTGTGGAAAAACGAGCGACGTTACTGCCTGCACGTCTGAGGCGTCGGTGTTGCGTGAGTGGTGGATTGTACGCGCCAGCTACGATGGCGTGCATCGAGATGATCGCTCCGGGAGTAGGAGAGAACGCCGGGTGGTGTACACTCGATCAATGCGCTACACTGTACGGAGTTTATACCAGACATTCATGCTCTCTATCGTTCCGGCGATATTCGTGTTGTTGATAAGCGTTCCCGAGAACGTATACCCCGACTTCGCGAACGTGACGTTCATCCCGGTCGACACCGCACGGGCGATCGTGTACAACGTGTGAATGCCCCGAGGCGCCATGTCTTCTTCCATGCATCGAAGGAGGTGCAAGGCGATACCATGCCCGCGGGCAGCGGGAATTGTCGCGAAATCCGTCATTTCCGCGTTGGAATTCGCTTTGTCCATCTCCGCCGACGAAGCGGCGACGAGACGCCCGTTCGCGTCGAAAGCGCCGTAATAGGCGATGCTGTCTTCCTCCATCGTTCTGATGATGTATTCGCGCTCGAATATGGGGAAGGGATAACTTTCAAAAACAATGCCATAGATTCTTGTCAAATCGCTTACGTCGTCTCGCCCGAGCTTTCGAATGGCGAAGGGGAGGTCTTTGTTGTTCTCCGTAGCCGTCGAAGCTTTTTCTTGCGCTATAGCCAGGATATCGGCTATTCGATGTCGCTGTTCGTCAGAAAGTCTGCCTCTGTCGTCATTCGTGAAATACGACATGAACAAGGCATCCGCTTCACCCTTGTAGTAGTTCGGAACTGCGGCCTCCCGTAAGAACGCGCGTGAACGGAATTCTTCCTCGGTCCAGGAGGGGACTTTCGCGAAAATCTTGCCGTACCGATTCTGTCGCGCAAGTTGAATGAGATCGTCAACTATCGCGGGGTGATCAGCAGGGTCCAGTTTCATGAGATATACCCGATTGCTGCTCGGGCCGTGCTGAATAAGCGAATTCCGCAGCTTGTCGATGTTGTCGAATGGTGCGTTCACCGTACGCATGTCATGCTCTCCGTCAATGTTTGGGATAGGTCGAGGTGCTAGGGTTGAGGAATCGCATATATGCTTTCGATAGCAGGTTTCCGTCGTCAGCCGTTTTCTCCATTCCCGCTGCGCCTATGCATACGCTCGTTCACATCAGGCACAAGCGTAATGATATCGTCGTAATCAGCCAGCAACTCGGCGATGCCGACTGCGCGATACTCGTTCTCAGCCGAATCGACTTGTAGTTGCAGCGTGCAGTCGTCGCAATTGCGATCGCAGAAAATCGGTTCGTACGAATCGGGTTCCTTGTATGTGGTGATAACGCCTTCGTAATTCCGTAGCACCACCTTGTTCGTCGACCAGGAGATGAGGTAATTGGGCATGACGGGAATTTTTCCACCACCACCAGGTGCGTCGATGACGTACGTCGGAACCGCGAAACCGCTCGTGTGACCGATCAGGCTTTCGATGATCTCTATGCCTTTGCCAATGGGTGTGCGAAAATGGGAAAGTCCTTCGGACAAATCACACTGATAGAGATAGTATGGCCGCACGCGCTGCTGCACGAGTTTGTGGACCAGGGTTTTCATGATACGGGGACAATCGTTGACACCGGCGAGCAATACGCTCTGATTGCCCAAAGGAATACCTGCATCCGCCAATTTGCGCAGCGACTCCCGTGCCGATGCTGTAATCTCGGCTGGATGGTTGAAGTGTGTGTTGATCCACAGCGGGTGATGTTTTTTCAACATGGCTACGAGGGAGTCGGTGACCCGATAGGGCAGGACGACGGGTATTCTCGTCCCGATGCGAATAACTTCTACATGTGAGATGCTGCGCAGTTCGGTAAGAATCCAGTCCAGGTACTCGTCCGAAAGCATGAAGGGATCACCGCCCGAGAGCAGCACATCCCGGACTTCAGTGTGTTCACGGATGTAGCGCAACCCCTGCCGGACTTCTTCCCGTACCGGGATTTTGTCCATGTCGCCCACTTTTCGTTTGCGTGTGCAATGACGGCAGTACATCGAGCAGACGTTGCTGACGTGAAAGAGCACGCGATCGGGGTAGCGATGTGTGATGCCCGCAGTGGGACTATCGGAATCCTCCGCGAGAGGATCGGCAATATCGTGTTCGTTGATGATCAATTCCGATGGCGAAGGAAAGGCCTGTTTGAACACCGGATCGTTCACGTAATCATCGACGTCGATCAAACTCAAGTAATACGGCGTAACGGAAAGAGGGAAGCGCTCAAGAGTCCTGTCCAGCCCTTCACGAAGCCCTGCATCGAAACGTATCCCCAAAAGTCGTTCGAATGTCGGTATATCGCGAATGGAATGACGCAATTGCCATTGCCAATTCCTCCATTTCGACTCAACGATGTCAGGATCTATTTTATCGGCTATCAGTTGCTGCCGGTCAGTCATTGTATGCATGATGGAAAATCCCCTTGAGTTACATGGAAATTATCGAATGATCGAATGTACTACGCTCGTATTCGCAACATATCAAAGCGCATTTCATTGATCCGGTTGCTTCGAATGCTACAGGAAAAAACGACGATGTGCGTTGAAGTAATGACATGTTACGCATACTACAGGGTACGTATAATATCGGATAAAGTCAAAAAATCGGTGCAAACAGTGTGAAACCCCCGTGTTTTCGGCGATGCTGTATGAGAAACATCCGATGTACGCGTTGTCGCGAAGAATACTCTTGCTCTGCGAAGCACAGCGGTACGCGATGTTTCACGCGTATTGGCGATAGAAGGAAATAATCGCTGAATACTCTTTGCAAATGCTGTTCTACGGTGTTCCGCTATACAAATCTCGATGAATTTCCCCTGCCAGCCTTGCGCTGCCCAAACGCAGCCTGTTCATGACTACTATCCGGCGCTTCAGCCACAGCAGGCTACCTCGCTATCTACAAGTCTTGGTAGGATCTCAGCGACTGTAATCACTGGAGCGGGGGACAAGCTAATTATCCTCCGGATCCCGCTGCCAGCCGACGACCAATCCCAGCCCGATGGCTCCCGCTTCCAACAGTTGGTGGCCGAAGAAAAACATCGAAGCTTTGAGTCTGATACCGAGTACAGGTCTAATCAACATCAGCGTCCCTGCGGCGCCCCATTTGACTCCCAGAGAAACTTGCGATTTCCGCGGGTAAGAGAAAGAGCTTTCATGATATTCACCATTTCGGAGCGTCAAACCCGCGGTCAAGTCATACCGAATTCGTGAGGTGAGGTAGGTGTATCTCCCAAGCAAATCATAGTCGATGGCGGAATACCCCTTAGCGGGTTGGTTCTTTGGCTCGGCGGTCATATCAGGCCAGTCGATCCAGTTGATTCCTATCTGGATACCAAATCTCGACTCTCTGCCCGCGGATTCTCTCTTCACATAGAAATCGAGATCCTCAGCACATGAAAACGATGTGATGAGTGGACCATTCTTGAAATCCAGAAGAAAAGCTACAACATCCACCTGAATCGAGAGGAGTGAGATCGTCTCTCCACTCTTCGCGTCCGAGCTGTCCTGACCGTGAACAGCCACTGTGCATGCGAAGAGCAACAACGCGATTACACCGGGCTTCATGCTCATCATCTGTCACTCTCGCCCGATAGACGTGTCGTTTGCCACCCGGCTTCTCCCGCCGGGTTGAAATAGTTCGAAGCGTGTCGCAACTCTCCAATCGCCGTAGCGAGCTTTGCCCATTCGATGATTGTCGAGGCGGTCGCGCGGAAGGAGCAGCGCAAAGTCGAGCCACGACCTGACTGCTGTTCCGTTCGGTCTACCAAGCGAATCGCACACCATAACAGCCTCCTTGCACTTGTGATGACGCGCCGGGATTTTCATTTCTTCAAACAACGTATTGCTTTTCGGTGAACATGTCAAACTCAAATTGTCGGGGGGTACGGCATGCCGTACTCCGACGACAACGGAGCGCTGTGCGCGTGCGTGTATGTGTCGCCCTGGCCGGCGTTGCCGCTCACGACACGATCTTTTACCCATCCTCCGGCGATCGCTGCCAGCCGATGACCAATCCCAATCCGGTTGCTCCCGCTTCCAACGGCTTGTTGCCGAAGAAAAACATCGAGCCCCTGAATTTGATACCGAGTACAGGTCTGATCAACATGATTGTAACTGCGCCACCCATTTTGAATCCCAGCGAAACAAGGGACTGATAGGGATACCTAAATTGATCAATTTGATAATATGTACCATCTCTGAGCGTCAAGCCCGCAGTCACGTCATACCGGATTCGTGAGGTGAGCCAGGTGTATCTCCCGAGCAGATCATAGTCCACAGCGGAATACCCGTGACTAAGTCTACTCTTTGGCGTGGCGGTCATGTCAGGCCAACTGAAATGATTGATTCCTATCTGGATGCCAAATCTCGACTGTCTGCTTGCGGATGTTCTCTTCACGACGAAATCGAAATCCTGTGTCAATGCATATGATGAGATCAAGGGATCTTCCCAAAACTCCAGAAGCAGGAATGCCATATCCAACTGAATCGAGAGGAGTGAGATCTTCTCACCTCGCTGCACGACTGAGCTGTCCTGGCCGTGAGCAGCCACTGTGCATGCGAAGAGCAACAACGCGATTATGCTTGGCTTCATCCTCATCATCTGTCACTCTCGCCTGAGAGCCGTGTCGTCTGCCACCCAGCTTTCCCCCACCGGGTTGATATAGGTCGAGCTGTGTTTCAACTCTCCAATCACCGTGTCGAGCTTTGCCCATTCGATGATTGTCGAGGGATTGCGCGGAACGAGCTGCGCAAGGTCGAGCCACGACCTGACTG
>Ga0114946_10000432_pt1 | contig 27975 bp, 26 predicted proteins | sample WalLakDeSediment_FD_88676 | JGI IMG/M metagenome (GOLD analysis project Ga0114946, IMG submission 88676) | Lake sediment microbial communities from Walker lake, Nevada to study Microbial Dark Matter (Phase II) - Walker Lake 11/02/13 Deep Sediment | ecosystem: Environmental > Aquatic >... | reverse complement strand
CTTTACCGAGACCGGTATCCATAAATAATTCAGTAATATCTTTTAAGCGGCAGGGGGATTTATTAATGTAGTATTCACTGTCACCGTTTCGAAAGAGTCGCCTTGTTATCGTGATTTCATCGTAATCGAGGTTAAGAAAAGCTCCGGCCCCTTCAAAAGTAAGCGATACCTCGGCAAAATTTAGCGGTTTACGGCTTTCACTGCCTGAAAATATTATTTCTTCCATGCGAGTGCCGCGCAAAGATTTGACGCTTTGTTCGCCAAGGGCCCAGCGTACTGCATCTACCAAATTACTCTTACCACATCCATTTGGGCCAATGACTACAGCAATGCCGGGACTTAAGCTCAGCTCCGATTTTTCTGCAAATGATTTGAAGCCAAACAGTTCCATTCTTTTTAAGTGCACGCCAAAAAACTCCTAAAAATAAGGTGTGAGACAAAAACAAGCGTGGTTCTAAGGTGTGATTTTACACCAGGCTTCTTTCGCTGCAGCCTGCTCCGCTTCCTTTTTACTGCGGCCCCGGCCGCAGCCAACAGCTTCACCGGTTAAAACTACCTCGGCTTCAAATTCTTTATCGTGATCAGGTCCCCGCGCGTCGATTATCCTGTATGACGGGGTTACTGCATAGCGGGCCTGGGAAAACTCCTGCAGCAGTGTCTTATAATCACGGCGCAATATACCTTCCTGAAGATCTTTCATAATCGGTTTATAAAGATCAAGCACGTACTGCATGCATTTTTCAAGACCAATATCTAGATATAATGCACCGATAAGGGCTTCTACCGTATCACCCAGCAAAGAAGGACGGCTTGCACCTCCGCCCTGTAATTCACCTTTGCCCAAACGAAGATACTCGCTTATGTTTAATTCAAATGCCAGGCGGGCTAAAGATGCTTCACAAACCAGGTCAGCTCGCAACCTGGTCAGCTTTCCCTCAGGAAAGTGGGGATATCTTTCATAAAGGTAATCGCTGATGATTAATTCAAGAACCGCGTCGCCTAAAAATTCCAAACGTTCGTTGTTGGTGCGACGCTGACCCCTTTCATGGGCAAAAGAACTGTGAGTTAAAGCCTGCTCATAGAGGTTGAGGTTATTAATTTCCCAACCCACACTATCGAGAAAAGACTTGATTCTATCAGACCAGTGCATCTGCATCCCTCTTATAAATTTTTTAAGGCAGGTACCTTTTGACTGCAAGGGTAGCATTCGTCCCGCCGAAACCGAAAGAATTGGAGATGGCCAGATTGACAGTAGCCTCTCTGGCATGGTTTGGCACATAGTCGAGATCGCAATCCGGATCGGGATATTCATAATTTACGGTAGGATGGATCACCTGGTGCTGCATGGTCAGCAAAGTAGCAATAAGTTCAACAGCTCCTGCAGCCCCTAAAAGATGTCCGGTCATTGATTTCGTCGAGCTTACGGCGAGCTTGTAAGCGTGTTCACCAAACAGTTTTTTGACTGCCATAGTTTCTATTTTGTCATTAAATTCAGTAGAGGTGCCGTGAGCATTAATATAGTCAACTTCTTCAGGTGCTATCGAAGCACTTTTTAATGCCCTCCGCATACTTAAAAACGCCCCTCGACCTTCAGGGTCAGGAGCTGTCATGTGATAAGCATCGCCGGACATACCGTAACCTACTATTTCGCCATAGATTGCAGCACCCCGGGAAAGAGCATGCTCCAGAGTCTCGAGAATAACAACACCGGCGCCTTCACCCATCACGAAGCCATCCCGCTTCAGATCAAAAGGACGGGATGCTCGTTCAGGTTCATCATTTCGGGTTGATAAGGCACGTGCAGAAGAAAACCCGGAAAAAGCAAGGTGGCTGATTGCTGCTTCGGCACCGCCGGCAAGCATAATCTCAGCATCACCCCGCCCTATGATGTGCCAGGCATCACCAACTGCGTGGGTCGAAGAAGCACAGGCAGTTACTACTGTTGAATTCGGACCACGCAACCCCAGGAGAATAGATATATAACCCGAGGCCATGTTGGCAATCAACGCGGGAACTAGAAACGGGCTAACCCTTCTCGGTCCTTTTTCTGCCAGAACCTTAAGCTGCTGCTCTACGGTTTGAATACCGCCGATACCGGAGCCCACCAGGACTCCGATCTCATCTTTATCCAACACAATATTGTCAAGGGCCGCATCGCGCCAGGCCTGTAAGGCTGCAGCAATTCCTAGCTGGGTAAAACGGTCAACCCTTTTCGCTTCTTTTTTTTCCATGTACCGGGAAGGATCAAAATCTTTTATTTCCCCTGCAATACGGCAGGGATACTGGCTGACATCGAAGCTCTCTACAGCAGAAATACCGCTTTTTCCGTTAATAAGATTATTCCAGAATTCAACTTTATCCGAACCTAATGGTGACACAAGTCCGACCCCGGTTATTACAACTCTACGCACATTTTCACCTCAAGAATTCTCTAAACTTGGGATTCTATATACTTAACAACGTCGCCAACGGTTTTAATGTTTTCAATTTCCTGGTCGGAAATTTCCAGGTCGAATTCTTCTTCCAGAGCCATGACCAGTTCCACAATATCCAATGAATCAGCATCGATATCTTCAAATGTAGTTTCGGCGGTAAGTTTGTCAACCGCCACTTCAAGCTGATCGGCAATAATATCTTTGACCTTAGTCTCAACGCTCACAGATTCACCCCTCCTCCCTAAAAGTATTCATTATAGTCTATCATGAGATTGACGAGATGTCACATTGATAAAAAACCGTCAACTGCAATAACCTGGCCGGTGATATATCCGGCAGATGTTGCCAGGAATAAAATTACCTCGGCGACATCTTCCGGTTGGCCAAAACGGCTGAGGGCGATGCGGGATAAAACCTGTTCCTTCACCTGATCCGAAATGGCTTCTGTCATCTCCGTCTCAATAAACCCTGGTGCGACTGCATTCACAGTTATATTACGAGATCCGAGTTCTTTGGCCAGGGTGCGGGTAAAGGCGATTACACCGCCCTTAGCTGCAGCATAGTTAGCCTGGCCGCTGTTGCCGTGTATTCCGGCTACCGAGGCTACATTAATAATCCGACCGCCACTTTTTTGTTTCAGCAGAGGTCTCATTATGGCCCGACAGCAATTATAAACCCCGGTTAGATTGGTATCAATTACTTCCTGCCATTCTTCTGCTTTCATCCTGGCCAGCAAATTATCCCGGGTGATACCCGCATTATTAATTAGTATATCAATTCTTCCAAATTGATCAATAGAACTTTTCACGAGGGCTTCGCATTGACTGTAGTCAGAGACGTTAGCCAGGAAAGTATAGGCTGATCCACCGGAATCTTCAATAAATTTCTTGACTTCTTCCGCTGCAGTCTGGTTCCGGCTGTAGTTTATAACAACAGATGCTCCTGCACGGGCCAATGATATTGCCGTGGCCCGGCCGATTCCTCTGGAAGCGCCGGTTACTATCGCTGTTTTTCCTGTTAAATCCAATAATAACACCTCGCTGCATTTAAAGTTCAAGCAACCTATCGATATCGCCTGCTTCTTCGACCGAAAAAGTTTTCAGCTCGGGAGCAATCCGTTTCATCAGCCTGCTTAGAGAATTGCCGGGTCCAAGGCTGATAAAAGAATCAATCCCGGCGGCAATCAGGTTTCGAATTGATTGTTCCCAGAGGATCGGGTTGCTGACCTGGTTTACCAGGTTAGCTTTTATTTGCCCGGGGTTTCCGCTAAATTGAGCAGAAACGTTAAAAACGACCGGGACTGCAGGTTTTTTAATGGTAATTTTGTCCAGTTCACGGGACAGTCGATCTTCAACCGGCTGCAACAAGGCACAGTGAAAGGGTGCGCTTACCTTGAGCTCGGTTACTTTTTTTGCACCCACTTTCCTGGCAAGCCTGACTGCAAAATTAACAGCCCTCACATTGCCGGAGATAACAATTTGCCCGGGACAATTATAGTTGGCCGGTGATACCAATCCTTCAGAAGCGGCATCATGGCATACTTTTTCTACAACCTCATGTGAAAGACCCATAATAGCAGCCATGGAGCCTTCACCGGCAGAAACTGCTTCCTGCATGAATATTCCACGCTTTTGAACCAGGGGCAAAGCCTGGTGAAATTGCAGCGCTTCCGCAGCTACGAGGGCACTGTATTCCCCGAGGCTCAGTCCTGCAAGACCGGATGCCTGAAAACCCAGCTTATCGAGAACACGATAAATAGCAACGCTTACAGTAAGAATTGCCGGTTGGGTATATTCAGTCATCTGAAGCTTGCTTTCCGGCCCGGAGAAAATCATCTCCAGGAATTCAGGTCCCATATCTTCTGCAGTCTGAGCAAAAACCGAACGGGCTTCCGGGAAGCGATCATAGAAATCTTTACCCATACCAACATATTGTGCTCCCTGTCCGGGAAAGAGAAATGCGGTTTTCATAGCAGTTTTAACTCCTCAGTTACCAATTCATTAACAGGCCACCCCAGGTCAGGCCTGCTCCAAAGGCAACCATCGCAACTAAATCGCCTTCTTTCAGCCGACCTGCAACAATTTCTTCATGGATAGCAATCGGTATTGTCGCTGATGACATGTTGCCGAAACGATCGATGTTTACAGGAACCTTACCTTGGGGCAGCTTCAGGCGCTTGCGGATATGTTCAATAATCCTCAGGTTTGCCTGGTGTAAAAAAAGATAATCAAGATGTTCCGGTTTGAGTTTTTCACGTCTCATCATATCTTGCAGCGTTTCTTCAACCACCCGTACAGCAAACTTAAATATTTCGTTGCCGTTCATTTTTATAGAATGCAGTCTTTTTTGTACAGTCTCTGTACTGGCAGGCATAGCGCTGCCGCCGGCAGGAATGATTAAAAGCTCTGCACCCCGTCCATCAGCTTTAAGCGAGAAATTAATAAAACCCCTCTCTTCATCTGTTGCCTGGAGCACTACTGCCCCCGCTCCGTCACCAAACAAGACACATGTACTGCGATCTTCCCAATCGGTAACACGAGTCAGAACCTCAACTCCAACAACAAGTACTTTATTATAAATACCGCTGTTAATGAACTGATGACCGACCGTAAGGGCATAAATAAAGCCGGTGCATCCGGCAGATAGATCTAACGCCGCAGACTTAAAAGCGTTCAGCCTGGCCTGCAGCAGGCAGGAAGTTGAAGGCGTAGGGTAGTCAGGTGTTACCGTAGCCACAATAATCAAATCGAGTTCAGATGGATCCACCGAAGCTCTTTCAAGGGCTTCCCGGGAAGCTCTTTCTGTAAGATCTACACTGGATAAGCCCTCCTCCAGCTTTCTTCTCTCCCGAATCCCTGTCCTGGAGACAATCCATTCATCGCTTGTCTCAACCATTCTTTCAAGATCACTGTTCGTAATAATTTGTTTGGGCAGGGCGGCTCCGGTTCCGGTAATAATTGTCTTGATCCGTTTATTCACGGCAAGGGTCCTCCCCGATCTCAACTCTGAGTGTATCCATGGCAGCCTGAAGTTGTTGAATTACATTTTTCTTTACAAACGGGTAGGCTTGTTTAAGTAAAGCCTGTTCTATTGATCTGGCTTTGGATGAACCATGGCACTTGACGCAAAGACCGTTTATTCCCAGCAGCGGTGCTCCGCCATAACCGGAGGCGTCAACTTTGTCACGCAAACCGAGGAAAACAGGTTTAAGCAGTAATGCGCCAATTTTATAACTGAGCTTATTTGGTATTTCCTGCCTGAAGTAGCTGAGAATGGCCCTGGATAAACCTTCAGATGTTTTGAGGAATATATTCCCAATAAAACCATCGCAAACCACAACCTCTGCGGCATTAAAAAAAACCTCTGTTCCTTCAACATTTCCGCAAAAACCGGGCAGATGCTCTTCAAACAATGTATATGCTTTTTTTACCTGGCTGTTCCCTTTATTTGACTCTTCTCCTACATTTAGCAAAGCTACCCGCGGTTCCGGATAGCCCAATATTTGCTGTGCATAGATACGGCCCATATGAGCATACTGTAAAAGTTGCTCCGGGCGGGCATCCATGTTGGCTCCAACGTCAAGGAATAATACAGGTTTGCCGCTAAAACTGGGCATTGGCGTTAGTAAAGCCGGGCGGCTGATACCGCTTAACCGCCCAAGGAATAAAAGTCCACCGGCCATGAGCGCACCGGTATTTCCGGCACTGAGGGCTGCGTCTGCTTCACCTGTACGGACAATCTGCAGAGCTTTTACCATCGAGGATTCTTTCTTATTCCTGATCGATAACCCCGGATCATCGTCACACTTTATAACCTCTTCAGCATGGCGTATTTCCAGTCGCTCTTTCGGATATTGCAATTTTTCCAGGGATTTCTTAACTTCATTTTCCCGACCAACCAATATAAGATACAGATCGTCCAAATAAGTAAGCGCGGACAATGCGCCGCTGATTATTTCATCAGGAGCATAATCCCCGCCCATAGCATCAACTGCCACTCGCACCAAGCAAACCACTTCCCATTTACATAGTTAGCCATAAATATAGTACGCCCCTTATCGCCATGCAATTAGCAATAGGAGCGTACTGAAAAAGTTTTATTTTTTCACTTTAACAGCTTCCCGATCTTTATAATAACCGCAATTTAAACAAACCCGGTGTCCGGGCTTTAATTCTTGACACTGCGGGCAGGGAATCAGACGGGGAACCGAAAGTTTATTCTGGGCTCGCCTCATATTCCGCTTTGACTTAGAGGTTCTTCTCTTGGGAACAGCCACTATAACGCCTCCTTGTTATTCTTATCTGCCGGATTTTAACTCTTTTAATTTTAACAGCCTTACATCGATCTGGCTGTCATCCTTGCTGCAACGGCAGAATGAATTGTTTAAATCGACTCCACATCCGGCACAGATGCCTTTACAGTCTGCCTTGCAAAGCGGACTATAATCCTGGGCCAGAATAATTAACTGGCGAATATACTCGTCAAGATAAAGATAGTCTCCTGTTACGGTAAGCATATTGGCAGTCTCATCAGCCATTATATCGGGAGAATCATCTGCCGGCATTTTTTTTATAATTGTAAAAGTTTCGGTAAAATCAGTTTTAAAAATATGTTCAAAAGCTTCCAGGCACCGTGAACAGACAACCTCAACTGATGCCTCCAGGCTGCCGCTGACCATCACTTTATCTCCACTGCAGGAAACGCTGATCAACAGGCTTAAGTTTCCATCTCCTGAAAAATCATCGAAGCAGCCAGAAAGCCCTTCTTCAAAACTGAAGTCGACTGCTTCACCATCTTTCAATATTACTTCAGGCAGGTATATGTGCATGATTCACACCCCAAAAAAACTAAAGTAATTATATAGACCTTTAAATTCTTTGTCAACAAGAGCCAGGTGCTGGTCGGATTGTAACGATATCAGCCGGGCAAAGCCAGGGCTAATATGTTACTCCGTCAAGATTTTCGCCTATATCGCCTGATACAGTTTCAGAAAATACGATCATAATCTGGTTAGGCAGGCATACAATGCTTTGATAAGAGTATTCGATCCAGCCCGTATGAGAACAAATATGCTTAGGACAGATATGATCATCAAGAGGAAGCATTCTTACCCGCCCGTCATCAATTTCAATTAATGCCGTATTTCTGTCATCTTCCCCAAAATTAAAGGAGTAGCTGAATTGATCCCCGGGAGTTAATGATAATTCAGCCACCTGCTGATTCTCGACATAAACTGTCGCATATTTGTGCTCTGCAGCGCTAACCTGCTGAAGGTTAAACCAGAAACCGGATACCCCCAAAATCAGGATAGCCCCTACAATTATATAATCATTAAATTTAATTTTAAGATTAGCCATTTTTTTCACCCGATTACTATTATAACATAAGTATTAATTTTGTCATGCCAGATCATTCGGGTTTTATTACCGGTATGATCAGTGCATCAGCGGCAACAGCACCTGCTCCTTTTTCATAGACTATAAGCGGGTTTATATCGATTTCGTCAACTGAGTCTTCCAGCTCAATGGCCAGGCGCGATACTTTCATCAATATATCTACAATTGCATCAATATCCACCGGCGGGCGCCCTCTAACTCCCTTAAAAAGAGTGTTGCCCTTGATTTCATCAATCATCTCCCTTGCATCTTCTTCACGCAGGGGCGCGACCCTTATGGAAGCGTCTTTTAAAACTTCGACAAATATCCCACCAAGGCCAAAGACTACAGCCGGCCCAAAAACCGGATCTTTTTTAATACCGATAATCACTTCGAGCCCCTGGCCCAGCATTTCCTGGACCAGGACCCCTTCAATTAGAGCTGCCGGATTGTTTTTATTCGCCCGCTCTAAAATATGATGAAAAGCTTTTTCAACTTCATCCGGGCCGGTAATATTTAATACTACTCCCCCAACATCAGTTTTATGCAGCAGGTCTGGCGACATTATTTTCAAAACAACCGGGTAACCGATCTCTCCAGCTGCCTTTACTGCTCCTTCAGCTGTTTCAGCCATTAATTCCCTGGTTATAGGAATGTCGTAGGAATCAAGTACTAGTTTAGAACGCCATTCAGTTATGGCGCTGCCCTGTTCTTTCCGATGCCCGGCAAGCTGCTCCAGGGATTTCTTTTTTTCCGCTCCGGCTTTATATGCAGGATAATGAAAAGGTTCTTTCGCCTTTTTAACCCAATCAGCTAAAGCGCTTATGGCCCAGAGACCACTCGGGATATGTTCAATAACCGGAACACCTGCCTGAACAAGGTTATTTTTCGCTTCCAGAGCGTAATCCTGCCCGGTCGGCCAGGTAAATACTATCAGTGGTTTATCTATTTCTTTATACACCTCGATAATTTTTTTGCTGGCCTCCGGGTCAGGCATTTCAAGGTTGTAGAAAAACCCGGCGACATCAATTTCCGGATCCTGCATAACCAGGCGCAGAGCCCTCTGGGAAAGTTTTGTATCCAAAAACAACTGCGAGGTTAAATCCACAGGATTCCGTACAGAACCGAAAGATGGGAAAAATTCTCTCAGGCTCTGCTGGGTAGTCTCGGTAAGGCTTACGACTTCCAAGCCATATTCCGGGCATTTATCTGCTACCACAACACCACCGCCACCGGAAATTGTAATAACAGCCATCCTTTTACCGGCAGGCAGACGGCCTGCAGCATAAAGGGTGATTAGGGCGTTCATCTGCTCGACATCATCGGCACGCGGCACACTAAATTGCTTAAAGATACCATCGTATACTTCATCTCTACCGACAAGTGCCCCGGTATGCGAAGCTGCGGCGGCAGCTCCACTGGTGGTACGCCCTACTTTTAACATCGTAACGAGCTTTCCTTTTTCAAGGGCATTGCGGCACGCTTCAATCATGAGCCTGCCGTCCCCCTGCAAACCTTCAAGATAACCGGCAACTATCGAAACTTCATCACGTTTGACAAGGTAGTCAAGCACTTCCGCAAAAGATACATCCGCCTCATTGCCGGTACTGACAAAATAATTAAAACCAATTGACAGCTGAACAACCATCTGGTAGATAATCCCACCCAAACCACCGCTCTGTGTAATGAAAGAAAGTGTTCTTGGATGAACCAGATCCTTTATTTCCTCATTATAAAAGAAGCTGGCCATGCAGCCGTTGTAATAATTCATTACGCCCAAACAGTTTGGCCCGAGTATACGCATCCCACTTTTTTCGGCAATTATTTTCATTTCAGCCTGTTTTGTGCGCCCTTTTTCGCCAATTTCTGCAAAGCCTGAAGTAAATATAATTACCGACCTGACCTTTTTATCCGCACACTCCTTCAAAACAGTCATAGTCTGTGCTTCAGCAACACCGACAATTGCCAGATCGACAGGCGCATCAATATCGAGAATTGACCGGTAACATTTCAGCCCTCCGACCCGATCATATTTTGGATTAACCGGGTATAAATCCCCTTTATAACTGAACATATTGAGAAGATACAGGGGAATACCATTGGGCTTTAGCGGATTTTGACTGGCCCCTATAACAGCAATCGAATTTGGATAGAAAAATTCCTCAAGATCAGTTCCCTTTTTAAGATTATCTTTTTTTAGCTGCCGGCTTTTCATCTGCGAATCCTCCCTTGACAAGACTACATACTCAGGTATATTTTATTTCACTAATTAATATTTTACATGATCAACTAATAAAAGGATATCCCTTAATCGGTTTAAGTCACTAATAATGAGGTTATCGGACTGGTGGTGATTCGTCACTCAAAAATTATAAACATTGTGCAGTTATGTTATAATCAGAACAGATGATTTTTGTATAATTTTGAGGAGGATGACACCGAATTGGCACAAAAAAAGATACCGTTTGATCAACAAACGAATTCAAAACCAAAAAATAAAATCAGGCGGCCCCGTAAGAAGCGCAGAGTGCTGAAGATAATGCTGCTTGTTTTATTTCTTATCTTGCTCGCTGGTGGTGCAGCCACTGCAAAAGTGGTTGCCGATTATGTTAACGAAGCGCCTGCGCTTGATCCTTCTCGGCTGGCCACAGTTGAAACATCTTATCTCTATGATATTAACGGCGAGGAAATTACTGCCCTGCACGAGGAGCAAAACCGTATTGTTATAAGTTTGACGGACATTCCTGAACATGTTCAGCGGGCCTTTATAGCTATCGAAGACGAACGATTCGACCAACACTTCGGTTTCGATCTAGTGGGCAGTGTCCGTGCAGCTTATGCCAACTTACGGGCAGGTACGATCGTCCAGGGAGCGAGCACCATTACACAGCAGCTGGCTCAAAACGCTTTTCTGACTACCGAAACCAGTTATGAACGTAAAATCCAAGAAATCTGGCTGGCCATTCAGCTCGAACGCAACTACGCTAAAGAAGAAATTCTGGAGCTATACTTAAACCGGATATATTTTGGTAATGGGGCTTACGGCGTAGAAGCTGCTGCCCAGACTTATTTTAACAAAAGCGTCGGTGATTTAACTATCGCTGAAGCAGCTATGTTGGCCGGGGCAGTACGCTCACCAAACTTCTACAACCCGATCGATAATGAAGCCGCTGCAAAAGGGCGTATGAATTTAGTCCTGTCGAACATGCACAGGCTTGAATTTATCAGTGAAGCCGAGTACCGTCATGCCCTCAGCCAGGAAATGATTTACGCACAACCCAAAAGCCAGGAATACCCTTACCCGCATTTTGTGGATTATGTGGTTCATAATGAACTGATCCGTATATTAAGCGCTATGCCTACAATCGGATCACGTGAAGAAGCTTACCGGGCTATTTACACTGACGGTCTGCGGGTTTATACAACCCTGGAACCTTCAATGCAAAGTCATGTTGAAGAGGTTTTAGCCCGGAGCGAACTATATCCTTCAACTATCTTTTTGAACATACCGCAGGCACGGGAAGCAATAAGCGCCCTGCCCTCCGGAAGTGACCTGACACGGGCACAGCTGCAGGAACTGATCGATGAAGAAGGAGGAGTGCCCCAACCCCAGGCGGCGATTGTGCTCGCCGATCCCACTACCGGCAAGATTCAAGCTCTTGGCGGAGGGCGGGATTACCTTAAAAATGTGGATGAAGTACTTCGTTTCAATGCCCTGCGTCAGCCCGGTTCAGCAATTAAGCCGATTATCACCTATGGACCTGCTTTTGAAGAAGGTACCCTTGCAGGCGCCGGTTCGACATTGGATGATTCACCCTATATCGGACCCAGGGGGGACTGGTTCCCGGAAAATTTCGATTACAGGTTCCGGGGGATGATCCCGGCACGTGAGGCTCTTTACTTCTCTTATAACGTACCCGCAGTCCGGGCCTTCGAAGAACTTGGTCCAAATGTCGGTGCCGAATATGCCCGGAAAATGGGTATATCAACCCTCCATCCCAGCGAAGTTGACAACTTAAGCCTGACCCTGGGTGGTTTTACCAACGGTGTTAGCGCAATCGACATGGCCCAGGCTTACAGTGTCCTGGCCAACGAGGGGGTCCGGGTAAATCTGCACACAGTGGAAAAAATTGTAGACCGGAATGGCGAGATTTTATATGAAAACAGGTTGGAGCCTCAACAGATCTTAAGTCCCCAGGCTGCGTTTTTGGTAAATGACATTCTACAGGATTTTGTTACCAAGTATCTTGGAAGGGCACTGAGAATCGACCGGCCGGTAGCCGCTAAAACCGGCACTACCGACGACTGGAAAGATGTTTACCTGGTTGCCTATACTCCTAATCTGGTAGCCTCTTTCTGGATGGGTTATGACGAACCCAGAATGGGCAGCATCCAGCAGGGATGGCGCTATTCGACTGCTTTTTTGCGTGAAGTCTTCCTTGAAGCATTTGAAACTTTAGAAATCATAGAATTTGAAAGACCGGAGGGAATTGCCCAGGTAGCTGTCTGTAGCAAATCGGGGCTCCTCCCCAATGAGTCTTGCAGCAGGGCAGGCACAGTCCGCACTGACTATTTTATCGAAGGGCGTACCCCAAATGCGACCTGCGATATGCATGCAGGCATGTTCTACAACCGCCCCCCCTACATTGTTACTGATGAACGCTGGTCATCCAGGGGCGGCCCAGGCAGGGGACCTGAAGATGCTGATGAAATGCCGCCTGGAGATTTATTCGGTGATATTGCCGAACAAACCGGCCAGACAACCAACGAAATCAGTACATTTAATGCTTACGTGACGGCCGATGGAGTTACCCTGCAGTGGGAATATGATGGCCCCCCTGTGGAAAGCTTTATATTGAGGAGATCTGCGCAGGGAGACACCGATGGAGATGCCAAAATAGAACTCGATGCAAATTCGCGCCAGTACTTAGATGCCGGACTCGAAGAAAACGTTCTCTATATTTATACCCTGGCGGTACTTGGTACTGACGGGCAGTTGTCTGAACCGGCCACAATACTGATCAGCACAAGGACTACACCCGGTGGCGGCATTACACGACAGCCTGAAACGGGACCTGTAATTGTGCCCGATGTTGTCGGCAAGTTCCTGGCGATTGCCGAAATGAATGTGGCCCGGGCCGGTCTGAATATAGTAATCAAACGGCAATATAGTAATTCTGTGATATTAAATCAGGTCATCCAACAAAGTCCGGCACCGGGGACAACTGTAACAAGAGGCAGCCAGGTGACACTGATTGTATCAGACGGACCTGGAAACTAGCGCCGCCAGAGATCCTGAAATTACCTTTTTCTCCAGTAATAATCGCTATTTTTGCGCAGGAAGAAACACTTATCTTCAGGCAATGATAAAAGAATCTGGGAGATGCGCGTGGCAGGCTGTTGATGCGAACTGCAGCTGCTGCCATACAGCATCTCCCCTTCTTTTTCCAGCTGTTTCCACTGCGTGTTGTACTCCATGCGGAACTCTTCCACTACTTGTTCAGTAGTTTTATAAATTTCAGGCTCAAGCAAACTCAACACCAGCTCCTGTAGACTTTTATTTTCCATTAGGGCCACCTGCCACTTTTCGCTGATTATGATTTGATCTCTACAACGGTTACCCCTTCTCCACCCTCGGCAGAACTGCCGCTTCGAAATGTGCCGACAAGAGGGTGCTCTTTTAAGTAGTTTCGCAGCCCCAGTTTTAATTTGCCCGTTCCCTTGCCGTGGATAAGATCAACCCTGTTCAGACCAGCCCAGAGAGCGTTATCGAGTAGTTTATCCACCAACGGGCGGGCTTCGTCGAGGTTTAAACCGCGCAGGTCAATTGAATTACTTATCGCTAAATCTTTCCGGATAGTATAACCTCTTTTTTCAGCCTGTTTGTCTTTTCCTGATTTATCAGCATCTTTTTTATGCTCTTGTCGAAGTTCATGCAGGGGAAGATGCACTTTCATCGAGCCCACCTGGACTAACGCTTCATCGGCAGAAAAAGTAACAATTTCTCCTCTTTGCCTGAGGCTGCTGATGTAGACAGCCTGCCCTACGGCAAGGTCCTCTTCAGTGAGACAGCTATGATCACCTTCTGCTTCATCATCATCCAGCTCGATATCCCTGCGGATCAGGTTTATCTCCCGCCGCACCTCTTCAGCCCTGGCCAGGGGGTAATCAATGTTTCCATTTTTAAGCGTCCGCAGCTCTTTTATCATCTGGTCGGCAGTGTTTTTCGTTCTTTTTATTATCTGACGTGCTTCTTCACGGGCCTCCTGCAAAACGTCATCACGCCTGGCCCGCAGTAATTCTCGCTCTTTTTCCAGTTCTTCCATCAGCACTTCGGCCCGGCTCCTATCAAATGCCGCCTGGCGGCTGTCCCTGTGCAGGCGCTGCTGATCTTGAACCAGGCTGGCAATTACCGTCTCAACCTGATCATGCGAACGGTGAACGAAGCTTTTAGCCTTCTTCAGTACCTGATGCGGTAACCCCAGTTGATCGGCAATATAAAAAGCGTTACTCTGTCCGGGGACACCCTGTAAGAGCCTGTAAGTGGGAGCAAGTGTTTCAGGGTCAAATTCCATGGCAGCATTTTGCATTTTATCCTGTACCTGGGCAAAAAGCTTCAACTCGTTAATATGTGTCGTAGCAACCGTCAGTGCCCCCTTACGGGTTAATTCCTCGAGAATGGCCATCGCAAGGGCGGATCCCTCAGAAGGATCCGTTCCGGCTCCTAATTCATCAAATAAAACCAGTGACCCCGGATTGCTTTCTGCCATAATCTTAATAATATTTTTCATGTGCCCGGAAAAAGTGCTTAAAGACTGGGCAATACTCTGTTCATCGCCGATATCCGCCCTGATTACAGTAAATACGGAGACCTTCGTATCTTTTCCGGCAGGAAGATGCAAGCCGCTTTGAGCCATGGCTGCCATAAGGCCGATTGTCTTCAAAGCCACGGTTTTCCCTCCGGTATTTGGGCCGGTAACAACCAGTGTTTGCACCTGATCTCCAAGTTCAACTGTAAGTGGGATTCTTTCTCCGCTCAAGAGGGGGTGGATGGCATTATCAATAAAAAATACGGACTTTTCTCCCGATAGAAGTACGGGTTCACAACTACCTGTATCAAAGCTGAAACGGCCCCGGGCTACAATAAAATCGAGCTCCGCATAAAGTGACCTGTTACGGGCTAAATCCTCACCCGCTGCCGCTACCTGCCCGCTAATTGAAAATAGAATACGTTCAATTTCCTGTTCTTCCTGGCGCTGTATCGTGGTCAATTCATTTTGCATCTGCACAACTGGAAGTGGTTCTATGAATAATGTTGCACCGCTGGAGGACTGATCATGAACCACTCCTGCAATATGCTGCCTGTATTCTTGCTTTACCGGTATAACATAACGGCCGCCTCGAATGGTAACTAATGTATCCTGCAAATAGCGCCTATAATTAGCGCTGCGCAAATATTCATCGAGTTTATCCCTGATCTTGCTTTGAAAAGATAGCTTTTTCCGACGGATTGAAGAAAGGGCTGGTGATGCACTGTCTAAAACATTACCATCCTGATCCAGAGATCTCTCCAGCGAAGCACCCAGCTCCGGACATGCTCTAATCTGTGATACAAGATCTGCTAACAAAGGATAAAGCAACCGATGATCGTTGTCTTTAAAAAAAGCAGACCAACGGCGGGAGGCCTTGATAAAGGACATTACCGCGGCCAGTTCCAAACCTGACAGCAAAGCGCCTTTGCCGGCTCTCGACAAAAGCTGTTTAATATCTTCAACTGCAGTAGGGGTAAAGGCATTTTTACTACAGAGCAGCCTCCCCTCACTGGTTTCTCTTTGCTGTTTTTCGATCACAGCATAATCTGCAGTTGGGGTTAACTGCTCTGCCATCTGCCTGGCCATAGAACTTATTGTCATCGCAGCCAGTTTCTGCCGGATCTGATCAAACTCCAGCACTTTAATCTCTCTTTCTGTAATCACTTCGACCAAGGCCTTATCTCCTTGACAAATATTTGCTTCCACTTACAATAAAGCGCAGCAGTTTATCCTGGGCCGCAGAAATGCCAATACGCGGTGTGGCAATAATGCGCATTCGATCATCTTCAATACTATTGTCAGCCAAATACAATGGCTTTTCCAGCAAATCATGCCCATCAAGCGACTTATCGATTGCAAAAGCCTGGCATAGTTTACCCGGGCCGCTGGCCAGGTGGTATCTCCCGAGGTTGGAACCGCGGCGCTGTTTCATTATATCCAATCCAACTATCGGCTCAACAGCCCTTACCAATACAGCTTCTCCAGTGCCCTCCGCCCCGGTTACAACATTAAAACAAAAATATTTACCGTATATAAAATAAATATATGCCTTCCCCGGGGGGCCGAACATATTTGTATTACGCCTGGTAATGCCCCGTGAAGAATGGCAGGCCGGGTCATCTTCACTTAAGTAAGCTTCAGTCTCTATAATTTTACCGTAAACCAGGCCTTCTTGAGATTCCCGGCATAAGTACTTGCCAAGCAGCTCCCTGGCAACTTCCTCCGTCGACTGCCAGAATATTTTACTTTCCAATGTCAGCAATCAAAAATTCCTTTCCATATTTAATTTAGACGGCTAAACACTGTCTTAACCTAAAAAGGCCGGTATCACCCGGTTATTTAGGCCTGCATGGCCGAAACTGCAAAATCGTACCGGTTGAAACCAGCTGGATCAGCCGTTTAAATTGATATAGAAATCGAGGAGCTGGTTTTTCAACTCTGCCGCTGTAGGAGTTACATAATGATCAGCAAAAAAAGCAATTTCTGAGTTTTCCAGGGCATCCATGAAAAATTGCATCGGAATCAAGGATACCGCGCCGATTATAATATAAACAAAGATCAAACCGGCAATCCCGCCCAGCAACAAGCCGCCCAGGCGATTGAAAAATCCGATAACCGGTATACGGTTGACCCACCTGAAACCGCCGGAAAAAAAGCGAAAAATTAAGCTTAAAAACAAAAATAGAAGCAGAAAAGTAATCACACCGGCAATTAATTGCGGCGCCTGTTCAAAAGCAATTTCAACCCCGAGATCCTGGATCACCTGGTGATGGGGACTAATATCCTCCGGATTGATATAACCGGCCAAAACTTCACTAAACCTGCGGCTTCCCCAAAGGGAGAGAATAATGATTACAAAAAAGCCCAGGATATCAAACAACTGCTTGAACAACCCACGTCCAAATCCATTGACAACGTGCAGCAGAAAAACTATGAGCAGAAGGATGTCAAACCAGGCCATCTTCTCCACCCCGCTCTTTCATCTCGCCGGAAATATCCCGCTTTTCTTCTTTAAGCCTTAGAAGTTCGTCGGCAAGGTTAAGCGCCGCCAGCACCGCAATTTTATGCCTGCTCATCTGGAGATTCCTTTCAGCCAGAGAACGCATCAGGCGGTCGACATAACGACCCACATTATACATCTCTTCAGACGATGAAGAGCCCCTGATAATGAACTCTTCCCCCATTATATGTACCGTTACTCTGCATTTGTTTTTTTCTTCCATCCCATTGCCTGCCTTCCTGTCGGTGGGGAGCATTTGTCAGAATAATTCGCGATGAAAGTACAAAAGTCCTGCCTGTCTAACTACGCAAAACTGCTCCCAGATCAAAAAGAGCCTTCTTTATTTTTTCCAGGGCCTTATTTACTTCGGTATCGGTTAAAGTCCCTTCCTCACCCCTGAAAGTAATCGAATAAGCAAGACTGCGCTTGCCTTCCGGAATTTGTTTGCCTTCGTAAAGGTCAAAAAGCCCAACCTGATTGACGAGGTCGCCTCCTGCCTTCCTGATTGTTTTTTCAAGCTGCATCGTCGATAAGCTTCGTGGAGCCACCAGGGCCAAATCCCTTTTTGCTGCAGGGTAACGGGGTAGTGGGACAACCCTTGGCACAGGATTGGCCACTTTAGTGAGCACTGAAAAGTCAATTTCACAGACCGTAACAGGTTGGCTAATTTCCCAATCTTCAGCTACTTCAGGATGAAGCTGGCCAATAAAACCGATTTCAAAACCACCGGCAGAAATTACTGCACAGCGTGTCCGGTGGGAAAAAGGCATAGTCCCGGGATGAAAAACAACATTCTCAACCTGCAGGCGGCTGAAAATAGATTCTAAAGCTCCCTTCAGTGTAAAAAAATCCGCTTCTCCTGATGGGATAATCCAGTTTGGCTCAGGAATAAGTCCGGTTGCAGCCAGTGCCAGTTTAACCTTTTCATCAGGAAGTTTTTTCAATGGCAAAGACTCGGGCACATAAACCGACCCGATTTCAAATAGCATCTGATTAAGCTCACGGTGGCTGAAATTATTCTGAATAACCTTAAGTAATCCGGGAAGCAGTGTGGTGCGCATGGCCGCCTGTTCTTCAGAAAATGGATTGCGCACCGGTATAGCCTGCATTCTGTTATCCTCATCCGTCAACCTTAATTTAAGCAGGTTTGCCGGGTTAATAAAAGAGTAGGTAATACATTCATAATAACCGGCGGCTACCAGGATAGACCTGATCTTTTTTTGCAGACGTTCTTCCTCAGATTCCCGGTTTTCAAGCAGTTCTCCACGGGGCAGGGTCACCGGAACCTTGTCATAACCGTACAGCCGGACCACTTCTTCCACGATATCTTCTTCCAGGGTAATATCTGCACGCCTTAAAGGCACGATTAAATCCAAAAAACCGCCTTTATCATTCTTTTGGACATTGAAACCCAGGCTGCACAGTATAGATTTGATCTCAATTTCAGGGATTTTCAATCCCAGTATTTTATTAATTCGGTCGGGATGCACGCGGATATGCTGTGGCTGAAGCAAAGATATATTATGATCGATTATTCCTTTTAATACTTTTCCTTCAGCCAGTTCGCTCAGCAGGAGGGCGGTCCTGTTCTGGGCCCAGATTGCGGCTTCCGGGTTAACCCCTTTTTCAAAACGCTGAGATGCTTCTGAAGGAAGGTTGTAACGTCGGGCGGTACGCCTGATACTGGTTGGATTAAAATTAGCCGCCTCTATCAAAACCCCGGTTGTTGAACCGGTTATCTCTGTATTCTCACCACCCATAACTCCAGCCAGCCCAACCGGTTCCCGGCCATCAACAATAACCAGTGCTTCCGGATCAAGTTTTCGCTTAATACCGTCAAGGGTGACCAGGGTTTCGTCTTGATATGCCCTGCGGACAACAATCCGGCTTTTTTTAAGCAGCTCCAGGTCAAATGCATGAAGCGGTTGTCCAAATTCCCACATTACGTAGTTAGTGATATCGACAATATTATTGATTGGGCGGATGCCTGCTTTCAGAAGCTTTAACTGCATCCATAAAGGAGATTTCCCAATAGCCACCTCACTGATAACCCGGGCGGTATAGCGTGGGCAAAGATCGGTATCTTCCACGTCTATACTTATAACTTCATTGATATCTTTTCCTGTTTCCGGAGGCATGAGTGGTGGCAAATTAACCTGCGCGCCTGTTAACGCGGCAACTTCATGGGCAACTCCTATCATGCTGAGGCAATCGGCCCGGTTAGGAGTCAGCTCAAGGTGAAGGATAAAATCATCAAAACCAAGCACCTGCTCTACAGGTTCCCCGATCACGGCAAAATGATCGAGAATAAGGATTTCATCTTCTTTACCAAGATCCAGGTCAAGTTCCTGGGCTGAACAAAGCATGCCCGATGATGAAACACCATAGAGGACCGCTTCCCCGATGATACGGGAGCCGGGAAGTTCAGAGCCCGGCCTGGCTACTGCGACTTTATCGCCTACCTGCATATTTTTTGCACCGCAAACAATTTTTAAAGTTTTATCCCCCACATCCGTATCAACCAGGACAAGGTTGCTTCTTCCCGGATGAGGTTCTATTGAAGTGACCTGCCCGACAACAACTCCCGGCAGAGAAGGGCCGAAGCGCTCTACAGCCCCTACTTCAACACCGGATAGAGTAAAACGCTCAGCAAGCTCTTCAGCAGAGATGCCCGGGTCAATATAATCTAAAAGCCAGTCGTAGGAAACTCGCATCTTTAAATCCTCCGTTCGATATTCATCAATTACCCAAACTGTTTTAAAAACCGCAGGTCATTAGAGAAGAAAAGTCTCAGGTCACCGATGCCGTATTTCAGCATGGCAATGCGTTCAACACCCATCCCGAAAGCAAAACCGGTAACTTCACCCGGATTGTAACCGGACACTTCCAAAACGCGCGGATGTACCATGCCGGCCCCGAGTATTTCCAACCACCCGGTCTCACTGCACGTTCGGCAGCCTTTCCCACCGCACATGATGCATAATATATCAACTTCCGCACTCGGCTCTGTGAAGGGAAAGTAACTGGGGCGCAGGCGGATCTTCTGTTCAGGGCCAAACATCTCCCGCACAAATAAGAGCAGGGTCCCTTTCAAATCTGAAAATGATATATCGGTATCAACAGCAAGGCCTTCGACCTGGTGAAACATCGGGGAATGCGTGGCATCATCATCGCGCCTGTAGACTTTGCCCGGCGCAATTATGCGTACCGGCAGCTTCGGCGCAAGCGTCTCCATCGTCCTGATCTGTACCGGAGAAGTATGGGTGCGTAACAGGTACTGAGATGTAATATAGAAAGAATCCTGCATATCCCTGGCCGGATGTTCAGCCGGGATGTTTAAAGCTTCAAAATTATAATAGTCGCTCTCGATATCGGGACCATGGGCCACCTGAAAGCCAAGTCCGAGAAATATTTCTTTAATTTCATCCATAATTATTGTCAACGGATGCTTTTGGCCGATCTGGACCGGCCTGCCCGGCAGTGTGACATCGATACGTTCCTTTTCCCATTGCCCTTCTTTGAGGGCATCCCGCAATGATTGTTCCCTGCGCTCTATGGCCAATTCCAGTTCCTCTCGCAGGGCATTGGCTTTCTGGCCTATTGCCGGCCTCTCTTCAGGCGTGACGCTTCCCAGGCTGCGCAGAAGGGTGGTCAGCGCACCTTTTTTGCCAAGGAATTTGATCTTAATCTCTTTGAGCTGATCCAAATCGCTCGCTGCTTCTATTTTCTGTTTCGCTTCGCCTTCTAACTCTTTTAACTTATTAATCACAACTACACACCTCCGGAAAATAAAAAATCCCTCTTACGAGGGACGAAAGGCAACCTTCCGCGGTACCACCCGGTTTAGCCATTGCTGGCTCACTTGGTATCTTTAACGGGATTACCGTCTCCAGCCTACCAGGCTTTAAGAACAAAGCCCTTCAGTGGGATGCTCCGGAGGGAATTTCAGCAGGCAACACCGGGATAGTTTGCAGTCTCGACTATTCCTCCCTGGACGGCGTCTTTTCCGGCTTACTTAACTCCTTCACTGCATTTAGCTATTTCAGGTTATATGCATTATAGCACCTGTAAACAAGACATTCAAGGCACTAAGTTCTGCGCTGGCGAATTATTTCATAAAGGATAACTCCTGCGGCGATTGAAGCATTCAGAGAATCAATATTTTCAGCAAGCGGTATCGCTATACTAAAATCAGTTTCCTCGATCAATTCCGGAGATATGCCGGCTGCTTCGTTCCCTATTATAAGCACTGTCGGCTGCCTGTAATCCGCCGACCAGTAAGCTTGATCTGAGTTGGCGTCGGCTGCAACCAGCTGCATTTTTTGCCGTTTCAGATTTCTGATTAACGCCAGAGGTTCCCGGCTCAGTTCGATGGGAAGAGAAAAAATGGTGCCGGCAGTAGCTCTTAACACTTTTTGGCTGTAAGGATCCACGCTGCCGGATGTATAGTAGAGAGCATCAACTCCTGCCGCAGCAGCAGTACGTATAATCGTTCCCATATTGCCCGGATCCTGGATCTTATCCAGAACCAGCACCAACTGCATCAGGCCTGCAGGAATTTTCATGCTCTTTTCGGGATTAAAAGGCAGAATAGCCGCCACGGCCTGGGGGGTTTCCGTATCGGAGATTTTTTTAAAAAGCGGTAATGTCAGTTCAAATTGTTTAACCGAAGGGTTCAGGTCAGACAGCCACTTTTTACCTTCGCTTTCAAAGTAGTCCCCGGTATAAAAAACTACACTGGGAGTTAAACCTGCCTTAAGAGCTTCTCTGACAAGGTTCGGACCTTCCAGGGCAATTTGCTGCATTTTGTACCGATAACGGCGGCTTTTTTGCAGCCTTTTAAATTCTTTCAGCAACGGATTTTTCGAACTGCTTACATTTACAGATTCCAGTTAAATCCACCCCAGTTTTTTCAATTGTTTGTTTTCCCCGATAGCAACAATAATATCATCTGCTTCAATTAAATCTTCGGCAACCGGTGAGATAATGGTTTGGCCACCGTTATTGCGGCGCAGAGCAATTACACTGACTCCGTAACGCGCTCTCAGATTCAGCTTTAGGAGTGTCTGACCGATCATCTCTTCGGGAGCGCTTACCTCAACCACACTGTAATAATCCGACAGTTCAATCATGTCAATTATTGTCGGGGCAATTAAGCTGTGAGCCAGCTTTTGGCCCATATCCCGTTCGGGGAAAACAACCTTGTTAATGCCGATTTTACTAAGTACCTTCCCCTGGATTTCGTTTTGAGCCTTGGCTAAGGTCTTTTTTGCTCCCATTTCGACTACAAGAATTGCCGCCATAATACTGGCCTGTATATCATCACCTATAGCAATCACTACTGCGTCAAAATCCTTAATCCCCAGCGCATTTAGGCTTGCTTCAGAAGTGGCATCTGCTTTTACAGCATTGGTTATCTCGCCGCTGATCTGCTGAATCAGGGCTTCATCTTTATCAACTACCATAACATCATATCCCTGTCTATACAATGTCCTGGCGACACTTGATCCGAACCGTCCGGCTCCGATAACTAAAAATTCTTTAGCCATTTATAAACCTCCCGTCAAGCTTATGAACTGACAGCTCCTTTAGCCAATCATCAGGTTTTCTTCCGGGTATTGCAGTAATTCAGCTTCCGGTTTCTTTAAAGTCAGGGCAACAAGTAAAGTCATCGGACCGATTCTGCCGCCAAGCATGGTTATGATCAGGGCAACCTTGCCGGGACCGCTCAGCTCAGGGGTAATTCCTGTAGATAGCCCAACTGTTCCGAATGCAGAAAAAGCTTCAAACAATAAAGATAAGAAATCATGGTCTTCGAATAAGGTCAGGGTAAATGTTGCGACGAATATTAACCCAACGGCGGCACTCATGATCGATACTGCCCTCATAATCTGGTAAAGTGGAAATCGGCGCATAAATACTATCGGCTCTTTGCGACCGTAAATCATGGCAATAAAAGTCATCAATACTACTCCGAAAGTGGTCGTCTTGACTCCACCTCCTGTAGAGGTAGGAGATGCACCGATGAACATCAGGGCCATCAAGATAACCAGGGTTGAATAACCCATAGACCCGGTATCTAAAACATTAAAACCAGCAGTGCGTGGTGTGGCTGCCGTAAAGAGAGCAGTGAATATTTTCGCCCCCCCGCTTAAATTACCCATAGTCGCCGGATTTCTGTATTCCAAAGTTAAAATAAGAACGGTTCCAATAACCAGCAGAAAAGTAGTAATAACCAAAACCAGGTGGCTGTGCAGTGAAAGACGGTGCCTGAAGCGTATTCTGTGTGACAACTCATTAATTACCGTAAACCCAAGCCCGCCAATAATAAATAGAACCATAATCGTCCCATTGACCAGATAGTCAGTAGGGAAACGGGTCAGGCTGTTATAACCGCCAAATAGATCAAAACCAGCGTTGCCAAAAGCGGATATGGCATGAAATAGAGCAAAGAAAAACCCCTGTTCATGACCATAAACAGGGATAAACTTTAGGCTGAGCAAAATTGTTCCTATCATAATGAAAAACAGTGCCATGAAGGCAACTGTTTTAACCAGCGGTACCAAACCGGCCAAAGACTCCTGTTGCAGGGCTTCTTTAACTACAATACGATCCCGCAGCGAGACACGTCTTCCCAAAAAGATAAATATCAGCGTCGTCATCGTCATAAAGCCGAGAGAGCCGATAAAAATCAGGATCATAATGATCACCTGGCCCAGGGGTGTATAAAAAGTTCCCGTATCGACGACTACCAGGCCGGTTACGCAGACAGCCGAAGTGGCAGTAAATAAGGCATCAAGGTAAGCAATGCCTTCACCTTCATGCATGGGGGTCAGGCTGAGCAGCAGTGACCCGGTAACAATAACGCCCATGAAGCCAAAAACCATTATACGTGCGGGATTTAAAGGCTTTCGGCTATATCGCAAATAATTCATCTCCAAACGGGTGAATTAACTGCATAGATTGGGTATTTATTCAATTAGCCGCATTAGAAAACACAGCTAATTATATATTTTCCTTAGCTACCTCTACCAGCCTGTCAAATGCAGCTTTATCGTTAACGGCCAAATCGGCAAGTACTTTACGGTTAATCTGAACATCGGCTTTTTTCAAACCGTTGATGAACCGGCTGTATGATAAACCACCAGTCCGGGCAGCAGCATTGATTCGGGCAATCCATAGCTTACGGAAATTCCTTTTTCTCTGTTTACGGTCACGGTAAGCATATGAAAGCGACCTCATTACTGCCTGGTTGGCAACTCTGAAGAGCTTGCTTTTAGCGCCGTAATAACCTTTGGCCAGTTTTAATATTTTTTTCCGCCTTTTTCGGGCGACAGTACCTCTCTTGATGCGAGGCATAACAAATCATCCTCCTATATATACTAACGGTATATAACTAATTATTGTAAACATTGTGGCATTACTTGAGATGCCCTATGGTATTTGCAGCTTAACCCTCTTTAAATCGGCGGGCTGAACAAGTGTTGATTTGCGCAGCCGTCTCTTACGGCTGGCACTTTTTTTACCGGTTAAATGGCTGGCAAAAGCGCGGTAACGCTTAATCTTACCAGTGCCGGTTTTTTTAAACCGTTTCGCCGCACCACGGTGGGTTTTCATCTTAGGCATTGAAATAACAACCTTCCTCTAATGTGATTTTGGCGACAAAATCATGATCATATTACGCCCTTCCTGCTTAGCTGGCTTTTCCACAACTCCATAATCAGCCAAATCCTCGGCTAACTTCCTGCACAGGCGCTGGGCGATTTCAGGGTGTGTAATTTCCCGCCCTCTGAACATCACTGTAACTTTGACTTTGTCACCATTTTCCAGAAACTTCTGGCCTCTTTTAACTTTGACCTCAAAATCATGCTTGTCAATATTAGGCCTGAGTTTTATCTCTTTGACAGTCGTTGTCTTTTGTCTTTTACGAGCTTCGCGTTCACGCTTACTTTGCTCATACTTGTGCTTGCCGTAGTCCATTAAGCGGCAAACCGGTGGTCGTGCACTCGGTGCGACATTAACCAGGTCTACTTTCTTTTCCCGGGCCAAATCTAAAGCTTCATCAGTCTTCATAACACCAAGCTGAGTCCCATCGGCGTCAATTACCAGAACTTCCCGGGCCTTAATTTGTTCATTCACGAACAAATTTTTACTAATCGTGTTTCACCTCCTGAAATTGTTTAAGAGCAGGCGTATACCGCCTGCTCTTAATATCCGTAAAGTTTATGGATAAACCCTGGTAGCAGTACTTTCACCTCAGGGTGAGAAGCGGTGGCTTCTACTTAAAAACCGTTATTTTACAATACTGAATATATCAGATAAAACAGGGCAGGTCAAATTATTTTTTCGGCAATTTCTTTTCTGACCCTGGCAATTAGATTGCCCAGATCATCAGCTCCCAGATCTCCCTGTTCGCGATGGCGCACCGCAACCTGTCCGCTTTCAACTTCCCGATCACCGACTACAAGCATGTAGGGAATCTTCTTAACCTGCGCTTCCCTGATTTTATAGCCCACTTTCTCGTTCCGCTGGTCAAGCATAACCCGAAAATCTTCCTTCTTAAGTTGATCATAAACATGCTGTGCGTATTCGTGACTCCTTTCAGTTACGGGGATTACTGTAACCTGCACAGGAGCCAGCCAAACCGGAAATGCACCGCCGTAGTGCTCAATAAGCAGGGCCATCAGTCTCTCCATAGAGCCGTAAATCACCCTGTGAATAACCACCGGCCGGTGCCTGTCTCCGTCTTCACCAATGTAAGTCAAATCAAATTTCTCCGGCATCTGGAAATCGAGCTGAATGGTGCCACATTGCCAGCTGCGACCGAGACAGTCTTCCAAATGAAAATCTATTTTGGGCCCGTAAAAAGCACCATCGCCTTCATTTAAACGGTAGTCGACACCTTTATCTTTCAATACCTGTCCCAGGATATCAGTTGCCTTATCCCACATCTCGATACTGCCCATTGCTTTCTCAGGCCTGGTGCTTAACTCCACCCTGTAATCAAATCCGAAAACACTATAGAAACGGTCCATCAGGGCAATAATTCCGGCTACTTCCGATTTAACCTGGTCAGGCAGCATAAAGATATGCGCATCATCCTGGGTAAAACTGCGCACCCGCATTAAGCCATGCAAGGTTCCCGAAAGTTCATGCCGGTGAACGATACCCATTTCAGCAATACGACGCGGCAAATCACGATAACTGTGCATTTTAGAACGGTATACAAGCATCGCCCCGGGGCAATTCATAGGCTTAACAGCATAATCCTGCTCATCTATGCTGGTAAAATACATGTTTTCACGAAAATGATCCCAGTGTCCCGACTGCTCCCATAGATTCCGGTTCAGGATCAAAGGAGTTTTAATTTCCTCATAGCCTGCCAGACGATGCTCATAGCGCCAAAAATTTGTCAGTTCCTGCCAGACAACCATACCGTTGTTGTGAAGAAAAGGAAAACCCGGCCCTTCATCATGCAGGCTAAAAAGTTCCAGTTCCCGGCCCAGTTTACGGTGATCCCTTTTCTTCGCCTCTTCGAGCATATTGAGGTAATGGTCGAGGCGTTCCCTGCTCGGAAAAGCAGTTCCGTAGATACGCTGCAGCATGGGATTATGCTCATTCCCACGCCAGTAAGCACCGGCCAGGCCGGTTAGTTTGAATGCTTTTACCATACCGGTGTGAGAAAGGTGCGGGCCGGCACAAAGATCGATAAAATCATTTTGTTCGTAGCAGCTGATCACGGCATCATCAGGAAGATCGTTAATCAGTTCTACTTTAAATTTTTCGCCTTTCTTTTCAAAAAGCTGTAAAGCTTCTTGCCTTGTCATTTCACGGCGCCGGATTGGCTTGCGCTCTTTAACAATATTCTTCATTTCTTTTTCGATTGCATCCAGATCATCACTTGAAATCGGCTCTTCAAATTCAACATCGTAATAAAACCCGTTTTCAATTGCCGGGCCGATTCCCAGTTTAGCATTGGGATAGAGGCGTTTGACAGCATGGGCTAAAATGTGACTGGCACTGTGGCGGTAGATACCAGCCCCCTGTGATGTATCGAAATCGACAAATGACACCGTACTGCTGTCAGGCAGGGGCAGATTTAAATCACACTCTTTGCCGTCAACAAGGACTGCAATCATATCTTTATTTTCAGCTGTTTTTTCCCGGTAAAGATCCATACATGTTGTGCCTTCAGGATATACAGCCTCTTTTCCGTTTTCCAGCTTTACTTTTATCTGCAAACGCAAAACGCCTCCTTTTCTAACAATAGCTTACAAATAATCATAAAACTTGCTCTCAGCCATGTCAAGGCGAATTTACTAACCTTTAAGGTTGATCGCCTGCGGGAGCAGTTCAATTTCAGCAGGCGCCCTGCCGGGCTGCTCACCGTCAAGATTAAGCAGGGCAGTGCCGCCTGAGCTTACTGTTATTTTCCTGCCCCGCAGGTTCGTTATCCGGGGATGAGTAAGATGGGTGCCGCGGTATACCCGGGGCAGATTTACCAACAATTTTATTTTACTTAAATTTCGCAGGATTATGATATCGAAAAGGCCATCGTCCATCAGTGCATTTGGCGCAACATTCATACCGCCACCGAAATAACAGCCGTTTCCGATTGCCACAAAAGTAACCGGTTCATCAACTATTATTTTGCCGTCTACAACAATGGTCATATTTTGATTCTGGTAGAGGAGCAAGCTGGCGACAGTACCCCATAAAAAAGAAATAAAGCCTCCGAGCGCTTTACTGGTCCGATTAACCCTGTCCACGATGTCTCCGTCAAGGCCCAAACCGGCTACGTTGACAAAATAGCGAATCTCTTCGTTGCCCAGGTTATTGATGAAGGTAACCCT
>Ga0114946_10000431_pt1 | contig 27977 bp, 18 predicted proteins | sample WalLakDeSediment_FD_88676 | JGI IMG/M metagenome (GOLD analysis project Ga0114946, IMG submission 88676) | Lake sediment microbial communities from Walker lake, Nevada to study Microbial Dark Matter (Phase II) - Walker Lake 11/02/13 Deep Sediment | ecosystem: Environmental > Aquatic >... | reverse complement strand
TACGTAGAATGGTGAAAAACGAAAACGGCTCTATTCGTGATTCGTGAATCCGCGTCTATACGACGGATGAATCTCATGTGACTGTTCTGCAGTCTGCGTAGTCATCGTATCGGTCGCGTTACGATCTCACCCGTTCTTGCCCCACTCCCTTAGCGCCTGAGTGCTTCACGCTGCTGCGGGCAGGCAGGTTGTTCCGTAATTGCCAGCTCCAGTTTTACCACACGGCGAATCAGGGGTGCAACTCCAAGCGAGAACGGGGCGGAAATGACGAAGCGACACGGAGTGTCTCGTCTTTTGATGTTATCAACATCACTTCGCTGTTCATGCCGTTCTACCCGTCGTGTATCCCTCGCTACTGACCGGGCGCATGACGTGCGCCCATGCAGATAGCTTTCGGCGAGCAAGTCGTGCTCAAGCTGCCCGAGTTGCGTGTCGAGCAGCTAGTTTTGTCAGTTTGATCAGACCGATCATCGTATTGTCGGCACCTGTCGGGTCCGCATGTGCACGATTCCTTTGTTGAGGGTCTCGTAGCATGCATCGTGCAGACGGTTGAGTTCGCGTAGTCTGCTGGTGCAGGTATTACCCTAGGCCAATCAGGTCTAGCGCGTGAGTGCAGGAAGCCTCGGATTCGTTCGCTCAATCCTGAAAGGATTGAACAGTACATCCCGGGACTTCTGCCAGGATATAATTAAGAGAGAGGTGATCCCGAGCGTGAATGGAGTGCGGCTTGGAGCGACCACATCGAGCAGTGATCAGATTGCATTCGACGGACGCTGGGCATTTGTACATGCTATCGGAATGCGTCGGTTGTTTGGGCATTCACTCGCCGAGATGTCGCCGCTTGCTCTGGAGATTGTCGCATGCCGGCCTGCGAGCAAGCGGTGGCTCTTTGCCGGGCAATGATAGTACATAGCATCAGCATACTCCCTTCAACCCATCTCTGCCTAAGTGGGTGCTCATACTGTCATGCGCAGCTTCGCATTGCCCTTTACTCGGGATATACGGTCGCCGTCAGAGTTTTTACTCCTGCTCGCGTTTTTGACTTTGTTTTTTCCCTTTTGTTGTTTCCTTTTGTCCCTTTTGTTTGTTGAATACTTGACTTTCACACAGCAATAGCTTATACTCCTGCATAGTATCTAAAACAGCGTCGGGATTTCCATCCCGTCTGCTCGAATGATTTCGCGATTCATAACAGCAATACGGTGCCATCATGGTAGAGTGCGAGCATCAATGGGAAATGACAAACACCCAGTTTGCTTTTGTTGTATTCGAAAAGTGTTCCCATTGCCAGGTGGTGCGATCCTACTTTTCGAAGCAGGATACCTGGGATGACTACATGGAAGACGAGCACCACTGGAGCATAGTGGAGAACGCGCAGACCTTCCGTTTTGACTTGAAATGCTCGAACTGTGGAGAACATGTCGCGTTCGACGATCTGGCAGGGTTACTGTATTGCACGTCCTGCCTTGAAGATTGCGAGGTCGAAATTCAACGCAAAAAATATGAAGCGGAGAAAACATGGGTTCTCGTTGGTTTCGGATTTCTGCCGGAATCGAAATCAACACCGCTTTCTGGCGCGAAGCTTCAGATACTTTCGGATTATTTCAATCAGCGACGCGACACGTCCAGATCGACGATTAAAATCATCCCGAACAGCCTCATCACGAATATCTCCCTGTGTCGTGGTGAATTCATTCATGACGTCGGCATGCTTTCTCTCGAAGCACCCGGAGAAAGAACGCCACTCTTCTGATATTCGTCATCATTTCATCTTACATAACGGAGCAAGTGTATGACAACCCAGGAACTGATTGACCTTCTCGGTTTAAAGGCGCTCAGTACGTTCGAACACAGAGAAGTGCATGGTGTTTTCATTTCGGATATGTTGAGCGACGTCATGGCAGGAGCGAAATCCGGAAATATCTGGATCACCGTGCAAACACATAAGAATATTGTTCCTGCCGCAAATCTTGTCGACGTTTCGGCCATCATCATCACCCATGGCAAAAACGTCCCGCTTGAAACGATAGAGTTGGCAAACAAACACGACATAGCGATACTGTCGACGGATTCCGAGACGTTCGACCTCGTCGGCAGATTATATAGCCTCGGGTTGGCAACGAAGTAACCCGATTTCAGTCTACATCAAATACGTACGACTGATACTCTTAAGTATCGGCCCCGTTTCGTTTCACACTCTGTTCGGAGTGAATTTTTCGTGACTATTGAAACGATAAGATCAGCGCTGGGAGCGACCGTTCTTGCGGGAATGGAACACCTCCAAACGAACATCAGCCACGTGTACGCGTCTGATTTGATGAGTGATGTGCTTGCATACGGTAAATCGAATTCCGTTTTACTGACTGGCTTGGCGAGTCAGCAAGCGGTGATTTCGGCTCACATGGCCGAATTCAGGGGTGTTGTTCTCGTTCGAGGAAAAACAATGCAGGATGGAGCGGAAGAGTTTGCACGCGAACATCACATTGTATTGCTCACCACCGGGTTGGATATGTACGAAGCGTGCGTAATGATAGGTGAGAAACTTCACGGAATAGCGCGGGTGCCCGACAGAGAACACGATAAACCGGTGCAGGAGACAATCGTGCTCAACAATCAATTCTCTATTGAAGGGTCTGATTTTTCGAAGGCGGGGTTGGTGTCAACCGAAGTGAAATCGATTCTCAAGAAGATCGGTATCGATACTGCCATCGTACGTCGGGTAGCCATCTCGATGTTTGAAAGCGAGATGAACGTCATCATGCATGCGAAGAGGGCGAAAGTGGATCTTTCGCTGACACCACAGTATATAGAGCTGATAATCGATGATGAAGGGAAAGGTATCCCTGATATCGAGCTGGCAATGCAGGAAGGATATACGACTTCCACGGAAGAACAGCGAGCCATGGGGTTCGGTTCGGGAATGGGTTTGCCGAATATCAAACGAAATTCGGATGAATTGGACGTGTCTAGTGATGTCGGAAGAGGCACGCTTGTGCGAATGCGGTTTTTCATTTGATCAACCGCGTTTTCACACGGCTTTCTCACATATCAAGAGGTTGCATCATGGATACATACCTACATGCACATAGAGTTATCAAGGAATTATGCCAAGGGCATATGAGATGCATGCGCCAATGCCCGACACAAGCCATTCGTGTTCGCGACGGGAAATCGACGTTTTCCGAGGAATTATGCATCGATTGCGGCGGCTGCATCACTGCATGCCCTTCCGGAGCCATCGTTCCGAGCATCGACACTGTGGAAAACATTCACCATTTCAAATACAATGTAATTCTTCCCAATCCCGTTCTCTATTCCCAGTTCGATCCGAGCATTCACCCGTATGTGATACATCTGGGTTTGAAGCAACTGGGTTTCGACGAAGTGATCAATGTGTCACAAACATCGGCGATCATGACTCGCGCGTTGAAGTTGTATCTCCAGGATTACAAGGGCCGATTGCCTCTCATTTCATCGTATTGTCCGTCTATCGTACGGTTGATCCAGGTGAAGTACCCCGACCTCGTCGAGCTTATTCTTCCGATCGATGTTCCGCGGGAAATCGCGGCACGCGAGATACGAATGACCTACCCGGAAAAATTGGGACTTGCGCCCGACGAGTTGGGCTTGTTTTTCGTATCGAATTGCCCGGCAAAAGTCGTTGCCGTGCGGCAACCGGCGGAAAGAAAAACGTCGTGGTATGACGGCATACATTCCATTCGCGAAGTCTACTCCGCGCTTGTGCCTATAGTGAATGAAATCAGTAAGAATTTTGATCCGAGTCAGGTTCCGGACGACTTCTCGTTCAACGTCGGCTGGATAAGCACCGGTACGTTGACACGCTCGTTGGGTATTGAGAAATGGCTGGTAGTAGCGGGCTTGGATAATGTCGTGAGAATTTTCGATGATATCGAGAATTCCAGTTTACGGGATATCGTCTTCATCGAAGCGTCCGCACATATACTCGGGTGTGTCAGCGGCACGTTCAACGTGATAAATCCATACGTTGCCAGGGCTAACAGCATTAAGCAAGGCGAAAAATACGAGACTCCCATAGAACTCGATGAAGAGAAAATAAAGAAACAGCTCGATGAAGGGTGTTTCTTTCTCGAGAATCCTGTTTACCCGCGTCCTTTACGGTTTTTCGACACGAATATCGAAATCTCGATCAAGCGGATGCGGGAGAGGGAGCGGGTTTACAGCAAACTGCCGCAAATAGATTGCGCATGCTGCGGCGCTCCCACATGTATGGCGTTTGCCGAAGATTTCGTCCTTGGTCTCGTCGAACTCACGGATTGCATTTTCTTGAAATCTCCGAGTACAAAAACACCATAACATCCATTCACCGCCAATCAACCCGACGTCGAGGATAGCACATGAACGAGAGTTTGCACCAATCAGTCTTCTCGCAATTCAAAGGAGAGCAGGGAGAGTTGATATCGATTCTGCTCCGCGTGCAGGAGCACGTCGGATACATCTCTCAGGAGTCCGTGAAAAGCATCTCGCAGTTCCTGAAAATATCGGAGAACCAAATCTATGGGGTCGCATCGTTTTTCTCGAAGTTCAGATTCGATGAACCCGGGAAAACAGCCATAAAAGTATGCATGGGGACAGCATGCCATGTGCATGGAGGTTCCCTCCTTGCTGATACGGTCGGATGGGACCTCGGAATACATTACGGACAGGCGACACCGGACAAACGCTTTGATTTTCAGCGTGTCAATTGTCTCGGCTCGTGTACATTGGCACCCGTCATACAGATCAACGACAAAATTCTGGGCAGGGTATTGGTGACTGAACTAAAGGAGACCATGAAACACCGTGAAGACTTTTAAGCAAATTCAAAGCGACGCTGTGCGGGAATGGACTGCACTCCAGTCCGGAACGCTTCCCGTTATCTACATCGGTACGGCTACGTGCGGTATTGCTGCAGGTGCTCTTGAGGTGTCGGAGAGCATCCGCAAGACACTGGAGAAGCATCGCATCGAGGCGCATATTGTGCACGTCGGCTGCATCGGACCGTGCTATCTGGAGCCACTTGTGGACATCGCCCTGCCGGGATCTCCGAGAATCAGCTATGCGAACGTTACACAAGAACAGGCGGTACGCATCATAGAGAATACCTTTCTCCGCGACGATGCCTCGCTTGAGTTCGCGGTTGCACATTTCGGATCGAATGGAGATACCGCGACATTGGCACTGCCACGATTTTTCGAGTTGCCCATGCTGAAATCGCAAGTGCGTCTCGTGCTTCGCAATTGTGGTTTCATCGATCCTGAAAACATCGATCATTACATTGCGAACGGCGGGTATACGGCCATAGCGCGTGCTTTAGAGATCGGGCCGCAATCGGTGATTGACGAAGTGCGCGATGCGGGCATCAGAGGCCGCGGCGGTGCAGGCTTTCCGACTTCGAGGAAATGGCAACTCTGCAGAGAAGCCCCCGGAGTGGAGAAATACATTATATGCAACTGCTCTGAAGGTGATCCGGGGGCGTTCATGAATCGCTCGCTGATAGAGAGCGATCCCCATTGTGTTTTGGAGGGACTTCTCATCGCAGGGTACGCCATCGGCGCAACACATGGATACGTGTACATCAACGCCGATTACAAGCTTGCCATCGCACGTTTGAAAACAGGTATCGCGCAAATGACCGACTATGGTTTGCTGGGCGACGACGTGCTCGCTTCGGGTTTTCGTTTCGATATAACTATCAAGGAAGGCGGCGGGGCGTTTGTCTGCGGCGAAGAGACTGCTCTGATCGCATCCATGGAAGGCAGACGTGGAATGCCGCGCTCCCGGCCTCCCTTCCCGGCCATTTCCGGCTTGCAGCAGAAACCGACTATCATAAACAATGTAGAAACGCTCGGAACACTGCCGAACATTTTACGCAATGGCTCAGCATGGTATAAACAATTCGGTGTTCAGGGGAATTACGGTACAAAGACCTTTTCGCTGACAGGGAAAGTTCGACGTCCGGGGCTTATCGAGGTACCGCTCGGTATGAAACTTCGCGAGATCATCTACGGGATAGGCGGTGGTCCATGGAAAGCGTTTAAAGCCGTGCAGACGGGAGGTCCATCGGGCGGCTGCCTGTCGGAAGAATACCTGGATATTCCCGTCGAATACGAGGCGATGGCGAATGCGGGTTCCATTATGGGTTCAGGCGGCATGATAGTTCTCGATGAAGACACTTGCGTCGTCGATCTCGCCTTGTACTTCCTCCGCTTCACCCAAGCGGAATCATGCGGCAAATGCGCTCCATGCAGAGTAGGCACGTGGCACATGGTAACTCTGCTCGAGAACATGAGCAAGGGGCAGAGCAGTGCCGAAGATATTTCGCGCTTGCAGGTGCTTGGTGAAACCGTCAAGCGCGCATCACTCTGTGGTCTTGGACAAACTGCACCGAATCCCACGCTGACAACCTTGCGTCATTTCCGAAATGAATACCTCCAGCACGCGAAAGAAGCATATTGCTCTGCAGCGATATGCAAGGAACTCGTCACCTACGACATTGATCATCAGCTTTGCAACGGCTGTCAGCTCTGTAAAAATGTCTGCCCGACGAACGCGATATCGGGTGTACGCGCGGAAGCACACACGATAGATCTCGATCGCTGCATAAAATGCAGAGCGTGCTTTGAAATTTGCCGCTATCATCCTCTGGCTGGGAATGCGGTGCTCTACGAATCAAAGAGGAGGACCGTGTCATGAACAGGGAAGTTGCGTATGTCAATGTCGTCATAGACAACAAAGCCATCAATGCCGAAAAGGGTGCGACAATACTTGATGTCGCAAAAATGCATGACATCTATATCCCGACGCTGTGCTATCACGAAAGGTTGAGCCCGCACGGCGGATGCAGAATGTGCATCGTTGAAGTGGAAGGGTTGCGGACCTTTCCGACTGCATGTACAACACCCGTTGAAGAAGGGATGATTATCCGGACGCACACCGCGCAGATTCAGGAAATGCGCGGGGAAATTCTGCAGCTCTTCCTGAGCGAACACACGGCAAGCTGCCTCGTCTGTGACGAAAAGGTGGAATGTCGCGAGTTCATGTCGACGGTTCGAAAAGCCGGTGTCACAACCGGCTGCCGCTACTGCCCCAAGGACGGCCAATGCGAACTGCAAGCAGTGACGGAGGCCCTCGAAGTGGAGGATATCATTTATCCGATTTATTACCGCGGCATGCGCGTCGAAACGGAGGACCCGTTTTATGATCGCGACTACAACCTGTGCATTCTATGCGGCAGATGCGTGCGAATGTGTCAGGAAGTGCGTCTCGCAGACGTCCTTGCATACAAGAACCGGGGACGAGAAGCAATCATCGGTCCAGCCTTCACACGAACGCATTTCGAATCGGGTTGCGAATTCTGCGGCGCGTGCGTCTCGGTATGTCCGACCGGTGCGTTGCGCGAGAAAGCACGTGCATGGGAGGGCAAACCGGAACGAGAAGAAACGACTACATGTACTTTCTGCGGCGTGGGTTGCCAGGTTGCGTTGCTCATCAAAGACGACAGAATAATCGGGAGTCTTCCAGCCGAGGATCCCGTCGTGAATCAGGGACAGTTGTGCGTGAAAGGACGATTCTGTAACACGGAACTTGTGAACGGACATCAGCGAGTGAAAAACCCCTACCGACGCGAGGGATCGATTTCATGGGATGTTTCATGGCATGAGGCATTCGGAGTTATCGCTGAAAAATTGAGTTCGAGCAGTCCCGAGAACATCGGCATGCTCATCTCGCCGAACCTGTGCAACGAAGATCTCTACATTGCGCAGAAATTCATGCGTGTCGTTCTCAAGTCGCACAACATCGATTCCTCGTCGCGTCTGTTCTATGGTGCCGGCTTCAATACGTATATCGCGCTCATGAAGCATTCCGTTCCGCTCTCGGCTGTTCAGAGTGCATCGACGGTGCTCATGGTAGGACTCGACACCCGTTTCAGCAGATCCGTTGTGGGCGTTGCGCTCAGGACGGCGTTGAAAAATCGCATCAGCGTCATCACATTGCATTCCAGAGAACATACATTCTCACTCAATTCGGATCTGTGGTTACAACCGAACGTCGGCGAAGAATTCCGCTATCTTGCTCAGCTCGTCGGACTCACGGGTGGACAGCATGTGCTTGATGATACGCTATCACGCATCGAGCACGAAAAACTGGAGCATGCAGCCCGGACATTATCCGAAAGCACACAGCCGGTTATACTCATCGGATCGGAATTTCTGCAGTACGACACCAGCTTGGAACTGTTGGATTCCATTCTTCAGCTTGCCCGGAATATCGGCGCTGGAATCATGCCCTTGCCCGCACAGAATAATCTATACGGATCGCTGCTCGCCGGAAGCTATCCCGAGCTTCTTCCCGGTATAATGTCCACATCGGACAAGGGACATGTACGGAAACTCGAAGGTCTGTGGGGGACATCACTCTCGAATCTTACCGATACATGGAACTCCTGGTCGCTGTTCTCCCAGGACACTCCGATGCAGGTTCTGTATGCTGTCGGCGATGTTCCGCCGGTACGACAGATACCGGCTGAATTCGTTGTCTTCCAGAACATGTATCCGCCCGAGCCTTACTGCACGGCTGATCTCGTGCTTCCATCCGCCGCAGCAACAGAAGTCGAGGGTACATTCATCAACGGAGAGGGACGTATACAGCGAGTACGGAGAGCTGTCCAGCCCCTCGGAAACGCACTACCCGATTGGGACATACTCTGCAAGCTCGCACGCTTCATGGGATCGAACGGGTTTGATTTCGCCCGACCGGAAGAAATCCGGGAGGAGATGTCGCAAGTGATTTCCGATTTCTCCGAGCAGAATATCGATGCACGTGTACCGCGGCCGTTCGCGGGTAAAGCCGAATTGCGTGTACCTGCAAACGGGGCGGTGGATCCCATACGACCGGATTCACGCTTCCCGTTTCTTTTTCATGTTACCGTTGTCGAGAATACGCATCGCGGTTTTCCACTCTCGGCCTGGGTGGAAGGTTCGAAAATGCTTTTCACTGAAAGCATACTCGAAATCAACGCGGAGGATGCGAAGGAATTGCAGCTTGCAGACGGCGACTCCGTTTTGGTGAGCAGCGCCTCATTCGAAAACGTCTGGCCAGTCAGAATCGTTGCGAGCCAACCCCGGGGAACGCTTCACGCGTCGCTTCTCGAATCCGCCTCATACTATCCGAATCCACAACCAGTTTCCGTGAGGAAAGCCGATGTATAAAATCCTTGCATGCCGCATGATCGTTCCGAACATGCATATCCTCACAATCGAAGCACCGATTATTGCTCGGGAAGTACAGCCCGGACAGTTCATTATTCTGCGTGCCGAAGAAGAAGGGGAGCGGATACCTCTCTCCGTTTCGGATTGGGATCGTGAACGCGGAACAATCACAACGATTTTCATGAATATCGGAAGCACGACGAACCGGCTTTCGCAACTGGAGTCGGGTTCATTCATCCCCACTCTCGTCGGTCCTCTGGGCAACGCCTCGGAAATAGAACACTTCGGAACTGTGATGCTCATCGGTGGGTGCTACGGTATCGGAAGTCTGTATCCCATAGCACGCGCCATGAAGGAACACGGAAATCGCGTACTTGTTGTCATCGAAGCACGCAGTTCCTACTTGTTCTTCTGGGAAGATCGGTACCGCATATTGGTCGATGAAGTGTTCCACATTACACGCGACGGCTCCAAAGGCCTGAAGGGACATGTCGGACGAATACCGGAAATTCTCGCAACACTGAACGAACCCGTCAACCGCGTTATTGTGAACGGCTGCACGTTCTGCCTGAAGCGAGCTTCCGACACGACGCGCGAACTTGGTATAAAAACCATCGTCGATCTCAATCCGATTATGATAGACGGGACCGGAATGTGCGGCGTGTGCCGCGTCACTGTGGGCGGCGAAACAAAATTCGCATGCGTGCAAGGACCTGATTTCGACGGTCACGAAGTGGACTGGACAGAACTTGCACTACGACGGAAATCATACATGGCAGAAGAAGTGATACCACTTCGCACGAGCAAATGTGAAGATCATGCGCATAACGTGGAGGAGCGTAGCTGATGGCCGAAAAGAAAAAACTCGATTTGATACGGCGCGAAATGCCGAAGCAACCCCCCGTAGTGCGCAAATTCAATTTCAATGAAGTGGCGTTCGGGTATACGGAAGACGTAGCGGTGGAAGAAGCAAAGCGATGTATCATGTGTAAGAATGCGCGATGCATAGAGGGCTGTCCCGTCGAAATAGACATTCCCGCATTCATCCAATGCGTCGCTGATAGAAATTTTGCGGAAGGCATTCGCATCATCAAGCAGAAGAACTGCCTGCCAGCTATATGTGGACGCGTTTGTCCTCAAGAAGATCAATGTGAAAAAGTTTGCACACTCGTGAAGAAGGACGGACAGCTCGCGATCGGGCGAATCGAGCGCTTTCTCGCGGATTGGGAAGCCCGTCAGGGACACATTGAACTACCGGAAATTCCCGCATGGACAGGCAGGAAAGTCGCCGTTGTCGGGGGAGGCCCTGCTGGATTGACTGTCGCCGGCGACCTTATTCTGCAAGGCCACAAGGTCACCATATTCGAAGCGCTGCACAGACTTGGTGGTGTGCTCGTCTACGGCATACCGGAATTTCGTCTCCCGAAATCAATCGTTACCCGTGAGGTCGATTACTTGAAACGTCTCGGCGTCGAAGTCCATACGGATTTCGTGATCGGGAAGACGCAGACTATAGACAGCCTGCTCCGGGAATATGACGCGATCTTTGTCGGTTCGGGGGCGGGATTGCCATGGTTCATGGAAATTCCCGGCGAGAATCTCAACGGCGTTTATTCCGCGAATGAATATCTCACGCGGCTGAACTTGATGAAAGGATATCTCTTCCCGACGTATCACACGCCCATTAAAGCACACAAGCGTGTTGCGGTTATTGGAGGCGGCAATGTCGCAATGGATTGTGCTCGCAGCGCTTTGCGGCTGGGTGCGGAATCGAGGATCATCTACCGCCGCTCACGCGAGGAACTCCCCGCACGTCTGGAAGAAATAGAAAACGCAGAGGAAGAAGGCGTCATTTTCGATTTCCTCACGTTACCACTGCGGTACAATGGGAACTCGTCCGGCTGGGTGAGCGAAATGATTGTACAGAAAATGGAACTCGGCGAACCCGATGCATCCGGACGCAGAAGACCTGTTCCGATCGAAGGTGCCGAAGAGGTGCTGCCCGTGGATGCCGTGGTGTGCGCCATCGGGAATAGTCCCAATCCTCTGATCGGTGCCACTACGCCGGGATTGCTTATCGGGAAGAATGGAAACATCGAAGCGGACGATGAGACGGGAAAAACGTCACGTGAACGGATATGGGCAGGCGGAGATGTGGTCACGGGTGCCGCAACCGTGATATTGGCTATGGGTGCCGGAAGAAAAGCGGCGAATTCGATTCACGAATACCTCATGTCGGGGAATGGAAAATATAACAACACGGATGTGTTATCTACCATGCCGGCGAACACGCTTCATGACTCACTCGTGAGTTAACGGAATTCGCGATCCGGAAAACAGCGGCGAAGGAGAGAGAATCATCCACGCATGTATATATAATTGCTGCCGTCGACGAAAAAGTCACAGAGAGCATATTCCGATTTCAACTCAGGTATGAAGCGGAACATTCATGCGAGGGTGACTTGCGTGTGTTCACGCGTATCGCGACTATTTTTCAAGAACGTATCGAATGACGCAGCTCTACTGGTCTCAACGGGGCTGCGAGAAATCCGTCGAATCATATACGTCATGTTGCTCGACAGGAAACGTATTCCATCCGAACTCAGCGTAATATCAACACTTTCTCCGCCGTATGAGCATGTTCATTGCTCATTACAAGAAAATACGTGCCGGCAGCAATGTCCGTGACAACATAGTGAAACACGTATTCTCCGGGCGCAAACCATTGATCAACGACATCAGCCACCCTGGTACCCAGCAACGTGAACAGACCTAGATGGATATGTTGCGATCTGTCGATTTGAAGCATGATTCTAAGCTCATACCCGGAACGCGTGGGATTCGGATAGCTCTCGAGTATGCGGAAGTCGAGTGGTGGTCTCATTGTTTCCACGCGCAGAATGCTGGCTTTGTCCATGCTTTTAACCATAGCATGATGCCTGCCGTCGGGCTCGCGTATGGTCGCGGAAAGCAATAGTTGACCAGCGCGCAGGAACAGACGCTCCGGCGCACTACCCAGAGCTGCCGGGATATGAATGTGTCCGGCAAGAGCACCGGTCTCGTCATGGGCGAATATGGTGATGACTGGATTAGCGGAGTCACTGGTGCTTAACGCCGTGAACACCATGCCATCTTGATCGACGACGAGACAGTGAGGCGTATCCATACCCTGTGCTTGTACTGTCCCGCTTCCTGCCGAGGCCAGGAAGAAGCAAAGCGATAGATAGAGCGTGCGTATGTTCGACAATCTTTTCATGTGTTCCTCCGTGTTCATGGATCGACGACGACGATTTCAACTTCCCAGTGACTTATGCTGAAGGATTCGTTGGAAACGAGTTCCACGGTATCGAAGTGCGTTCCTTCAGGTGCGGTGATTGACACGATATGGGGCAGCGGGCCGGCGAACGGTTGGTGTTGTTCCGCCAGAATTTCGCCGCCGCTTCTGCCGATCAGCGACACGGTACCGTTCATCATGGAGTGGCCTGTGAATTGCACTGACATCTTTGTCGTATTCCACTGCGTGCCCGGTTGTTGAATGTCCTGTATTGTAAAGAGGTCGAAACGTAAACCACCGCTTTCGATATTGAGTTCGGGACCGATTTTCTCTACGAATGGTGGGGATGAAAATCCTGTTTCCAATTGCGTCATGACGTGCACTACGACGGTGCCAGTCTGATTCGTCGGTGTTTGCGCGGGATAGGTTCCGAGTGTGACGTCGGTTCCCGGCAACAACGGACCGTCGGGTATGCTGCTGAAATAGATGTACCATGTTGAAATGATGAAGCACCATTCACCGGGACTTCCGTCGGCGCCGTCGTGGGCGACTCCTGCTGCTCCTGACTGTACGGCCGTTCCCCCTTGCCCCCCTACGCCTGGACCTTTTCCATCACCGCCGTCTCCGCCGTTGCCCCCATAGGCATTCGAGGATGTGGCATGTGGTCCCGTAGCAGCGCTGGCATTCCCACCATCACCACCGTCTCCCCCGCTCGCAGCCGGTGGAGTGCAGCAATGGCCGCCATTGCCACCGTTTCCTCCATGTGCTTCGGCATTGCCGTCCTTGCCGGGATTGTCGCTGCTGTTTCCTCCATCCATCGCTTTAGCATAGGTCGAACCGCGAGAACCACCAGATGCTTGTGCATCACCACCGTTTCCACCATCACAGTTGCAATCGGATCCACCGGCTCCAACACCATTACCGCCGTCGCCACCGCGAGCGGCGGCATGCCCTCCGGAACTCCCGTCAGTAGTGGCAGTACCCGGATCAGCCTCAATGCCGCGGCCATACAATTTCCCCTTTTTCCCGCTTATTGCGCGTCCATCCCCTCCTTTGCCGCCGATAGCCGTTGCACTCCCGCCGGCTTCACCCGGACAAGCATCCGCACCCTTATCGGGCTCGGGAATCGCATTCGCGTCACCGCCGTCACCGGGAGTTGCACTCGCATTTCCACTATTACCTGGTTTGAAATTATCTGCACCGGCAAAAGCCACTCCTTGATGACCCGAAGGTCCGCCGTCACCACCGAAGGCGCGTGCCCATCCGCCTCGTCCACCTACGGCCGTTGTTTTACAATTGTTCGCGTTTCCTCCCTTTCCTCCTGTGGAAACAGCATTTCCACCGTTCCCTCCTTGTCCTCCGCTAAGTGTTATGAATGATGCTCCACTTACATTGCCTCGCACTATACCTTGTTTGCGAGCGCTACCGCCACGTCCACCACGAGAAAGAGCATTAGCGCCATTCTGCCCGGTATTGCAGCGATCCATGCCCGGTCCACCTGTTGCCGTTGCGCTTCCTCCATCGCCACCGTTGCCGGTGTATAAAGTGACGGGGCCGGTGATACTAATCGAATTGGCTGCGCGGAATCGAACATGATGCCCTGCGTTTCCACCCGCTCTTCCAGTGGCTCGCGCAGTGCCTTCTGCCGGAACGAACACATTCGCGTCGGCACCCTTGCCTCCATCGCCCGCCTCGAAGCTTCCTCCTGTGATCAGTATATTCCTTCCGGTGAACGTCAGACTTCCACCGCGACCGCCCTTGCCTCCGGAAGGAGACCACGATTGAGCTGGGCCGCCATTCCCCCCATGTCCGGCTCGGAATGTTGCCTGGTCGAGAATCAGCCAACCATTCGGAACGGAGGTGTTGAGGCTGAGCCCTCCTCGTCCGTTGAAGCCGGGACGCGCGACTGCCAATGGTCTGGGTCTGACGCTTGCATTTGGCCCGAATTGCAAATGCGTGAATCCTCGCCAGACAATGCGACGTCGCACTACCAGCGGGGCATCGACCAGGGCTGTACGTTCCACCCCGCTTTGTGCAAACGCGGAAGGTATGTCAATAGGAACGGCAGTGGTGGTCGAATCCGGTGAATATACGTAGAGTGAGAACGACGCAGTTGCCGTGTGACCCTTGTCGCTGACAGCCGTACACGAAACATCGTAGCGCCCGGGGATGGAATATGCCACCACGGGATACGGGACATTCGATATTCGCCCATCTCCGAGATCCCAATCAACTGTGACCACTGTTGCTTCGATCAACTGCGGCATGAATTGAAATGTCGTGCTGTCATTGACGGGAAGAAGCATTGCTCCGGCTTCGCACGACAGCGCGAATCCGTCAGCCGTGTCAATAGCGGCATCCGCTATCACAACGCTCATATGTGCTTGAGCCGACGCACCATCATCATCGTACGCCGTGAGTGTGACGGTGTACTCGCCCGGTTGAGTGTAGGGAACGGATACTTCTAGGAATTCTTCCTCTTCTTCCGGGTAAAGGTGTTGATACACGCGACCATCCCCTGCGTCCAATTCGTAGTATATGCTTCCCCCGTCCGGGTCCAGTGCTCGACAACTATACGTAACAAGCACGGTGTCTCCTGCCACCATGATCGGAAACGCATCATCGGCGCTGATCGAACAAACAGGATCGAGTAAGACAGATGAACGCGCGAACTGCGGGACGACATCATCCCAGAATGTCAGTGTAGTATCAGTTGTGAATACTGCATCGGCATCGGTGATCACTTCCGCTCCATGATCAATCAGGATATGTCCATTTTCACTGTAAAACAATATCGTATTGATGCGATCCTGTGCATTGTCGCAAGTATCAAGAATGCTGCCACGAACGCGAAGCGTAGAGTAATCGAGAATGCGAATATCGCTGCAATCGCCTTGAAGCAAACCGTCGATGAGCAGTGAATCGTGAACAACGAGGTCCAGCGGTCCCGCAAGCGATAACACTCCACCGGAAGCGATTTCGACAGTGGAAAAGCAATGTCTCCCCGCCGGGAGTTGCACTACGCCACTGACGAATAATCGAGGCGCTGGCAGAACGAGAAGCGTTAATTCGACGGAAGCTGTGTCGCCTGCTTCGTCTCTTGCAAGTAGTGTGAAAGAAAAACTTCCCGGCAACAATGCTTCGCCCGTCAATGATCCGTCAGTATGCAGGACTATACCGTCAGGCAAGGTTCCGGAAATACGGCTCCAGCTATAGGGTGGTCGACCTCCGGTAGCTTGCAGGACAATGGCGTAGCTCCGGCAAAGTTGTGCATCGGGCAAGGTGCTGGTCAGTATGCGCAACTGTGCGTCATCAACAAAAAGTGTTACTGTCCGAGACGCGGTGTCGCTTCTTGCATCAGTGACCAAGACGCGCAATGTCCACATCCCTGCTGAATCCGGCATTCCTGTCAGCTCTCCATTCTCGTCGAAAAGCAGGGACTCAGGCAGGTAACCGTCAGCAAGCGACCAACTGTACGGGGGGAGTCCGCCCGCTGCTTGCATTCTTGCTGTATATGCTTCTCCGACTCTTGCGCGTGGAATATCCGTAGTAAGAATTCGCAGCATGCCGCTTCCAGTGCTGACTGCGATCTCCCGAGTGTTCGAGTCCGTGTTTCCGGCAGCGTCCCGTACACGAACGATGCAATAATACACGTGACCTTCGAGTAACCCTTCGATACGTATAGTACTTCTGTTCGCGACTACGGCATCCGCCCTATCGAAATCCTGCTGCCCCGGTGATTCAGCGAGATATACAAGATAACGCAACTCGTCCGGCACACTCGTTTCGTCTTTTGCGGGAAGCCAGGCAAGAATCATCATGCCTGAAGAATCAGGCAAAGCGCCCGATACACCGGCGAATCGCGGAGGCAGCATATCGTTTCGCACGCCGTCAGCATCGTGCCGGTCGGTCCAGAGCAATGTGCCGTCTTCGGCACGCACTTCGGTTTGAGCATCGGTTCCGGCACTGGCAGTTGATACGCGGAACGTCATCGCCGTGCGGCCGCCGGGTAACAACCCGATATCCATGATGCGATGCGTTCCAGCATACTCCGTCATTTTCGTGACGGAAAACGCCCAAGACCAGTAGCTGCGAAATAAAAAAGGAATGGAGACGTTTCCTTTGTCCACAGCCACTCCTGCTGCGGAAATACCCTCGGCATCGGCTACGACATGAGTGAACTCGTCGTCGTCATCGATGTCGAATGCTCGTGAGTACAGTACGGTACCTTCGCTGGACAGAGAGATGAAATGCGAATCGCGTCCAGTTGTTCCTCTCGTCCAGCCGACGCCAAGCACACCAGTTGAAACGGGGAGCAAGACGTTGCAAACTCCATCGTGATCGTGGAGTTTGCGAAGTTCTCCTTCGGAGTCGAGAAAAACAAGCAGTCCATCTGTCAGGTGATGGCGTTCTCTTACAAGACTGAGTGCAAGCGTCCCGTCGTACAGCAGCGCTGTCGCCTTGGGCAACATGGAAACATGATGTTCCTTTGGCACGACATACGTCCACAGCAGTCGGCCGTCGATGTCCCACGCCTGTACGAACGATTCCCATCCCTCATCCCAACGAGCCGCCGAAACGAACACCTTTCCGTCAGCAGAGACGCATACGTGGAATCCCTTAATATCCATGTTCCCTTCAGTCATACGTGTCCACAAGGTGTCACCCTCGTTATCGAGAGCAACAAGCTGCATGGCCCACTGCGCCGACTCGCCGTAACGGTTGCAGCAGATGTACGTTTCCGAAACGCCGTTTGCCATGTCGGCTATCTCGATATGTGTACTCGTTTCGGTGTTTCTGTACTCCCATTCCTGGGCGACGATTCGGGAAGGGATGGTGATAGAGCAAAGCATTGTGAACAATGCTACATTCAGCGAAAGCCGTCGCGACAGTCCGCGATTCATGATGTCCTCCTGGTCATGCGTGACCGGTGTCGGCCACTTGACACGAATTGATAATATGAATCATTCGACAAACACGTTACATGCGCCGATAGCGCCGGGGACTCGATTGATGGATTGTTGTGCGTATCTATGTAAAACGTTCACGCAATTTTACGAAAGTTCAAACCCAATGTCAAGGGTTTTTTTATCCAGAATTAATTAGATTAGGGAGAGCCCCGTTGTTTCAAGAAAATATCGTACCGAGAGCTAGTGGAGTTTTATGATGTGCTTTTCACCACGAATCGTTTTTCCTTGTGTCACGTTGAGAGCTTTCGGGAATAATTTCTGAATCATTCTCGTTATCTTCTCATACGTTCACGGCAAAACCTGTGCAACGGCCCGGTGTCTGGAATCATATCGTCGCGGAGAAATAATATGCGTCTCAGTTTGCTGCTCTTTCCTTTGATTCTTTCTATTGTTGGCGTCTTCGAATCATATTCTCAGGGATGCATCCCTCCGGATCAACCCGGCAACTATTCGCCGGGTTGGGTCGCAACTTCCTTTCAACGTGGAAATCGCACATTGAACAGCAGGGTGTACTATCCGGCTTCAACTGCCGGACAGAATGCCCAAATTGTGTTATCCGGCGCTCCGTACCCCATGATTGCATTCGGACACGGTTTCGCCATGCAGACCTCCTACTACAATTCGTACTATGAGCATCTCGCTTCGCTGGGGTATGTCGTCATCGCGCCGCAGTTTCCGGATACGCAACATGGTGAACTGGCGCAGGATCTGCTCGCCTGCCTGGAATGGTTGCGGCAACGAAACTTCGACGGCCAGAGCTTTCTGAACGGTGCAGTAGACACGTCTCGCGCAGGTCTTTCGGGTCATTCCATGGGTGGCGGAGCAAGTTTGCTTGCCGCGTCGCACGATTCACGCATTCGTGTCGCAGCGCCGATGTGTCCGGCCGAAACTTCTCCATCCATCATTTCCCGAATGAATCTGATAAACGGCGCGGTATGCATCATCGCCGGATCGCATGACGGAATCACACCTGTTTCTTCGCATCAACAACCGATGTACGACGCAGCGCAGGCATTCAGAAGCATTGCGATTCTGCAGGGTGGCAATCACACACGCTGTATGGATGTTTCGTTGTTCGATTTCACGGATCCCGGAGGTACTATGACGCGTGCGGTACAGCAGCAACTTACTCGCAGGTATATGGCGGCGGCATTCAATCTGTTTCTGAAAGCCGACAGTTGCGGATGGACGTACAGTTACGGATCGGAGTCCTCTCATCCATCGGTGTCATTGTCGTACGAAAGCAAGGCTATGCAACCGGCGAACTTTCTACTCGTGTCACCGTTATCCGGGCTCGTTCCCGTGCCGGCGACGCTTGTTTGGCAACGAAGCGTATCGCTTAATCCGGGCGATACCATGCGATATACCGTTCAGACTTCGTCGAATGTGCGATTTTCACCTCTTCGTTACCAAAGCACAGTAACCGATACCACCATGCAATTACCCGCAGCAGGTCTGGACACGAGCACGTGGTGGCGCGTCGAGGCATGGACGTCTCCTGAGACGCGACGCATCAGTGATAACATTGGAGAAATTCTTTCTCCTGTTCCCGTGGAGTTGACCGTGTTTTCCGCGCTTCGCGACGGTCGAATTGTCCATTTGAGTTGGACGACGGAAACCGAGACTTCGAATCTTGGTTTCGAAATACAGCGATCGCATGACGGCGAGCAGTATTCCGTCATCGCGTTTATCCCAGCTACGAACAGCCAACAGCGGAGCGAGTATCACTACGAAGACGCTTACGCAGATGCTGCCTGGTATCGGCTGCGTCAAATCGACACTGATGGCGATGTTTCTCTGACTCCGGCCTTGTACGTTCCTGTTCTTCCTTCGTCGGATTTCAGCGCTGCTCTATATCCGACTGACGTTGCGCCGGGGGATGCCGTGTCGCTCGAATTGCAACTTCCCGAAGCAAGCGACGCGCTCGTGAGTCTGTGGACGCGTGATGGAAAAGCCGTAGCTACTGTTCAGCGACTCGAATCGCTTGCTCGCGGCCGTCACATACGCGCAATTACGCTTCCCGCGCTCGATGCCGGATACTACTTCTTGCACCTTGATGTCGGATACGCGCAGCGAGTGCTTCGCATACATATTCGTTGAGGGAAAGCGCGTTTGCTTCTCTGAAATGCGCGTCCGTCAACTGGACGTTGTGCCGAAGTGGACATTCCTGCATGCTTCGCGGCATGAACATGACGTGGGGTTGTGCATTCGAAATCAATGCTGTACGAAATAGAGAAAGCGGCTTCGCGGAACTTCGCGATGTTGCATCGCTCAGTAGAGGGTATGTTCAAGGTATTTGCGTTGTTCAACCATCATGCCACGCGCTTCTAGTGAAGGGCGCGGCCTGTTGCCTCATAAACAAATTGTACCGAGAGTACCTCACGCTACGGTAGTGTGTTCATTACCATTCCATGCCCGATTTCCGTATCTTTCGATGTAAGGTATTTTCACGATTTCCGAGGTATGTATCCATGAACATCGGTGTTCTCACGGGCGGCGGAGATTGCCCGGGACTCAATCCAGTCATTCGCGCCATCGTTCGCGCTTCACTTAAACTTGGTCATTCCGTAATCGGCTTTCGAAATGGATGGAAAGGATTGCTCGACAACCTGCCCATGCCACTCGGACGAGAAGAGGTCGGCGGTATTCTTCATCGGGGAGGGACAATACTCGGCACCTCGCGGACGAATCCCTACAAGGTTGCGGATGGCGAGCAACGCATTCTCGACACACTGAGCGGCAACAATATTGACGCGCTCATTCCCATCGGTGGCGAAGACACACTCGGCGTCGCGGTGAAACTGCACAAAGCCGGAGTGAAACTTGTTGGCGTACCGAAAACCATCGACAACGATCTCTACGGTACGGACTTTACGTTCGGCTTCGATACGGCGGTCAACGTTGCGATGGAGGCGATAGATCGTTTGCATACCACTGCCGAGAGTCACAGCCGCGTGCTTGTCGTCGAGGTGATGGGTCGCCATGCCGGCTGGATCACGTGGTATGCGGGAATAGCTGGTGGTGGTGATGTTATTCTTGTTCCCGAGCATCCGTTCAGTGTGGAGGATGTCTGCAATCGTATCAGGCGTCGTCATGATACGGGTAAGAATTTCAGTATCGTCGTTGTATCCGAGGGAAGCAAGGTGGCAACCGACAGCGAACGCGACGAAGACGGCAGTTATGTACTTGCGAGTATGAAAAAGGATTCTTTCGGTCATGTCATGCTCGGAGGTGTCGCGAAAGTTCTTGCTGAGGAAATCGAAGACAGAACCGGCTTCGAAACCAGGCATACCGTGTTAGGACACATACAGCGCGGCGGTTCGCCGACGGCGTTTGATCGCGTGCTCGGTACCCGCTACGGCGTGCGAGCAGCGGAATTGGTGAATGAAGGACGTTTCGGTCGCATGGTTGCCTTGCAGAGCAACAAGATCATTGATATTGACATAACGCAGATATCCGGCGCGATAAAGGAACTCGATCCTGAACTGTATTCCGTCGCCGAGTACTTCGTCGATTAAAAAGTGATATCCCGTCCGGGGTTTGCCACACTCCGGGCGGGTTGTTTTTATACGGTGTTGGGGAGCCAGAGAGAGATAAGAAACAATTTACACACGATTGGACGTCTATGAACTCCGCCTTACAGAAATTGCGTGACAGATTATTGGAATTCGAAGGACAGAATACGCGAGATGCGTATTTCGTTCCAACACTCTGGGTGCGACCCGACGATGCCGGTAAGCAGCGGATTACGTCGGTGGACGCCATCACGTTTATGCGAGAACGCATCGATCTCATTCTATCGGCAGAAGACCGGACTCCCGATGCTACTCCTTCCTTCGGCGAATGGACAAAAGACGCGATCGTCTACAATATGTTCGTGCGCCAAACGACGGCGTGGGACCATGACGGCGACGGCGACATCGACATCGACTCTCTTCCGGGTGGATTGCGGGAAACGGGGACGTTTCTGAAAAGTATTGCGCTGTTGCCGTTTTTTCGAGCTATGGGTATCAACACCATTCAATTGCTCCCGATCAACACCATAGGAGAAGACGGTAACAAGGGAACACTCGGTTCGCCGTATGCGATCAGAAATCCGTATGACATTGACACGCGACTGTGCGAAGCATTCCATGGCTTGGGTGTCGAAAGCGAGTTCGCGGCTTTTGTCGAAGCGGCACATCGCCTCGGCATGCGGGTCGTGATGGAATTCGTGTTCCGTACTGCGGCAAAGGACTGCGATTGGATCGCCGAACATCCGGATTGGTTTTATTGGATAGACGCGGACATTCCCGATCGCGATGGGACTCCGGAGAACGCGCACGGATATGGTAGTCCGAGATTCAGCGACGAAGAACTGCATGTTATCCATTTGCGCGTCAAGCGTCACGATACAAGTTCGCTGCCGCCTCCGTCCATGGCGTTCAGAAGCATGTTTCGCGAGACCCCGGTCGAAGTCGTAAAGGAAGACAAGCGCTATATCGGAATTCTTGGAGATGGAAGACGCGTGCGTATTCCGGGGGCCTTTGCCGACTGGCCTCCGAATGACGTACAACCTCCGTGGAACGATGCGACGTATCTGCGATTGTACGAGCATCCGGGTTTCAATTATATCGCTTACAATACTGTACGCATCTACGACTCGCGCTTGGCGACAATTGAAAATGAGAACCTGAATTTATGGAATACAATCGTCAATATTATTCCTCACTATCAACGATTATTCGCTATCGACGGCGTCATGATCGACATGGGGCATTCCCTGCCGAAACGCCTCAAACAAGGCATTGTGGAACGAGCACGCAGAGTCAATCCCGATTTCGCGTTCTGGGAAGAGAACTTCACTATTTCTGCCAGGAGCAGACAGGAAGGGTACAATGCCGCACTCGGGTACTTGTGGATTATTGAGCACAGAGCGGACAAATTGCGCGATTTTCTACACTTGCTTGAAAGCAAGGACGTTGCGGTTCCGTTTTTCGCGACTTCGGAAACACACAACACTCCGCGAACCGCCTCGCGTCCCGGAGGCATGAATTTCTCGCGAATGACTCTTGTCGTCAATGCGTTTCTGCCGGGAATACCCTTCATCCATCAGGGCTATGAGGTCGGTGAAACCTTCCCCGTCAACACGGGCCTCTGCTTCACTGCAAAGGAAGTCGAGAATCTGCCGTCGCACACTCTTCCATTATTCTCGCAATCCGCACTTTTTTGGAACAATCCGGAACACATGTGTTCGCTGATCGCACGCACCATGCGTATACGAAATCAATGGCATAACGTGATAGTCAATCCCTCGCGAGAGAGCATTCGTGTTGTCCGAACACGAAATGACGAGGTGCTGTGCTTTCTGCGACGATCAACCGATGGTGAGCATGTACTAGCTATTGTGGCCAATCTTGATTGTGTGCACGCGCAGCATGCCACTGTGACATTGGAAAGCGATTTGGATGTGCTCACTGACGAAATCAGCGGCACGGACGTCGAAAGGATAGCGGGGGAATGCAGCATGCGATTGCAACCAGGGCAGGTCATGGTATTCGAGCTTCGCACGCCGACTATGGAGTTCGAGTAGCACCGCAGTGAATCGGAATCGCGTCCACATCCGGTGAACACGGGAATCCCGGATCCCCTAAGCACGCTACCAAAGCATCGCGGAGACTTATTTCACGAGAGACGAGATTTTTTTGAACATCTCGGTACCCGATTCCTCCAGAAGTTCGAATAAAAGCATTTCCGTGCTGGTAAGCACGGCACCGCGTCGCTCCATCGCGTGAATCCCCACGTGACGGTTTTCCTCCGTCCGGCTCGAAACGGCGTCGCTAACGAGATGCACGTTGTAGCCGCGAGCAAGCAAATCTCGAGCAGTTTGATACACGCACACATGCGCCTCGATTCCACAGAGTATCACGTCGGTTTTGTGCAGTTCCATCATCGCATGTTCGAATTGCAGTGCGCCGCAACAACTGAAACTTGTCTTCTCGATCACCGGTGCATCCGCGAGCGCCTTTGACAGCAGTGGAACGGTATGCCCCAATCCCTTCGGATACTGTTCCGTCACAAGTATTGGAATGTCCAGTATATGCGCGGCCTCGATAAGTTTGCGCACATTTTCTTGCAACAGTTCCGAACGCTGCACGGTGTCCGCCAGTTTACCCTGCACATCGATTACTATGAGTACGGAGTTCGTTCGTGTCGGCATGATTGTATTCCGAGTTGTGACATTGTGACTGCATGAAACTTGCTGCCGAATCGTGAATCGGAGCAAAGCGTTGCGAAGAGCTGATGACTGTTATTCCGCAGCGAGTTTTTCCTTGAGTTCAGCAATGCGAGCACGGTATTCCTCCGCTTTGTCCGCGCGTGACGCGGCTAGTCGGGTGTAGGCATCTATCGCTTCCCGAATCTTCCCTTGCTGAACATAGATTTCGCTGAGTGTTTCCGTTACGGGACGGGAATCGAGATTCACCATGTCAATGCTTTCTTCCTCCTCAAGTAACGAGGGAGAATCATGTTCGACTTCGGACAACGAAGGGATGCGTGCACCTTCCAGCCGCGAGGCAAGCGTCGAGAGGTCCAGTTCGCTCCGTGCCGATGTTCCGGCATCTCTCTCGCGTCGCGGCGATTGATGAATCTCGGTGTCGAACGGCGGCAGAATATCGTGTTGCTTGCTCCATTTCGATGTAGACGATTGCTCACGTCCAAGCCGTTCCAAATCCTGAAACGCCTCGGAGTCCTGACTCGCCGCGTGGAGCGGGGGATATTGAAGTTCCAACTCCGTCATTCGATCGAGAAGAAAGGTCGCGGCACGACTTCCTGGTACGCGACGCAACAATGAACGCAATGTTTCTCTCGCATCGTTGTATTGTCGCAGCATAACTTGTGCTCGTGCGATCAGCAGCAATGCCGTTGGATGATTGGGGTGATGTTTCAATCCGCCGAGGCATAATTTCAATGCTTGTGCGGGCCGATGTTGAGCGAGATACTCGTCTGCAAGCATCACGAAACGGGGGGAGGCAGGCTTCCTCGCGAGAAGTTGTTCCAGTTCGTTCAGATCTACCGTGTTTGATGTATGTTGTGCGTGCATGGACTATCCGGACAAACGTATGTTCTTTCTATTCGGATCGCGAAACTCACGAAAAAGCGTTCGAAGCCGATACATTGTTGCTGCGGAGCAGACGGTGTGCGAACTGCTTCGTGACTGGCATTCCCAGCGTTCCGCACTACGCGATTGTGCCGCAGGCTCGTGCATGAATTCCACCGAGAGCGTTGCCCCTCAGCGGGAAAAATTTCGGCAAGGTCTGTCGGTGATTCGGCGGTATGCGCTCACCGCTGTGATCACGAATGTTGCAGGTTCATCGCATGTCGTATGGACATGAGGCCGACAAGGCCGAAACCGAAGGAAAACAGAAGCTGAAACGGAAGCGCGGCGATCTCCAAAAAGTAGAGAGAAGCACCGACGCCGATAAAACAATATGCGGAAAGAAGCAACTCAATGACAATGCCGGGTGATACTCTTCTGCCGGTTCTGTATTTTTTGTTGCGCCAAGTGTCTTTTTCCGTTTCGATCTTGAATTTGGGAGTCCGAATGAACGCACTTTTTTTGTTGAACAATCCTTCCAACACTGCGCGAGTGTTGTTGACGGAAAAGCCCATGCTGCCCGACATGAACAGTGGGAAAAGAAAAATTCTCTTTTTCCAATCCAGATACACGTCCTTTTGCGAATACAGGTAGAACAGAAAGGAACTAATGAACGCAAGAACGAATATGGACATGAAGGCAAAAAAAGTATCGTGTTGGCCTGCTTGTTTAATGAAGACCAACGGAACATTCAGAATACCCGTCAGCAAGATGAATGGGAACACAATATTGTTGGTCAGATGCACCGTGGACTGCAACTTCACACGCAGCGGGAGTTTGGCTTTCCACACACGCGGCAGAATTTTCTTCGAAGTTTCTATTGCTCCCTTGGTCCACCGGAACTGCTGTGATTTGAGAGCATTGATCTCCGAGGGTAATTCGGCAGGTGATGTCACGTCGTTGAGAAAAACGAACTTCCAGCCTTTCAATTGGGCGCGATAGCTGAGATCGAGGTCCTCGGTGAGCGTATCGTCTTCCCAATTTCCGGCATCTACAATGCATTCGCGACGCCAAATTCCAGCAGTGCCATTGAAATTGATGAAAAAGCCGGATTTATTTCGCACTTGCTGCTCGATGACGAAATGGCCATCCAGGGCGATACCCTGTGCACGTGTGAGCATCGAGAATTCGTTGTTCAGATGTTCCCAGCGCGTTTGCACCATTCCGACGCGATCATGAGTGAAATGGCGAAGAGTATCGTTGAGAAACGTGGGTCGGGGAACGAAATCCGCATCGAATATGGCGATGAATTCACCTTTCGCCAAGGTCATTCCGTGACGAAGCGCGCCAGCTTTGAAGCCGACTCTGTTATCGCGTCTGACTTGTACAATATCGAAGCCCAACGTTCGCCATTGCTCCACCGATGCTGCAACGACATCGACCGTTTCATCGTTGGAATCGTCAAGAACCTGGATTTCGAGTCTGTCCTTCGGGTAGTCAAGTGCGCAGACCGCATCGATCAGCCGCTCAACCACGTATAATTCGTTGTACACGGGAAGCTGAACGGTCACCATTGGTTTCTCGTCCAAGTTCTCCGAGCCCACCGGGCGCTTGTCCTTGTTCCTGAAATAGTAGAAGATCATCACGAAACCGTGCGATCCGAAAAGGAACAGGACGCTCAGTGAGAACACGTATGCACCCAGTATGATGTCTTCCATGGTTAAGGTATAACCTCAAGAGTGAAAAAAAAGTACACAAAGTTACCATGCTGAAACAGTCTCCAGCAAGAGATCGTCAGTCAGATTTTCCATTGCCTGCAGAAGGCCGGCTTCACGGCCAGATATACCGGCCGCGGCGGGATAATCGCCGTTGGCGCTGAAATCCTTGCTCCACACTTCCCTGTTCTCCACCCTGTCGAACAGCGAGACGCGGGTTCTGATGCTGATTTGCATGTGCGAGGCTTGCGCACCTTGAACAACCGTAACCGGCTGATCGGGTACGACGGATGTGATCACGGCCAGTAGTTCGACGCTTGCCGATGCTCGATCCTCAACGCGCAAAGTATTGTCGCGCTGTATTTTCTCGATCATCATATTGGTCAGATTCTCACGCAGCGATGGTTGGCCATAGTTGCTGTCGTCGTCAAACAATGGAATCGCAATGCTTTCCCAATGCCGCGGAACAGAAGCGCCTGTGAACGAATATGCGCATCCGACACAACATGCGGCAGCGGTGAGCAGGAGAGCAAAATACAAGAAATACCGAACGGGAAGCAAGCAGGGTTTCATAGTTCGTAATCCTTGATCTTTCTGTACAAGGTTCGCTCGCTGATATCCAAGGCTTCCGCGGCAAGCCTGCGGTTGTTGTTGAAGCGCGAAAGCGTATGGTCGATCAACAATTTTTCCATCTCGCGAAGCGTTAACCGATCAAGATCTACGCTGTGCGTGCCGGGCTGTTGTTCGGGTGGCGGTAATTGCTTCGGCCTGTGCTCCCGCATTTCCTCCACCGCGTCCCGAAGCGCTTGAATGTCGTTCCTCATCTCCATCAGGAATCGAAAAATAATCTCGCGTTCAGCTTGGTCCGGAGACTTGCCAAGATGCATGGGTAGAGCCCGATGATAGTCCGGCGCTTCGTCAGCCTGAATGTAACGCGCAATGACATGCTCGTCCACGACGTTTCCACGTTCGAGAACACGAATGCTCTCGACGATGTTTTTCAGTTCGCGCACATTGCCCGGCCAGGAGTGTCGCATGAGGGCGTTCATCGCTTCGTCTGTCAGCAATATGGACTCACGCGGATCGTCCGATTGGTCTCTCAGGAACTCATTGACCAGCAGGAGTATGTCGGAACGCCGATTTCGCAAGGACGGGATACGCAGATTGACCGAGCGCAGCCGAAAAAACAAATCCTGTCTGAAGCGTTTCGCGCGTACTTCTTCCTCAAGATTCTTGTTCGTGGCTGCTAGAACACGAACATCGACATGTCTGGGTTCGGCCGAACCGACACGCATGTACTCGCCGCTTTCCAGAACGCGCAACAATTTCACCTGTGTGAACAGAGGCGTGTCGCCGATCTCGTCAAGAAAAATAGTACCTCCGTCCGCCAATTCGAAATACCCTTTCCTCGTTTCGACAGCGCCGGTGAAGGCTCCTTTTTCGTGCCCGAACAACTCGCTCTCAAGAATTCCTTCCGGAATTGCTCCACAGTTGACCGGGATGAATTTCTTCGTGGCTCTGCGACTCGCGGAATGGATTGCTTTGGCAAACACTTCCTTTCCCGTACCGCTCTCCCCGGTTATCAAAACGGTGATGTCGGTCGGCGCAACCTGCATAAGCGTGTCCACCACTTCGCGGATTTCCACCGAATTTCCGGTAATGCCGTTGCGACGCTGAAAATCGCGACGGTCGCTTGGAGGCACTTGCTGCCGT
>Ga0114946_10000430_pt1 | contig 27985 bp, 44 predicted proteins | sample WalLakDeSediment_FD_88676 | JGI IMG/M metagenome (GOLD analysis project Ga0114946, IMG submission 88676) | Lake sediment microbial communities from Walker lake, Nevada to study Microbial Dark Matter (Phase II) - Walker Lake 11/02/13 Deep Sediment | ecosystem: Environmental > Aquatic >... | reverse complement strand
CGGAGGCCGAAAAGGCTGGAAATTTTCCTCAGAGATTTTTAGAAAAACAAAAATATTTTTCGCCCTTCCTCTCTAAAATCCCATAAGTTATTATCTTATAACGCTTTACGAGCCAAAAAAAGTTTCAAGAATTTTCAAAAAACACTTTACTTTTGTGTTCTTTATCTTTATTATATAGGGGAGGATAAGATGAGAAACGAAATGAGAGGAGAAAGAAAGATGAAAAAGAGAAACGCCTCGACAATCGCCAAGGTCGTCGGAGGGAAGGTCCTCGATTTCGGCGGAGATTATTTCGTCGCCGTCGGATTCACCGCTCGCAACCCGTTCTCGATGCTCACAATCACGGCGGACGGCTGGGCGGTCCACGACGGCGGAGTCGCCGTCTCCGAGTCCAGCAAAACCTTCTTCTCCATCAGCCGCATCATCGGGATCGTCGGTCCCGATCGCGCCCAGTTCGAGTCCATGGCGCAGGGCGGAGTTCTCCGGATCTCCGCTCCCGGCTCTCGCCACGCTCTCACGATCGACAAAGACGGCTGGTCTCTCTTCGGTCCCAGCGGGACCATCGTTCGAGGAGGCTCGCTGTGAAGACGACAATCAAGGACCTCAAGGCTCGCATCCAGGCATCGATCGAGCGCAACGACCAAGCCGTCATTCGCGCTCTCCTCCTCCTCTACAGCAACCAGACCCACGAAGAGCAGAGCGCCGAGCGCACCATCTTCCACAATCGCGTCGGGTTCTCCGGAACGGATTCCGAGATCCTCTCCTCCTTCGCCAAGCAGGCGGAGGACTGGGCCTCCGCTCCCGTCGGAAAAAGGAAATACGATTTTCCTCTCTCTTCGCGACAAACGGCCGTCGCGCGTCGGCTTCTCAAAAAATATTGGCGCCAGCTTCTTCCTTACGCGCAGGCGAAGCTCGCCCAGGAATCCTAAAAGGAGGACACCGTGGGAGATACATACGTTCGTCTCAAGTATCGGACAGAGGAAGGAGCGGAGAAGGCGGTTTGGGCGTTCCGGGTCGGCTTCTTCGGCGGGTTCATTCGCGCCAAGCGCAACGGAGATCTTGGCTCGGATCTCTCGCACCTTCCTCCCGAAAGGATCATCTCCGTTCGCCGCGCCGTCGTCGACAAGAAGACGTGGAGGCTCCGCCTCCAGCGCCACGCCGACGACTTCGGGCTCCCGCTCGCCACAACGATCGACGGTCTCGATATCGAATAAGGAGAAGTAAAATGAAAGAGACAACATTCCTCGGAATTCGCGGTCGAAGCGCTCTCCCCACGCGTCGCCACCGCCCTGCCGTTTGGGAGGCGATTCTCGGCACGCTCTACGCCCAGAGCCCGAGCGGAGAGATCAGATATTTCGATTACAACTACAACGACGCCTTCTCCTTCGCCGGGATCTCGACGGCCGAAGACATCCGGATCTCCCGGGCGGCTCGGGAATATCGTCCGAGCGGCGAGAAGGGATTCCGGAAGGGCCATCTCGTCGTTTTCGTAAAGGATCAGAAAGGAGTCTCCTGTGAAAAGAATTAACTACGTCGACGCCGACTCAGTCGTCTTTTCGAAGAAAGATCCGGCCGATTGCTCGCCGGAGGAAATTCGCGAATTCGTCGCGCTCGTCGAGCGCGGCGATCAGGTTTCCGCCGACGGCCTCGCCTCGCGAGTTCTTCGCGCGGAAAAGCTCCTCTTCCTCCGCAAAGAGTCCACCAGCGAGCTCGTCGCCGTCGCGGCGCTCAAACGGCCGTCGCGCTCTTATCGCTCCCGGGTCTTCGCGAAGGCGGGGCTCCCGGAGTCGATCGGCCTGCGATGCGAGATCGAGGCTGGGTGGGTCTTTGTTTCTCCGGAATATCGCGGGCGGAGGATCGGGGAGCGGATGCTGGCGGAGGTCCTCGACGACGTCGTCGGTCCCGTCTTCGCCACCGCTCGTCGCGATAATCGCTCGATGTCGGCAGCGCTCGTGCGCCTCGGGTTCGAGCGAAAGGCCCACTGGCTCTTCCGCTCCGATCGAGACGGAGGAGAGATCGTTCTCTTCGTTCGGAATTCGGATTTCGCGGAAGAGATTCCTTTTTAAGAGAGATAAAATGAGAGGAGAGAGAAAGGTGTCGAAATTTTCGCCGGAAGAAAAAAAGACGATTCAAGAGGTCCTTCGCCGAGTTTGGAACGCCATCGCGTCGGACGTCGTCGGCGAGCTCGGGACGATCTCCCGGGCGGAGGTGATCGAGGTGGTTCTCGACGCGGATCGTCCGCAGGACTACACCGAAGGCGAGGCGGAGCGCGAGATTCTTCGTCGGTTCGACAAGCTGTCGTACGACGAGATGATCGAGATCGCTCGCTCGGCTTTTCCGTTCGCGAGGTACGAGTGATGAGAGAGCTGATTGTTCCTTTGAAGTTCGATGCCGATCTCCTCTCCAACCTTCGCCAGATTCGCCGACGGGCGGAGAGATCGATCGGCGGGACGGAGTGGTATATCGTCGCGAATCGGGTGCACGAGGAGGCTCTTCTCCGAATCGCGAGCGGGACGCCTCCGGCGATCGACGGAATGGTCCTTCTTCCAACGGATTCTTACAAAGAGGGATTCATCTATCTTCGCCAGCGGACGAGAGAGGCCTCCGGAAAGCCACCTCTCCCGGCCTCCGAGGCCGGACGAGGGGCGTCGGTCGGGGTCGAGGGCGATCTTCGCTCTACGGAGCCCGGAGGGCCGAATCCGGAGGTTTCCGGGAGATCTCGCGATCCGAGAGAGCGGGAGCGTTATTGTCTCCGGTGTAATAAAGATTTTCGGAATATCCGAGGGCTTTGCCCGGCGTGCGGAGCGCCTCTCATGACGCTGGAGCAGAAGGCCTCGGCCGATCGTCTCATCGATCGTCTCATCAGAAAACACGCACCGAAGTCGTCGAGGCTCGACGTCGTCGGGGAAGGAGGGTGACGTGGAGTTCGGAGAGGCGGAGCGGATCTTGTTAAAGACGGGAGGAGAGGCGGTCTATAATCCGCTCTCCAAGCAGTTCGTCGCGGCCATTCCTTTCGCGAGCGGAGCGGAGATCGTTCTCGCCGACGACGAGTGGATCGTTTACGATAAGAGCGGCCAGGTTCTCAGCCGTTCGAAAAAGTGAGAGGAGAGAGGAAAATGGCCGACGAGCCCAATTGCGAAATTCGAGGAGAAGGCGTCGAGTATTTGGCGAAAGTCGCGGCCGAGCTTCTTCGCCAAGAGTTCGTCTTCACCGCCCAGTACGACGGCGACACGGATCTCTGGGAGATCGTTCTCCTGGGCGTCGACTAGGGGAGGCGAGGAAGATGGGAATCCGAGCAGGTTTGAGAGAGCCCTGGGAGATGACGAGGGAGGAGTTTTCGGTTTGGGAATATGAGCCCGATCGATCCGAAACAAAGCAACTCTGCGCCGTTCGCGAAGCGCTTCAAGAAGCAGGCGTCGAGGTCCTCGATATTGGCATAAAGGGATCGCGGAGGTTCGGCGTCGATCGGTCGGGCTCGGATTATGATGTCTTTGTGAAGGTCTCGGACGAAGACTTCGGGCTTGCCGACGACGTCGGCGCCTCGCTCTCTCGGCGAGGAATCGACGTGATGGTGAACTGGAGCGGAGCCGGGAAGCCGGGCGGAATTCTTCGAGGCGAAAAGACTCACCGTCGAATCGTCCGGCGAGCGATCGCCGAGGGGAAGCCTGTTCCTCCGAAGGTTCGAGAGGAGTTTCTCGAAGAGGAGAGAAGGCGGGGAGACGAGAGAGCGGCGAAGCTGCGGAAGGCGCTCGTCGGTCTCGTCGGAGCCGAGAAGAGGGAGGAGCTAGAGGAGGCGCTGCGATGGCAGCGGCTTCTTCGCTCCGTTCTTCCAACCAAAGACCAGGAGGCGAAAATCAACGCCATCCGCGCATTGCTCGAAACGGCCGAGGAGGAGTGAGATGAGCGCCGGAGATTCGATCTTTTTGGCGGCGACGATTCTCGTCGTTCTTTCCGGCGTTGCTTTTCTCTTTCTTTATCGGGTCTTCCGGGAAGAGAAGAAGACGAGAGAGCGAGAGTTGTGGGAGGTCTTTTTGCCTCGCTTCGCGATGTCGTTGAGCGTATCGGAAAGGATCTTCGCGGAGTTCGGGGCGACGGCATTCGAGGTGGCGGAGAGATTCTCTAAGGTCGCCGACACTGTGAGAGCGGCCTGTAAAATAAAAGTCGAAGGAGAAGAGAAATGAGCAAGACGGAAGAGAAGAAGCCAAAGTTGCGGTTGGTGGGAGAGGACGGGAACGCCTTCTTCATTCTCGGCCGGGCGCAACGGGCGGCGGAGGAGGCGGGGAAGTCGACGGAGTGGTGGAAGGAGGTCGAACGAAAGGCCACCTCCGGCGATTATTCCAACCTCCTCTGCGTCATCACGGAGGAGTTCGATGTCTCCTGATCGGCCGAAGAGGCTCCTCTTCGACGTTTACGTCCCGGGCGAGATCTCGGCCGGGCTTCGCGATCACGAGGAGCGGATCATCGTCGAGTTCGGGAGCGGAGATCCTCTCGGAGAGCCAGGAGAGTTCGCGAAGGAGATGACAGCGTTTCTTCGCGAGTGGTACGACACGAGAGGCGTCGTCTTTCTCGGAGATGAGGAATATTTCTTCCTCGAAAAGAGAAAGGCGCGCCTGAGAAGAAAATTAGAAAAGGAGAAGAAAAAATGCCGTTCGTAAAAATTCACGCCAGGTCGAGTGTCGGAGTTCCGACGGTCGGGAGTTGGATTCGCGTCGGGAAGACGGAGCTCCTCTTCAACCCGGAACTCTCTGAATCTATCCGTCGACATCGATACACACGTGTTGACGTTATCGTCGACGCCTCCGAAGGAATCTTCGGTCTCGCGCTTCTTCGTTGCGAGAATCTTCGCGGGAGTTATAAGCTCGCCGAGGTGGGAGATCGAGGTCTTCTTCGCCTCGCGTCGAAGCGCATCACGTCGACGATTTTCGATCTCGGTCGAAAGTTCGGGAATGAGATCGACGAGGGAGACTGGGTCCCTGTTGGCGCGCTCTCGCCGGAAGAGACGCCGAAAGACTACGAGGGCCAGACGATTCTCGTCATCAAAGTTCCCGAGATCTCGGAGAAGCGATGAGCGACTCGGGATCGACTCTTCTTCGTCTTTCTCCTCCGTGGTCTCACGCCGAAGCTCGAACGCCTCCTGAGAGTCGTCTGACGGCGGAGACGGCGTTCGAGGCTTATGAGAAGCTGAGGCCGTTTCTCGCCATCGCCTCGACGCCTGAGCCTCCGGCCGGAGGCTGGAAGGTTCGCGGGCGGCGCCTTCACGATCGATCTCTCTTTCTCCCGGACGGGTTTCACCGTCCCGTGCGATGGCTTCCGAAGGCGGACGAGACGTCCTGGAGACGGCTTCGATATGACGAGTTCTGCGCCTATTATGGGCTGTATCCGTTCGACGGCGACGTCGTAAGAAAGAAGAAGGCGCGGTGATTCGTCGAGAAGGAATTCCCGCACCTCCGGCCCAAAATCCGGAGGTGCGGCTCCTTCTCCTTCCTCCCGGGAGATCTTTGCTCTACGTGGCCCGGAGGGCCGAATCCGGAGGTTTCCCGGGCGGAGGAGAGGCGGCGTCGAGAAAATTTTATTATATCGGCTCCGAGGATATAGCTTCTTCCGGGGAATTCGTTTATAATACGCTTCCATGAAAAAGGAAATTTCTCAAGGAATCGTTCGCCGTTTCAACCACCAAGTCGGTCCCGGCGCCTTCGAGGTCTATATCGTCATGTGGTCGGGAGCGGACGAGAGAGGGGAGTTCTCGGAAGGGACGGACTGGATTCTTAAAAGAACAGGGTTCTCCCGCTCTAAACTTTTTCGAACGCTGGCCCAGCTCTATCGTCTCTCGTATATCTCCCGTCGTCCTCGAAGGACTCGCGAGGGAAGAGTCATCTATGTACTAAAGGAGAATTTGGATGATTGAATTTTCGAGTTCTCCTCTCTGTAAAAGTATTATATCCGGACCACCAGAGCTGTTTTTCTTTCTTTTATATCGATTTTCCTTTCCCGATTTTCAGCTATATAAGGAGAGAAAAAGCGCCGATATTAAGTTGCTTTTTTCTCTTCGAGATTTAATTCTTTTTCTATTCGGGACCGAATTGTTTTTCTTTTCTTCTCTTCCGGTTTTCTCTCGGAAGTTTAACGCTTCGCGTTGGCGCTTCAGAATGAAGCGCCCACGGCTTTTTACTTTTATTCTTTTTAGATTTGTCTCCGAAAGTTTCTCGGCGTCCGCAGCGGACGCCCACGGCCCAGAGGCCGTGGTTCGGTCTTTCTCGGAATCCCAGAAGGAGGTTCATGCGTGGTAAGATTCGCAGCGGTCGACGCGGAGGCCGAGGAGCGGCTTCTCAATCAGGAGCGAGACAAAGAGGCAGCCACCTTCGTGCTCGCGCTCATCTACAACGGACTCGTGAAGGAGTATTGTCAAAAGTCGGTTCGCGTTTTCCATCGGGGCCTCTCCTCCGAGGAGTTTAGTCGGCGAAAGGAAAGGCTTCGAAGAATTATCGCGATGGCGAAGGAGGCGAAGACGGGAGAGGATGTCTTTCTCCGAGCCCAGTTCGAGCAGCTCTCCTTCTACAACATTTATCCGTCTCTCGACATCGTCTCCTCGGAGAAGGCTCCGGCGAGGTTCGAGCGTTATTTGAAGCGGATGGAAAAGACGTATCTTGCGGCGGAGGAGAGAGAGCGGAAGATCCACTCCTCGCCATCTCCGGAATTCGAAAAGAGAATCATTCTCTCTGCCCAAAGGTTCGCGGATCGTCTTCGGAAGGTCTTCGGTCTCATCGGTGTCGTTTCGGAAGACATGGCGGTGGTGGAGTTGGAGGCGCTTGTTTTCGGGAACGAGGTGGATGCGCTTTATCTTTTGGCTTCGCCTCTCGTCGAGACGAGAAAGAGTTCAGCTCTTCTTTCTCTTCGGGAGGTCGTGAGGAAGAGAGAGTCGAAGAAGACGGCGGAGTCGGTCGAGGCGATTCGTTTGAGGGTTCTCCCGGCGATTGACGGAAGGGTGAGGAATTATGTCTGAATCGGACGATTTCGGCTATCCTGTCACGCTCCAAGCGAAGATCCTCGCGGCGCTTCTCTTCGATCCGGGAGCGGCCGTCTCGTGTCTCGACGTCGCCTCTCCCGACAACTTCGACCATCCGGCGCTTCAAGATATGGCGGCGATCATCATTCGCTTTTTCCAGAAATATCGCCGGGCGATTTCTCTCGAAGAATTCGAGACGGAGTTCTCGGAGGTCCTAGAGCGAGGGAAGAAGAGAATCCCGGAGAAAGAATACAAGGCGGCTCTCGCAGCAGTTCTCGACGCGGGAGCGGAGGGAAATTTCGAATACGCGAAAGATAAGTTCATCGCCTTCTCGAAATTCCAAGCCGTCAAAAACGCGATCGCCGACGCGGGCGACGTCCACCTCCGCTCCCGCAACTACGAAGAGATCATGAAGGGCGTTCGCGAGGCGATGGAGGTCGGGGAGTCGGGAAGCGATCTTGGTGTTTTTTATTTCGATAATTTGGAGAGCCGTCTCTCTTCGAGAGCGGATGGAATAACGCGCGCTGACCTTGCGATTCGGACGGGGTCGGCGGAGTTGGATCGCGCGCTCGGAGGAGGCCTCGGGCCGGGAGAGCTCGGGATAATCATGGGGCCGATGAAGAGAGGAAAGACGATGTTCAGCGTCAACCTCGCCTATGGCGCGATGAGCAGCTCGACGTCCGTCGTCCACTACATCATGGAAGGCTCCGAGGATCGGCTCCAGGTCCTCTACGACGCGCGCGTCACGGGAGTTCCGAAAGAGTCGGTTGTGCGGCGGGAATGGATCTCGACGGTGAGAGATCGGGTCGAGGGTTTTCACTCGCGTCCCGGGATCGGCCAACTCATCATCAAGCACTTCTCCGCCCAAAGCTGCTCTCCTCTATCGATCGAGTCCCACCTCAACCGCCTCTCTCTCTACGGCGTCGAGCCGGGCCTTCTCATAATCGATTATCTCGGCCTCATGGTAAGCTCCAACCGCTCGATCGCGAATTCCGGAGATCGATATCTCATGTACGGCCAGATCACGAAAGAGCTCCTCGGGCTCGCTCAACGGAAGGGATACGCCATCTGGCTCCTCCACCAGTCGACGCGCGGATCGAAGAAAAAGGCGACGATCGATCTCGACGACTCGGCGGATTCGATCGAGCCGATGCGCGACGCGGATCTTATTCTCACGCTGAATCAGCCCGAGCCTCCGGCCGAGGCGAAGGAAGGAGAGGAGGCGGAGATTGAGGAGAAGGGCGTCGCGAGGTTGAGGATTTTCGTCGCGGGAGGGCGGGAGGTGGCGGATCGGGTTTCCGTCGACTTGACGCTCGATAAGAAGACTTGTGTGGTGAGGGAGATCGGAGCGTGAGAGAGCGGATCGCCGGGAACGGCCTTCTCCCGGCCTCCGGGGCCGGACGAAGGCCTCGGGTCGGGGTCGACGGGGATCTTCGCTCTACGTGGCCCGGAGGGCCGAATCCGGGGGTTTCCCGGGAAGAGTTCAAAAACTGTAAAGGAGAAGAGGTTATGAGTCAGTATGTTTCCGTAAAGTCGGAGGGATCGCTTTGGACGGTCGGCTTTTACAGGCCGGACGGGGTCTTCGAGCCGGAGTCGGATTTCGCTTCGTCGGAAGAGGCGGCGCGGCGAGTGAGATATTTGAACGGAGGCTCGATCGACGAGGAGAGAAAGATCCGGATCTCGATCGATTCTTTGAAGAAGGATCTCTCGCCGAGGTCGGGCCTTTCGCTGGAGACGTTTCTCCACTATTCGAAAGAGATCCTCCAGGAATCTCAGAAGATCCTCGAAGCCAAGTCGGCTTACTCGGACGAAGACGAGGCGCTGTCGGCGTTTTATGAAGATGCGGCGCTGGCGAGGATTTTGAAGATCGATGCCGGGCGCGCGGACCATCGCGCGCTTCTCGCGATTCTCGTGAAGGTGCGGCGGTTGAGGAAGTTGGAGGGCGGGGTCGGGAGCGATCTCGTCGACTCGGCTCTCGACTCCCACCTCGACATCATCAACTACGTTCTCCTCCACGCCGGGCTTCTTCGCGAGGCGGAGGAGGGGCGGGGCGGAGGTCGGTCATGAGAAAGGTTATTCTCGGCGACGGGATAAGTGCTCGAATCTTCGCTTTTTACAACCCGGAATATATCCGCATCGCTCCGCCGGGGGGCTCTCAGGTTGACTCGAAGGATTTCCAACTCTCTCTCATCCTCCCGAAGACAGCAGGCGTCGACGAATTCTTCGCTGACCTTGGCTTCGCGGAGCCTCCGGAGACGGTCGATCTTTCTATTGGGTGGTATGAGGGCGGGGAGTTTTTCGAAGGGAATCCGCCACAGGAGATCCGGAGGAGAATCCTGGAGAAGAAGCTCCGGGGCTTCGAGCCGACGCCGTCGTTGTTTTCTCCCGAGGCGCCTTCTCAGCGCTCGTCGATTTATTTCAAGGCGCTGGAGCCGTTTCTCGTGAAGGGGCGGGACGTGATGACGACGTATGGGATTCGCATGCCGGAGCTTTTGGGGAGGGTCGGCGAGGCGTTGCCGGCAGGGAGGTTGGTCTCTGGCACCGTCGGGAAGATTGACGAGAAGCGAATCACTCTCGACTCCGGCGAGGCGATCGAATACTCGCACCTCGTGAGTACGATTCCGGCGCCTGCTTTCTGGTCGATATACGGAGGGCCTCACGCGGAGCGGAAACAATTTCTCGGGTTTCCTCTCTACGTCGCTGCGATTCGTCGCCACATTTGGGACGGGATGGGATATCCGAATTTGCCGGAGAGGGTGATGTGTTATTTCCCGGAAGATCGATTTGACTTCGATCGTGTTCGCCTCCACCCCGAGCTCCAAGACGATCTCGTCTCGATCGAGAGCCCGGTCCCGTTCGACGGCGCGACGGTTCTCCCTTCCGCTCGCATCATCCGAAGCTACGACAACGTGCCACCGCCACGAGTGATGTTTCTCGGTCGATACGCGCAGTGGGACTCGGATGTTGTCGTCGCCGACGTTATTCGGAAGAGCTCGCAGAAATACGTTGCCGAAAGTATTTGGTCCGACCAAAAGGCGTTCAACCGCCGTTTCGTCAACTACGCTCCCGATTCTTTCTATGTTCAATCCGTCGTAAAGGACTACATCCTCCACCTTATCTCTGAGACTTACAGCCTCCTGAACACGATCAATTGGAAGATCGCGAAGGAGGGCGAGGCGCTCGCTTTGGATCGGGAGAGGATTCTCGAAGAGTTCATCGATATCTTCAAGTTTTGGCTCTCGATCGGCCACATGTTTGGCTTTACGGTCGACGACTTCGTCCGGATGTATTGGAAGAAGTCGGAGATTGTTGAAAAGAGATTTCCGAAAGGAGGGGCGCAATGACGTCCCGTTATGCTTGGAGTTGGCGCACCCACGCCGACTTTATTCTCGGAATAAGCGAGAGCAATCTCGCGATCTTTACACAACTCGTGAAGGGAGATTATCTGTGAAAATTAGTTTAGTGAATTTTACACCGAGGCCTGTCGAGACGATGCTCTTCGCTTTCAAGAATATGCACGGCTCGATTCCCGATTCTCTCGACGATCTTTTCGAAGACGGGGCGGCGGCGCCTCCGGATTTGAGAAAGGAGTTTCTCGAATATTGCGCGGCGGGTCCTTTGACGGGAGGGATACAGGAGTTCGTTTCGACGGTCTGGGCGCTGAAGGGAGTAAGCCGAGCGCTCCAGCAGCAGCTCACTCGTCACCGCACCGCAGCCTATTCCATCCAAAGCCTTCGAATCGTCGAGCGCCGGAAGTTCGCCTCCGACGGCGACTTCATCCAACCTCCTCGCACCTCTTCCGACGATCTCCGTTATTGGTTGTCGATGAAGGCGATCGAGGTTGAATATAATCGGCTCCTGAACGAGGGATTCGCGGCGGAGGATGCGCGCGGAGTTCTTCCTCTCAACATCACCTCGCCGATCACAATGAGCATCTCTCTTCGCGGCCTCTCGTCTCTTCTTTCGGCGCGGCTTTGTCGGTTGACGCAGGGCGAGTTTCGAAGGGTTGGGGAGGAGATGATTGAGGAGGTTTGTCGGAAGATGGGAGAGGAGTTCCGTTGCTTCTTCTCGGCGCCCTGCGAGAAGACGGGCTTCTGCCCGCATCCGGAGTGCTGCGGCTATCGGGAGCCGTTCCCGTCGGTTCGCGGGAAGCTCTCGGAAAAGATTCGGGCGTTTGTAAAGGATTAAAATCATGAAGGTCTCCCATCTCCACTTTCACACCGAGCACAGCCTCCAAGATTCTCTTCTCCGAATCGACAAGCTCGGGGCTCTCGTCGAAGAGTACAGCATTGCCGCAATCGCTCTCACCGATCACGGGAACGTCGACGGGGCGGTGAAGTTCTATCAGGAGATGAAGAAGACTTCGGCTGTTCCTCTTTTGGGCTGCGAGCTTTACGTCGTCGACGACATGGCGGATCGAACGAATCGCCACCGATATCACCTCGTGGCGATCGCGAAGAATCGTCGGGGTTTTACGTCGATTATGCGCGCGTTGACGAAGGCGAATCTCGACGGCTTTTATTATCGGCCTCGGGTCGACTGGAAATATATTTTGTCGGATCTGGAGGACGTCGTTGTGATGACGGCGTGCGCCGACGGGCCGTTGAGCCATCCGGACTCCGGCGAGATTATTTCCGCTTTGTACGAGAAGTTCGGCGAGGACTTTTATTTGGAGGCGGTTCTTCTCCGAAATTACAAGCCCCAGCAGCGCGCGAACGTTCTTGTCCGAGAGCTCTCGGCGGCGCTCGGAATAAGGACCGTCTTCACCGCCGACGTCCACTATCAATCGCGCGATGATTTCCGAGCTCGCGAAGTCGTCTCCGCCATCCACCGCCACGCTCGCTTCACGGTCGGCGATTGGAGAGGAATCAAGGAGGAGGATCGGGCCGACTTACACCTGAAGACGTTCGAGGAGATGGAGGCGGCGGCGATCGAGGCCGGGTGGGGCGATCGAGTCGGGGAGGAGATGGCGGAGGTGTGGGAGGAGATCGTCGGGAAGTGCACCTTCGATCTTGAGCCTTGTAAGGTTTCGATTCCTCTTGCGTACGAAGAGGCCGAGCCCGATCCCGGGGCCTTTCTTCGAGCGATGTGTGAGGAGAGATTCTCGCGATTCTCGTACAGCGACGAGAAGGCGGCGCACGAGCGCATGGTTCACGAGTTGGACGAAATTATATCGCTGGGATTCGCGGAATACTTTCTTCTCGTCGAGGACGTTGTGCGCTGGTCGAAGGAGAACGGGATTCGAGTTGGCCCGGGGAGGGGCTCGGTCGGAGGGAGTTTGGCGGCGTATGTTCTCGGGATCACGGACGTGAATCCGCTCGATTATGATCTCGTGTTCGAGCGGTTTATCAGCCCGGGGCGCCACGATCTTCCCGACATCGACATCGACTTCGAGGACCAGAAGCGGGATCAAATTATCCAATATCTTAAAGAAAAATACGGGCTGAAAAGTGTTGCGCTCGTCTCGACGTTTTCTTCTATGAAAGGGCGGGGTGCGATTCGAGATGTTTCTCGGGTCTTCGACGTTCCGGCATTCGAAGTCAACCAAGTCACAAAACAAATTCTCGTTCGATCCGGAGGAGACGCGAGGTCCGACTTTACGATCGAGGACACCGTGACTCTCTTCGAGCATGCGAAGGATTTCACCCGGAAATATCCACACGTCATCGAGGTCTCAAAGGCGGTCGAAGGACTCACGAAAACGAAAGGTGTTCACGCGGCCGGAGTCGTCGTCGACAAGGAAGACTTGACGACGGGAGAGCGCTGCGTTCTCTCGCGAGGAAACGACGGCGAGCTCGTCATCAACTGGGACAAGAAGGATCTCGAATATATGGGTCTTATGAAGATGGACGTCCTCGGGCTGAAGACGCTGAATATTTTAAGTCGGGCGGCAGATATGGTTCACGAGAAGACGGGCCAAGAGGTCATTTATACCAGCCTCCCTTTCGACGACAAAAAAGTCCTCAAGGCGTTTTTCGAGGCCGACTGTCTCGGCATTTTTCAATTCGGGTCGGCAGGGATGATTCAGTATCTTCGAGAGTTTCGTCCGAGAGATTTCACCGAGCTCTACCAAGCCAACGCGCTCTATCGTCCCGGGACTCTTCGCTCCGGCCTCGCCACGAAGTTCATCGATCTCAAACAAGGGCGGGGAAAGGCGGACTCGGTTTGCCGCGCGGCGGAGGAGATTCTTCGCGAGACGCACGGGATCGTCCTCTTCCAAGAGCAGATCATGTTCATCCTCAACCGCCTCGGCGGAGTTCCCTGGAGGACGACGGACATGATCCGGAAGGTTATTTCGAAGAGCGAAGGTCAGGAAAAGTTCGAGACGTTTCGCCTGCAATTTCTCGAAGGAGCGAGGCGGCTAAAATCGATGACCGATGAGGAGGCCAACGAGATCTTCCGCCTCATGAAATATTTCGGCTCTTACGGCTTCAACAAAAGCCACTCGGTCGAATACACTTATCTCGGCTATTGGATGATGTGGCTGAAGGTTTATTTCCCTGCGGAATTCTATTGCGCTCTGCTCCAAAGGGCGGACGATAAGGCGGAGATCTCCGGCTATCTCGGCGACGCCGAGCGCCACGGCATCTCCCACCGCCTTCCCGACATTAACGAGTCGGCGGCGACTTGGGGTCTGGCGGGCGAGAAGGCGCTTATTGCCGGCCTCGATATTATCCGGGGAATTTCGGAGCGCGTGGCGGAGGAGATCGTGAAGGCGAGAGAGGAGGCGGGAGGTCTCTTCCGTGACTTTTTCCACTTCACCTCCTCGGTCCCGAAGAGGCTGGTGAATGTCGCGAAGGTTAAGGCTCTGCTCAACGCGAATGCCTTCTCCCGAATTCTTTCGAATGAGGATCGGTTGAAGATCCTCGCCTATATCGCCGAGCACAAAGGCCTCCCGGGCGCGCTCGACGACGTGAAGGGTCTACGCGGAGAGTCGGTCGAGATTCCGTTCGACGTTTTCAACTTCGAGATCGTCGAGGACTTCTATGGAAGCAATCGCGTGCTCGTCGATCTTATCGAGAAGAGGCTCGACGTGAAGCCGTTGACGGTTGTGATGGAGGCGGGCGAGCGAGGGATTCTTCCACGGACCTGGTATCTCGGGAAATTCGAAGAGATCAAATTTGGATATCGATCGAAGGTCTCCGGAGGAGGCGCAGCGCCGAAGAGAAAGGGCGATCACGGGAGCGATCTCGGCGGCGTGTACGGAGTCTTTCGCGATAAGACTTATCACTCGTATGTTACATTCACCGGACGCCTCTACAACCAACCCGATAAAAAGGGCGCCATCGAGGATGCGGCCGGGAAGATCGTCCTCCTCGAAGCCGACAAACCCAACCCGACAGGCAACCTCTTCGCTCATCGCTTCCACCTCCTCGACGACATCCGGGTCGGGCGCTTCGAGGGCCTGGATCTGGGAGGGCTGGTCGATGCGGCGTCGACGGCCGATCTTTCGGATTTGGCGGCGGAGATCTCGGCCTGCGAGGCCTGCGCGTATCGGGAAGATTGCGATCGTCCGACTCCGTTTTCTTCCGGGAGGGTCGGAGGGGTTCTTGTGATTGGCGAGGCGCCGGGGCGGGAAGAGGAGAAGGCAGGGAAGCCTTTCCTCGGTCGAGCCGGGGCGATGCTTTGGGAGATGGTGGGGGATTGGGGGCTGAGGCGCGAAGACGTCTTTGTTTCGAACGTCTTGAAGTGCCGTCCTCGGGATAATAAAATATCCGACGCGAGGCTGGCGCTGGCGTGCGCGGATCGCTGGCTGAGGAAGGAGATCGAGCGCCTCCAACCTCGGGTCATTTTTAGTCTCGGCCGGACGGCGGCTCATTTCCTTCTGAACGATCGGAAGGCGGGCGTCATGGAGCGGAACGCGAAGACGGAATGGGTGGAGCGGTTCGGGGCGTTCGTCGTCTTCTCGATCCACCCGGCCATGGTTCTCTATGACGCGAAGAATCGAGGGCTCCTGGAGGAGTCGGTCGAGAGTTTCGCTCGGCTGTTTTCGTCGGTTGTTTCTTAAAGGAGGTTGCGATGAGATTCTCGCTTTTTGAGTTTAATTTCGGGAGGTGGCCGAAGACGTTTTGGATCTGCGCGCTCAGCGTCGAGTGGGGCGATCAGGAGCGGAGTCTTCTCCACATCGAGCGGTCGGGCGGCGTCTGGAAATTCCAGATTCTCTGGACAAAGAACGGCTGTTGGGTCTGGTAAGAATTTCCCGCAACCTGTGTAAAAGGCGGGGAAAAGGAGGTATAATATAAGGGCGAATGAAGAGAGGCGGGCAGGGTGTCGGGGGCTCGGAAGAGGCCCAGGGAATAAGAGAAGAAAGGAGATCAGGAGAATGGAAGAAAAGTCGACAGGAATCGGGATTGTCGATCTAAAGGTCGGCGATCAGGAATATCGCCTCCTCCCGGACGACGAGCTGAAAATTTCCGAGGAGACGATCAACGAGGACCTGAAGAATCAGGCCTCATACTACGCCTTTTATGCCGTGATGCAGGAGCAGGCCGACGCCGAGCTGGCCTCGGCGAAGCTCGCTCTGGAAGTCGTCGAGGCGCTTCTCGACGGCGAGAAAAGGAAAGAGGCTCTCGCCTCCGGGACGAAGGTCACCGAGGCCTTCATCTCTCAGCAGATCCGTCTCGAAGATCAATACCAGGAGGCCGCAATCGCGCTCAATCGCGCGAAGACTCAGGTGGGAATCCTCCGCGCGATTAAGGACGGATTTTCGCATCGGAAGGATATGCTTGTGACGCTCGCGGCGAATATGCGAATCCAAGCCGATCCTTCCATCCACGTTTTCAAACTTCGGGAAAAAGGAGATAAGCAGTGAACCGTTTCGTCAACCCTGACGCCGAACAAGAGCGAAAGTTTCTCGACGAAGAAGCGAGCCGGAAAGGCTTCGATTGGTCGAAGGTTTTCTGGAAGCCGAAGCCGACGACGGAAGAGAAGGAAGCCGACAACATCATCCGCATTCTTCCCGCTCGGGCCGGGAGCGGCGCGACTTACCACGCGCGGATCGGCAAACACTTCATCAAGCACGGCGAGGGCGACACCGAGTCGTTCATCTGTATGGCGGAGACGTACGGGAAGCCGTGCCCGGCGTGCGAGCGCCGGGACCAGATTTATGCCGAGGCGCGCGTGACGTCGAAGAGCGGGGAGCGGAATCCTCCGCTGTCTCGCGAGGCGTCGGCGGAGGTTCGTCTTCTTTCCGTCAAGCGCCTCGGCCTCTTCAACGTCATCGATCGAATCGCTTACCAGGACTTCAAAGACGGGAAGACCAAAGAGCTCCCTTCGGTCAAAATTTGGGAAGCTCCGAGGAAGGTCTGCTGGGAGAAGATCGTTCGGAACGTCGCCTCGAAGGGAAGGATGTCGAATCTCTTCGACGTTTACGACGAGAGCGGCGCGGTCGTGAAGCCGGGGCGGGACGTCTTTATCCGTTTTTATCCGGAGTCCGATCCCGGGACGATGTACGATATTCAATATATCGATCCGACTCCTCTCGGAGAGCCGCAGGAGGTCGAGGAGTGGTACAAGCAGATTATCGATCTCCTCCCGGAAAAGATCGCCATATATCAGCCCGTCGACTACGACGAGTGCATCGTGCGAATGGTCGGGACGAAGGAAGAGAGGATGGCTCTTCGGGAGGAGAGGATCGCTCGATATGAAAAGTCGGCCAAGTCTCCCGTCGCCTCGGCCGAAGCTCCCGAAGAGGTTGTCGAAGATCCCGAAGCTCCCGAAGAGGTTGTCGAAGATCCCGAAGCTCCCGAAGAGGTTGCCGAAGATCCCGAAGCTCCCGAAGAGGCGGAGGTTGTGGAAGAGGCTCCGAAGGCTCCGGCTCCGAAGGCTCCGGCTCCAAAGCCGACTCCTCCGAAGGCTCCGGCTCCAAAGCCGACTCCTCCGAAGGCTCCGGCAGGGCCAGCAACAGCGGCAACCCGGGACGAGCTGAAGGCGCGCATCCAAGCCGTCAAAGATCGTCTCAGCAAAGGAAAGTGAGAAAGGGAAAGGGAGAGAGGGGAGTCTTTCTCTTCTCTCTCCTTTCTCCTGTCGAAGGAGGCTGATTTGGGAAAGAAGAATCTTCTCCTCCATATACAATCGAAGGTCGGCTCGATCGACTTAAAGGGGCGCTTCGAGGATCTCGAAAAATTCCGAATCCCCACCGGGATTCTCGCGATCGATCGCGTCCTCGGCGGAGGAATTCCTGCAGGGAAGTTGACGGAGTTGTATGGAGATTATTCCTCGGGAAAGTCGAGGATCTCCGGTCACATTCTCGCCGAGACGCAAAAGCTCGGCGGCATCGCGGCGCTCCTCGATACGGAGAGAAGTCTCGACAAAGGCCTGGTCGAGCTTACGGGGATTGATTCGGGGCTCTTGGTTTATCCGGAGCCGTCGAAGAAGCTCGTGACGATCGAGTCGGTTTTTGAAACGATACAGGAGATCATGGATCTTCGCCAGGCCGATCCCGATTGTCTTTTGACGATCGTCTGGGACTCGGTTGCGTCGACGCCGGGGATGGAGGACTTGGAAAACGCGCTCGGCGCGAATACAGCTTCGATGCGGCGCGCCAAGGTCATAAGCGACGGCCTGAAGAAGATCATGGCGGAGGTCTATCGATCGAAAACAGTTCTCATCTTCATCAACCAAATTCGCGACAAAATCGGCGTTCTTTACGGAGAGAAGACGGACACCGTCGGCGGGAAGGCGCTGAAGTTCGCGGCGAGCGTTCGCCTCCACTGTCGCCTTGCCGGGAAGATTAAAGATCCAAAGAGCGAAGAGCAGATCGGCGGGAAGGGCGTTCTCGTCGTCGAGAAGTCGAAAGTTGGGAAGCCGTTCGGGATGGTGCGATTCGAGATGATGACTGATAAGCCGATCGATCGATATTCGGGATATCTCGAATATCTCGCACGTCACGGCGACGTCGTCAACGAAGGTCGGGGCTGGTTTCGTTTCCCGGACGAGAAGAAGAATTTCCGTGAGGTGGATTTCCCGGAGGCCTTCGAGAGAAGGAGGGCGGAGAAATGAAGGGCTTTGAGATTCTCTTCGTCGACGGGAACAACCTCGCCTTCCAAGCTCTCGGGAAGGCGCCTCTTTATTTCGAAGGGGCTCGGACGGAGTTGGTGAGGATTTCGCTGTCGATGATCCGGAGCTATGTTGAGAAGTTCTCGCCGGAGTTCGTCGTCGTCGCGTGGGACGCGGGGAGAGATGCGCAACGCCTGGAGCTTCACCCGGACTATAAGCGGCGGAAGAAGGAGCTGACGGAGGCGGAGAGAGAGGAAAGGCGGATCGCCTTTGCGCAGATGGATATTCTTCCCGACATCTTCGCCTCGCTCGGGATTCGCCAATATAAGGTCCCGGGGCGCGAGGCGGATGATGTTTTGTATTCTCTTCTCTCGTCGGACGTCGCGGCGGATCGGGAGGGCGGCGCCTGTGTGGCGAGTACGGATCGCGATATGTTTCAGCTTTTCGAGTATTTCCCGAGGCTGGCGGTCTATTCTCCGGTGAAAAAGATTCTCTATAAGCGGGCGAGGGTTGAGAGGGAGTTCGGATTTCCTGTGGGGCTGTTCTCTCTATATCGGGCCTTCGTCGGCGATCCGGGCGACAACCTCCCGGGCGTTCGAGGCGTTGGTCCGAAGAAGGCGACGGATTATCTTCAGGCGATCTCCTCCGGGAAGCTCTCGGAGGAGGAGAAGGCGAGTTGGTTTCGGAAGTTGGTGAAGGTTGAGGAGGAGTTCGATCGAGCGCTGGGGTTGACGATGTTTATTCCGATCCCGGACGAAGAGTTGGACAGAGGGGAGATCCTCGCGGCGCCTTTCGAGGAGATGGAGGAAAGGGCGATTATCTGGGCCGAGGCTCTCGGGTTCGAGAGAGTTCTGGATAATCTTTCGGGCTGGCTTTGGCCATTTAAGAGAATGTTTTCGAGACGAGGAGCGAAATGATTTCTGTTGTATTTTCCGATTTACACGCCCACACATATCAAGAGTTTTCCTCGATCGAAGGCGGCATCAACAGCCGTCTCCGAGAGAGCCTGAAGACGGTGGAGAGGATTGGCGAGACGGCCTCCGAGAAAGGGGCCAAGGCCATCTTCTTTACAGGCGATATTTTTCACCTCAAGAACTATATCGACAACCACGCGATTCGCCTGACGCTGGAGGCGTTCGAGCGGTTGGCGGAGATCGCTCCGATCTATCTCTGCGCCGGGAATCACGACTATAAGAGTTGGGACAAAGATCCTGTGCTCTTGGAGTTCGCTTCGCGTCGGAGTCGGAGGATTCGCATGGTCGAGGTCGAGGAGTTGGAGGGCGATCTGAAGCTCTTCGTTTTCAACTTCCGGCGCGACGTCGACGACGTTCTGGAGAAGGTGGAGAGGTGGGCGGATTGCCCAGCGAGCGTGGCGCTTTTTCACCAAGACGTCGTCGGCTCGAAATACGGCGGTCACGAGGTTATCCGAGGCCTCGACGCCTCGGCTCTTTCGAGGAAGTTCGGGTGGTCTCTCGTCGGCCACTACCACAACGCAAAGAGGCTCTTCGACAACGTCATCAGCGTCGGCGCTCCTCTTCAGAATAATTTCGGAGACGTCGGGGCGGCTTGCGGGTGGTGGGTTCTCGATACGGAGAAGGGCCTTTCCCATATCGAGAATGAAGAGTCTCCTTGTTTTTACGATTTGGAGGTTTCGCTCGGAGACGAGATCGAGATCCCTGGACGGCCGGAGATCGACTATTATCGCGTTGTCGTCGCGGGAGGGCGGGAGGTCCCGGATTCGCTGAAGGCGATCCGCTGGAAGCGCATCTCTTTTAAGGCAACCTCTTCTTCCTCGACGCGCGCCGATCTAAAATTCTCCGACACGACGGAAACGCTCATGAGGAAATACATCAAGGTCCGGAATGCCGACTCGCTCGACGAGGAAAGGCTTCTCGAACGCGGAAGGAGATATCTGTGAAAATTCTCAGCGTCGGCGCCAAGAATTTCATGAGCTTCGCGGAGATGGAGCACGCCTTTCGGGAGAAGGGCCTCATCTTCGTCGGAGGGGAGGTCGAAGGCGTCTCCTCGACCAGCTCGAACGGGGCCGGGAAGTCGGCTCTCTTCGAGGCTCTCTGCTGGGGGCTGTACGGGAAGACGCTGCGGGGATCGGCGGTCGGCGACGTCGTTCGTCGAGAGAGCGGGAAGGACTGTCAGGTGACGATCGCCTTCGAAGCGGACGACGGGAAAGATTATATCATCCTCCGCCATCGCGACGATCAAAAATATTCCAACTCTCTTTTCCTCTTCTCCGGCGATTCCGACATAACGGCCGGAGATTCGAAGACCACCCAAGAGGAGATCGAAAGGCTCGTCGGGATGAGCTGGGCGGTCTTTTCTTCGGCGGTGGTTTTCGGCGAGAAGGCGCAAAGATTCGCCGAGGCGCGTGACTCGGAAAAGAAGGCGATCTTCGACGAGATTCTCCTTCTCCATCGCTTCGCCGACGGCTTGCGGGTGGTGCGCGACGACTTGAAGGCGCTTCGCGATTCTCGGTCCCGGCTTCGTTCTGATTTGGACTATTTGTCGAAGAGCCTTGGCGACGCGATGGGCGCCTGCGAGGAGGCGGAGAAGGGCGTCGAGGCGGTCGACGCCGAGCGCCGAGCGGTCCAAGAGCGCGTCTCCTCGATCGAGAAGGAGAAGGAGGCGCTGAGCGGCCAGTTGGTGAAAGAGACGGCCAATCTCGAAGCGCTCGAAGAGGAGCTCACCAATCTCCACTCCACCAACGAAGCTCTCCTCGAAGACGTTCTCCGAGCCGAAAAGCAAAAGACGCAGCTCGTCACCGATTCCTCCGGCCCACTTCTCCACAAGCGGGTCGAGCTCGGGAAGATCGACCAGGACGTCGATCGTCTTCGATCGAAGCTCCGATCTCTCGGGCAACTTCGAGGGAAGGGGAGTTGTCCGACTTGCGGCCAGGCGCTGAAGAAAGAGTCGGTCGAGACAGTCTCTCTCCTCTACAAAAAAGAGATTGAAGAGCTCTCCGAGAAGAGGGTGGGCCTGGAGAAAGAGGTCTCGGAGCTTATGGAGAAAGAGAAGGAGGCTCGGGCGGAGCTCGGCCGGGCTTCGTCGAGGGCCATCCGTCTCAAGTCCGAGGCCGACAAAGCTCTTCGGGAGAAGTCGGTGGCGATTTCCCGGGCGGTCGGTTCGGTGAAGTCGATCGAGGGGAGGATCTCGGCGCTGGAGGCGGACGTTGGCGGAATTCTCCAGGGCCTCGATGAGAGGGAGAGTTTCTGGGTTTCTCAGCTCGAAAGGCACGTCGAGAAGATCGCCGAGATCGACGACCAGATGAAGACGAAAGGCGCGGAGGTCGAGGTCTCGATCGAGGAAGAGAAGTATTTGCTTTTTTGGGAGGTGGCGCTCGGGAATGCGGGGCTGAAGTCTTTTCTCCTCGACGAGATTCTTCCCAGCCTCAACGATCGGGTCTCTTTCTACATCTCGGCGCTTCTCGGCGAGGAGACGCGGATCGTCTTCGACACCGAGAGCCAACTCAAGGGCGGCGGGACGCGCGATAAGTTCGATGTCCAGATATTTCGCGGCGACGATCGGATTGACTACGCAGGCTGCTCGGGCGGCGAGAAGAGGCGCCTCGATGTCGCCATCCTCCTCGCTCTCCAAAGCCTCATTTACGAGCGCTCGGCGTCGAGCTGTAATTTGGTCGTTCTCGACGAGGTCTTCGACGCCTTGGATCGGGTCGGCGTCGAGAGGGTCGTCAACCTTCTGAACGAGGAGGCGAGGGAAAAGGCCATTTACGTCATTTCCCACATCAGCGAGTTTCGCGACTATTTCGAGAACGAAGTCCTTATCCGGAAAGAGGGCGGGGAGAGTCGAATTGTCGACTGAGAGGCGGATCGTCGGAAACGGCCTTCTCCCGGCCTCCGGGGCCGGACGAAGGCCTCGGGCTGGGGTCGAGGGAGATCGTTCGTCTACGTGGCCCGGAGGGCCGAATCCGAAGATTTTACAGCCTTCGTCGGGAGGCGAGTCTAAAGAGATCGAAGGAGGAGCGGTGTTCAAGAAAGAGAATCGGGAAGAGCTTTATCGAGGCCTGCGGCGGATTTATAAATTCGCCTCCTGGCGGTCGGTCCAAAGGATCGAGGAGAAGTTGGAGGGCGTCTACATTTTAGACTACGGCCCAAGGGAGAAGTCGGTGGTGGTGGAGGCGAATCGAGAAGGCTCCGACATCGGGGCGCTTTTCGTTGTTTGTCGGCGCGCGTCGACTCTCGGAGGGAAATTCGCCTTTGCTAAGAAATACGATCCTGTGGGGTTCGGAGGTCTGCGGGAGCTGTTTCGGCGGCGCGGGGTGAAGCAGATCGAGGACTGCGATCTCATCTCTTTCCCGGTTCTTCTTCCTCTTTCGTTCTCCGAGTTCGAGTGTGAGTGGGCAGGGTTGAGAGGCGAGTCTTGAGCGCGAAGATTAAGAAGAGGCGGCGCAATCCGAGTAAAGAGAAGGGCTCGGCGTACGAGCGGGCGATCGCGGCGATTCTTTCTTCGTCTTTCTATTCGGGTGGCGACGGGGCTTTCCAAAGGATACAATCCCAGCCGATCCCGGCGAAGGGCCAGAAAAGCGCCGACGTCGAGGCGCTTCGATATATGGAGGTTGACGGAGAGCGGGTTTTGATTTGCGATCGATCTTGGCCGTTTTCGATCGAGTGTAAGAATATCCGCAAGGCGAAGCACTTCTTCTCCGGGCTTTACGAGAAAGATTTCGAGATCGTCTCCTGGGCCTCGCAGGCGGCGCTCGTCGCGGCTCGCGACGGGAAGGTGCCGCTGCTTATCTTTCGGCTCTTCCGGTCGAAGGATCTCGCTGTTCTTCGAGCGGAGGATTATGCGCGGATGGCGGAGTATTTCGGGAAGCCGAAGGGAAGGAGGATGGAGCTGCGATCGATCGGAGACGAGGAGAGGGCGTTCTCTTTCGTCTTTCTTCTCTTGGAGGATTTTCTGGATTGGGTGGATTGGGAGTTTTACAAGGTGGCGCGCTTCGGGCGATATATTAAGAGCTTGATTCCGGAGGAGGAGAGTTGAGAAAAGGAGAGCGGAGGGACCTGGCGCGGGAGAAGTTGATTCGCGCGACGCGGAGGATGTCGTCGGGAGGAGGGTTGGAGCATTTTGTGAAGCTCGGCGACGAGGGGTTGTCGAGGGTGGAGTTGCGGCTCTTGGTTCGGAGGGGATATCTGGAGAAGGTTCGGGTGGTTGGGAAGCGGAAATGGGACGCCATCACTCCGACGGAGAGCTTCGTTTATCGACTAACAGGAAAGGAGATCTGAGGTGAACAAGCCGAAAGTCCCGGAGACGAAGTTTCGAATCGCGGCTCGCGAGCAGGAGATCGTTCGCGGCCTGACGGAGTTTTTCGTTCTTCTTCTCGATTCGCGGGCTCTTCTTATCCAGGAGCGCCGACTTTCTCAGAAGGTCGATCAGCGGGTCGTCATCGAGTTGAATCTCGTTCGGAATATTCTTTTCCAACTTTGTCAGCTCGATCCGAAGGCCTTCGAAAGTCTTTCCGAAGAGATTCGGTCTGGCGAGGGATATTCGGATCGTCTTCGCTCGCACGCCGACGCGATGTCTCCGCCTCGCCGTCTTATCGTCACGCCGGACGAGTATCAGCGCGAGCGTCAGGGGTTGATTCCTCGACGAGGCGGAGGTTGAGGTGGCGGAGGATATCCGCTCGGCGATCGAAGAGGCCATTCCAGGGAAGTGGATCGGCGCGACGGAGTATCTTTTAACGTGTCCGTTTTGTGGCGACAACCCCACCCACGACCACCTCTTTCTTCACATCGAGAAGAGGAAGTGGAACTGTAAATATTGCGGCGAGAGCGGAGGGCTCGGGAAGCTCTTGAAGAGGCTTGGGGTGGAGCTGGGGGATTATCTTATAAAGCGACGAGCGCACCTCTCGCCGACGTCGTCCTCGGGAGGAGAAGAGAGGAGCTTCGAGGAGTTCGAATCCTTGGCGGAGGATTATTTTTCGCGACGAGGGCGGGAGGCGGTGACGGCTTGGAATTATCTTTCGGGGAGAGGGGTCGGGTTGCCGGAGGTTGAGCGATATAAGATCCGATATTCCACCTCCGGGGTCTACGCCGGGCGCGTCATCTTTCCAATATTCGATGCTCTTGGCGGGCTGGTTTGCTGGTGCGCTCGCTCCGTCGCCGACGAAAAGCCAAAATACAGATTCCCAAAGATCGGCGAGTCGAGAGAGAAGATATCGAATTGTCTTTTCGGGATCGAGAGAGCGAGGGAGGCTCGCGCGGCGGTTCTTGTCGAGGGCGTCTTTGATGCGATCGCGGTCGATCGAATCGAGGGGTTTCTCGGCTTGGCGATTTTCGGAAAGGTTCTGAGCCATCGGCAAGGGATCGATCTCGATGCGCAGTTGAGGATCGATTGTCCGATATATTTGGCTTTGGACGAGGATGCGGAGGAGGATTCCCGGAGGTTGATCTGGCGGTTCGCGGGAGGATTTCGTCCTGTTTATTCCGTCGATCTTCCGAGAGGGAGCGATCCGTCCTCGATGTCCGTCGCCGATCTGGAGCAAGCACTCCGCTCGGCTCGTCGAATCTCTTTGAATCGCACCAACCCGAATCTCGGGCGATTTCGAAGGAAAGGGGCAGCGAATGTATAACCAGAAGAGGTTGGCAGAGAAGTTCTCTCTCTATATCGAGAGCCCAGAAGAGAAGATCCTCCAGGAGCTTCTCGAAGAGTGTCGAGAGTTGACGAAGGCGCTTGTGGGAGGATATCCGGAGTTTTCTCCGTTTTCCGACGACATCATCCAAGAGGTCCTTCTCCGTCTTCTCCGGAATCTCCGAGACGTTCGGCGATCTCGCAAGGGCTTGGAGTTTCCGTTCGGCTATGTCGTCGGGAAGATCCGAGGCCACCTCGGGACCGTCTTTCGCCAGGTCTCGCGCGCCAACGGGCTTCCTCCTCGACTTACGGCCTCGGACGAGAAGATCGTCGAGATGCGCGACGTTGCGGGAGCGAGCTTCGAGGAGATCGGAAGAGAGTTGGGGGTTGAGGTGGAAACGGCGCGGGTTTATTATTCGCTGGCGCGGGAGAAAGTCGATCGACTCGTCCAAGCGCACGATCCCGATCTCCTTCCAGGGGCCCAATCCGACGTCGGTCCTGATGTCCTTTACGAGCTGGAGGATTTGGAGAGGGTTTGGGGACAGCGGCTCGAAGCTCTCTGCGATCGCCACCCGAATCTCTCTTCCTCGAAGGCTCGAAAGATCTTTCGTCGCGCGGCCCAGGGCCTTCTCCAAGGAGCGGGCGCATGAGCTCGGGGAAGCGGGAGGAAGTCCTGCGGGCGGCGTTGGAGTCGTTTTCGGAAAGGTCTCCGAATTCGGTTGTTGGGGACCTGATGATGCTTTTCCCGGACGAAGTCGTGCTGAAGATTCTTATTTGCTTTGGCGGGGAGAAGGTCTCCTTCCCGAAGGTCGATCGGGTTTGGGCGGCTTATCGGAACAGAACGATTTCCGGCTATTTGTCGCTGAAGAATGATCGCGCGACGCGCCATCGCGTCGCCAGCCACTTCGGGATCTCTCCCGAAACGGCGCAGAAAATTTTCCTCCGAGAGCAAAGTCGAAGAGGAGGGCGGAAGGAAGAAGGATCGACGAGGCGCTCGGCCGAGAGGGCATACAAAAGTCTTTTCGACGAGATGGTCTCGGACGTTCGAGATACGCTGAAGAGGCGAGGAAGATGAAGGGTCGGATCAGGACGAGTGGTCCGAATATGAAACTTTTTAAGAGGAGGCTCCTTTGTTTTTTTATCGAGAGGATCTGAAAAAGGGTTTCGAGGAGTGTCAGAGGGCGAGCAGCGATCTTTGCATCGACTGTACGGCTTACGCAGGGAACGACGCCGGGGGCGTTTGTCTCTCTATCGGGGAGAAGGTTCGCGCGAAGGATCGCTGTCGAATCGACGGCCAGCTGTCTCTTCCTTTCCCGGTGTCGTCGTGATTTCCGAGCTCATCGCCGTCGCGGCGCTCGGGGCTCTTTTCACGATTCTTTTCCTTCTCCGGCGTCGGAGGAGGAGGCTGATCGGCGAGGCGGATCGTCTTGGTTTCCGAGATCTTCGAGGCCTTCTCGTGAGGCGAATGACGCCGAGGTGCCCGGCTTGTAAAAGGATCGGGGTCTTTATCGAGAGGGGTCTTTATCGTCGCGATCGGGACGGGAAGACGAGAAGATATTGCCTTCCGTTTTGCGTGTTCTGTGACTGGGAGGGCGATCGGTTTATCGAGGGAGAAGAGAAAGGGAGGAAGAGGGGATGAAAAAGATTTACGAGAGGCCAATTGCGATCGATCTCGGCTCTTCGGGATCTCTTCCGGAGTGCGGATCGGGATCGGCTCCGTCAGCAGATTGTGGTTCCGGCATGGCCGCCGGAGTCTCTTGCGGAATGGGTTCGTTTGCGGCGGGTTCTTGTGCCGGGGGGATGGAGCCGAACGTTCTCTGCGTTATGGGAACGCAGCCGAACAACCCGGTTTGCCGGGCGGGCTCGCAGGTGAAGTCGTGAGTCGAAAAGCAAGAAAAGAGATCTGTATCGGCGGAACTTCTGTGGTTCTCCCGGAGCTCGGATCGACTCCTCCGGAAAGATATCAGGCGCCTTGCGCCCTTACGAGAAAAGGCGCCGAGCGCCTGGTGCCGGAGAAGGCGGACGCGAAGCTCGCTCAGTGGCGGGCGGCGCCGAGGGCGGAGACGAAGATCCTCGCCGAGCGCGGGCGACAGGACGCGAAGCGGGGCGAGCAGAATCACGACGCCGGGACCTGGGCGTTGATTCTTTTGGAGGAGATCGGCGAGTGGGCGGCGGCGGAGTTGGGTCTTCGCTTCGCAGGCGGGCCGGGCGCGCTCGAAGGAGAAAAAGTCGTCGACGAGATCGTCCAGATTGCGGCCGTCGCGAAGGCGATGGTGGAGCACCGGGAGCGGATGAAAGAGAATCCTGGGTTGGAGGATATTCTTCGGCCTGAGGAGAACGTTCTCTTGGTCGCGAAGTTCCTCACGAAAGATCACCGAGCGATCCTTCTGAAAGAGATCGAGGCTCTTCGACGAAAGTCTCGCGGAGTTTCTCGGATGGCCTTTGCCACCTTGCTTGATCTTCTGGAGCTCTTGCCGGAGGCGAGGAGGTGATCGATCCGGACGGGAGGCGGGAGGCGGCTTCTTTGCTGGATTTGCTGGCGGAGAGGGTTGTTATTTTGGCGACGGGGATGAAGACGAATTCGTCTTGGTTTCGTCCGGCGCGGCTTACGAAGAGCGAGCGCCATCGAGAGTACGCCCAGGCCATGGTCGAGATCCGCCGAATCCGAGAGATCATCGGATCTCTCCCGGAGGGAGAGTCTTGAGAATTCTCGCTCACGCCTCCGCCATTCGCCTCGGGTCGGACGAGGAGGATCGTCCTCTCGCGGCGATTTTCCTCGGGCCGTCGGGCGCCGGGAAGTCGACGGCAGCAACGACGTTCGGCAAGCTCGGGATTATCGCCGACGATCGCGTCGTGCTCGACGTCGGGGCGAAGGAGGCTCGGATCGCAACGGGCGACGGTCTTTATCGATACGCCTTTCTCCCGGACGAGGAATGGGTTTCGCTCGGCGCCGTCTTCTATCTCCACCAATCCTCCGAGCTTCGCGTCGAGCGCCTGAGTCGGGAGGTTCTCGCGGGACATCTTTCTCGGGCGATCTTCGAGCTGTGGTGGAATCGGAGGCTGAGCGTCGCGGAGAGGTTCGGGGTGGTCTGGGGCGTTTGGGGCCTGGCGGGGATCGTTCCGGGATTCGATCTCTTTTTCGAGGAGTCGTCTTCCTGGGATTCTTGGCTCGAAGTCGGGTTGTTTCCGGGGAGAGGCGGGCTGTTGCCGGAGTGCGGGGTTGTGTGATTTTCGGAAGGAGAGAGAGGAGCGATGAGGGCAAAGGATTATGTGAAGCTGTTTGAGGGTTTCGAGGAGAGCTCGAATCTCGCTCTCGACATTCTCGACGTCGCGGCGGAGAAGGTCGTGCCTCGATTATTCGCCGAGGCGCGCGAACTTCACGCG
>Ga0114946_10000429_pt1 | contig 27988 bp, 22 predicted proteins | sample WalLakDeSediment_FD_88676 | JGI IMG/M metagenome (GOLD analysis project Ga0114946, IMG submission 88676) | Lake sediment microbial communities from Walker lake, Nevada to study Microbial Dark Matter (Phase II) - Walker Lake 11/02/13 Deep Sediment | ecosystem: Environmental > Aquatic >... | reverse complement strand
TTGTTTTATTAAAAGAATGCAGTATCTTTGCAAGCCTGAAAAACGAAGGAAAATTTTCAAAACCAGGAAATAAATTTTTTCATTACCATGTATTTAACCCCAGAAATTAAGAAAGACATATTCCAGCAGTATGGTGGCACAGAAACCAACACTGGTTCACCAGAAAGCCAGATAGCCCTTTTCACCCACAGGATTAAGCACCTTACCGGGCACCTGAAATCGAACAAAAAGGATAAAGGAACACAGCGCTCGCTGATCCTTCTGGTGGGTAAAAGAAGAAGACTCCTTGATTACCTGAAGAACAATGAGATTGAACGCTACAGGGAAATCATTAAGAAACTTAACCTTAGGAAGTAAGCAAACCTTCGGAAACAACAGGCAATTAAAAAACTTAATTGCCTGTTTTTTTTTAACTACGCATAACTTGGTGGCGCGATACTTTGAAAAAGATAATTATTGATTTTACCAAGTTATTGTATTAATTTTAACACCTTTTGCAAAAGAAGAAAAGAAACACAAGAAGAAGTTAAGTTAAATAGAAATCAAGAAAAAAGAAAAAATGTCGAACACAAAAATTGGAATTACAAAAGAATTTGATTTAGGAGACGGAAGAATCGTTTCCATTGAAACAGGAAAACTTGCCAAACAAGCCGATGGTGCAGTAGTAGTAAAAATGGGTGAAACCATGCTGCTGGCCACCGTTGTTGCAAAAAAGGAGGTAAATGAAGGACAGGATTTTCTACCCCTTTCGGTTGATTACCAGGAAAAATACGCTGCCGCAGGTCGTTTCCCCGGTGGTTTTTTTAAACGCGAGGCCCGCCCCTCTGAATACGAGATTCTGATCTCACGCCTTGTTGACCGGGCGCTTCGCCCAATGTTTCCCGATGGATACCGCGCCGAAACACAGGTATTGATCTCTTTAATATCTGCAGAAAAAAATAATTTGCCCGACGCACTGGCCGGCTTGGCCGCATCAGCTGCCCTGGCAGTTTCTGAAATTCCTTTCAATGGCCCCATTTCTGAAGTAAGGGTAGCCCGCGTTGAAGGTAAATTTGTCATTAACCCAACTATTACCGAACTTGCCAATGCCGAAATCGAGATCATAGTTGCTGGCAGCATGGACAACATCGTGATGGTTGAAGGTGAGATGAAAGAAGTTTCTGAGAAAGATATGCTCGAAGCCATTAAGGTGGCTCATCAGGCCATCAAGGTTCAGTGCCAGGCCCAGATCGAACTTGCCGAAATGGTTGAAAAGTCGAAAGTGAAGCGCGAATATCCGCCCGAAGCCGACGATGAAGCGCTTTATCAAGATATGAAAAAAGCCCTCTATGACAAGCTGTATGCCCAGGCAAAAAGCGCTGATGGCAAGGCCGAGCGCAAAGCCGCCATGGAAGCCCTCAAGGAAGAGTTTATGTCAAAGTATTCGGAGGAGGAACTGCAAGAGAAAGGTGCTTTCATTAAGAAGTATTTTGGTAAGATCCAGAAAGAAGCTGTACGCAACCTTGCTATGGATGAGAAGGTACGCCTGGATGGCCGCAAGCCCGACGAGATTCGTGCCATTTGGTCGGAAGTTGACTACCTGCCTGCTGCGCACGGCTCTGCCATTTTTACCCGGGGCGAAACCCAGTCACTTACAACGGTGACTCTTGGTACAAAGCTCGATGAGCAAACCATTGACGGCGCTGTATTTGAAGGCAAAAATAAATTCTTGCTGCATTATAATTTTCCTCCATTCTGCACGGGTGAGGTTAAAATGATGCGCGGAACAGGTCGTCGTGAAATAGGTCATGGAAACCTGGCCCTGCGTGCCCTTAAGCCGGTACTGCCTAATGGCAACGACAACCCTTACACAATAAGGATAGTTTCTGATATCCTTGAATCTAACGGATCAAGTTCAATGGCAACCGTTTGTGCAGGTACCCTTGCTTTGCTCGATGCCGGAGTTAAGATTACTAAGCCTGTTTCTGGTATTGCTATGGGCCTGATTGCTGATCCTGAAACAAAGCGTTATACAGTGCTTTCAGACATTCTGGGCGATGAAGATCACTTAGGCGACATGGATTTTAAAGTTACCGGAACCCGCGATGGTATCACTGCCTGCCAGATGGACATTAAAATCGAAGGCCTTAGCTACGACCTGCTGGAAGAAGCACTGGAACAAGCAAAAAAAGGACGTTTACACATTCTTGGCGAGATGGAAAAAACCATGTCTGAGCCCCGTGCCGAATACAAACCTCATGTGCCACGCATTGTCAAGATGACTATTCCCAAAGAATTCATTGGTGCGGTTATCGGACCTGGCGGAAAAGTCATTCAGGAAATGCAGCGCGAAAGTGGCTCTACCATCGTTATTGAAGAAGTTGGCGATTATGGAATGATTGATATTGTTTCAGAAAATAAGGAGTCAATTGATTTTGTTATTAACAAGATCAAAGGTATTATTGCCGTTCCTGAAATTGGCGAGGTATACAATGGCACCATTAAGAGCATTGTTCCCTTTGGAATGTTCGTTGAGATAATGCCCGGCAAAGAAGGTCTGCTGCACATCAGCGAGATTGAATGGAGGAGGCTGGAAACAGTTGAAGACAGCGGCTTCAAGGTTGGCGATAAGATTGATGTGAAGCTCATTGACCTGGACAAGAAGACAGGTAAACTTAAGCTCTCGCGCAAAGCGCTTATACCCAGGGATCAGCCCAAAAGAGACTAATTTCGGGGCATAAGATTTGCCGGGAGTAACCCTTTTAAAGGTTATTCCGTAGAATAGTTTAATACCTTTTCTGGCAAGCTTATGAGGCAACTAAAAATATCCAAGCAGGTTACCAACAGGGATACCGCATCGCTGGATAAATACCTGCAGGAAATTGCCAGGGTTGGCCTGATTTCGGCCGAAGAGGAGGTTATTTTAGCACAAAAGATAAAACAAGGTGACAGGGCGGCTTTGGAGAAACTTACCAAAGCCAACCTTCGCTTTGTTGTTTCTGTATCGAAGCAATATCAGAACCAGGGGCTTAGCCTGCCTGACCTGATCAACGAGGGCAACCTTGGCCTGATGAAAGCTGCCCAGCGCTTTGATGAGACCCGTGGCTTCAAGTTCATTTCCTATGCTGTTTGGTGGATTCGTCAATCGATTCTCCAGGCCTTGGCCGAGCAGGCACGTATTGTCAGGTTGCCCCTGAACAAAATCGGTACCATCAACAAGATTAACAAGGCATATTCATTGCTCGAGCAGAAGTTTGAACGCGAGCCATTCCCCCATGAGATTGCCGACCTGCTTGACATGCCCGAGGAGGATGTGAAAGAATCTTTAAAGAATGCCGGCCGCCATGTAAGCATGGATGCCCCGCTAATACAGGGCGAAGAGAACGACATGTACGAGGTGCTCACCAATGAGGAAGCCGACATGCCAGAAAACAATCTTCTTTACGACTCGCTCAAAAACGAAATTGAAAGGGCCATTTCAACCCTCACCCCCCGTGAAGCAGAGGTGATCAGGTATTATTTCGGCCTGGGAGGCCTGCAACCTCACACCCTCGAAGAGATCGGCGAAAAACTATACCTCACACGTGAACGGGCCCGCCAGATAAAAGAAAAAGCCCTGCGCCGCCTGAAGCATTTTTCGCGCTGCAAAAACCTCAAACCCTACTTGGGTTAGTGGTTTGGGGTTTGGGGTTTGGGTAAATTGTTAGTTGTTTTCAATCAAGAATATTTTAATTTTTTAATTTTTTCATTCTTTATTTTTCATTTTCCATGTCTGTCCTTCTCGCCCCTTCCCTGCTTGCCGCCAATTTCCTTAAACTTGAGAAAGAGATCGAAATGGTTAATGAAAGTCAGGCCGATCTTTTTCACGTGGATGTTATGGACGGCCATTTTGTTCCAAACCTTACCTTCGGCTTTTTCATTATTAAACAGATCAAATCGGTGGCAAAAAAACCGCTTGATGTTCATTTAATGATCAGCAACCCTGACCTTTACCTTGATGCTTATAAGGATGCCGGCGCTGACTGGCTAAGTGTACACTACGAAACCTGCCCACACCTGCACAGCAGTGTTAACAGGATAAAAAAGCTTGGACTGAAGGCCGGGGTGGTAATAAACCCGCACAACCCAGTAAGCCTGCTGCGTGACATCATTCCTGATGCTGATTTTGTGCTGCTGATGTCAGTAAACCCAGGCTTTGGCGGACAGAAGTTCATAGAAAGTACTTACCGCCGACTGCAGGAGCTGAGCGAACTTAAAGACAAAATGAACCCCGCTCTTTTGATTGAAGTGGACGGTGGCGTAGATACATCAAATGCAGGCATGCTGACCAAGGCCGGCGCCAATATTTTGGTAGCAGGAAGCGCGGTATTCGGTTCGGAAAACCCAATCCAAACCATTGCCAAAATAAAAAAGGCTGCCGAGAAATAGAATTTGTTCCGAGATTTTTACAAATGGGCCTTGCTGTTCAGGAAGGGCTTGTAAAAATCAAAATTCAGGTGCACAAGGTATGCCGTAAGCAAAGCTACCAGTAAACCGGGTAAAATTCCCTTAATGTCGAACATAAGGTTAAAAGCAAGGATATTCAGGCTTATTGGGGCAAGCACCATCAGCGCCAGCGGTACAAAACGATTACTAAGCAGGGCAAGGGCAACCAGTATCACAAAAATTTTTACTGCGGTTAACCAGTATCCCATGCTGTCCAACATTTCCTGTCCCTGTGTTGAAACGGGTAGCTCAAGAAAATCTCCAAAAAAGTGATTTACTCCGTAAACCAGCAAGATGAGGCCCAGTGTTGTCTGGGCAATTTTCTTTATACTTTCCATTGGTTTAATGTAAAGGTTAAGACTATTTTTTAGAAAAAATTTGATCTCCAAATATAACCGGTAAAATGCACACTTCTGTCAGAGCAACTGAAAAAAGAATTCCTTGACCGAAAAACCATTAGAACCCTGAAAATCAACTCAACCATCTGCCAAATTTTTTATAATTTTACTTTTTTCAAAAAATACAGGAATCTCATTAAACTGATACTATTACCATGGCAAGCAACGAGATAAATGAATCGAGATTAAATGAATTCGCAAAAAGGGTTGAAAAATATATCATAAAAACCCTGATCGCCTTAATGTCAGTGCTGCTTATCATCGCAACGCTTCAGCTTGCTTATGAAGTGGTCAAGGCGATTGTAACAACCGATGGGTTCCTGATCGACATGGATGGGCTGATGCAACTTTTTGGTGTATTTCTTCTGGTACTCATTGGCATTGAGTTGCTCGACACTATCAAGGTTTATTTCAAAAAACATGTTATTCATGTTGAAGTTGTTATGCTGGTTGCCATTATTGCCATTGCCCGTAAGGTAATTGTGATGGACTTTGACAAATATTCCGGGTTTGAAATTTTGGGTATTGCGGGGATTATTGTTGCCTTGGCCGGAGGCTACTTCCTGATAAAAAAAACCGGCGGTTGTGATTTCTGGCCCAGCGAGGTTAAAGAAAAAACAGAAACTATTTTGGAAGAAAAGACCGTTGATGATGAGCAAAATGATATGGTGATTGAACGAAAGAAAATCATTAAGACCCACATAAGTGAAAGCCCGGTTAATCCGGGTCGATTGCAACAAGGCCCGCAGGCGCCGCCAGTTTCCCGAAAGGGAAATGACCAGAAAGATGAAAGTTAAAGGTAGTGAGTGAAATTTGCAGCCAATCATTTTTTCAAGCCTTAGCAGTAATAAACGTCATTTTTTTAGTGACAAAATATTGTGACACCAGGGAGATAATCGCCAATCTTTTCTTACTTTCGCAACCGTAAAACCAAATCAGCCCAAACCCAAAATTTATCTGAAAATAATGCAATCATGGCAAGGCCCAAGGACCAGACCAAATACATTTTTGTAACCGGGGGGGTAACCTCATCGCTTGGAAAAGGAATCATTTCGGCCTCGCTGGCCAAACTGTTGCAGGCAAGGTGCTACTCAGTCACCATTCAGAAACTCGACCCTTATATCAACATTGACCCTGGCACCCTGAACCCCTACGAACATGGTGAGTGTTATGTTACCGAAGACGGAGCTGAAACCGACCTTGATCTTGGGCATTACGAGCGGTTTTTGAATGTGCCCACATCGCAGGCCAATAATGTTACCACCGGCCGTATTTACCAGTCAGTAATTGAAAAAGAACGCCGGGGCGATTACCTTGGGGAAACGGTGCAGGTGATTCCGCATATTACCGATGAAATTAAGCATTGTATAAAACAATTGGGCGAAAGCGGAAAGTTTGACTTTGTGATCACTGAGATTGGCGGAACCGTGGGCGACATTGAGTCACTGCCATATATCGAAGCCATAAGGCAGTTAAAGTGGGAAATGGGATCAAGAGCCCTGGTAATCCACCTGACCCTAATCCCCTATCTTGCTGCCGCTAAAGAACTGAAAACCAAGCCTACACAGCATTCAGTGAAAACCATGCTGGAATATGGGGTGCAGCCCGACATTCTTGTTTGCCGCACTGAAAAACCCCTTAACGATCATATCCGGAACAAAATTGCCTTGTTTTGCAATGTTGAGGCAAGTTCGGTCATTGAATCGATCGATACCAGCTCAATATATAAGGTTCCCATACTTATGCGCGAAGAGAAGCTTGATCTGGTAGTACTGAAAAAAATGCACATGAAAAGCAACTGTCCTCCGGATCTTTCAAGCTGGGAGCAATTTATTTCCCGTCTGGAAAACCCGGTCAAAACAGTTGATATCGGTATTATCGGAAAGTACGTTGAACTGGTGGATTCCTACAAATCAATCATTGAGTCGCACATACATGCCGGCACGACCAACGAGTGCAAGGTGAACCTTAAACTGATCCACTCTGAGCAAATTACCAGCAAAAACCTGGAGTCGCAGCTGAAAGGGCTCTCAGGCATTCTGGTTGCGCCAGGCTTTGGCGACAGGGGCATTGAAGGAAAGATTGCAGCCATAACCTATGCAAGGGAAAACAACATCCCATTCTTGGGAATCTGCCTTGGCATGCAATGTGCCGTGGTTGAATTTGCCCGAAACATTCTTAAAATGAAGGATGCGCATTCAACCGAAATGAATCCCAATACCACTCACCCGGTGATTGACATTATGGAACAGCAGAAAAAAATCACCACCAAGGGGGGCACTATGCGCCTGGGATCCTATCCATGTAAAGTTAAAACCGGCACCCTGGCTTTTGATATTTTCAAGCAGGAAGACATTTCAGAGCGCCATCGCCACCGCTATGAATTCAACAACCTCTTTCTTAACGATTTTGAAAAGTACGGAATGAAAGCCAGCGGAATCAATCCGCAGGCCAATCTGGTGGAGATCATGGAGTTGACTGACCACCCCTTCTTTATCGGAGTTCAGTTTCACCCTGAATACAAAAGCACCGTGGCAAGCCCGCACCCACTTTTTGTAAACTTTGTAAAAGCAGCCATTAGTTACGCTGAAAAGTGACAATATTGGTTTTCTCAAATAAAAAGCCGGCATTTTTAGGCTTGTTTAACTGCTTTGGCTTGACCATTTAAACTATCTTTGCATTCCAAAATATTTTCACACCGATGAGCAGAGACAACATAATCGGACTTGTACTTATTGCTGTTATTCTTATAGGCTATAGTATTTTTATGGCTCCCAGCCAGGAAGAGCGCATGGAAACGCGCCGCATTCAGGACAGCCTGGCCATTGTGCAGCAGCAACGTCAGGAAGCCGAAAAAGCCCGCCTGCTGGAAATGCAGCTTCAGCAAGATGCAACTGAAGACATTCTTGAAACCATCCAGGCAGAAGACATTACAGAGCTTGACTCACTGGCCCAGGCCAGGCTGCGCGACCGTTTAGGCAGCTTTTCAAACGCCGCCGTTGGAATTGCGGAGTACATTACGCTTGAAAATGAACTGGTAAAATTGACCATCAGCACACGGGGCGGACACATCTATTCTGCTGAATTGAAGAAATACCTTACCTGGGAAAAAGAACCGCTGATTTTGTTCTTTGGAGAACACAACGATTTTTCTCTCCATTTTTTTGCTGCTAACCGAAGCATTTCAACCAGCGACCTTTTCTTCAGGCCTTATTACACCGACCCTCGCTTTAACGGGCAAACCCAGATCACCATTGCCGAAAATGATTCAACCTCATTTTCCATGCGCCTTTATTCTGATGCGCATACCAGCGAGAGTCCAAGTTTCATTGAGTTCTATTATGGCCTTAAGGGAAACGATTACATGATTGATTTTCATGTAAACTTTGTTGGCGCCACACAAGTAATTGCCGCCAACAACACCTCCCTGAATCTCGATTGGCAAATAAAAATGCCCCGCCAGGAGAAAAGCCTTACCAACGAGCAGAACAACACCACTATTTATTACAAATACGTAAATGACGATGTTTCCTACTTGCGCGAAACCCGCGACAGCGAAGAACGCCTTCCAACCAGCATTCGCTGGGTGTCGTTCAAACAGCAGTTCTTCTCGGTAACTCTGATATCGCAAAAGGGTTTTGACAATGGTGAAATATCAAGCAAGAAAGTTGCAGAAGAAGTAACCGATTTCACCAAGGATGCTTCCATCTCGCTTAATATGTCGTACGACCCACGCAGCGACAACAGCTATCCAATGAATCTTTACCTGGGGCCTAACCATTTTCAGACCCTGAAAGCATATCAACTCGATCTCGAAAGGCAAATTCCCCTGGGTTGGGGTTTCTTCCTTATGGCATGGATCAACCGCTTTGCCATTATTCCTGTGTTTAACTTCCTGGATGGCTTTAACATCAATTATGGCATCATTATCCTGATCCTGACCATTTTACTTAAAGTGATCCTGCTGCCAATTGCCTTTAAAACCTACATGGGTCAGGCTAAAATGAAACTTCTTAAGCCTGAGATTGAAGAAATAACAAAAAAATATCCCAAGCAGGAAGATGCCATGAAGAAGCAGCAGGCAACCATGGCGCTTTATAAGAAAGCAGGTGTCAGCCCAATGGCTGGCTGTGTGCCCATGCTGCTGCAGTTGCCTATTCTGCTGGCCATGTTCCGCTTTTTTCCAGCCTCTATCGAGTTGCGTCAGGAAAGCTTTCTCTGGGCCGACGACCTTTCGTCCTACGACTCCATTCTAGACCTGCCTTTCAACATTCCGTTTTATGGCGATCATGTGAGCCTTTTCACCCTGCTCATGACGGTTTCGACCATACTTTACACCCGTATGAACAACCAACTGATGGGATCAAATGCACAGATGCCAGGCATGAAAACCATGCTTTACATTATGCCCATTATGCTGCTGGGTATTTTCAACAACTTTGCATCGGGCCTCAGTTATTACTACTTCCTGACCAACATGCTTACCTTCGGGCAAACTTTCCTGATCAGGCAGTTTATCAACGAAGACAAACTGCACGCGCAAATTAAGGAGAACATGAAAAAACCCGTGAAGCGGTCGAAGTGGATGCAGCGCATGGAAGATATTCAAAAACAACCAAAAACCCGGCAACGGAAAAAATAAACAGCCCATTATTCTGAAAACCCGCAAAGCAAAGCCTCTGCGGGTTTTCTGTTTTAACGATATAACAGGGAATGGGCACAAAAAACCCATGACATATAAAAGCATAGTTTTATTAACTTTGAAAAAAAAATCATGACTCCAGCAGGACTTTCCTGTATAACGCCCATCGACGGCCGTTACCGCAAAACCACTGAGGCCCTTGCCGGTTTTTTTTCAGAACAGGCACTCATTAAATACCGTCTGTATATAGAAGTGGCCTACTTCGAAGCGCTCTGCAAAATACCCCTGCCAGAGTTGAAAGGCGTAAAAGAAACCGATATTGAAAAGCTGTATGCCACTTGTAACGGTTTCGGCGAAAAAGATGCCCTGAAGGTTAAGGAAATTGAAGCCACTACCAATCACGACATCAAAGCCGTTGAATATTTCCTTAAGGAGCAATTCGACCGTTTTGGGCTTTCGAAATACAGGGAGTTTGTTCACATCGGGCTTACTTCACAAGATATTAACAACACAGCCATTCCGCTTTCGCTGAAGGAAGGACTGGAACAAGTTATCTACCCGGCTATTGATTCGCTGCTGACCAAACTTATGGCAATGGCCAACGAGTGGAAATCGGTGCCCATGCTGGCCCGCACACACGGTCAGCCTGCCTCTCCAACCATCCTTGGCAAAGAGATCCTGGTCTTTCACGAAAGAATAGAGATCCAATACCAGCAGCTGCAGCAACTTCCCTTCCCTGCCAAGTTTGGCGGGGCCACCGGAAACTTTAATGCCCATTATGTTGCCTACCCTGCTGTTGACTGGTACGCTTTCGCGGAAAATTTCACGGCCGGTCTCGGGCTGAAACGCTCACACCCAACCACACAGATCGACCACTACGACGGGCTGGCGGCCATTTTCGACAACCTGAAGCGCATCTGCACCATTATCATTGACCTTGACCGCGACTTCTGGGCTTACATTTCCATGGAATACTTCAGGCAAAAGCTGGTCAAAGGCGAAGTGGGCTCCTCGGCAATGCCACACAAGGTAAACCCCATTGACTTTGAAAATGCCGAAGGGAATGCCGGCATGGCCATTGCCATTTTCGAGCACCTTGCCGCCAAACTGCCGGCATCAAGACTGCAGCGCGACCTTACCGACAGCACCGTGCTGCGCAATATTGGGACACCCCTTGCACACATGCTCATTGCGTTGAAAAGCACCCTGCGCGGTCTGAACAAGGTTTCACTTAACCAGCCTGCACTCGACAACGACCTTGAAAAAAACATGGCCGTGGTGGCTGAAGCAATTCAAACAGTGCTGCGAAAAATCAACTATCCTGAGCCTTACGAAAAGCTGAAAGACCTCACACGTAACAATCGGCCCATATCGCGCGAAAGTCTTGACCAGTTCATTAACTCCCTTGAAATTACCGATCAGCTGAAGCAAGAACTGAAAAAAATTAATCCTTTCAACTACACCGGCATTCTGCCTCCTGAACTGAAATAATCACTCCTGGTTTTCAATGAAGAATTTCATCAAAATCATCCAATATATTCTGCCTTATAAAGGCAAGGTAGCCCTGAATGTGGCGTTCAACCTTCTCTCGGTGATTTTTTCTCTTTTCTCCATCACCATGGCCATACCCTTTCTGGGCATACTGTTTCAGATTCAGCCAATGGTGAGTGAACGGGTACCCTTTTCGCTTTCGCTGAATTCACTCATGCACAATTTCAACTACTACATAAGCCGGCTTATTGAAAACTTTGGCCCCTTCTATGCCCTGATGCTGATAGCGGTGGTAGTTGTAATTACCAGTCTGCTGAAAAATGGCTTCAAGTATTTTGCCCTTTACTTCCTCACTCCCATACGTAATGGCGTGGTCAGGGACATCCGGAATGCGATGTACAGGAAAACCACCGAACTTCCCTTATCCTATTACACCCGTGAGCGCAAAGGCGACATCATTTCGCGCATGACCAACGATGTGCAGCAGATCGAGATCAGCGTAATCAGTTCACTCGAAATGGTCTTCCGCGAGCCAATAACCATTATCGTTTACTTGTTGAGTCTGGTGGTACTTAGCCCGCATTTGACACTTTTTGTATTGGTGCTGCTGCCCATCAGCGGATTGGTAATTGGCCGGATCGGGAAATCCCTGCGCGGCACCGCTCTTAAAACACAAAGCCAGCTCGGAACCATACTTTCAGTAATGGAAGAAACCATCACCGGGCTAAGGGTAGTGAAGGCATTCAATGCTGAAGAAAAAATGAATCAACGGTTCAGGGATTTGAACCGGAAATACACCCGTATTATGAACCGTCTCTATCGCAGGCATTACCTTGCCTCGCCCCTCAGCGAGTTTATGGGAACCACGGTGGTAATCATAATTATGCTTTATGGCGGGGCCATGGTGTTGTCGGGCAAAGGCGGTCTGTCTCAAAATGGGTTTATTGGCTACCTGCTCATTTTCTCCCAAATCATTAACCCTGCCAAATCGTTTTCGCAGGCATTCTATAACATTCAGAAAGGAATGGCCTCGGCCGACAGAATTGACCAGGTACTGCAGGCAGAAAACAAAATCATTGAGGCAGGCAACCCGCTTCCGAAAGCCAGTTTTGACAATGAAATTAACTTCCGAAACGTAAGTTTCAGGTATGAAAACGAGCCCGTGCTCCAAAATGTTAACCTCACCATTAAGAAAGGACAAAAGGTAGCCCTTGTCGGCCAATCTGGTGCAGGTAAATCGACGCTCGTCGACCTTATTCCAAGGTTTTATGATGTAACCGATGGCGAGATTCTAATCGATGGCACCCCCATTAACAAGCTTAAGATCAAAGATCTTCGGGCCCTGATGGGTAACGTGAACCAAGAGCCTATTCTTTTCAACGACACCTTTTTCAATAACATTGCCTTTGGAGAGAATGAAGTAACTGAAGAGGATGTGATCAGAGCGGCAATGATTGCCAACGCCCATGAGTTCATTGAACGCACGCCCGATGGTTATCAGACCAATATTGGCGACCGGGGAAGCAAGCTTTCGGGCGGACAGCGCCAGCGCATAAGCATTGCAAGGGCCATTCTGAAAAACCCTCCGATCCTGATATTGGATGAAGCAACCAGCGCCCTCGACACCGAATCGGAAAAACTGGTGCAAGAAGCCCTTTACAATATCATGCAAAACCGTACTTCCATTGTGGTGGCGCACCGGCTCTCCACAGTAATCAATGCCGACCTGATTTGCGTAATGCACGAAGGCAAAATTGTTGAACAAGGTACGCACCAAGAACTGCTTAAAAAGAACGGTATTTACAAAAAATTGCACAGCCTGCAAATGTTTTCTTAAATAAAATCATTATGAACAAGAATATTTATTTTTTCCTGTATGATATTCTTTGGTTGGTAGGGTTCATCATTGTTTCAGGTGTTTCTCTGCTTCCGGTTACACTAATTGGGATGTGGATCTTCGAGACTTACCGCTTTACGGTTTTTATCCTCTCGCTTCCACTTTTGTTTTACCTTTTCATGAATTTTTATATTCTTGCTGCAGGAATCCTGTGCAGAATATTAGTACCCGAGCTAAAAGAAGGTAACTTCAAAAGCAATTCCAGACAATTCGTTTACTGGAGAATTAACTGGCATTTTTACTCTTATGTCTTTTTGTTTTTCAGACGGTACCTGTATTACTCAAAAATAATCAGGTATATATTTCTCAGGCTTATGCGGGTCAATATTACCTTCAGCACTTATTTTGCCGAAATGGTTGACATTCAGGATGCCAACAACCTGATCAGTATTGGAAAAAACTCCGGACTGGGCACCGAAGTGCTGCTTGCCACCCACCTTTTAATGGGAAATGATATTCTCATTTTCAGAAAAATTACCATTGGCGATAATGTTTTGGTAAGCGCCAGGGGCTGCCTGGCGCCTGGTGTAACCATTGGGAATAATGTCAACATTGGGTTTAACACCATGATTTCATTGAATGCCAACATTGGCGATGGTACAAAGGTTGGCTCAAACGTTTTGATCGACAATAACGCCAAAATCGGAAAGAATTGCAAGATCGGACAGCATGTGATTATCCCCCAGAACTCAGTAGTACCCGATAATACAGTAATCAAAGACTTCACAGAGTACTTTCAAAAGCAGGATCAGGTTTAACCTGGGTAATGGAGTCCATTACGGGGAAATCTATCTTCAGGTTCACAAATAAAATGTATTTTTGCAGCCGGATTCATCATTAGGCTGATTAAACAAAAAATTAATCATTATGGATTTAAGCAAAATTCTGACTATTTCAGGAAAAAGCGGATTATTCAAGGTAGTATCGCAGACCAAGAATGGGCTGGTTGTTGAATCACTGGTGGATGGAAAGAAAATTCCGGTATTCGTTTCTGACCGCAGCAGCGCCCTTGAAGACATTAGTATTTTTACTGTTACCGAAGATATTCCGCTCAAGCAGGTTCTTCTTAAAATATTTGAAAAAGAAGACGGAAAGCCCTGCATCGACCCGAAGGAAGACCCTGCAAAACTCAAAGCCTATTTTGAAACCATACTTCCCGATTACGACCCCGATCGGGTTTATATCTCTGATATAAAAAAACTATTTGCATGGTATAACCTGCTGCTCGAAAAGGAGATGATCACCCCTGAAGAGCCCGAAAAGGAAGAAAAGGAAGCAGAAAATTCTGAAGAAGCCAAACCGGCCGCAGAAGAAAAGCCAAAGGCAGCAAAAAAACCGGCCGCAAAGAAAAAGACCAAAGAATAATTTTTATAAGTCCGGAATTTTCGGACTTTTTTTTAGCTTAGCGCTCATGTACAAACACCTCATCAGACCATTATTATTCCTTTTCGACCCCGAGAAGATTCACCATTTCGTCAGTTTCATGCTCAGACTGGCCTGCAGCATCCCGGGCATACCATGGCTGCTGAAAAGAATTTACATGGTGAATGACCCCAGGCTTGAACGCGAAGTATTTGGCATCCGTTTCCCAAATCCGGTTGGCATTGCAGCAGGATTTGACAAGGAAGCAAAACTTTACAACCAGCTTGCCTGCTTTGGCTTCTCACATGTTGAAGTAGGCACGGTAACCCCAAAAGGCCAGGCCGGCAACCCCAAGCCAAGGCTTTTCAGGCTTCCGGCCGATCAGGCCCTCATCAATCGAATGGGCTTTAACAACGCAGGTCTGGAAGTATTTGCAGAAAACTTCCGCAGAAATAAGCCCAGGCTGATCATTGGCGGAAACATTGGCAAAAATACTCTTACTCCTAACGAACAGGCCATTGACGATTATTGCCGCTGCTTTAATGATTTGTTTGAGCTGGTTGACTATTTTGTGGTAAATGTAAGCTGCCCAAACATTGCCAACCTGGCCAAATTGCAAGACAAAGACGAACTGCTCGCCCTGCTCAACGCCGTGCAACAAATCAATAACAGCAAGCCCAAACGCAAACCTGTATTACTTAAAATTGCACCCGACCTGAACCAGAACCAGCTTGATGAAGTGATTGAAATTGTTTTTGAAACAGGTATAGATGGCCTTATTGCCACCAATACCAGCACCCTTCGCGAAAACTTGACCACGCCTTCCACGGAAGTGGAAGAAAAAGGAAATGGAGGATTGAGCGGAAAGCCTCTGCGCGACAAATCAACCATGGTGATCAGCTACCTGCATAAAAAATCTGAAGGCAAGATCCCCATCATTGGGGTTGGCGGCATTATGGAACCCGAAGATGCCCTTGAAAAACTCAGGGCAGGTGCCAGCCTGGTGCAGGTCTATACCGGCTTTGTCTATTCGGGGCCTGCAATAGCCCGGCGTATTAATAAAGCAATCCTACGGTCAGGGAATCAATAACTTCAGATCCTTTTTTCGGCCCATTTCAGCCCATTCTGCAGGAACGATTTGCCAGTTGTTCCTGGCTTGGGGGTCAACCAACTTTTCTTCGCGGAAGTACATAATCAGTTCCGACCTGAGGTCCTTTTCTGATGTGAAAGTGATCCTTTGCCTGAGTTGATCGTGCGGGATGCCGGCGCCTTGAGTGAGATGCCCTCCTCCCCCGCTGCCACGGTATGAATTGATGGCCACGCGGTATTTCTTTTCAGGATCAAACGGTGTTCCGTCTTCCATGCTAATAATGGAAACACGCTGACCGACAGGCTGACTCACGTCTACTGTGTATTTTATACCAGCGGCAGAATCAAAGTTATAAGTTGGATGGCGCAACCTGTGACGACCACCTGCATCAACCTGGGGGTTTCCCTCTTCATCGAAGCGGAAAAGCAGGAGATGGTCATTCTTGCTTTTCATGTGATTGAGCCATATCCCGTATGAAAACTCAATGTAATCCAGAATTTCCTTTCCGCTAAGCTCCATAACGTAGAGGTAATTTTCATACTGGTAAAGCTTGAAAAAGTCGCGAACATGTACGTTACCGGCTCTAAGCGTTTCATTGAATGCCAGGGGTGCGGTAAATGAAACATCGGCATCGGTAATTTTAAGCTGAATATCATGTACCAGGTCAGTAAAAGGAGCTGACCCGAAAAACGATTCAATTGACGAAAGGTTACTTTTTAGTTGCCCTACGGGCTCACTGGAAAAGGCAACAATCTCGTTAATATCCTTTTCAAAGCGCTGAAAGAATTCCTGGCTTGGTGCGATATTTTCTGTGCTTACCAAATCTCCTTTCTTTCCGGTGAGCTCAAAAACATTCCTTGCAATACGGTTGAAAGTGAGCTCAACCACTCCTATCTTTTCAGCATAAGCTCCCGGCCCCACCACAAGCACATCCTTGCCCTGGGTGTTCACAATGGTTTCTATCCTTTCGCGGTGGTCGTGCCCGGTAAATATCACATCAAAGCCCGGCACATTGCGGGCAATGTATTGGGCTGCATTTTCGAGCGGAAACTGGAAGGGTTCCGGTTCCAGAGGCCCCATCCCGCTATGGAATAATCCAACGATGGCATCAGGGTTTTCCTTTTCTTTGATGAGCTGAACCCAGTAGGCTGCGGCTTCTGCCATATCCTGAAACCCCAATCCTTTCCAGAGATGCTCAGGAAGCCAGTTAGGAACGCCGGTGGTGGTTAAACCAAGCACTGCAACCCTAATGCCCTGCCTTCTTACGATAGTGTAAGGCTGAAAATGCGGCTGACCCGTTTCGGTATTGATCACATTGGCACCAAGATAGGGGAAGCGGAATTCCTTTTTAAGACGGTTATACACTTCGGGGCCGGCTTCAATATCATGATTTCCCACGGTGGCAGCATCATACTGCATCAGGTTCATTACCCGGCTAAAGAGGTTTTGCCTGGTCTGCTGCACAAAATTGGAATAATAGGCTGCCGGGGTGCCTTGCAGCAGGTCACCGTTATCAAGAAGAATAATGTTGTTGCCAGACCTGGAACGAACAGCCCTGATTAAGGTATGAACGTTTGCCAGTGAAGCCTTTAATGGCATGTCGTTTACAAAGTCATAAGGGAAAAGCCTTGCATGCACATCAGAAGTAACCGCAATCTGAATTTTAATTTCACGTGCCGAAGCTGAAGAAGAAAAAACAAGCAAAAATGCCAGCCAAATCAGAACAAAATATCGAGAGCGCATATAGTCTGTTTTTAGGTTAAAATAAGCTATAAAATTAAGAAAAAGGCTTTAAAGCGAATCTTAATAAAACAGAAAAGGCACCTTTTTTTCGGGGTGCCTTTTCTGGATTATATTTATTTGATTACTGTCCGAGGTATGCTTTAAGCAACTTGCTTCTTGAAGTGTGTTTCAGCCTGCGGATGGCTTTCTCCTTGATCTGACGAACCCGCTCGCGGGTAAGATCGAACTTGGCGCCGATCTCATCAAGAGTAAGGCCGTGGTTCATGCCAATACCGAAGTAAAGGTTTATCACGTCCCTTTCCTTTTCGGTGAGAGTGGCCAATGAGCGCTGAATCTCTTTTGCCAGCGATTCATGGATCAGGCTTGAATCGGCATTTGGCGAGTCTTGGTTGATGTATACATCGAGCAGGCTGGCATCTTCGCCTTGCACCAAGGGTGCATCGACTGAAACATGGTGGGTTGAAATGCGAAACGATTCGGCAATTTTGTCTTCATGCAGGTCGAGTGCTTCAGCCAGTTCTTCTGCTGAAGGTGGCCTTTCGAACTTTTGCTCGAGCTTCGATGCCTCTTTCTTGATCTTGTTAAGTGAACCTACCTGGTTCAATGGAAGGCGAACGATGCGCGACTGTTCGGCCAGTGCCTGAAGAATAGACTGCCTGATCCACCATACCGCATAAGAAATAAATTTAAAACCACGGGTCTCGTCAAAACGCTTGGCCGCTTTGATCAGGCCGAGGTTGCCCTCATTGATCAGGTCGGGCAAGCTGAGGCCCTGGTTCTGATACTGTTTTGCAACAGAAACCACAAAGCGAAGGTTGGCCTTGGTGAGTTTCTCCAAAGCAGCCTGATCGCCCTGTTTGATACGCTGCGCCAACTGAACTTCCTCTTCGGCGTTAATAAGGGCTACTTTCCCTATCTCTTGAAGATACTTGTCCAAGGACGCTGTATCGCGATTGGTAATGGATTTAGAAATCTTTAATTGTCTCATGAATAATTATTAGGTTATTGCATTGAAGTGCATTGCACCTTATAAAAATAGGGGGGCAAAAAGGTGCACAAAGGTACAAAAAATAATTCGGAATTGCAAGTCCTAATTTCATTTGATTCCTAAACCATAATAAGCCCTTTGTCCATTTGGGTATACGCCCTCAATCAGAATGCCACCAGACTTGCCTGCGATGATACGAGTAAGTTCCTGAGGTGATCCAACAGCCTGACGGTCAATCTGAGTAATAATGAAACCATCACGAATACCAGCATTCCTGAATAGTCCGTTGCGGGTTACATTCACAACACGTACACCCTGCGAAATGTTCAGTCGCTTTAGTTCGTCGGCCGAAACGGCTTCAAAACTTGCTCCCAGCCTTTCGTCCACAGAAGTTTGATCGGGTGTAACCATTGAATATTCTCCATAAACATTACGCAGTTTGGCACGAGTTTCACGCTCACGGCCATCGCGTATATACCTGACGGTAACTTCATCACCCGGGCGCCTGCGACCAACAGTTTCAATCAACTCGCTAATATTACGAATGGGTGTATTGCCAATACCTACAATAAGGTCGCCTTCTTTTAAACCTGCAGCCTGACCTGCGCTTGCTTCGTCAACACCTGTTACATAGGCACCCCTGAAGGTGGTCATACCCAGCTCTTCGGCTTCACGGCTGTTTAGCTCTCGTATTTGTATACCAAGCATACCTCGCTGCACCTGGCCAAATTCAAGCAGGTCAGCAAGTACCTTTTTGGCAATATTTGATGGAATTGCAAAAGAATATCCTGTAAAAGAACCTGTTTGAGATGCAATGGCCGCATTGATGCCAATCAGTTCGCCATGGGTGTTGACCAGTGCTCCACCGCTATTACCGCGGTTTACGGCAGCATCGGTCTGTATAAATGACTCAATGGCAGTATTTCCGCCAAGAATGTTAATGTTTCGGCCCTTGGCACTGATAATACCCGCAGTTACCGTTGATGTAAGGTTAAAGGGGTTACCTACAGCCAGCACCCACTCTCCTACCCTGGCTTCGTCTGAATCGCCAAATGTGATAAATGGAAGACCGGTCTGTTCAATCTTAATGAGTGCGAGGTCAGTGGTTGGGTCCGTACCGATGATTCGGGCTTCAAAAATCCGGTTGTCGTTAAGGGTTACCTCCACCGTATTGGCCTCGGCAACCACATGATTGTTGGTTATGATATATCCATCCTGGCTTACGATCACACCGCTACCAGAAGCAACAATGGGCTGACTTTGCTCACGCCGCCTTGGGCCAAAGAAAAACTCACGGAACGGATCAGGAAATCCGAAATAATCATCGTAAACGCTGCTTTTTCGCTCATAAGTAGTGCGTATGTGTACCACAGAGTTTACGGTCATCTCGGCAACCAGCGTAAAATCAGGCAGGGTAGTCGGCAATTGAGTCATATATCGGGCCAAGGTGGCCGGAGGGGAATCAAGCGAACCTGCCTGTATGAAAGTTTTTGCTGGTGGCGATCCGCCGGTAAAGAAAAAATGACTAATGGTCAGCGTAGCAACACTTGCCAGAAGGGCAACAAAAAACATACTCCAGAATCTTTTCATGGCTAAAAGTTTTTACCAAATAATTTAACATTTTTTCATTCGTCATTGTTTGATTTTGCCGGTAAGTAAGTGGCAAAAGGGTATGGAATGAATATCCGGAAAATCTTTTATTTGCAAATAATATGCCTTTGATGACAACGAAAATCTTAATAATTTTTAAAATCTACATACAAAAACGAGCGGTGTAAGGAAAAGTTTTTTCATTTGAAGTTAAAAAAAGTTAAGCATTAACCCTGAGGCAATTGGCCAATTAGCAGGGCCGATGTAAATTAACCGTAAACGCCGTTTTTTTGTAATTTTGTTAAAACTAAGTAAGCGTTATGCCGGCAAGAAAAAAGAAAGAAGATTACGGATTCACTTATGTGATTCTCGGGCTTGTCCTTGGCTTTTTCCTGGGCTCCGGCATCGTTTACTGGTACTCAAACCGACATAATGACAGTCTTCTTGCTAACAATATCTGGAATTACCTTGCCAGTGTTTTTCAGGGCAATGAAAAATCGAGCGTTTACGTGGTGTCTGAATCTGACTCAGATGACTTAAATTACGAACCTCGCAGACAGAGGCCATTGCCAAATCCTTCACCTGGCGCAGCTCAAGTGCTTCAGGACACATTACCCGATATTGCAGAAAATATTCTGCTACTCGAGGAAGTTGAACTGAATGATAGCCTTCTGATGAATAGACAGATTACTGAACTCCAACAGGGTAATCATTTAGCTGCTGATCCTGAAATCTCACTTCAGGGTCAACCCCAGCCATCTTTATCACCACAGGTCAGCATGCGTATTGCCCATGACCGGTTGCTATTGATCAGGGCTTACAACCTGCCTGCAACCATTCAGCCAACAACTCAAAGCCAGTCAATGCGGCAACTCGATTCCCTTTTGGGAAATTTTCCGCGACGTACTGCACTTGAAAACATGCTTCTGGTTGAATTCTGGCAATCGCCACTGAACTTTCGTGGCTACAAAATGTCGCATAACAAGTTGATAGTTTACGGCCTGGATCAAGTTGATGCCTTCAGCCTTCACTCTGATGGAAACTCTTTTTACATAAAATATTTTGACAATTTTTACCCGGTAAACCAGACCATGGAATACAAACCCCTTACCCCCCTGGTTGATCCGGTTTTATTGGATGAATTTCAGCAAAGATGGCCCTGACCTTTCATAAATTTCATGGCGCTGGTAACGATTTCATCATTATCGATGACCGTTCAGGCATGTTCAGCAAGCAGGTAGAAGAAACCCAAAAGCACATAGCACAGTTATGCCGGCGGCATTTTGGTATTGGCGCCGACGGCTTGATGCTTTTAAAAAACTCCGAAAATAATGACTTCTCAATGGTATATTTTAACTCTGATGGCCGTGAGGGAAGTATGTGCGGAAATGGCGGCCGTTGCATGGTAGCATTTGCCGACACCCTCGGCCTTGTCGGCAACCAAACTACCTTTGCTGCCATCGACGGCTTGCACAAGGCGCTTATCAATCACCGGGGCCATGACAACTGGGACATTTCACTAAAAATGAATGATGTGGAAGCTATTCAAGGTCATGGCCGTGAGTTTGCCCTGAATACAGGTTCGCCCCATCTGGTCGTTTTTTCAGAAAATATTCCCAATAAGGATGTGAATGCAGAAGGGCGGGCAATAAGATACTCTCCTGCTTTTGTCAGGGAGGGGATCAATGTAAACTTTACTGAGGTGCTCGACAAACATACTCTCAGGATGCGCACCTATGAGCGCGGCGTGGAAAATGAAACCCTGGCCTGCGGAACAGGGGCAACGGCGGTTGCACTCGCTGCTTGGACCGCCGGTTATCGAAATCCTGACAATCACTATATTTTACAGGCACCCGGTGGTGAGCTCAGGGTTGCTTTTACACCAGACGAGGACAACGAAGGCAAATTCACCGATATTTGGCTGAGCGGGCCGGTAAAAAAAGTTTTTTCTGGCGTAATAGAAATTTAGTATCATAAAAAAAAATGCCATGTTTAGAGGAGAAAATGTGTTGCTGAGGCCTGTTGAAATGAAGGATGTGGACGCCCTTTACCATTGGGAGAACAATCCGGACAACTGGCTGGTGAGCAATACAGTTACGCCATTTTCGCGCTTCTTCCTTGAGCAATATGTGGTTGGGGCACAGAACAACATATACGCTGACAAGCAATTGCGGCTTATAATTGAAGACTCTGCCGGGAATACCTGCGGCGCCATTGACTTGTTTGACTTCGATCCCCACCACCGCAGGGCAGCCCTTGGTATTCTTATCGAAGAGGGCTCGCGCGGAAAAGGTTTTGGCACAGAAGCCATTCAACTGGTGATCGATTATGCCCGCGACATATTGAACCTCCACCAGTTGCACTGCACCATTGATTTTGATAATGTAAGAAGCCTGCAGCTTTTCCAGAAAATGGGTTTTGAAATAACTGGCCGGCGAAACCACTGGACCTGGCGGTCAGATGGCTGGATGGATGAGCATTTCCTGCAAAAAATCCTGAAAAAGGAATAAACGATATTAAAATTTTTTATGCCTTACATCGTTACAATTTCATTAAGTATTTAAGAATATTGAAATGACCGGAAGGAAAAAGAAAAGTCCTTTACTAAAAATTTTGGGTTCCGTTTTGGCGGTTATAGTTACCATCGGAGTCTTTGTGGCCTATTTTGCCTATGTGGCCATTCTTAAGCCAAACGTACACATCGACCGTGAGTATACTCATGTTTACATTCCAACTGGCAGCACCTTCCATGAAGTGAAGGCTATCCTGATAAATGAAGGCATTATTGAAAATGAAAAAACCTTCGAATGGCTTGCCGAGAAAAAGAAATACCCCAACAGGGTTTTACCGGGACGTTACCGGATTTACAACGACATGGGCAACAACGAGCTTATAAACCTGCTTCGTTCAGGAGTTCAGGACCCTGTCAGGGTAACTTTTAACAACATCAGGATAAAGGAGCAACTTACCGGAGTGGTTTCCAGCTACCTGGAAGCAGACTCCCTGTCCATACTGAATTTACTCAGGGATGAAGAAATTATGCAGAATTATGGCATGAACAGGGAAACCGCCATTCTTCTCTTTATTCCGGATACCTACGAATTTTTCTGGAACACCTCAGCACAACAATTGCTGGACAGGATGCACCGCGAATACAATAGTTTCTGGAGCAGGCGCAGGCGGCAGCAAGCCGAGAAAATCGGCATGACACCTGTTGAAGTGGCTATCATGGCCAGCATAGTGCGCCAGGAAACCAGCAAACGAGATGAAATGTCGCGCATTGCCGGGGTCTATGTAAACCGCATTAAGCGTAACATTCCGCTCCAGGCCGATCCGACAGTAGTTTTTGCAGTGGGCGACTTCACCATAAACCGGGTACTTAACCGCCATCTGGCCATCGACTCCCCCTACAACACATACAAGTATCCAGGGCTTCCCCCCGGGCCAATAAGCTTGCCTGAACCTTTCATTATTGATGCCGTGCTTAATTACGAAGAGCATGAGTATATCTTTTTCTGTGCCCTTGATGATTTTTCAGGCTATCATGCCTTTGCCAAAACCTATTCAGAGCACATTCAGAATGCCCGTCGCTATCAGCGCGCCCTGAATGAAAGGCAAATAATGCGCTAAGTTTTCAGCTTTGCTTTAATTGACTGCCGGTTCAACCGGCGGTTTGTTTTTCTTTTTTACCTTTGACCAAAACATGCTGTAATGACTGAGATTAAGTTTGGAACAGATGGATGGCGTGCAGTAATTGCCAAGGAATTTACCACCGACAATGTGGCAAGGGTTGCAAAGGCCACGGCCCGCTGGGCGCTTTCGAAAAAGGCTGATCCGGTGGTAGTGGTTGGCCACGACTGCCGCTTCGGGGGCGAGCTTTTTGCCGAAGTCACCGCCAAGGTGCTGGCCAGTCATGATATTAAGGTTTACCTCGCACAAGGCTTTGTTTCCACACCCATGATCTCGTTGGGAGTGCTGCACCATCAGGCATTTCTGGGCGTGGTCATTACCGCCAGCCACAATCCGCCCGAATACAACGGCTACAAGCTGAAGGGGCATTATGGAGGCCCGCTGCTCGAAGAAGACATTCGCGATGTGGAAACTTTTATTCCTGACACTAACCCCCATGACCTTGATGAGATAAGCCTTGACACGCTAATAGAAAAAGGGCTGGTTGAATATACCGACCTTGAGACTATGTACTGCAACTATCTGGAAGAAAAGTTCGACCTGAAAGCAATCCGCGAATCGAAATTCCAGTTTGCCTTTGATGCCATGTACGGATCGGGACAAAATGCAATGCGCCGCCTTTTCCCCGATATCACCCTGCTGCATTGCGAACGACAGCCACTCTTTGATGGCACACCCCCCGAACCCCTGCTGCGCAACCTGCATGAATTCTCAGAAATGATAAAACTTGCAGAAGATATTGACTGTGGCCTTGCTGTTGATGGCGATGCCGACCGCACAGCCCTGTTCGATAATAAAGGCAATTACATCGACTCGCACCATGTGATCCTGCTGCTGATCCATTATTTGCATCATTATAAAAACCTTACGGGAAAAGTTGCCACCGGATTTTCTTCAACCGTAAAGATAAATCGCCTTTGCGATGCCTATGGCCTTCCACTCGAAATCGTGAAGATAGGCTTTAAGCACATTGCGGGTCTAATGCTCGAAGAAGAAATACTGGTGGGTGGCGAAGAGTCGGGCGGCATTGCCGTTACGGGCCATATCCCCGAACGCGATGGCATTTACAATGGCCTGGTAATGTGGGAAGCCATGGTGAAAACCGGAAAAAGCCTTCGCGAATTCATTGACGAAGTGTATGCCATAACCGGCAGGTTTGCCTTTGAACGCTCAGACCTCAGGCTCGATGAAGAAACAAAGGAGCGTATCGTTGCCAACTGCGAAAGAAAAGTTTACACCAGCTTCGGCCCCTGGAAGGTGCTTCGTGAAGAAAACCTTGATGGATACAAATACTATTTCAGCGACAGCCAGTGGTTCATGATCAGGCCTTCGGGCACTGAACCTGTGCTGCGCACCTATGCCGAAGGGCAAACCGCGAGGAAGCCTTTGCAATCCTTCAAGCCGGATTCGAAACAATAATGCAAAAAGACTAAGCTTGCAAACAGGAATAAAAAACCTGGTTCTCTTCCTGTTGCTGGGAGTTTTCATTACCCCTTTCGGGGGAAATGCATCTGTGCCCGACAGCCTGCTTACCAGCCCAAGTGAAGGCTTGCAAAAACCTGCCAGATTTTACCTGGTAGCCGGAACCCAGATTGCTGGTTATACCGCAGCACTGATGGCCCTCAACCAAGCATGGTATAAAGATTATCCCAGGTCCTCGTTTCATTTTCATAACGATTTACCTGACTGGCTGCAGCAAGACAAGCTGGGGCACATGACCGCTGCCTATCAACTGAGCAGGATAAGTTTCGGTACCTTCAGATGGGCTGAAGCAGATAACCGGCGCAGTGCGTGGTTTGGCGCCATCTCTGCAAGCGCTTTCCTTACTGCCGTAGAAGTCCTTGATGGGTTTTCAGCCGAATGGGGAGCTTCCGTTTCCGATGCCGTTGCAAACAAGCTTGGAGCAGCCCTGTTCCTTACACAGCAACTGACCTGGGAAGAGCAACGCATCATAATGAAATATTCTTTTTCAGCAAGCGGGCTTGCCCAGTACAGACCATCATTGCTCGGAAGCACCCTGCCCGAACGCATGCTCAAAGATTATAACGGGCAAACATTCTGGCTTTCAGTCAACTTGAGTTCAATCCTTTTTGCTGACAGTTGGCTGCCAGATTGGTTAAATGTTGCCATTGGCCACGGGGCATATGGCATGCTTGGAAGCCGCAGCAACCCAATCTTTTACAATGGATCCGATCTCCCGTATTTTGAAAGGTGCCGGCAGTGGTATCTGGCGCCCGACATTGACTTAAGCCGCATTCCGGTGCAAAACCCCTGGCTAAAAGCTTTGCTTGGCGGGCTGAACTTCCTGAAAATGCCGGCACCTGCCATTGAGTACAATCGTATCAAAGGTTTGCAATTTCACTGGCTGTTTTTCTGATCCCATTATTTATTCAATATTTCCTGTATTTTTCCTTGCATCGCATTTAGATATTTTTTTACTTTTAACTTCTCAAAACCAAATAATATGAAGAAGTTCTTTTCTATTTACATTTTTTCATTTCTGATGGCCCTTTTAGTGGCTTTCAACACCAATTCTCAGCCGGCTGCTGGAATTACCAGTCCCGAAACTTTTTTCGGTTTTAAACCCGGTGCCGACCGGAAAATGTTTAATTACGTTCCTTTAATGGACTACCTGAAACTCCTTGAAAAGGAGTCAGATATGATCAAAGTGCTCCAGATCGGTGAGTCAGAACTTGGCAAGCCCATTTACCTGGTTTTTGTTTCCGCACCCGAGAACATTCAGCGGCTCGAAGAGCTCAGGGAGATAAACCGGCGGCTTGCCCTCGACCCTGCCATCCCCGAAAGGGAAAGAGAAAGCCTGATTAACAACGGCCGAACCTTTGTTCTTGTAACCCTTTCAATGCACTCAACTGAAACGGGCCCTTCGCAGGCTGCGCCCCTGATGGCATACAACCTGGTGGCAGGCGTTGAGCCGGGCTTGACTGAGCACCTCAATGATGTGGTTTTCATGATGGTGCCCAGCCACAACCCCGATGGCCACGACATGATCGTTGACCATTACAACCGCTACCTTGGCACCCCCTTCGAAGGCAGCAGCCTGCCCGGAGTGTATCATAAATACGTGGGGCATAATATCAATCGCGACTTTATTACGCTATCGCAAAAGGAAAACCAAGTGGTAGCCGACATTTATAACCAGCACTGGCACCCGCATGTACTGGTTGAAAAGCACCAAATGGGAATGACCGGTGTGCGCTATTTCGTGCCGCCAAACCATGATCCGATTGCTGAAAACATTGATGAAACCCTGTGGAACTGGAGCTGGGTGTTCGGCTCGAACATGTCGCGCGACATGACAGCCAAGGGACTCACAGGAATTAGTCAGCAATACATTTTCGATAATTACTGGCCTGGCTCAACCGAGACCAGCCTTTGGAAAAATGTGATCAGCCTGCTTACCGAGGCTGCCAGCGTGCAACTGGCCACCCCGGTATATGTGGAGTTTAATGAGCTGCAGGTGGGCGGAAAAGGCTTGTCAGAATACAAGAAAAGCATCAACATGCCCATTCCCTGGCCAGGTGGATGGTGGCGTCTTGGCGATATTGTTGAGTATGAGCTTGAATCAACCTGGTCGCTTATTCGTACTGCATCGCGCCAGAAAAATGAGATACTTACCAGCCGCAACGATCTGGTTCGCAAAGAGGTAGAGCGCGGACGCAATGAAGCGCCATTCTTTTATATAATGCCAGCTACTCAGCATGATCCGGGCGAATTTTACAGGATGTTGAAGCTTTTGGATCGTCATGGTGTAGAACTCTTCAAGCTTAATGAAGATGCAGCAGTGGATGGTCGCGCCTTCAAAAAAGGCGATTACGTGATACCGCTTTCACAGCCATACCGCCCCTTTATTAAGGAGGTGATGGAAAGCCAACAGTTTCCTGTGCGCAGGTATTCACCAGGTGGGGAGATGATCCGTCCTTACGACATCACTTCCTGGTCGCTTCCACTGCACCGCGGCATCACCTCCTTTGAAATCAACAAAAAGCAACCACATGTCCAAGATCTTATTAGCAAGCTTGGCCCCGAAGGTTTGGCTCCCGTCAAAAACCGGGTCGATAATGACATCCTGGTTTTCAGCAGCAATCACAACGAAAGTTACAGCGCAGCCTTCAGGGCCATGGTTAAAGGAATTGAAGTTTTTCGCAGTAATGATGCAGTAAGTGTTACTGAACAAACCTTCCCTGCTGGAAGCTTTATGGTAAGGTTAACAAATCGTAACCGGCAGGCCATGCAGGAGATATTGAATGATCTGCTTATTTCTCCGGTTTCGCTGCAAAGCCAGCCTGAAGGTTTTTCAAAATTAGCGCTTCCGCGGATAGCCCTGGTGGAAACCTGGCTGCACGACATGGATGCAGGCTGGGCACGCTTTCTTTTCGACACTTATGGAATACCCTATACCGTTGTACGTCCGGCTGAAGTAGCGGGTATTAACCTGCAGCAGCGCTTCGATGTGATCATTTTCCCCGATATGGGCAAGGACCAGCTAATGCAGGGTACTTCTCAACGCGGTGATGACTATTTCATACCTTTTTACCCAACTGAATACGTAAAGGGTATGGGGCGCGAAGGCTGGCAGAACTTGCTGGGCTTTATACAGAATGGAGGAAAGGTG
>Ga0114946_10000428_pt1 | contig 27996 bp, 25 predicted proteins | sample WalLakDeSediment_FD_88676 | JGI IMG/M metagenome (GOLD analysis project Ga0114946, IMG submission 88676) | Lake sediment microbial communities from Walker lake, Nevada to study Microbial Dark Matter (Phase II) - Walker Lake 11/02/13 Deep Sediment | ecosystem: Environmental > Aquatic >... | reverse complement strand
GGGACGATATTATGCTTGTTCTCATCGGCGGCGATATCAGGCCACATGTTGTAGATGCCCTGCAGTTTTTGGTTGAGAAAATCAAAACCGAATGTGTGACAGAAATAGAGAAGAAGGCTTAAAAGAAGAGGCTTAAGCCTTTAATCACATGTTAGGGCTTGACCTCCTGACTGCCGACCGGCATTCCGGAAGCTTCGGCACCGGCCTGATCATAATAATCGACAACACCTTTTCGACTGTTATTAAATATTGAGAGATAAAGTTCCACCGCTTGCTCAGCCTGATTATCAAAACATAAAAAAGGGATTATTTTTTGCACCTTGCAACGCCTCTTCAAAAAATATTTCGAGCCAGGGGAAATTCTTAAGGTTATTCTTTAATAATAATTTAAAATGACTGAAATAACTGCTCCGCTACTATGGCTACTACTCCAACAAGTTCCGAGGCATGCGTAAAAAAGCCCCCCCTGATGATTCGGTGCCGTACTTAATTGATACCGACACAGACAGCAAGGAATTCCGCAAGAACTGGAACCGTTTGATTCAGGAAGTCTACAGCATAGACCCGCTGATCTTAACCATATGTATCGGGAGGATGAAGGTGATTGCTCTAATTGATGATATTGACGTGATAAAAAAGATCCTTCAACACCTTGGCTTATGGGAAAAAAGAAACTACAACCCGCCGACCGGCAAGATCCTGTATAATTATGTGCAGGATAAGGAGCTGCATATAGAACAGCTTACCATGGCCTGCAACCTGCAGTGTCCGGATCTAGACAATCACAATGGCAAAGCATCGGGGGAAGCAGCGGAGAGATAATTCTGGTAGTCCTCCCACTTAATAATGTTGGTGTTTTTACGTTCTACGAGCTGATCAAAGTTATTAGTTTCCAATTTAAAACTCACCTCAAGTATCTTTTCTTTTACCGTGACACTAATGTTTCTATTACTGCATTGAAACCCATAACTGGTGTTACTAGAGTCAAGCAAGGGGCAGGAAAGCGAATAGATTCAGCGAAACTAAAGCAGAATGGGCCATTGGAATCAAGTGTTCATTAACTCAAACAGCGTTGAGGTGCGTAATGAGCAAAAAAATTGCAGATATCCTCGAGATTAACCCGGTTATACCGGCAATTAAAAATGACGCCGGGCTGGAAGCCGTGCTAAAAACCGACTGCGAAATTGTCTTTATCCTCTACGGCGACATCCTGAACATTGTTGACATTACAATGAAAATAACCGAAAGCGGCAAGATCGCTTTCGTTAATGTTGACCTGCTTGAAGGTTTTGCAACCAAAGAGATTGTCATTCAGTACATCCGGCAAAATACCAGAGCTGAAGGAATCTTAAGCTCAAAAGCTTTCATGCTTAAGGCGGCCAAAGCTATGGGTTTTTACACCGTGCACCGCCTTTTTGTGATCGATTCCTTTTCCTTCGAAAATATCGGCAAGCAGATTGCCATCTCGCAGCCTGATTACCTGGAGATTTTGCCCGGCTGGCCCAGGTTGATCAGCTGGGTAATGGAAACGACCAAGATTCCGATCATTTCCGGCGGCCTGATCTGCTGCAAAGAAGATATAATCGCCGCTCTTAAGGCCGGGGCAAACGCCATCTGCTCCACCAACCCTGAAGTCTGGTCTTTATAGCTAGATTAACATGCAGATGATAGATGTTTAAAAGCGGAAATTAATTGACATTACAGACAAACAACAATATACTTTAGTTGATAATTACTAGGGATCAGAGAAAAGTAATTTCCGAGTGGAAGTTTACTTTTCTTTTTTTATGGAATATTATTTTGTCGCACTTTTATGTTTGAACAAGTAGGCTGTATTACACTTCTACTAAGATGGAGGAACAACGATGGGGATTAAAGATTTTGCAATTGACTTCTTCTCGCTTGAAGGTAAAAACGCTGTGGTAACCGGCGGCAATACCGGGCTTGGCCGCACTTTTGCGCTGGCCCTGGCCACTGCCGGCGCAAACCTTTTTATACCAACAATCAGGGAAGATGATGGCACGACCAGGAAGATGATCGAGAATGAAGGCGTTGAGGTCGAGCTGATCCACAAAGATATTACTGAGCCAGGCGCAGCCATGGAAATTGTTGAGGGCTGTGTAAAACATTTCGGTTCCCTTGATATTTTAGTTAACAGCGCCGGCTTATGCAAAAACGTGCAAAACGTGCTTGATTTCGGCCGTGAAGAGTGGGACGAGATGCTCGATATTAACCTTACCGCCCCCTTTGAACTCAGCCACAAGGCAGCGAAGGTAATGATCCCGCAGCGCAGCGGCAAAATTATTAACATCTGCTCCATGTACTCGTTCCTCGGCGGGCAGTGGTCGCCGGGTTATGCTTCAACCAAACATGGCCTGGTCGGCTTTACAAAGGCCTACTGCGATGAGCTTGCTCAATATAATATCCAGGTTAACGGCATCGCTCCCGGCTATTTTGCCACCGATCTGACAATCGATACAAGAAGCGATCCGGAGCGCAACCAACGGATTGTTGATCACATCCCGGCTAACCGCTGGGGAGAACCGCTCGATTTGATGGGGGCAACGGTTTTTCTGGCCAGCAGGGCTTCCGATTACGTAAACGGCCACATCCTAGTGGTTGACGGCGGTTACCTGGTCAGGTAAGCAGGGCCTATTTATTCTTTGAAAGGTAGTGGTTTTAGCCAGTGAGCAAAAAATATTTAATCGGCATTGATGGCGGCACCCAAAGTTCAAAGGTGGTAATTTTTGATCTTGAGGGCAACGTAATCTGCGAGGGCAATAAAGAGCTGCGCCCGATGAACATGCCCGCACCAGGTGTGGTTGAGCACCCCGATGATGACCTCTGGGATACGTTGATTTTTGCTGCCCGGCAGGCGATGGAGAGATTCCCGGGCCGGAAAAAGGACATTATCGGCATCGGGCTGTGCACTATTCGCTGCTGCCGGGTTTTACTTAAAGCAGACGGCGAGCTAGCTTCACCGGTGATCAGCTGGATGGATTTACGCCTGGCCCGGCCTTACGAACACGAAAACCCCAAAGTGCGATATGTTACAACCACTACGGGCTACATTACCCACCGCCTGACCGGCGAGCATAACGATACAGTTGCCAATTACGAAGGACAGTGGCCGATCGATAAGGACACCTGGGATTGGAGTAAAGATTCCGAGGTATTCCGGCAGTTCAACATTCCCCGGGAAATGCTTTTCAATCTGCAGATGCCAGGAACCATCGCCGGCTATTTAAAAGATAAAGCGGCAGAGCTTACCGGGATACCCGCCGGCCTACCGGTTGTTAATACGGCCAATGATAAGGCGGTTGAAGCTTTGGGCTCCGGACTGCTGCCGGGTAATACGGCTTTGGTTTCCCTGGGCACCTATATTCCTTCCATGGTCCACGGCCAAAAAAATATCCCTAATGCTCAGACTTTTTTCACCAATTTAGCATCGGTCCCCGGTCATTACCTCTATGAGAGTGGCGGCATCCGCAGGGGCATGTGGACTGTCAGTTGGGTGCGTGAACTTTTGGGTGATGAAGTAGCTTTGAAAGCAAAAGCGAAAGGCTTTTCAACTGAAGATTATCTAAACAGCCTGGGCGAAAAAGTACCCGCCGGTTCCGATGGTTTAATGACAGTGCTTGACTGGCTGGCCCGCCCCGATATTCCTTACCGCAAAGGGATCATGATCGGCTTTGACGGCCGCCACGGCGGCGCCCACATTTACCGATCGGTTTTGGAAGGAATTGCGCTGACCATTAAAAATAATGCTGACGCGATGTGCGAAGAACTGGGCCTTAAGCTGGAGAACCTGATCATCTCCGGTGGAGGCTCCAACAGCAATCTTTTCGTGCAGATCTTTGCCGATGTGTTCGGTTTGCCGGCCTCCCGCAATGTTGTTAACAGTGCTGCCGGTTTAGGCTCGGCGATCTGCGCCGCTCTGGCCACAGGGGTTTACGACAACTACGTAACGGCAATTGAAAAGATGGTCAAAATCAGGGATGTTTTCCAGACCGATTTCGAACATTATGAGCTCTACAAGAAAATGAACGATGAAGTTTACAAGCATATTACCGGTTACACCGATGAAATCTTAAAAAAATCTTTTCAAATCTTTAAATAAGCAAAGGAGCAGATCAAGATGTCACTGAACAGAGAACAGATAGTATCCATATTGATTAAAATAGTCGGCGCCGACCAGGTTATCACTGAAGAAGAGGTGCTGAAAGAGAGCAGTGTTGACCGCTTCAGGCGTTTTGAAGAGCTGCACGGGGTTTACACCCAACCACTGCCCGCAGCGGTTGTTTACGTTCGCAACACCAACGATGTTTCTGCAGTGCTTAAACTTGCCAATGAGCAGGGCATCAATATTGTTCCCCGCACCGGTCATACGGCCACCGAAGGCGGCCTGGAAACTATCGTGGAAAACTCAGTGGTTCTAGATGGATCGGCAATGAATGAGATTATCAAAATAGACCCTTATAATATGCAGGCCACTTGCCAGTGCGGCACACCCCTGCAGACGCTCGAAGACCGGTTACGGGAAATCGGCTTTACAACCGGTCATTCCCCGCAGTCGAAGCCGCTGGCCCAACTCGGCGGCCTGGTTGCAACCCGCAGTATCGGCCAGTTTTCCACCCTATACGGCGGCATTGAAGATATGGTAGTCGGTCTGGAAGCGGTATTTTCGAACGGAGAGATCACCAGGATTAAAAATGTCCCCCGCCGGGCTGCCGGCCCGGATATCAGGCATGTTATCATCGGTAACGAAGGGGCTCTCTGTTATATAACGGAGGTAACCGTCAAGATCTTCAAATTCATGCCGGAAAACAATGTTCTGCTTGGCTACACTCTTGAAAAGATGAAAACCGGTTTCGAAATTTTACGCGAAGTAATGGCGGAAGGTTACAAGCCTTCAGTAGCCCGCCTCTATGATCCGGAAGACGGGGCCTACCATTTTTCTCACTTTGCCAATAACAAATGCGTGTTGATTTTTATGGCTGAAGGACCCAAAGCGATTGCCGCCGCCACGGCAGCAGCAATTGAAGTGATCGTCGCCAAACATCCGGAGTGTGTTAAGGTTGACACCCGCTATATTGAAACCTGGTTTGATCATCTAAACTGGGATGCCACCGATATTGCGAAGGAACGATCTGAAATTGTTGAAACAAAGAACATCGGCAATACCACCGAGATTTCGGCCAACTGGGATAAGATCAACCAGATTTATGAAACCTGTATTAAAAGAATACGCAATGAAATACCCGACATGACCTTAGTAGGCGGCCATTCTTCACACAGCTATATAAACGGGACCAACCTCTATTTTGTGCACTACTACAATGTGGTTGACTGCAAACCGGAAGAGGAGATCACCAAGTACCACTGGCCGCTTAAAAAAATAATTGTTGAAGAAACAATCAAGGCCGGAGGTTCAATGTGTCATCACCATGGGGTCGGCAAACATAGAACCCCCTGGATAAAAGATGAGTACGGTTCTTCATACTACATTCTTGAAACCCTGAAAAAGGCTTTCGACCCTGAAGGAATTATGAACCAGGGGACTATTTACCCCAGGCGCTGAGGTTTTAGTTAATGAATGTTCTGGTTTGCTTTAAAGTAGTGCCCGATCTTGATCAGCTCTCCGGGAGCGACTGGGTAGTTGACGGCTGCTCCCGGGTTGAAACCCGTTTTGTTAAAAGAATGATTAACCCCTACGATGAAAGCGCCCTTGAGCTGGCCCTAAAGATGGCAGATCAGGCCAGAGGCAGCGGTGTAACATTAGGCCTTAACTCCCTGACTATTGCCGACAGCGGAGCAAACCTAACCCTAAAAAGCTTACGCGCTCTCGGTTATCAGGAGGCCGTGCGAATCGAAGCCGACAGAGATCTGGAATTTGCTCCGGAAGATGTTGCTGCCCTGATCGCCGCTTACGTTTTAAGTACAGATCCCTTAGAATTAATTATGATGGGCCGGCAAAGCGGTGTAGGAGACAACGCCAAGACCCCGCTGCTGATAGCCGAACTCTTGCGGTGGCCCTGTATTACCCAGGTTATTGCTGTGGAAAAAGATGCGGCCGGAACCTACCTGGTGACAGCAATGGCCGATGAGGGCGTTGTAACCCGGATCATTGAACCACCCTGCGTGCTTGCAATCGGCAATGCTCCCTCTTCCACCTTGCGTGTACCAACACTAAGGGCTATTAAAGAACAGTCCGCTATAGCGGTTAAAACCTATGCTGCAGCAGAACTGATAAGCACTTCGCCTACCCTGCCGGTAAACCCAGGCGCTGAGTTGTTGACTCTTGAAGTAGTAAACCGCAACCGCGGTGGCCTGATCATCGAAGGGGCTGATGCGACTGAAAAGGCACAGATCCTCTATCAGTCGTACCTGAAAGGATGGCTGGCCGAGCTATGAACTACAAGGTAATATTAAACGGCTGCTCGCCTAATTTTTCAAACCAGTGCAGCACCATCGGCACTTTTTTGACCTCTACAGCTGCTCTTGAACTCGAAGCGCAGACGATCATCTTTTACAACAACCCAGCTTTGGCTTCGCAGTTTGCAGCTGAAACACCAACAGACCGCGTGCATTTAGTTAAGATCGAGCAGTACGAGACACAAACAGTTCTGGCAATCCTGACTGAACTGGAAAAGCCCGATCCGGCCGATCTTTATCTGTTTCCCGGTGATTATGCCGGCAGCGAAATTGCTGTCCGCCTTGCCTGCCGGTTAACCGGCAGTTCACTGGCTGCAGTAAATAGTTTGCAAACAGATCAGGATCAGATTATCTGCACCAAGGTAGTTTATAACGGCTATCTACAGGGCAGATTTAGCTTGAATAAAAAACCCTACTGTCTCTCTTTGGCCAGGGGAATTACTGGCAACAGAGACAACCAGGGGATCGAAAAGCGAGAGATCATTCAATCTGACCGGTCAGCAGAAGAACAACCGGCCTATATCATCAAACAAACGGTTGATCCGGCAGAGCTATTAAGTGAACTTGAAGAAGCTAAATTTGTGGTGGCTGGTGGACGCGGCATAAAAAACAAAGAAAATTACCTGGATCTGCAGCAAAGCGCGAGACGCTTGGGCGCAGCGCTGGGTGTCAGCCGCCCGGTAGCGATGAATGGCTGGGCTCCTTTAGATAAGCTGATCGGGGCTTCCGGAATAATTGCCAGCCCTGAGATTTGCCTGGCTTTAGCAGTATCAGGCTCACCGGCTTTTTTCAGCGGCATTGAGAAGAGCAGAAAGATCATCGCCATCAACACTGATCCCCAAGCTGCCATCGTTAAAAACGCAGACCTTACTGTGATCGATGATTATAAAGCTGTGCTTGATGAATTAACCCGGTTGATTGAAAAAGACAAGAACCGGTAACCATCTGAGCCACGCTCAACCACAGGGGGCGGTTCCATCGTCTCCCTTTCGGCCTGCGCTACGCTCCGGTACGCTCGAATCATCCCCATAGCGCCGCTTTTACCTAAGCCGCTGCAGTCGGGTTGAGTTAGCGCAAAGAGAAACCATACTTAAGGAGATCGTCCTGGTTAATGATCAGAGTTCCCATCCCGGTGATATAAGCTTTACCCTTAACCTGCGGCAACACGGCCGGAAGATCGCCAACCCTGGTCAGGCCACTTACTTTCCCTTCAAATACAGCACCGGTTATGCTCTCCTGGAAAAAGGACTCACCCTCTTTAAGTTTGCCCCGGGCATGCAGGGCAGCCATCCGGGTGCAGGTTCCGGTTCCACAGGGCGAACGGTCTACCATGGCATGCCCCAGAACAACAAGGCTTTTATTGGTATCGCCGGAGAACTGCGGCTCCCTGTAAAACAAGATATCTTCCACCCTGTTAATATAAGGTTTTTCCGGGTGCTCCACCTGGATGTTGGCATTGACCTCTTCTCTGATCGCCAAACCGTAGCGGATAAAATCATTAAGATATTCCTTTGAATGCTTCAAGCCAAGCTGGTCCATCGCAACCAGGGCAAAGAAATTGCCACCAAAACCGATATCAACCAAAATACTGCTGTCAAAGGGGCTAACAGCCAGATCTTGTTTATAGAGAAAAGATGGCACACCTTGCAAGGTCGCATCACCGGTTTTACCGTTTTGCACTTCTACTTTAACGGTAACCAATCCAGCGCCGGTTTCCAGCACCACATCGGTAACCGGCTCTTTGGCGGGTAGCAAACCAAGCTCGATCGCAATAGTAGCAATGGCCATTGAACCGTGACCACACATATTGTTATAGTAGGCGCTGTCAATAAAGATGACCCCGAGATCGGCTGCCTGGTCACAGGGATCGACCAAGACCGCTCCGTACATGTCATCATGGCCCCGCGGCTCCAGGACAACCGCTGTTCGGATGAAGTCGTAGTTATTGATCATGTAATCCCGCTTTTCCAGGAGGGTTCTTCCCTTTAGCTGAGGTCCTTTAAGCACCAAACGCAATGATTCGCCACCAACATGGGCATCAACGTAATTAATATAGTATTCGCTCACCTTCAGGCCTCCGTTACATCATCAAGCTGCGGTCGCCAATCATTTTATTCTTTACTCGCCAAGGCTGAAACGCTTCTGGATGCGCCGATCAACATAGCCGATAATCCGTTCGAGCAGCACCGTGGTAATAACAACCATCAGAATCCCGGCTAAAAGCATACTGGTATTATAAGTCCTGATTCCCTGCATGATAATTCTGCCCATTCCACCAGCTCCGATAAAGACGGCATAGGTAGCCAGCGAAAAATTCATCACCAGGGCGGTGCGGATACCGGCAAAAATCACCGGAAAAGCCAAGGGGATTTCAACTTTAAATAAAAGCTGCCAGTTATTGGTGCCCATACCCCTTGCTGCTTCCTTAATCATCGGGTGAACCTGGGTTATCCCCACACAGGAGTTGCGGATAACCGGTAACAAGCCATAAATGACCAGGGCAATCAGTGCCGGCCTGGTACCAATACCCATGATTGGAATTAAAAACCCGAAAAAAGCAAGGATCGGTATGGTATATAAAACTGAAACTGATCCGAGCACAATATCCCTGGCTTTTTGAGTCCTGGCAATGAGGATGCCCAGAGGGGCCCCGATTAAAATCGTCAGCAGCGTGGCCCAGAGAACCAGGTTAACATGTTCCTTGAGCACAGCAATCATCAGATCCTGTTTATTTAAAAAGTAGTTCCAGGCACCGATCAGCAGTTCCATTAGCTACCCCCTATCCCCGGCCAGCAGGTCGGCGCAGGATCGGAACAGCACTATGCCCTTAAACCCTGCTTGCTTATCAACAATCGGCAGCCAGGTTCTACCTTCCCACAGCATCTTTTCAACGGCAAACTTAACAGAAATGTCAGGAGTACTGGACACCGGCAGCGGGACGATCTGGTTTTTATTGAATGAACCGTCAGGCTTTAGCGTATTAAGTGGCAGATACCCGAGGCAGTTCTGATCAGCATCCACCACAAAAACATTGTCCCAACCACTTAAAATATCGGCAGTGTGGTCTACTTTTTCATTTTCCCGGACCAAAGGGATTTCTTTTTCGATAACCCTGGAGACCTCAATCGTATCAAGCACTTCAAATAAGGCTCCCTGGCCGATAAAGCTTTTGACAAACTCATCATCGGTTTTGACGATCTCCATCGGGGTGCCTAAGCTGACAAGTTCGCCCTGCTTAAGGATACCTATCCTGCTCCCTACCTTGAACGCTTCCTGAATATCGTGAGTGACAAAGACAATAGTTTTGCGAATTGATTCCTGCAGCCTGAGCAGCTCGTTCTGCAGCTGTTCGCGGGTCAGCGGATCCACGGCGCCAAAAGGCTCGTCCATCAGCAGTATATCCGGGTTAGCGGCCAGCGCACGGGCCACTCCGACACGCTGTTGCTGACCACCGCTTAACTCTCGCGGATAACGGGTGAGGTAATTAAGCGGCAGGCCAACAGTTTCGATCAACTCTTCGGCTTTTTCTTTTTGCACTTTCTTCGACTGCTTGGTTAACTTAAGAACAAAGGCAATATTTTCCTGAATCGTCAGGTGGGGTAGGAGCCCGATGTACTGGATAACATATCCAATAGACCGGCGGAGCTCGACAGCATCGAGCTCCGCCACATCTATCCCGTTAACTAGTATATTACCGGATGTGTGGGGAATCAGCTGATTGATCATCTTCAGGGTGGTCGTTTTACCACAACCGGAAGGGCCGATCAACACAAAGATTTCACCTTTTTCCACGGTGAGGCTAACTTCATTCACCACTTTATCCTGGCCATAAAGTTTACTGACTTTTTGTAGTTCTACACTGATTTCACGGGTCATTTGGTTTCCACCTCTCGGTTTAGATAAGCCCTACGGACTCTAAGTATTCGCGGGCTACATCTTCCGGATCCTGCATTTCCACTTCTACCTTGTAGTTTAATTCAGTCATAGTTGCTTCATCGATGCTGCCGAGTAATGGCTTCAGCGCTTCCAGAATGGAAGGATACTGCTCAAGAATCTCGCCGCGGACTACATAGATGGCGTCGTAGGGCGGGAAGAAGCTCTTGTCGTCTTCAAGAATAACAAAGCCATACTCTTTTAGGCGACCGTCTGTTGAGAACAGGGTGGTAACATCGCCGGCTCCCTGATCCAGCGCTTCATAGAAGAAAGAGGTGTCAACGATAACCCGGTTGACACTGTTCATGTCGATACCATAGGTCTCTCCCAGACCAAGATAGAGGTCGGGGCGGGTGAAGGTAGTGTTGTCGCCAATAAAGGTTAAATCGGGGATTGCAGCCAGCTCAGAAAGTGTTGTTACACCCAGTTCTGCTGCTCTTTCAGCAGTCATGGCCATCGCAAAAGTGTTCTGGAAGCCAACCGGCTCGAGCATAACAATGCCGAACTGCTCCAGGTAGTCGTCTCGTGATGCTTCATAGATTTCGCGGCGGTCAGAGATAACTTCTTCATTACCCAAAACTACCATCCAGGAAGTTCCGGTGTATTCGGGATAGATATCAATCTGACCCTCAACCAGAGCCGGGTGGAGCATTTCGGTTGGGCCCATATTGATCTTGCTGGTGTCAACCGAGTGAACGGTGTTAGCCTCGATCAACAGCGCTGCCATGTAACCAAGGGTCATGTTTTCCGACCAGCCTTTGGCTGCCAGAATGATTGTTGTCGGTACCTCTCCGGCTTCTTCTGCCGGAACATCTGCTGCCGGCTGACTGCAGCCGCTGACAAACAAGAACGCTGCAAGAATTAAAACTAAAAGCAATGCTGATACTTTTAAAGCTTTCATCAATACTTCCTCCTCTTTTTTGTAAAAATGGTACTATGTTTAACCGGCAGCATCAGGCGCTGCTGGTTGAAACCTTAAGCTTGCGTTCAACCAGGCCCAGCAATTGGTCAAAGGTTAAGGCCATGATTGAAACAGGAATGGTCCCGGCTAGAATAGTCTTGTTGTTCATCATCGCGATCCCCTGGAAAATTAGTTCGCCCAGGCCTCTGGCTCCAACCAGGGCGCCCATTACAGTGATGCCAACGGTGAGTACCGCCACTGTTCTAATCGCTGCCATAATTACCGGCAGGGCCAGCGGCAGTTCAACATTCATCAGCAGCTGAAAAGTGGTGGATCCCATCCCTTTGGCTGCTTCTTTGGCTGCCGGGTCCACACCAAGAATACCGGTGCAGGTATTGCGTAATACGGGTAACCAGGAATAGATCACCAGCGCTGTAATCGTCGGCATCCACCCCAGTCCCATGAAGGGCAGTAAAAAACCAAGCAGGGCCAGTGAAGGTATCGTATATAGCATCCCGGCCAGGTCAATCACTACTGCACTTGCCTGAGGTTTTCTGGATATCGCAATACCGATCGGAACAGCTGTCAGGGTGCCAATCACCACCCCGGCCAGAGCCATCCAGGCATGCCGAACGGTAAGCACAAAAACCATCTCTCTGATATCCCAAAAATATTTAAAAAACTCGATGGCACCTTCCACTGTTTTCCTTACACCCCCTTTTTACCAATCTTCATCAATCCGCTACTGCTATTGCCGGCAAACACCCCCTTTGAGCATTATTTTAGGTTTACCATCAAAAAACAGTTATCAATCAAACTCTTTAAAAAGACTTTCGAAATCTTCCTGTGGTTCTATTATATAATACGCATGATCATCTGTCGGAAAAGATCCTTCTTTTACATAGGCGATATAATGCTTAAAAGCTTCAACTGTAACCGAGGCAATATCGGCGTACTGTTTGACAAACTTTGGCGTAAAGATTTTAAATTGCCCGAGCATATCGCCGATCACCCAGGTATTGGGCGCCCCGCGACGGACTGAGCGGCAATGGGCGAGACAATCTTCCATCGTTACCGGAACGGTACTCTCATAACCCATCACCAGCATTCCTAAGGAATCGCCAACCAGCAGCATATCCATGCCTGCTTCCTCGCCAAAGATCGCGGTCGGGTAATCGTAGGCAGTAATCCAGGCTACCTGCTCTCCATCTTTTTTCATGCTTATAAAGTCATTTACCGTTTTCTTTTTTTCCATCAGCTATCGCCATTTTCGTTTTATAGATTTGTTTAGGTTAGCAAACCGTTTTCAACCCGTTCGACTATGGCCTTAAGTTCTGTCTTTGTCTTTGGATCGAGCAGTTCCGGTTTATGGTCCGCAAGAATCTGCCTGGTTCTTTCGGTCAGGCGCTGGTCGTAGGTTTTACTGCCACCGGCTTCCCAGGCTGTGAACTGCTCACGGCTTAAGAGCCGTGGCATCCAGAAGGCCGTCTTAAAATTGCGGAAGGTATGTTCTTCCTGCAGGAAGTGTCCTCCGGGGCCGACCGCATTAATAACGTCAACGGCCAGGGTCTCTTCGTCAACCCTGATCCCATTGATCATCTTCCGCACGTAGCTGATAATCTCGTCACTCATCACCAGCCCCTGCAGGGAGGCAGACATGCCTGATTCCAGATAACCAACATCATGAATTAAGTTTGCGCCGCTTAAAGCAGCACTATAAATGGACAGCGAATACTCAATTGCCGCCTGCATATCAAGAGCCTTGGAGTCGCTGGCCCCGGCGGTGCTGAACATCGGCAGTTTTAGATACTGAACCAATTCAGTGTAACCGGCGTGCATCAGACAGAAATCCGGCGAGGATGCATAACAGTGAATCATTGTTTGCATATCCATGTTAGTGGTTACACCACCGGCGATAAAGGGTGCTCCTTCATTTTTAAGCTGGTGAATCACCAGGCCGGCCAAACAGTCAGCGGCGGCCATAACAATCACACCGGCCAGTGATGACGGCGCGGTGGCATTACCCTGGACTCCCGGGGTATAGATCAGCGGCAGACCTTTTTGAGACATGTATAAGAGCTTGCCTACCGACTCTTTCGGGTGCTTCAGCGGGGTAGCCGGCTCAGTGTATAGCACCAGGAAGGGGTTATCCCTTAAAGCCGCTTCGCTGCCGGCCACTGTTTCACAGAGCTTGACAATTGCTGCATTATTCTGGGCATTAAAGGCCCAGGTAACGATCGGTTTTATGGTCTGCTCCAGCATGGCGTGCACTTCGTGAACATCGGCCAATACCGGCGTCACATCTGATATGCAAGCCAGCGACATACAAAAGTCGAGGCTGGGCAGGGCGTCAACTAAGGTGGCAACATTACAGACATCGGTTTTAGTTACTTTACGCCGCTTACCGGAATCGAGATCAATAAAGTTGGGGTTGGTCGGCCCCGGTCCGAAATATGAATTGCGCCCTTCCAGGACCAGTCTTCTTTTACCGTTGCGATCAGCTAAGGTAATGCGGGAAGGAGCATTTTCTATTGCCTTTTCGACCAGGCGGGAGGGAATCCAAACCCTTTCCCCGTCAATCCGACAGCCGGCCTGGCCTAAAAGCTGAAGGGCCTCCGGGTTGTAAACCTTTGTGCCGGTCCGTTCTAAAACTTCAAGCACAGCGCTGAAAACTCTTGCGCACTGGCTTGCAGTAAAGACATTAAAACGAACGGAGCTGTTATCAACCTGGTTGCTGCTGCTGCATTTATCCCAATACACAGTAGAACCCCCTTATACCCCTTCACGCAGGTAGCGGTTCAGTTCTTCCTTATCTTTACCGCCAAGGCCTAAATATTCTAGGGTATAGCCATCCTGGTAGTAATTGGTTTCCATCATCACGTTGGCCAGGTTAATCATCGAATCAATAACCGGTGTTTTAACCCCGAAAATTCTACCCAGCTCGTGATAAATATGACAGCCGACAGGAATGTCTTCCGTAATGTAGCGGTTGTTGATATCAAAAGGTCCGGTGCCATACTGGATATAATCCTGCTGATCAAAGGGTATCACATAGTCAGGGCCCATGTATTCGGCACCAAGGATGCTTTCCCGGTGGAAAAACTGCTTCTTATCAAATGGCTGAATGCCCACCCCGATTTTTTCGGCGATGGCGCACTGTTCACGGTAAAAAGAATACTGCACTTTTGCAATTGACGGGCAATAGGCGTGGGAGTAGATAGAGTAGTCGTATTTATCGGTACCGTAAATAACTCCCCAGTTTTCCATTACTCCAACCCCTAAGATTGTACCCGGGCAGTGCAGAACCGGATTGACATTACTAAAACCGATATCAAGCGCAGTATCGCCGGCATCGATACCACCATTTTGGGTTATGCAATCCATCGAGCCAAGATAATTTGCGCTTTCTAAAAATGCTTCCTGGTCTGTCATCGGCATAGCCGCCCCGCGCAGGGTAATGGCCCGGTAATAAACCCGGATCCGGGGCAGAACGACCCCGCCCTTGATGTCGACCCGGCTGCCGTATGGCGAACTGGACCAGCCGCCGATGATTACTTTTTTAGTGCAGCCTGCTTCATGGATCATTTTACGCAACAGCAGTGAGCCGAAATTATCTGGGAAAATGTGAATGACCATACCATCTTCGAGGCAGGGGATTAGTTTTTCAAAAAAGACCTGATGTCCAAAAGCCGGTGTGGTAATAACAACCAGCCCCGCACCTTTGACCGCTTCAGCCATATCTTCGGTAACCAGTTCCATCCTGGCAATACCTGAACGTTCGAAGCTGTGCAAGTTAAGCTGGGTGCCATAAAAATTAATGCCGCTTTCTTTTATACCAAACAGGGTTTTTTCAGCAAACGGAGGCAGATCACAGAGGCGCACTTTAGCCCCGGCCAAAGCGCAATCTGCTGACTGAGCTTTACCCACAGCTCCGGCACCGAGTACTGTAATTGGTTTATCCTTTAAATACTCCATACTTGCCACTTAATTATTATCCTCCTTTGTGTTTATCTTACCCAATACTCTTAAGCAAATGCGATGCCAAGAGTCTGGCGGATAATTGTTTATTTAAAACCCCTAAATCAGATCATAATCAGCACTTTCAGACAGTCAAAGCAGTATTAAAACTCATCATTGACACAATATTTACTTGCACGCAAAACTTTGTTGCATCTAACTGTATAAACTGCCATTAAATCGGCCCAATATAATGACCGGAACCTGCCGGCGCAAATAATTTTGCGTCTGCAGGGGCTTTTATCTATTAATCAGGTCTCGTAATCATCATAAGCCTGCCTGTATAGCGCTTCAAGTTCTTCAACTGTTGGAATACGGGGGTTGCCATAGGTATTGTCGTTTTGCAGGGCAATCTCGGCCATGATCTTGATCTTTGCCGGATCGTGCATTTTTTTGTTCAGGGTAGTCAGCAAGCCGACGGAGTGGGCAAAGTTTTGCATGGAAACGGCAGCCCGATCCGCCGCTTCCAGCTTACCTAAGCCCTCCAAATTCTCGCCCATCGCCAGAGCGACATCAATCATCCGCTCAACACAGGCCATGGCATTGAACCTGATTACCGGCCCGGCCATGATGGCCAAAGTTTCTCCGTGACTGAGACCGAATTTTGAGGTAAGCTGCAATCCTGAAGAATGAATCAGGGCGCACCCGGTGTTCATGGCCAGCCCGGCCTCCGTTGCCCCCAGCAGCATCTGTTCCCGCGCTTCCATATCGCTACCGTTGGCCACTGCCCGCCCCAGATATTTAAAAATTCGGCGGATGGCAGAGATGGCGTACATATCGGTAAGCGGCATCTTATAGCGATGATAGTAAGCCTCCAGGGCATGGATCAGGGCATCATAACCGGTTGATGCCGTCAGTTTTGGCGGCATGCTGACGGTCATTTCCGGATCAAGCAGGGCCACTTTAGGCATGCACATCCAGCCCCCGCAAAAGCCCTTGTAGTTTTCAGCGGTATTGGTAACTACGGTCCAGCAGCCGACATCGCTGCCGGTACCGGCAGTAGTAGGAATCATAATGGTGGGGGGAATAGCATTTTTATTGGGTGTATCGTACGGGTTAGTAACGTAGTTGGGCACAAAATTATTCCTAATCGAACCCGGGTTGGTTGCGATAATACCAATTGATTTTGCCGTATCTAAATTACTGCCGCCCCCGACCCCGATGATAACATCGCAACCCTCTTTTTTATAGATCCGGCAGCCGTTGTCGATCTGGTTATCCGTAGGGTTTACATCGCAGTCAGTATATAAACAGTATTTTATTCCCTCTTTTTGCAGGGAATCCGCGATCACTTTAAACGCATCGAGCCCGGCCAAAAGCTCGTCGGTAACCAGAAAAACCTTTTCTCCGCCAAGCTGTCTGACGTAAGCGCCGGTATCGCGCACTACACCGCGGCCGAAAACCATTCGTTCGGGACCCATAAACAGATTGCCAGTTAACATCTATATTTTTCCTCCATCCTGCAAGGTTTGTTTAGCCTTTGAGCATAGCCAGCAGGGCGCTTAAATCATCAAGGTGATCCAGGTTTTCGATCAGGTCAACAACCTGATCGACGGCTTCACAGTCCAGCACATAGGCAGCCTGATTCTTAAATTTAGTCTTCAGTTCTGCAGGCGACAGCGGATTACGTGGGTCACCTTTGGGAATCCTCACCGCCAAGTTGAATATTTCACCCCAGGTGGTGGTTACCTCAACCCGGGCTGCTTGTTCACCATCTTGGTGGTAAGCAAGATCAAGTTCCGAATCAAGATTTACGGTTATTTTTGCAGCAAGAGCAGCAATCTCACTGCTCTGAAGCTTGTCATCACTATACCAGCCAGGACCCGGCTCTATCCCCGAAACAACCATGGCGGCGGTGTAGGGGATACAGAACTGGGCATCAACAGGGCTTTTCATCTCATAGACTTCCTGGGTCTTAACCCAGGAGAAAGAATTTATGACGATACCACTAATCTCTTCCGGTTTCAGCCTCTGCTCGCTAATGATCTGAGCAATACAGTCCAGCGCCGCATGCTGCCAGCGGCAGCAGGAATAGGGCTTAAAGCTCATATCGCTTAAAATCAGGTAATCCTCACCCAGTCCATCAGTCATTTTCTGATAATCGCAGCGGTCAGAGCCGGCCATGATCCAGAAACCGTTTTCACCATCAAGGATGTAGCGGTTACCGATAAATCCATTTCCGGCCAGAATTGCCGCCAGGGTTCCGGTCCAGCAAGGCCAGCCGGTTGGTTCTTTAACCCAGTGTATCGGCCGCTCCGCCAGATCCCAGCCCCACTTTTGAGTACAGGGCAAAGGCGCTGTAGCTCCGGCCACACCGAAGGCGTTAAAGAGCTGATCAGAGTCAAGCTTTAGAATTTTTGCCGCAGCGATGGCTGCACAAAAAGTTTGCCAGGTTCCAAATCCCCAGACCTTTTGCAGACGCTCTTTACTAGGCTGGATAGCTAGCCCGATGCGATTTCCCACTTCATATGCGGTAACAACAGCGTTAATCAGATCGCGTCCAGTTGCCTTTTTCCATTCGGCAACAGCCAGGGCTGCCGGGATTGTCGAAGATCCGGGGTGACCGATGGCATCAGACAAATAAGTGTCATCAAAGTCTAAGGCGTTGGCATTTGTTCCGTTAACAAAAGCCGCATGGATAGCAGGCACTTTCATCCCGCCGCCGATCAGAGAAGCTTCCGGCTCTCCACCCATGGCTTTAAAAGTTTTTAAAACTGAGTGGCCGATGGCCGACTGGCTGCCGCCCAGGGCACAGCCGATGCTGTCCAGAATGTGCAGTTTGGCCTGCTCTACAACTGCCGGCGGCAGTTTCTCAAAACTTGTGCCGGAAGTGTAATGAACCAGTTTTTCGGTTATCCAGGTCACTTAAGATTTATCCGCTCCCAAAGCCAAGGAAAAGGTTCCACCTTCTCCCCAACAGCCTTCGCTGTACTAATATTCTTTTTTAATTATATAGGTTTTCAGAATTGCTACAATTTACACAATGTCATATTCTAAAGCAGCCAACTTTACAGATTGTAAAGACGAGCAACCCTTTAAATTTTGGCTTTTTCCAGATATGCTGTCAGCGCCTGCTCATGCTCCGGTGCAAGCAAACTTTCCGGTGCAGCAGCCAGCCTTTCTAAGTAAAGCTCATTTGCCCGCTGCACAATATCCCTGCTGCCGGCCCGCTTCCACTCGGCGTAATTACCGGTGTCTGACACATCAAATTGAAAAAGATCACGGCAGTTATTAAAAACACTTTCATGCATCAGATAGCTGCCGCCGGGGCCCACTTCCTTAATTATATCGATTGATAGCGCTTCATCGGTAACAGAGACCGGACGCTCCTTGAGATAGATGGCCCTGCGGATTAACTCTTCATCAATGAGAATCTTCTCGTAGGAAATAGTCATCAACCCGTCAAGCACGCCGCAGGCGTGCGCGATCAGATCGGCTCCTCCCAGGATGCTGAGCATCAGGTTTTGCATGGTTTCAAAACCGGCCTGGGCATCGGTAACCTTGCTGTCGCAGGCGCCGCTGAGCACGCGGGTGGGGATATTATAAAACTCTTTACTTAACTGAATCTGGGTAATCAGGTGCAGCATCCCATCAGGGATACCGGCAGAATAGGCCCCGGTTCTTAAGTCGGCGAAGGAAGATGATGGTCCTATGATTACCGGGTTTCCGGGGTTAATCAGTTGAATCAAAGTAATCATAGCCAGGATTTCCGCATTAACCAGAACCGTCATACCGACATGACTGAGAGGCGCACTGACCCCGCCGATGGCCATCGGGGCGGCGATGATGATCTGGCTACGGTTGACGTATGCAAAAAGGGTTTCGAGCTGCTCTTCGCCAAACAGGAGCGGCGAGATGGTGTTGATGGAAAGCCCCATAACATGGTGTTTTTTAAGCAGATCTTCCTCACCGAAAACAATCTCGATCATGTCCAGCATCTGATCAGCCTGCCTACCCCCGCATACATGACCATGAACCGGTTTATCGGTATGCTTTAAAATTTCATACTGCATCAGCAGATGTTTATGCTCTGGCTTAACATCCGCAGTATCGACGGGGGTAAAACCAGCTATATCGATCACCTGGCTGCTCTGGTAGAGTTTTTGAATATTTGCAAAATCTTCCAGTTTACCCGGCCTGCGTCCTTGCACCAGATCTTCGATATAGACAGAACCGCCGCCGGCCTGAACATGTAAACCCTGGCCAATCTCCACTGAATGTTTACTGTTACGGGCCCGCCACTTAATATTAGCGGGGCATTGACCAAGCGCCTCTTCGATCAACTTCTTGTTTAGATATACGGTGTTGTCGGATACCTTTGCTCCGTGCCGCGCAAACAGATCAAGGGCCCTGCGGCTTTGGAAAACCATGCCGGTCTCTTCCAGAACCCGGACTGAAGCTTCATGGATACGCTCTAAGTCTTCCCGGGTCAGTATTTTTAAGCCTGAAATATTACGTGTTGTCACTGCTAAGGCCTCCCCGCCAATCGCTGCAAGAACCTTGCCGCTTAAGGGTTTATTACTATTTAACATTCGATAGTTCTAGTTTATAATAACAGAAGTAACGTACAGCCGTTCCAATTCTTCAAACTCTGTCAGTTAATAATCAGTAATTAATCAATCTAAGGCCGGCAACAGCGTATTGGTGAGGAGTCGCCAGATGACGGACAGCACAAAATTTAGGGTCGATGACATTCTAAAATTACCTCATTTCAAACATGCCAAAGTTGTTGCCGGACATCAGGGTCTTGGTAAGCATGTCAGCTGGGTCCATGTGCTTGAACAGACCCAGATTAAAGACTATGTCAACGGGCATGAAATGGTTTTAACCACCGGTGCCGGTTGGAAAAAGAAAATCGATCCCAGCCTTTTTATCAATCAATTGATCGAAAAAAATGTTACCGCCCTCTGCATCCAGCTGGGCTCACGCTATAATCGCTTTGATCGGGTTGAAGACATCCCGGTAGACTTAAAGTCGCTGGCCGACAGAAACGACTTTCCGCTGATCGTCTTTCCCGAAGATCACGAGTGCCGCTATGTCGACCTGATTCATGATCTGCATACGATGATCATCAACCAGAGCTACCGGCATCTGCTGGAACAGGAACAATTTTTACGCGACCTCTACCTGATTTTGCTTAACCCTCACGATACGCTTGACATTCTCAGCTATCTCAACCGCACACTTGATGTTAATGTCGCCTACCTCTCCGGCAGCGAAAAGCCACTCTTTGCGCCGCGTGTTTCCGAAACCTTGCAAAGTAAGGTCACCGAACTGATTGCCGCGATGAAAAAAGACCAGGTTACAGCAACGCAGGCAGGGGAGATGAGCATCGCCCGCAAAACAGTCAGCGCCGGCAGCCAGGATTTGGCCACCCTGGTGATCTTCAGCACCAAAAGGCCGCTGAACGATTACGAGCTGTTGATTTTAGACAAGTGTGCGATCAGCCTGGCCCAGGAATACTACGGCAGCCTCCTCGGTAATGAAAAAGAGCTTTACTACCAGGACAAATGGATCGATGAGTGGCTGCATGACCGCCTGAACAAACAGGAAATTAAAAATCAACTGCAGCTTAGCGAGCCCTTTATCCAGCCAACCGGCTGCGCCGCCTGCCTGGTCAGTTTTCCCCCACCGGCAACTCCCCACCGCAAAGAGGCAGAGCTGTACTACCGGATTTCCGGGATCGCCCGCTCGTTTTTAGAAGAGCAGGATTTCAACCTGCACTGGTTCATGGAAAAGCAGACCCTGGTATTAATTATTATTAATAAACTTGCGCAATCGCCGTGGAAAACCCGCCTGACCGGTGCTCTTAATCAAATTGCTGAAGTCCTCGCTTCAAGCAGCTTCCTGAACTTTGACCGGAACATCTTTTTCAGTGTCGGCAAGATCTATGCCGAACTTGATCAGCTGTCTGAAAGCTACAAGAACGCCCGCGATTCCTTATCCATCCAGCGAAAGTTCGGCAAACCGACTTTGCTTTTCTTCGATGATCTCCACATCCACCGCCTGATTATCGCCTTAGAGAAGACAGGTGATCTTGAAAGCTTAGTGCTTCAATACCTACAGCCAATCCTGAAAGACGGATTTAAGGCCGAATCGGCCCTCCTCAATACATTAACTGTGCTTCGTGACACTCAGTACAATAAAATTGAGGCGGCCAAACAGCTATTTATTTCGCGCCAGTCCATTTACCTGCGTATAAAAACGCTGGAAGGACTGCTTGGCGAAGATTTTATTGCTTCGCCGCAAAAACGAATCTGCCTTGAGACCGCCCTCTACGGTCTTGAGTATCTCAACAACGAAAGTGTTTTTCTGTTACCGAGCTAAAATATGCTGATCTGCTTTATTTAGAGGCAATCAGGCTGATGATCTTATTGACGCTTTCCCCAGCATTCTCGGCGTAGGCATCGGCGCCGATCTTCTCCGCCCAGCGCACAGTAACCGGAGCGCCCCCGACGATGGTCTTGTATTTACTCTTTAAACCTTCTTTGACCAGGGCTTCTTCCAGATCTTTCTGCTTAACCATCGTTGTCGTTAAGAGCGCGCTGGTGCCGATGACATCAGCCTTAAACTCTTCGGCCCTGGCAATGATGTCTGAGGTCGGCACATCGCGGCCTAAATCCAGGACATTAAAACCATTGGCCACGAGCAAAGATACCACAATGGCCTTGCCGATATCGTGGATGTCTCCTTCTACCGTGGCAATGAGCACCTTGCCCTTGATGCTTTCCGCTCCGCCGGTAATGGCGGTGTTTAATAGTTCAGTGGCTTTTTTTACGGCTTCGGCGGCCTGGATCAGTTCGGGTAAAAAGAGTTCGCCGCATTCGAACATGTCGCCAACCTGCTTAATCCCTACCACGTATCCCTCATTGATCACCTGCAGCGGATCCATCTTCTGTTCCAAGGCCTGGCGGGCTAACGCTTCCGCACCGGCTTCGTCTCCCCCAATTACTGATTCGATAACTTTTTTAAGGAAATCACTTTTATCTGTCATTGTTTAGCCTCCTAGCGCCACCCGGTTTTTCTTAAGAACCGGCTTACAGAATTTATTTCAAGATCCAGCAGTTTAGCAATGCGAAACTTAGCTTCGATCCCTCTTGACTGTTCACCCATCCCGCCATAAACTGTGGCGATATCTAAGTCCTGGCGAACTTCATTCATGATTACTTCGTCAGCAAGGTCGGATACCGAAACTTTTAACTTTCCGGCTACATATTCCTTGGCTTCATTGAGGCGCATCTTCTTCGACATTTGCATCCGGGCCACCAGATCTCCGGCAGTCCGTATTCCGCCCATGCCAGAAGCATGCATATGGGTTAAAGCCATCCCGGCAGGATCGCCATAGCCTACCTATAATCCGTCAAGTTTTCCGACTTCAGCCATCGCTGTTGAGGCTCGCGATACACAGTCAATCGGCGGGGTCATCACCAAAGGCACGGCGCCGACCCCCATGCCGACATTGGCGTGAACCGGGATGTTCGCCGCCTCTACACAGGCCTTGCAGAAGGTCACGGCTCTGCCTAAGTTCCAGGGGAATGAGCGACTGCTGTTGGTATTAACCACGGCGCCAAAAATGCTGGCCCCTGCTTTTTCGGCCAGTTTGACCTGCTGGTGCGGATAAAGACCGGCTAGGCGGACCCCGTCATATTCAAGCTGACCGTGGAAACCGAGCACAAATTCGCCGGCCATGCCGATTTCGATCGCCATAGCGGGATACTTGGCTCTGAGCTGTTCGCAGGCTAAAAGAGTGGCCTGGAACTCGGCATCGCCGGCCGCGGCGGTGGTATCAAAGTCGATCCCGTCGGCGCCTGCTTCATAAACGCCACTGCCGACAAAAACCATGTCTTTTACGGCATACCTAACTGCTTCTTCCTGGGCCGCTCTTGCTTCGGCAATTTTGCCGGCCGGCAATAGCTCGGCGGCATTGGGGCAAGGTCCGTCAGGCTGCGTGTAAAGCGGCAGGTTCGGCATCGCTCCGTAGAAGAGCGGCGCTGTGGTAACCAGGGAAGTTTCAGCTACGGCGTACTGCTCCTCGGGCACAATCATCTTGATCGGTTTGAAGCTGTAATGAACATAGGCCAGCTCCAGGGTGTCGGCAGCAAATGCCCGCTCGTAGATCTGCATGATCTGGGGCATACCGATCGGGATGCCTAAGCGGGTAATTTTAAGCGTGCCCGAATCATAAGTTAAGATCAGCTCGTTGCCATGCTGCACGCTAACAAATTTTTGCGGGCGGCAGCAGATGTCGACAAGATAGTCGATTTCATCTGCAGAGAGAGGCTCGATCTTACCGCGTTTAACAGCATCCTCCACCCCCTCCTGCACATCTGCCTTTACTTCTTCTTCGCTCATCGTTACAAAGGATCCGTCACCCATTCTAGTAACAATCAATTAAGAACACCTCACTTTCCTTTTTTACTCATCACTCAATTCGACAGAAAAATGATCTTCCGCTTCATTAACGATATCCCGCATTTTTGAGACAACATCACCGGGCAGGGGCTTGATCTTGAAATTATTGTAAAGCTCCAGCGCTTCTTCATAAGCTCTTTCGGTTAAATCTTTACTGCCATCTTTTTCCCAGGTATCGCGTGTTCCCCTAAAAATTAATTTATTGTTGGAAGCCAAAGCTCTAAAGCGGTTGTATGTATGCTCATGGCTTACGTATTCTCCGGCGGCACCTACCGCGTGGATCACTTCCAAAGCCAGAGTATCTCTATCCACTTTTATGCCGGCGACCACTTCTTTGATCATTCTGGCAATCTCATTAGTGATCACCAGTTGGGCATAATCAAAGGTAATGCCCTGAGCCAGCATCCCCAAACCGTAAATCATGTTGATTCCGGCCAGAGCGGGAACCAGTGCAGTCAGGGTAGCTTCGTGTGCTGCCTGGGCATCGGGTAAATAGCTGTCAGCCTAACCACCGGCAGCCCAGCTCGGCAGCTGATAATACTGAGCCATCTTGGCAGTCGCTGCACTGACCAGGGCCAGCTGGGGCGCACCTACAGGTGAAGTAGTTGTTCTTAAGTCAAAGCTCAACGATGAGGTCCCGTAGATACAGGGATGCCCCTTACGCACCAGTTGGGCCAGGACAATCGCTGAAAGCAATTCGGCGTTTTGAATGACCATGGCACCGGCCATGGTCACCGGAGCAGTCGCGCCGGCCATGAACATATCGACCAGCGAACAGGGAGCCCCACCTTTTGCCGCTTCAATAATCACCCCGGTTGTATCGGGGTTAAGGATCAGCGGACTGTTGGGGCAGGTGTTAGCACTGTAGATCGGCCTTTCCCTGAAATTATCTTCGCCTCCGCTAACAGCGTAGGCCAGCTCAATAATTTTTCTACACCGGTAAGCATCACCTGAACCAATAATGGAGTGCTTGGTAGTATTGTTAAATACCGCTTCCGCATTATGAATTTGTTGGACCTGGGCTGGGACATCGTTAGCCCCTACCGGTCGCTCTAAAAAATCAACCTGATCCATGGCCGTGCACATTCTGGTAACGTTGGCGACATCGTTTTTGGTTGTGCGATGTCTTTTGCGAGTAACTGGATCGACCACTTCCACCCCTTCACCAAAGTTGGTAAAAGCGATGGTGCTTCCTGCTTTCAACCAGAAATCCTCTTTCGGATCTATACCGGCCATCAAGAAATTAGACGGCGTAGATCGAATGGCATCTTCAACTACATGGGCTGGGATCTTGACGATATTATTTTGGCGGTCAACAATACAGCCCCCGCCATCAAAGTAATCCTGTGCATCTTTGGCTAAAACCCTGATTCCCGTTTCTTTCAAAACGAGGAGGGTCGCCTGGTGGATCTCGTTCAGTTCATCATCACTGAAAAGGTTTAGCGACATCCCTTCCAGGGCTTTAAAGCCTGCACGCATCCCTTCCTTCATCTTCACACCTTCCTTTCATTTAAGATCAGCACAACAGTAAATTAGGCATGCTATTATCTCAATTATATAGACTATCTAAATTGCTACAATTGCCACACTGTAAATTAGTAGAGTTCTATATTAGACACTTTGTAAAGTGCGCTGGCCTTTTCATTCGCCAAAGCCTTCGATGTTTAAGGAGCTTGAAGACCTGGAGTTTGAAAGTGTGAAGAGTGCAATCATGAGTACTTGCTGGCTTTTTCCTGCAAGTGCCACCATTTTTGTTTCTCCTGGTACCAGAAACGGGTGGTGGAGTTTGGCCAGTGGCTGTATACAGTGGTATAAAAAAGGTGCCACTAACAGGATACCATAGTAATATGACGCCAGCAGAAAAACAAATTCCTATCTTTAAAGCAGGAATAGCACACAAAGCGTCGAATGATTTCGAATATACAATCTGCCTTCACCATTAAAGTACATAATATAATGCTGGCTTCACCATGTAACGTGGCGGTTTCTATTGGTAAAATATATATACAATGGAAATAACATGCTTTGATTGAAAGGAGAGGTGATCTCAGATGAATGTTTAGTGATTTGTGCTGGTTTTGACAAAGTGGTATCAGATCCATGATAGAAGCTTGTTAATTAAGCCCTTTTTATTAGTAAACAACCAAGAGTAGGTATTATTGATTGCTAAGGCAATAATTGCAAAGGAGGGAAAAAGTGATGGCAAAGCAAACTGAAGTTTTTGCCAGGAAGGCCAGTGGTTTAACCAGAGAAGCGGGATTACTGGATTCAACATATTTCGGCATTATGAATAATGCTGTTCCCGTATCTCTTTGGTTTGTCCTTGCTGCTTATGCCTGGTCACCAGGTGGAAACCTTGTTTTGGCAACTATTATTACACTGGTGCTTGTGGTTTTTGGTTTTGCTCCTGTTTGGGGTATTCTTGGTGCCGCAATGCCGAGAAGCGGTGGCAGTTATGTTTACAATTCAAGGATTATTCATCCAGCTATTGGTCTTGCTGTCAGCTTTTGTAATGCAGGTTTCGTTATGCTGGGCTGGATCTGGGTTTTAGCGCCATGGGTTGGCGAAGTCGGCATTCCTATATTTGTCGGGCTCTGGGGAATTGATCCTGAAGCAGTTGATGCTTTTACTCATGGCTGGGGCCTCTATTTCGTGGCTACTGTGGTTAATGTAAGTTCATTTCTGGTGGTTTTGAAGGGAATGAAATCATACTTCAAAATTCAGAAGGTTTTGGTGTCCTGGTCCTTATTGGGCGCAGTTATTGCTGGTTTTATAATCATGTTTACTTCTCATGAAAAGTTTGTCGCTATATGGAATAGTCAGGCTGCCCAATTTGGCTCTCTTGAATACACAGCTGCTGTTGCCGCTGCTTCAGCGGAGATGGGTGGTATACCCGCTACCTGGAATTGGCCGGCAACGATTGGCTTTATGCTGCCTATCGCTTGGATCGCAATCTATGGTTATATCATTACCTTTATAGGGGGAGAGGTAAAAAGCCCAAGAAGGAATATTTTCATGGCTCAAATCCTCAACGCTTTAATCTGCATTATATTCCTTCTATGGGTAGGCTTAGCTTATAAGAGGATGGTCGGCTGGGAAGGAATCCATGCTTTAGCCTGGATCAGCGAAGAGGGCCTGGCGGGGTTCAGCCATCCTTTTATCCCAACCTACATGAACATAGCGGGTATGATCATCGGCTATAACAAATTTGTCGGATTCTTAATGGGTGGAGCTTTTAACGTAGCGATTTGGTTGTGGGTTGTTTTTAGTTATATTGCCTGGAGCAGGGCTGCTTTTGCTTGGGGTATGGATAATCTTGGACCACGTTGGTTCACTGAACTGTCACCTAAATCCAATCAGCCTGTGAAGCTCCTGTTGGTAATGTTAGTAGCCAGCCAGATAGCGCTTACTCATTACAGCTGGAATCCACAATTCCTTGGAGCTATCGGAGTTGAAGTTTTGCAGATGATCTCTGTCTTTGGTATAACAGCAATTTCACTTGTTATCTTTCCGTACCGTAATAGGGTCAAGCATATCTGGGATGCTTCTCCGCACAAGAACTGGAAAATAGCCGGAATACCGGTGGCAACAATATCAGGTATATTAGCCCTGGTATTAGTTGTTATTTTAATCTATAGTTTTTATACATCAGAAGGTCTTGAGTTTATCAGTAGTGTCTGGACCTATATCTATATCTTTGTATGGGCATTTGGGATCTTATGGTACTATATATGGAAATCGATTAGAATGAAGGAAGGCATTGATGTAACTTTGGCTTTCATGGAAATTCCTCCCGAGTAGTAATAAGAGGGCGCTGTTTTAGGGGGCAAAGAGAATATATAGCTAATAGAATATAAGTAATGATAATATCTACTCTATGCCCCCCGGAGTCTTATGATTTACCTTGAACTGAAATAAATGCGCTTACTTATATTGTAATTAATAGTTGTATTGACTTCTATATTTATTTGAAGTCCATGATAATAACTCAATTAAAACAAGGATGGTAGTAAGATGATAAAAATTCTTTTTGTTACAGATATACATGGATCTGACATTGTATTTAGAAAATTTCTTAATGCCTTATCCATCTATGGTGCAAATGTGGGTATACTGATGGGAGATCTCTGCGGCAAAATGCTTCACCCGATTGTAAAGCAGGAGGACGGTTCATTCCGGTGTACCGTAATGGGGTCTCAGAGAGTGGCATCAACGGAGGAGCAATTAAAATCAATTGAAAAAGACATTGCATCTATGGGCAATTATTATTTTTACACCGATCCGGAAGAGATGGACCG
>Ga0114946_10000427_pt1 | contig 28005 bp, 28 predicted proteins | sample WalLakDeSediment_FD_88676 | JGI IMG/M metagenome (GOLD analysis project Ga0114946, IMG submission 88676) | Lake sediment microbial communities from Walker lake, Nevada to study Microbial Dark Matter (Phase II) - Walker Lake 11/02/13 Deep Sediment | ecosystem: Environmental > Aquatic >... | reverse complement strand
TTCGCCGAGGGCGGTGTCGCCGAAACTTGTAGTACGCCCGGTACAACTGCGTTTCGGCTCCTAGCCCTCGACGAAAATTCCGGCGCGAGGCGCCACGAGGACTTCCACCACGGGCTGCTAGCTTGGTACGTGATGTGCATTCTTCCGGGGTGGCCTTGGGCAATGCACCGAACAACCTTGATCGTGGCGAGCGCTCCGCAGCTGGCCCCGCGCGACTCGCCGCGGCCGAAACGCGCGGGTCGACCCTCTGTGACGAATCGACACACGGGACTCGACCAACTTGACCACGACGGGCGCGGCCGAGTGCCACCCCAATTCCAACCCAGACACGCCAGGAAGCTGAGTCATCATGAACCAAACTGCACAAAACCACCGCGACGAGACGCCGGCGGCGAATGTCCGCCATGACGGGATGCGCACCGGGGAGCACAAACCCCGGCACGAGTCCTTTAAAGATGAAGACCTCGACCTCGACCTTGGCGACGAGGCGGATCTCGGCGAGGCGACCGTTCGGGTGCTCGCGCGGCTCCGCCAGCGGATCCGCGAGCAGCCCCTGACCGCGGCGACCGGCGCGCTGATCGTCGGCTTTGCGATCGGCAACGGCGTGCCCAAGTTCCTCGCCCGCGCCGGCATCGGAATTGGCCTGCGATTCGTCATGGGCCGGATCTTCGAGCGGGCCTTGCTCGGCGACGAAAACGAACTGTGAAACTGTTCAACCAAACCACAAAAGGAGACCAAATGAACCTCGACAACATCACCAACCTATCCCGCAATGACGTGCTGCGTACGCTCGGGCTCGCGCCTCGCTTCACCGACTATTTCCTCCCGGCGCTCGGGATCTTCTCGGCCGGCGCGGTGATCGGCGCGACCACAGCGCTGATGTTCGCGCCCAAGTCCGGGTCCAAGCTGCGCAAGCAGATCCGCGACGAGATGCGCTCGAAGCTCGACGAGTTCGAGGAGCGCCTCAACATCGGCGGCAGCAGCAGCAGCTCGGAGGACCAGGACAAGGACCAGGACAAGGGCATGGGCGCGCGCGTGTCCTCGTCCGGCGTCTCGGGCTCGACCGGCGTCTCGGGCTCGCCCGGCAGCAAGTCGGAGAGCAAGTCGGACAGCAAGTCGTCGGGCGCGAACAAACACGCCGCCTGAACAGCACGCCGCGAGCGGCTAACCACCAAACAAAACGAGCCCGACGGTCACCGTCGGGCTCGTTTTTTTGGTTTGACACGAGTCGAGGACTCAGCGGTGCCGATCGAGGGCGACCTCGCCGGAGACGACGACGACCTCGCCGCGATCGATCGGCGTTGGCGCAGACTCGGCCGTGACCGCGATGGTGAAGTTGTTGTAGGGCGTGGTGATTTCGAGGTTGCCGTCGCGCTGCTGCGGGTTGTAGTTGAGCTGCCCGACGTTGATGGCCTGGTCTGTGCCCCGCGGGGTGATCCACACGACGAAGGTGTTGAGGTTGTCACCGAGCGCCGAGGGCGGCGGGAGGTGGTTGACCTCGAGCGAGACTTGGCTGTTGCCGGCGGCGTCCCGACGGCGCTGGTCGACCGAGACCTCGGCCTTGGCGGCCGGCGTCTGCGGGCCGGCGTCGAGGCTGGAGATCGAGGTGTGCGCGCGGGCTAGGGGTCCGGTTCCGGGCGCGCACCCGGCGAGCATGAGAAAGCTGGCGCCGATTAGTGTGATCATTGTGGTTTTCATTGGATGGTTTCCTGTTTCTTGGGCCTCGGCCTCACGGTGCAAATCTGCGAACGGCGTGCCAGGGCAAAGCCCGATGAAAATCGGGCATTCGCCGCCAAGGGTGCCGCGACTCGGCGTGCGGCTCGATTCACGCCGGGTTACTGGCAATGAAAACCCGGTGATCTGCGATACGCCGATCAAATGCGGAGCTGACGCACGAAGAAAACCATTGACCGCGCGTGCGGGCGCGCGATACAGAAAATCTGCGACCTACGTGTAGGCAAGGTCCACACACGTGAACACCATGACCCCCTCGAACTTCTCCCTTGGCCTTCCTGTTGGCTCCGCCGCGCTGCTCTTGCTGCTGCTCGCGCCGGCGTGTGTGCTCGACGGCGATGGCCGCGATCAGCTCGACCCGGGGATCGGCGCCAGCGATGACGCTGGTGACGAGGGGTCGCAGCCCCATCAGCCGCAGGAGCCACCGGAGGAGCTCGCGGCGATGTTCAGCGCGGCCGCGATCGAGTTTGATGTGCCTTCAACCCTGTTGAGCTCGGTCGCGCTGGTCGAGACCGGCTGGCAGATGGTCCGGGGCTCCGTCGAATTTGAAGGCCAGCCGGTGGCCACGGGGATCATGGCGCTGCGCGGGTCCAAGCTGCAAGAGGGCGCGGCGCTGGCCGGGGTCTCGATCGGCGAGGCCGGCAGCGATCCGCTCGCCAACATTCGCGCGGGCGCGGCGGTGCTCTCGGCCCTCGCCGACGAGCTCGGGGTCAGCGATCGCGCCGAGTTTGGGGATTGGGCGGAGGTCTTGGCCGAGTACAGCGGGATCGAGGATCTCGATGGGCGCGAGGCCTATGTGTTCAACGAGGTGTTCGCGGCCGCGATTGGGCCGATCCCGTTCGTGCGGCCCGCGCAGCCCGACGCCCTCGACACCGGCGCGCCGGCCCCCCAACAGACGCTCGCGGCCGGGCCCGACTACCCCAAGTCGGTCTGGCGGGCGTCGCCCAACCACAGCGCGCGCCCGGGCGGCGCCGCCGGTAAGCCCTCGATGGTCGTGATTCACACCTGCGAGGGCAGCTACAGCGGCTGTTGGAGCTGGCTCAGGAACGCCAACGCCGGCGTCAGCGCCCACTATGTGATCAACAACACCGGGTCGGAGATCTCGCAGCTGGTCCGAGAGGACCGCAAAGCCTGGCACATTGGCGCGTCCTACAAGTGCTCGCTCAACGGCAACACCAGCTGCGACAAGAACGGCGCGAGCAGCAACAACTTCACGGTCGGCATCGAGCACGCCGGGTACTCCAACCAGGCCTCGTGGAGCGGCGACATGATCGACGCCTCGGCGGAGCTGGTCTGCGACATTACCCGCGATCAGGCCATCCCTCGCGACAAGTTCCACATCCTCGGGCACGGGCAGCTGCAGCCCTACAACCGGACTGATCCCGGGCCCAATTGGCCATGGAACGATTACATCGCCCTGGTCCAAGACTATTGCGCGGACAACCCGGCGCCTGCGCCTGCGCCCGAGCCCGCGCCCGAGCCTGAGCCCGAGCCGCAGCCCGAGCCCGAGCCGCAGCCCGAGCCGCAGCCCGATCCCAACCCCGCGCCCAACGTCGACATCATCGTCGACAGCAACAACACGCTCAATGGCCCGGAGGCGTCGATGTACGTGTCAGGCTCGTGGGCCTCGGCGACCGGGCCGACCTCGTGGCAGACCGGCTATTGGTGGCGCTCGACCCAAGCGGTCTCCGACGCGGCCGAGTTCGCGTTTTACCTCGACGCGCCGGCGCAGCTGACCGTCGAGGCCTGGTGGACCTCGGGCATGAACCGCTCGCCGTCGGCGCCGTTTCTCATCTACAACGCGGCCAATCAGCACCTCGGCACGGTTTACACCAATCAGCAGCAAGGCGGGGGCCAGTGGAACGTGCTCGGGACCTACCAGTTCCAAGCCGGGTGGAACTTCGTGGACCTCTCGGTTTGGGCGGCCAGCGGCTACGTCGTGATCGCCGACGCGGTCCGCGTTCACACCCCGTGAGGTGGTCGAAGCTCGGGTGGCTCGGGCTGCTCGGGCTGCTCGGGTGCCCGCGCGCGCCCGAGCAGGTCGAGGCCCAGGTCGAGGCCCAGGTCGAGGCCGCGCCGGTGTGTGGGCGGCTGGTGTTGGTCGAGACCGACGCCGACGAGCGCAGCCGAGTCGCGATCATGCCCGCCGCCGGCGGGGCGATCGAGGCCCTGCTCGACGAGCCGGACGATTCGAGCTTCCCGGCGTTGGTCAGCCCCGACGGGCGGACGCTGCTGGTGCTCAGCTCGAGGGCGCACAGCGAGGGCAAGACCAGCGACTCCTTCCAGCTGGTCGATCTCACGGGCAAGCTCGGCGCGGCGCGAATGCTGGATCTCGAGCCGGCCGGTCAGCAGCTGCGCCGGCCCGATTGGGCGCCGGACGGCAGCTGGCTGGTGTTCGAGAGCGACGCCCACAGCTTCCGCGATCTCTACCGGGTCGAGCTGAGTTCGGGGGCGGTCTTGCGCCTGACCGACGACCCCGAGGGCAACTTCGAGCCGGCGATCTCACCCGATGGCCAGAACATCGCGTTCGTGTCGAGCCGCGACGGGGACGCCGAGCTCTACCGGATGACGGCGGACGGCGGCGCGCCGCAGCGCCTGACCACGAGCCCCGGCGACGACACGGCCCCGCGCTGGTCCCCGGATGGATCGACCTTGGTGTTCGCCAGCGCCCGCGAGCGCGAGCGGGGCATCGACTTGTTCGTGCTGGGCGTGGGCGGCGGGGACCGGCGGGTCCGTCCGCTGGTGCGTGACGGCTCGCGGACCAGCCCGGTGATCGCGGGGGCCCCGGTGTTCTCGCCCGACGGGTCGCGGCTGGCGTTCTCGGAGCAGAGCCCAAGCCGGGGGATCGCGGCGATCGTGATCGTCGATGTCACCGCCGGCGAGGTGGTCGCTCGGATCGCGACCGAGGCGGTCGACGAGCAGCCGACCTGGTCGCCGGACGGGCGGCTGCTCGCGTTTGCGCGCGGTCGCGATGATCGATCGGACATCGTCCGGGTCCGCGCCGACGGCAGCGAGCTCGAGGTCTTGACCGACGGGGCCAAGCAGCGGTGGTTGCCGCGGTGGGTCGCCGATCCCAGCTGCGTTCGCGTGAGCCCGGCGGTCGCCGTCGAGCCGCCGGCTGGGCGCGGATGACCGCGCAGACGCGCGGGCGCGGGCCGTGGCATGCTCGCCCCCGTCGATGCCGTATCTCAAGCAAACGTCAAAGTTGTTCCTGTCGCCTACCTTGGCTTGCGCGCTGGCTTGCGCGCTGGTCCCCGCCTGCGACAAGGCGGACGAGAGCAAGAAGGAAGACAAGGTCGAGGAGAAGTCCGAGGCCGACAAGCAGCTCGAAGCGACCTTGGCCGCGAAGAAGGCCAAGCGCGACGCCGAAGCCAAAGCCCTCGAGGATCAGACCAACGCGGTCGCGGCCCTCGCGGTCCTGCCCGAGGAGATGCCCAAGGACGTCGAGGCCGCGTGCGTCGGAGCAGCCGAGGCTTACGACAAGTTCATGCAGACCCACTACGATGGCGACGGCCTCGCCAAGTGGGACGCGGCCAAGGAGGGGCAGATGGAGATCCTGAAGTCCGGCTGCATCGCCGAGGGCAACCTCGAGGCCGCGGCTTGCCAGATCAACGCGCTGAGCAACGCGCCCGGCGAGCTCAAAAAAGAGGTCACCAGCTTGATCGACGCGTGCAAGGCGAAATTTGCGGCCGGGGCGGCCGCGCCGACCTAGCTAGGCGCTTGTGCCTCGCTGGCGAAGCTGGAAGGCTTCGCCGCGTGGCGTCCCGCGAGCAACAGCGAGAAGCGACCCGGCGCCGGCTCTACGAGTCGGCGCTGGCGATGTTTAGGCGTGACGGCGTCAACGCCTGTCGAACCGAGGACATCGCCCGGGCCGCCGGGGTCAGCCGCGGCTCGTTTTATTTTCACTTCCCGACCAAGGAGCACGTGCTGCTCGAGCGCATGGCCGAGACCGAGGCTGAGGTCTGCGCGGTGATCGGCGAGCTGCCCGACGGCGCGCCGCTCAGCGAGGTGCTCGCCACGCTCAACCGGACGCTCGCGCGGATCTGGGAGCACGACCCCCAGCTGCTCCCCGATCTCGCCGGCGCGGCCCTGCGGTTCACGGCCACGGCGATGGACGATCAACAAGCCACGCCGCTGCGCGCCCTGTTGGCCGAGCGCTTCGCGATCGCGGCCGAGCGCGGCGAGATCCAGGCCCGGCTGCCGCCGCAGATCCTCGGCGACTTTTACCTGGGCAACACCCTCGGCGGGTTGCTGGCTTGGTACGGCAACCCGGTGATGTCGCTAGCGACGGTGCTCGGCGCGGTGACCGAGCTGTTTTGGAACGGGGCCAAGGCGCCGGAGCAGCCGTGAGCGCCGGAGCAGCCGTGAGGCTCAATGCAGGCCGGTGATGAACGCCTCGGCCTGCTCGGGCAATCGCTCAGCGGCGGTGATCGGCCGCGAGCAGGCCCGGTCGCTGCACAGATAGACGGCGGCCTCACCGATGTCCGGGTAGCGCTCGCCGGGCTGGCTGCGTTCGATGTTCGCCCGCGGCTCCCACAGGCCGAGCGCGGCTCGCCAGAGGCCGTCGCCGGCTGGGTCGTCGGCTGCGGCGACGATGGTCAGGTCAAAGGGGGTGGCTTGGGCGAGGGCGAGGGCGACGAGCAGGCGGCCGAGGACCTTGCCGCGGGCCTTGATCTGGGCCTCGCTGCCGACGGCGCGCAAGGTCGCGTGGGCGCGTGCACGCAAGCCGGCCGCGTCGCTGCCGGTGAGCGGCGCGAGCTCGATTAAAAACTGCGCGGCGAGGGCGTTCTCGGGCAGGGGCTTGCGGCGCTCGGCGAAGGTCCCAACGGCGCTCGGATCCTCGCTGTGGGCGTAGTAGCCCCCGTCGGGGGCGGCGAGCTCGGCGTGCATGAACGCCGCGATCGCGCGGGCCTCGTCGCGCCAGCGCGGATCGGCGGTCACGCGATGCAAGGCGACGCAAGCCCAGCCGAGCGCGGCTTGATCGGCGAGGTGAAACAGGCCGCCGGCCGGCTCGCCGGGGCCGTGGGTGAAGCCGCCGTTCGTGGCTCGATGGCTGGCGAGCAGGCGCTCGCCGGCACGGATCGCGGCGGCCCGCGGCCGCTCGTCGTTGCTGGCCCGGTAGAGCTCGGTCAAGGCGTGGATCGTCAGGCCGTTGAGATCGGCGTAGACGGCGGTGTCGATGCGCGGGGTCCCGAGCGCGCGCCGGGCTGGGCCGTCGAGCGCATGGTAGTCGATGCCGAGCACCGTCGCGCCGCCGGCTCGGCGCAGGTCGGCGTCTTGGCTGGTGTAGAACCCGCCGCGCGGATCCTGCATGGTGTCGAGCACGTAATCGGCGACCTCCCTGGCGGGGATCAGCCATTGTGAATCCCCGGTGATCATCGCCGCGTGTGCGTAATTTTCGATCGCGCCGGCTTGGATCATCGCGATCTTTTCAAAGTGCGGTCGATTCCACACGCCGCGGACCGAATATTGATACATGCCGCCGTCGACCGGATCGATCAGCGCGCGCGCAGCCGTCAAGGTCGCGAGCGCCCGGGGCTGCCAGAGCGGGTCGCCGTACAGGCGCGCGCGGACGAACGCGTATTCGACGGGCTCGGGCCAGGGGTACTTTTGCGAGCTGCCCCAGCCGAGCGCGTCGACGTCGAAGTAGGCGTCGAGCCGGGCGCTCGCGTAGGCGCGGATCGGCTCGAGATCGGCGTCGACCGGGGCGCCCGTGGCCGCGCTCGCGTCGAGCCGCCGGAGCTCGCCGCGGCCGTGCTCGGCGATCAGCTCGCGCAGCAAGGCCGCGAATTCGGCGGGCTCGCGGTAGCCCCGGAGGTTCAAGACCGGCTCGGCTCGGGGAGACAAGAACGCGGTCGCCGGCCAACCCCAGGGCCGGTAACGCTCGGACAGATCGGGGCGCGCGTCGGAGTCGACGCGGATGACGACGAAGTGCGCGGCGAGCAGGGCCGCGACCTCGGGGTTGGCGAAGGTGGTCTCGTCCATGACGTGGCACCAGTGGCACCAGGTCGCGATCACGTTGATCAGGATCAGCTTGTCCTCGCGCGCGGCTCGCTCGAAGCTCGCCGGCTCCAACCCAGCGAACTCGAGGCTGGCGTGCGGGCTCATGCCCGGCTGCGCGGTCGCTGGGCCAGCGCAGCCGCAGCTGGTGAGCATGGCCGCGAGCAGACCCGCGCGCAGCGACGACGTCAGCATGGCTCGGCTTCAGGCGGATCGGCCTTGGCGATGGTCCAGCCCGTGAACCCGAGCAGCATCCCGATCAGCGGGTTGAGCAGGTTCAAGAAGCACCACGGCAGGTACGCCAAGGTCGCGACCCCCAAGGTGGTGCTCATGAACGCCCCGCAGGTGTTCCAGGGGATCAGCGGCGAGGTGATGGTCCCGCCGTCCTCGAGCGCGCGCGAGAGGTTCTTGGGGTGGAGGTCGCGGGCGGCGTACTCGCTGGCGTACATGCGGCCGGGGATCACGACCGCGAGGTATTGATCGGCGGCGAGGATGTTGACGCCGATCGAGGTCAGGACGGTCGCGGCGATCAGCGAGCCCGTGGACTTGGCGGCGCCGAGGGTCTTGCTGGCGAGGGTCTGGAGCTGGCCGGTCCGCTCCATGATCCCGCCGAAGGACATCGCGCACAGGACCAAGAGCACGGTGTCGGCCATGCTCTGCATGCCGCCGCGGGCGAGCAGCTCGTCGACCTCGGCCGAGCCGGTGTTGGGCACGAATCCGGACATCGCAGCGCCGAGGACCTCGGCGATCGGCGTGCCTTGGGCCCCGGCGAGCACGGCGGCGAGCAGCGCTCCGGTCAGCAAGGTCGGCAGCGCAGGGAGCTTGAAGCCGACCATCACGGCGACCACGAGCGGGACCGAGAGGTGGATGATCCCCGGGTGGAAGCGGGCCTCGATGATCTCGGTGATCGCCGCGATCGCGCTGGGATCGCCGGCGCCCTCGAGCTTGGCGCCGATGATCGAATAGGCGATCATCGCGATCACCCAAGCCGGGCCGGTGGTCCACAGCATGTGCCGGATATGCGTGAACAGATCGGTGCCGGCCATCGCCGGGGCCAAGTTGGTGGTGTCGGACATCGGCGAGAGCTTGTCGCCGAAGTACGCCCCGCTGATGACCGCGCCGGCGGTCATCGCCGGGTTGATGCCCATCGCGTTGCCGACCCCGATCAGCGCGAGCCCGACGGTCCCGGCCGTCGACCACGACGAGCCCGAGACCAACGCGACGATCGAACACACGGCGCAGCTCGCCGGCAAGAACCAGCTCGGCGACATCAGCTGCAGGCCCCAAGCGATCAGCGCTGGGACGATGCCCGAGGCCAGCCAGGTGCCCATCAGCACGCCGATCACCAGCAGGATCAGGATCGCCGCCATCGCCAAATTGATCGCGCTGACGATCCCGGCTTGGATCTGCTTCCAGTCGTAGCCGTGGGCCCACGCGACCAGCCCAGCCACGCACGCGCCGAGCACCAGCGGGATGTGGCCGGAGCCCTCGAGCACGATGATCGTGACCGCGAGCAGGGCGATCAGGAGCACGACGGGGACCAGGGCCCACCGCAAGGGGATCGGCGCCGGCTCGGGTTGGGTGCTCACCTCGCCCTGCACCTTGCCCGCTCGTTCGGCGCGGGACAAGCTCGGCGCGTGGCCCCCCTCGATCTGGACCCGCTGATCCGCGCGCTGCCCAAGGCCGAGCTGCACGTGCACCTCGAGGGCAGCATCGTGCCGGAGCTCGCGCTGCGCTTGGCCAAGCGCCGCAACGTCGCGCTGCCGGGCGCCAACGAGGGGGTCGAGGGCCTGCGTCGGGCCTATCGCTTCGCCAGCTTCCGCGAGTTTTTGCAGGTGTACGTGGCGCTGTCGAGCACCCTGCAGCAGGCCGAGGACTTCGCCGACGCGGTGTTTGGGGTCGCCGAGGAGCTCGGCGCTCAACAGGTCCGCTGGGCCGAGCTGACCTTCACGCCGATGACCCATGTCGCCCGCGGCGTCGACCCTGACGCGATGCTCGCTGGCCTCGCTCACGGTCGGGCGCGCGCGCGCGCGGAGCTTGGGGTCGAGATGGCGTGGGTGTTCGATGTCGTCCGCAGCCTCCCGGACCAGGGCGAGGCGACCCTCGAGCTGGCCTTGCGCGGCCGTGATGCCGGCGTGATCGCCCTGGGCATCGGCGGGCCCGAGGGCCCCGCGTGGTCGGTCGCCCCGCTCGCGTCGATCTTCGCGCGGGCCAAGGCCGAGGGGCTCAAGAGCGTGCCGCATGCCGGGGAGCAGCACGGTCGCGAGAGCCTGCGCGAGACCTTGGATCTGCTCGCGCCCGATCGCATTGGGCATGGGGTGCGGTGCCTGGAAGATCGCGAGCTGACCGCCGAGCTCGCCGACATGCAGCTGCCGCTCGAGGTCTGCCCGAGCAGCAACGTCGCGCTCGGGGTCGTGGCGAGCTGGGCGGACCACCCGTTGCCGCGCTTGCAGGCGGCTGGGATCGCGCTGAGCTTGGCGAGCGATGATCCGCCCTTGTTTGGGACGACCTTGAACGACGAGTACCGGCGCTGCGTCGCCCACTTTGGTTGGGGAGCGCGAGAGCTGCTCGCGGTCGCGGGCGCGGCCGTCGAGCACAGCTTCATGGCGGAGCCGCGCAAGCAGGCCTTGCGGGCCGAGCAGGCCCGGGTCGCGGCCGAGCACCGGACGCCGGACCTGCGCGAGCCGTTGCTTGCGCCCCGCGCTCGGCGTGAGCGATGATGCGGCGATGACTACGCCACCGCGTCGATTGACCTTCAGCGTGGGGGCGAGCCTCCTGACTGCTTCGCTGGCCTTGTCCGTGGCCGGCTGTGACGACAAGCCAGCGGTCAACCCCAAGCCCGAGGCCGGGCCTGACGAGGCTGAGAAGAAGCCGGCTCCCAACCTCGAGGATCCCTTCAAGAACACGCCCGAGCCCGAGCCGACGCTCTCGGTCAACCCGGTGCCCGAGCCCCCGCCCGAGCCGGTGACCAACGTCGGGCGCGAGCCCGAGCCCAAGCCCGTGCCCGAGCACCGGACCAACGTGGGGCGCGAGTATCCCGAGCCCGCGCCCGCTCCCACGCCGGCGCAGTGACGCCGATGGCCGAGGCTGCGGGGATCGAGCGGATGCTCGGGTCGGCCGGCGACCGGCTTGGCAGCGTCCACCGCTTGCAGGTCCGCCGCGATCCCTGGCCGGACTTCGCCGGCTTTGATCCGACCCCCTGGTCCGCCGTGCAGCGCCGCGATGCGGCGATCCAATGGGCCGGGCGGGCCCGTAACGAGCACGGCTCGGTCCAGCAATTCGCCCAGCTCACGCAGGTGTTGGCGACCGCTCGCGCACCGCTCGAGCTGCTGGGCTGCCTCGCTCGAATGATCACCGACGAGGTCCGCCACGCCGAGCTGTGCGCCGGGATGGCTCAGGCGATCTGGCCCGAGGGGCTGGCCGCCGAGCCGCTCGTGTTTCGCTGGCCGCAGCCGCGACCCCCGTGGACCGACCCACCGACCCCGGCGAGCGACGGGGAGCCCGAGCCGCTGTTGGCGTGGGCTTGCGAGGTGATCCTGACCGCCTGCTGCATCGGCGAGACCCTGTCCAAGCCGATGCTCGAGGCCCTGATCGTGGTCTCGACCGAAGCGCTGGCCGAGGCCGTCAGCCGGCAGATCCTCCGCGACGAGCACCTCCACGCGACCTTCGGCTTTGAAGCGTTGGGGCTGCTGCTGCCGCGCTTGGGCGACGGCTCACGGGCCCGGATGCAGGCCAAGCTTGGCCGGGATCTCGCGGGCTTCGAGCGCTCGGTCTGTGGGTCGATCGGCATCGCCGAGGTCGCCAACAGCGCGATCGTGATCGAGCGCGGCGAGCCCAACCTCGGGGTGCTCAGCGAGCACCAGTACGCGGTGATCTTCTACGCGTGCCTCGAGTCGGAAATTTTCCCGAAGCTGCGCGCGCTCGGCTTCGATCCCGACGCGGCCTGGGCCGCCCGGCCCTCGCGCTGATCGGGCGCTGGCGGTCAGGCCAGTCAGGCCAGGGTCTCGAGCTCGATCCACTCCCCCGGCCCTAGGCTGTCCGGCAGCCGCAGCCCGGCGTGGGCGACCCGGGCGAGGCACAGCACGTGGCTGTCGAGCGCGGCGAAGATCCGCTTGACCTCGTGGTAGGCCCCGTCGAGCAGGACCACCCGCGCGAGCGCGGCGGTCCCGTCGAGCATGAGCAGGGCCGGGTGGCGCTCGGCCTCGGCGAGCCCGGTGAGCTCGACGATGCGGGGCCGGGTGCCGTCGGCCAAGGTCACGGCGATGCGGCCCTCGTCGTCGAGCGCCGGCGGGGTGAACTCACGGGCGAGGGCGACGTGGTACTCGCGGGGCACGGCCCGCTTGGGGTGGGTCAGGGCGTGGACCAAGGGCGTGTCGGTGGTCCACAGCAACAGCCCGGCGGCGTCGAGATCGAGGCGGCCGACGGCGCGCAGGAGCGGGAGCAAGGGCGCGCCCTCGAGCAGGGCCAAGGCCGTGGGCAGGTGCGGGTCGGCGCGTGAAGTCACGACCCCGACCGGCTTGTGGAGCATGACGTGGGCGTGCTCCCGCAGGCCCACGAGCGCGCCGTGGACGATCAGGTCCATGGGCAGCTCGCTCAGCTCGATCAGCATCTTGCCGTCGCGCAGGCGCCCGCCTTGCACGTCCTCGACGGCCCCCGAGCGGATCAGGCGGGTCACCTCGCGGCGCGACAGGCCGAGGTTGCGGGCGAGGATCTGATCGAGGCGGGGCACGGCGGCGGGATTGTAGGGTATCGTGCGCCGCGTGGGTCGCCCCGAGCCCCTAGCTGAAGAGCGCGCTGTCGTCGAACGCGCCATGCGGGGCGACAGCCAGGCGTTCGAGCGGATCTATCGCCACTACGCGCCGGTCCTGTTCAGCTACGTGCTCGTCCCGATGCTCGGCGACAAGGACGACGCCCACGACTGCGTGCGCGAGACCTTCATCTCGGCCAACCGCGCCCTGCCGCGCTACGAGTGGCGCGGGTCGAGCATCTACCCGTGGCTCAAGGTCCTCGCCAAGAACAAGGCCCGCGATCTTCTGCGCGCCTCGGGCCGGCGCCAACGCCTGCGCGGCTGCTTCTCGCGGCACCTCGACGTGTTCGGTGACCGCGAGCCGTCCACGCCCATCGAGGAGGTCGTCCAGCGCCAGGCCCTGCGCAAGCGGATCGACGGCGTGCTCGACACGATCAACCCGCGCTACGCTCGAGTTTTGCGCCTGCGCTTGCTCGAAGATCGCAGCCGCGAAGACTGCGCCGAGCTCCTCGAGGTCAAGATCGGGACCCTCGACGTCCTGCTGTTTCGCGCCGTCCGGGCGTTTCGCAAGGCCTGCGAGGACCAGGGCGTAGAGTTTGATCTCGCGGAGGTGCGCACGTGAGCGCACGGTTTCGATTACGAATGCGACGTAAGTTCGAAATTCGAGGAGGCGTTCCGCCGCGCACGAGCCAGACCTGGGGCTCATTTGCGCGCGAGCATGAGCGCCCCGGAAGGTGTCCACGATGAGTGATCCCAAGCACAGCCCCAGCGCGAACCCACGCCAAGGTGGGAGCGTCCTCGACCCCGAGTGGGAAGCGGCCCTGCGACGCGGGCAAGAAGCCGAGGGCGAGGCCGGCAGCGTCGACGCCGAGCTCGCCTTTGTCCACTTGCTCCGCCACACCCGCGAGCCCGAGGCGCTCGCGCCCGACCAGCTCGACGCGATCTGGTCGCAGATCGGGGCCGGGCTCGAAGCCGAGGTCGAAGCGGGCGGCAGCCCATGGTGGCGCAAGGCGTGGGTCTGGTGGTCGGCGCCGGCGCTCGCCGCCGCGGCGGTGTTGGTCGTGATCGTGATCGATCCCGGCGAGCGAGCCGAGACCACCATCGCCCAGCAGGATCACAGCAGCGAAGCCAAGGCTGAAGCCAAGGCTGAAGAGAGTTCGCCAGCGGCCGAACCGATCGCCGAGGGTGCCCCGGCGGACGCCGAGGCCCGAGAGCGGATCGCGACGGCCGAGCCGAGCATCGGGAGCGGCCGGTCGGGCGGCGGGAGCAAGAGCCCGTTCGAGGCCAGCTTCGTCAAGCTCGCGCCGCACGGCCGCATGGCGATCCGCGTGAGCGTCGATCAAAGCCGCGCGCAGCTCCGCTCACAGCTGCTCGCGAGCGCCCGAGGAGGTGGACGATGAACCCCAAGAAGCTGCCCCCGTTGTCGGCCGTCGGTCAGTTGTTGACCGGCATGATCCTTGGCGCCGTGTTGACCGCCGGTGGCTTCGCGCTCGCCGGGAAGCTCAAGCCGCCCGGCGATCCCGAGGTCCTCGTCGCCCTCGCGCAGGCCGTCGACGCGACCGACAAGCAGGTCGAACTTCGCCTCGGTCGGGGCGACATCGCCGGCGCCATCGAGACCCTCGAGCGCCTCCGGACCGAGCCTTGGCCCAACCGTGCGCGCGGCGGCGATGCGGCGATCCAGCTGCGCCACGACGCCTACGGCCGGCTCGTCCGCCTGCGCCTCGATCACCCGCAGATCGACGCCAAGACCCCCAAACAGCTGCTCGAGATCGCCGAAGAGGGGCTCGGCCGCGAGTGGGAGCTGCTCGACGCCAACCCGTTCACGGCGCATCTGTTGGCGCTGCGCGGCGAGGTCCTCGAGACCCTCGGGCGCGACGACGAAGCGCTGCTGGTCTACGAGCAGGCCCTCGACATGAACCGGGATCTGCTCGACGCGGTGCTTCGTGGGGGCGGCCGATGACCCGTCGCTCGGTTGGCGTCGGGGCCACGGTCTTGCTCGTGCTCGTCAGCGGCTGCGCGCTCCAGCACGAAGAGTCCCCGAGCCCGACGCAGTCGATGGACGCGGCCCCGGAGGCGGCGGCCCCGGAGGCGGCGGCCCCGGCCCCGGTCGAGTCGCTCGAGTCGGCCGAGGAGTCACCCGCGCCGCCGACGGTCGCCGAGCTCGAGCGCGCGCTCGCGACCAACAACGCCAAGCTCCGTGAGCTCGGGGTCTCGTTGCCCGCGACGGCCCGCGGCGGCGTCGCGCCGACCAAGCCCGAGCCCAGCCGCCTGTCCGACGGCGTCGGCAGCAAGGGCGGCGCCGGGGGCAAGGCCAGCCCGCCGCCAGCCAAAGACAGGGACGTCGCCGAGCAGCCCCGGCCGGGACCGGCCAAGTCGACGCCGGTGGCCCCTCGCACCGGCCAACTCGACGCTGGCGAGCGCTGCGAGCAGATCTGCGATCTCGCCGAGATCAGCTGTGGGCTCGGTGATCAAATTTGCGAGCTGGCCGATCGCCACACCCAAGAGCCCGAGTACCTGTCCGCCTGCGAGCGGGCAGCGGGCGACTGCGACGCCGCCAAGGAGGCTTGTGATGCTTGTGCCGAGTGACCGAATCGCCCTGCTCGCGTTGATCACCGGGCTGTGCTTGCCGGCGCTTGGCTGCACCAAGGCCGCGATGCCTCGATCCCTGACCACCGGCGACGCGCTGGCCGAGGAGGAGGGCCGTCAGCCCATGGATCCCCTGGCCGAGCTCGACGTCCTCGAGCAGCGCATGCGTGCGCTCGGGCTGCCGGTCGCCGGGTCTGGCGGATCCCCGCCGAGCGAGGCCAAAGCCGAAGCCGAAGCCGAAGCCGAAGCCGACGAGTCCGATGGGGACATGCGGTCGGCGGCGAAGCGCCGGGACGAGCCGCGCGCTCGAGAGCGCGCCCGCGACAAGCCCGGCGCGCAGGGCGGCGACGCGCCCGACGACATGGCTGCGGCCGCGCCGGGGCCGAGCACGGGGTCCGTCGACCCGCGCTGCGAGAACCTGTGCGATCTCAGCGGAGCGATCTGCGAGCTCGAGGTCAAGATCTGCGGCCTATCCGAGCTCCACGCCGGCGATCCGACCTACGCCGAGGCCTGCAGCCGGGCCATCGATGATTGCGAGGTTGCGAGCGACGCGTGTGATCACTGCGCGTCGTAGGAGCCCTCGCCGACGCCGGGCAAAGCCCCTATCCTTGGGCCGTGCTGCCCGCCGCCGTGCTCCTCGATCTCGATGGAACCCTAGTCGACAGCGAGTCGGTCCACGCCGAGGCCATCGCCCGTTACATGCAGACCCGCGGGGTCGAGCTCGACGAGCGCGAGCGCACCTTTGTGATCGGCCACGCCTGGCAAGAGATCTACGCCGAGCTGCGCGTGGCCGAGCGCCTCGGCGACGATCTGGCCGCGCTCCAAGCCGGGACCGTCGCCGCCCGGGCGTTGCTCCGCGAAGAGGGCATCGCCTTGCGGGTGCTCGACGGCGCCGTCGAGCTGGTCGCGACCCTCACGACCCTCGAGATCCCCACGGCGATCGTGTCCGGCTCGTGCCGGGCCGAGATCGCCGAGGCCCTCGAGCTGCTCGGCATCGAGGAGCACCTGCGCATGTACCTGGGCGCCGAGGACTACCCCCGCGGCAAGCCGGCCCCCGACGGCTACCTCGCCGCGGCCGAGCAGCTCGCCGTCATGCCGGCCCGCTGCTTGGTGTTCGAGGACAGCGAGGCGGGCATCGACTCGGGGCTCGCGGCCGGCATGCGCGTGGTCGCGACCGCGGCCGCCAACCGCCCGCACGGCGCCGCGGGCTACCAAGATCAGCGTCGCGCTCACCGGGTGGTTCCGGGCCTGCACGGCATCGATCGCGAGTTCTTGCAAACGGTGATGCGCGACGCCCATGCCCGCTGACTTCGCGCAAGCGCCGATCTTGGTGTTGCTCCCGGATCCCGAGGCCCGGGCTCGGCTCTCGGTGCCCTTGCTCGGGATCCCGCTCGCGCGGCGGATCTCCACGAGCGCGCTCGAGGCCGGGTTCGCCGAGGTCGTGGTCGCGCCGGGGCTCTCGATGCCGCCGGGCCAGGCCCGCGAGGTCCCCGTTGGCGACGAGCTCTCGGGCCCAGGCTTGGTCGTATTCGAGGGCACCTACCTCGATCCGCAGCTGTTGCGCTTGATGGTCGAGCACCCGCTCGAGGCCGACGAGCGGTTTAGCCTCTACGACGGCGTCTCGCGTCCGGCCGGGTTTTTTACGGGCGAGCTCGGGGTGATGCCGGCGATCATGCCGGTGTCCGAGGAGCTCGACTGGCCCGAGGGGCTCGGGCCCGAGGACGTCGCGCGCGTGGTCTACAACGAAGATCTCGAGCGCGCCGAGTGGTTGGTGCTGCGCACGGAGGCCCGGCGGTCGCGGACCAGCGGGTGGCGCGGGACCGAGACCGAGCACGTCCACCGCAGCCTCGCCGGCGAGTCGCGCTGGCATCGTGAGGTCAGCGTCCGAACCTTGCGCTGGCTCGCGCGCTCGAACCTCGCCGTCGCCCAGCTCGAGCTGCTCGCGCTCGGGCTGGGCTTGGCGTCGGGGCCGATCTCGCTGGGCAACAGCTGGGCGACGCTGCTCCTCGCCGGCTTGGTCTTGCTGCTCGGCGTCCACGTCTCGCGGCTGCTCGCGCCGCTTCGGTTCTTGCGTGACGAGGCCATCAACCCGCGCGACGAGCTAGGCCGCCCCGAGATCTGGGTGCCCGGCGACACCCTCGCCGGAGCCACGCGACCGCTCGCGCACGCGACCCTGACGGCGTGCTTGACCTACGTGCTGGTCGCTGAGACTGCGCGTTCAAACGTCGCGGCCCTGGTCTTGCTCGCGGCCGGCGGCGTCGCGACGCTCTTGTCCCTCGCGCACGCGCGTGCGCGGCTGCGAGGCGACGACGGGAGCGTGCTCGAGCTGCCCCGCTCCGCCGCGCTGATCAAGCGTTTGGGCGTGGGCATGCCCTCGTGGCTGCAAGGCGCACCGCTGCTCGAGATGGCCGTGATGGTCGGCGCGCTGACCGGCGAGCCTGGCGTGCCGTGGACGGTCCTCGTCGCCGCTGCATTTGCGCGGCTATGGCGGTGGTTCACGAGTCCGCTCCCCGGTTGACCCCGTGCGCCAAGTAAACCGCCGAAAACGGCAGGTAGTGAGCGTTTTCGGCGATCGAGCAGGTTTGACCACCTGTGGCGCCGGTGCTAGCGTTTACTCGGCCTAGTCCACGGAAAAGCGCTCCTGCTCCCGTGTTCGCCGCTGAGTCATGGCAACCGTCAAAATCCCACTCCTTCCCCTCCGTGAACTCATCGTCTTTCCGCACGAAGTCGTGCCCTTGTTCGTCGGTCGCGAGAAGTCGATCAACGCCCTCGAAGAAGCGATGGCGGCGGACCGCCAGATCCTCCTGTGCGCCCAGAAGAAGGCCAAGGTCAACGACCCCAAGCCTGAAGGCATCCACGAGTTCGGGACCATCGGGACCATCGTCCAGCTGCTCCGCCTGCCCGACGGCACCGTCAAGGTCCTGGTCGAGGGCAAGGCCCGCGCCCGGATCAAAGAGTACCTCGACTGCGCCAAGTACTTCGAGGTCGAGGCTGAGCTGGTCGAGACCCCGGCGATCGATCCCGAGCAAGAGCCCGAGTTTCAGGCGTTGATGCGCTCGGTCCAAGCCACCTTCGAGAACTACGTCAAGCTCAACAAGCGCGTGCCCCCGGAGCTCGCGGTCAGCGTCCAGAGCATCGACAACCCCTCGCGGCTCGCCGACACCATCGCCGCCCACGTCAATTTCAAGCTCGCCGCCAAGCAGGACCTGCTCGAGACCGAGAACGTCTGGACCCGGCTGGAGACCCTCTATGAGCTGATGCAGAACGAGATCGAGATTCTCCAAGTGGAGAAGAAGATTCGGACTCGCGTCAAGAAGCAAATGGAGAAGAACCAAAAGGAGTACTACCTCAACGAGCAGATGCAGGCGATCCAAAAGGAGCTCGGATCGCAAGACGAGTTCAAGAACGAATTGCAGGAGCTCGAAGACAAGATTCGCCGCAAGAAGATGACCAAAGAGGCGAACGAACGGCTCAAAAAGGAGCTGCGCAAGCTCAAAATGATGAGCCCGATGTCGGCCGAGGCCACGGTCGTCCGCAACTACATCGACACGGTCCTGTCGCTGCCTTGGCAGGACAAGACCGGCGACAAGCTCGACATCGCCGACGCCGAGCTGATCCTCGACGAGGATCACTACGGCCTCGAGAAGCCCAAGGAGCGCATCGTCGAGTACCTCGCGGTCCAGGCCCTGGTGAAGAAGGTCAAGGGCCCGATCTTGTGCCTGGTCGGCCCGCCGGGCGTCGGCAAGACCTCGCTGGCCAAGAGCGTCGCGCGTTCAACCGGGCGCAAGTTCGTCCGGGTCTCGCTCGGCGGCGTCCGTGACGAAGCCGAGATCCGCGGGCACCGGCGCACCTACATCGGCGCGATGCCGGGCAAGATCATCCAGGGTCTGCGCAAGTCGGGCTCGTCCAACCCGGTGTTCTTGCTCGACGAGATCGACAAGATGTCCATGGACTTCCGCGGCGATCCTTCGGCGGCGATGCTCGAGGTCCTCGACCCCGAGCAAAACCAGGCCTTCGTCGACCACTTCCTCGACCTCGACTACGACCTCAGCGACGTCTTGTTCCTGTGCACGGCCAACAGCTTGCACACGATCCCGCTGCCCTTGCAGGATCGCATGGAGATCATCGAGCTGTCCGGCTACACCGACGAGGACAAGCTCAAGATCGCCCGGCAGTACCTGCTGCCCAAGCAGCGCGAGGTCAACGGCCTCGACGAAGTGGAGATCAGCTTTAGCGACAGCGCGATCAAGGAGCTGGTCAACCACTACACCAAGGAGGCCGGTGTCCGCTCGCTCGAGCGCGAGATCGCCTCGGTCCTGCGCAAGGTCGCGCGCGACTACGTCAAAGAGAACAAGAAGAAGAGGAGCTTCAAGATCGACACCAAGAACGTCCAAAAGCTGCTCGGGCCCCGCAAGTTCCGGTACCAGCGCGGCGAAGAGGACGATCAGATCGGCATGACCAACGGCCTCGCGGTCACGATCTTCGGCGGCGAGCTGCTCCCCGCCGAGGTCACGATCACGCCCGGCAAGGGCAAGGTCACCCTCACCGGTAAGCTCGGCGAGGTCATGCAGGAGTCGGCCCGGGCCGCGATCACCTACGTGCGCTCGCGCTGCTTGACGCTTGGCCTCGATCCGGACTTCTACGAGCACGTGGACTTCCACATCCACTTCCCCGAGGGCGCGGTGCCCAAGGACGGCCCGAGCGCCGGCGTCACCATCGTCACCTCGGTGGTCTCGGCGCTGCTCGGCATCCCGGTCCGCAAGGACGTCGCAATGACCGGCGAGATCAACTTGCGCGGCAAGGTCATGCCGATCGGCGGCCTCAAAGACAAGATCCTCGCCGCCTACCGCAGCGACATGAAGCTCGTGCTGTGTCCCATCGACAACGAGAAGGACCTCCACGACGTGCCCAAGAACGTGCTCAAGGCCCTCGAAATCCGGTTTGCGAACACCATCGACGATGTCCTGCGCGGGGCGTTGACCATGCCGCCGGAGGATCACCCCAATAAGGCGGTCCGCCGGTTCCTCAGCGGTGAGGTCAAGGGCGACCCCACCGATTGGGTGGCCGCTCGCACCTACCTCGAAGAGCGCGACCGCAAGAAGAAGCTCGAAGCCGACGCCGCCGGCGCTGGCGGCCACGGCCCACACTAGCTTCAGAGAGGGACCGTAGCCGGTCCCTCTCTGTTGGTTTAGAGAGAGGGACCGTAGCCGGCCCCTCTCTGTTGGTTTAGAGAGAGGGACCGTAGCCGGTCCCTCTCCCCACTCGCTCCGCTCGCGGGGCCCCTCACCCCCTGCCCGGCCCGGGCGGGCCGTTGGTTGTCTCGGTGAGACGGCGGTGTTGTGGGGTCCCTCATCCCCGGCCCAGGCGGGCCGTTGGTTGTCTCGGTGAGACGGCGGTGTTGCGGAGCCTCTGGCCTGATAGACTGTGGCACCACCATGGCTCGCCGCATCCACGCCCTGCGTACCGAGAACTATCGCTCGCTGGCCAGCCTCGAGCTTCGGCTCGGCGATGTCAACGTGTTGTTCGGCCCTTGCGGGGTCGGGAAGTCGACATTGTTGGACACAATCTGGTTTTTACGGGATTGCGCTTCCAACAGCGTCGACCAGGCCGCGCGTCGGCGTGACCATGGGATTGGCTTGCTGTGGGATGGGGCGTCACCGGATGACGCCATCGTCATTGAAGTCGAGTCTGCCTCCGCCCGCTATCGGGTTGAATTTGGCTTGAGCGCGGGCCGCATCGAGGCGCGTGCGAGTGAGCGACTCAGCAGCGTTGCTGAGGATGAGACCAAGTTCGAGCGCGCTGGTGGGGCTGACCATGTGTTGATTTGGCAGGAGTCGGCCGCCGATCCCGGGCGTGAGCCCCATGAATATCGATTGCGGGAGCCGAACAAGCTGAGCCTCGCGCGTTATCTCGACGCCAACCCGCAAGACACCGCGGCGGTCGAGCTCGAGAGCGCGCTTCGGTTCGTCCATCACTATGCCTCGCGCAGGCTCCACCTGTACCCGCTTCAAAAGACAGGCTCGGAGTCGGGCCAAGAGACCCGCCTAGACGACTTCGCGCGCAATCTGTGGTCGGTGCTGCGGAACCTCAAGGATCGGCGGGAGCGAGATGACCGCTATGATACGATCTTGCGGTTCATGCGTGAGGCCTTCCCCAAGACCTTCGACCGCTTGGAGTTCGAGCAGCTTGGCCACAGTGGGGTCTACGCGAGCATGGTCGAGCATGGACGCCAGGATCCGATCAAAGCCTCGGGCATCTCTGACGGCCACTTGCAGATGCTCGTGGTTCTGACCGCGCTGTTCTCGGAGCGGCGCGACCAAGGGTCGCTGGTGTTGTTCGACGAACCCGAGCTCTCGTTGCACCCCTGGCCCCTCGCGGTGATGGGCGACGCCATGCGTACGGCCGCCAGCGAGTGGAACAAGCAGATCATCGTCGCGACTCACTCCCCGGTCTTGATCAGCCAATTCGAGCCCGACGACCTCCTCGCCGTCGAGATCGATGCGGATGAGGGCAAGACGACCGTGCGTCGAGCCTCGGAGATCGCGGAGATCGCAGATCTGCTCGAGCAGTTCGCGCCAGGGGCCATTTACATGGCCCAGGAGATCGCGCCGCAAGGGGGACGAACACCAAAATGAGCGAATTCGTCAGGTTCGGTCTGATCGTGACGGGGAAGGGCGAGAGCGAGTTCCTCGATCGCTTGTTTCGCGTGCTCACTACACTCGCTGCCTGTCACTTCGAGGTGATCCGAAGGGTCGGGCAACTCAGTCCGCGAACCTCGACCAAGAAGCGCAATCTGCGCATGCCGGGGCGCGGTGGTGAGCTCATACCGAAGGACATTAGCCAGATTGGTTTCCCCGCCCGCAAGTGGCTGCGCGACCATGGTGAAGACGCCTTCGTCATGCTCATCGACGACCTCGAGTGGGACCGGCGAGGCGTCCGTGAGCAGATCTTCACCCGCTACCGCGAGGCTTTTAACGTGCTCGAGGATGCGGAACAGCAGCGCGTCGGGGTGTTCTTCCTGGTCATGATGCTCGAGGCATACTATTTCGCGGATCCGGCGGCTATCGAGGGAGTGCTCAGCGTGACGTTGCGAGCGCCTGAGGGTGATGATGTCGAGGATAAGCGGCACCCGAAAAATGAACTGCGCGATCTCTACCCGGGGTTTAGCGAGATACAACACGGCCGCGAGATCGTCGCCAAACTCGACCTCGAGCGGGTGCTCAGCGATCCAAAGACCTGCGCCGCGCTGCGAACCGCCACGGCTTGGTGTCACCGCGCGCTGCGGCTCGAGCTCGGTGAGCAGTTCAACCTCGCCGAGGGCGCGCTGTGTCCGGTGACGGGGGCGCAAATCGAGGCGCTCGCGCAGGCTCGCGCTGTGCCCGGTTTGAGCGGTCAGCCTGCCGGACTCGACCAGTAGGGTTGCCCGGCGAGGGCGAAGATCGCCACTTGTCCAGATCCGCGACCTTTGGGAGCTCTCGCTTACCGACGAACGCCCAATCCACGAGTCCGATGATGGGGAACAGGACCGAGCATGGCTTCTCAGCGTGACTCTGGCCGCACGGCGTGCAAGCGCAAAAAAAACCGCGAGCGAAGCCGGGCGCCGACGCGCTCAGCGCCCGGCGGGGTGATCGTGGAATACCGCCAACCCCCATTGGAGATTCGGCGCCCCGGCCAGCCCGATCAACGCCCCGATCTTGGCGAGCAAGACCTCGACCTCGCATTCGCGCGGGTGGCCCCAAACCGGCGGTCGCTCGGCGATTAAAAACCGGGGGCTCCTCGGTTCGCAGTGGGCCGGATCCTCGACGTGGACGTGCGCGCGGCAGCTGAGCGGGCGCGACTCGTAGGCCGAGCAGTTGCCGTCGTCGCCGAGCACGGGGCAGGGGTGGCCGAGGCGGCGCCAGGCGAGCTGGGCTTGGCGGTAGGCGGGCTCGGTCCCGTCTAGCTTGGCGCGCGAGCGGGTGTGGGTGAGCAGGACGGTTTGAAAGGCGCGGGTCTGCTCGACGGCTCGCTGCATGCGGAGCTGGCCCTGGGGTTGGCGGCGTAAGGCTCGGACCATGCGTAGACCTTCGATCGGGAGGATCGGCGGGAGGTCGGTGCAGCAGGCCGAGCAGCGCGGGCCGCAGGCGGGATCGATGGCGGCTTCGTGCAGGAGCTTGGCGAGGTAGTGATCGAGGGCGAGGTAGGCCGCGTCGATCAGCGTCCATGCGTGCTCGGGGATCGTCGGCGTCGGGCTGGGGCCGGGCTCGGCGAGCGCGGCTTCGATGGCGCTGTGTGCCGCGTGCAGGGGGTCGAGCACCGCGGTCAGGGCGTCGCGGGACTCGTCGCGGTCGCGGGCGCGGTGAAGATCCTGGGCGCGCTGCGCTGGTGAACGCCCGTCCTCGTCGATGACCCGGAGCTTGACCACGCGACAGTGTTTCATGCTTGGGTTGGCGTGTGTGGGGGACGTCCGTGGCTGCTCGTGGTGCCCGGATACGGTAGGCTTGCGGCCGTGCGTCGCCTATCGCGGACCCTCGCCTTGAGTTCCATCCTGCTGATCGCCGGATCCGCCTGCGACAAGTCTGGCAGCGGTGGCGCCACGACCTCAGCCGACGGCGCGACAGACGTGACAAACTACGGCTACGACAACACGTCGTCGCCGGACATGGCCGCGGTCTCGCCTGCGCTCGCGCCCGACGATCTCGAAGGGGTCCAAGGGCGCGGCCTGACGATCTGGCGGATGCAGCGAGCGATGCGGCTCGGCGATCGGGAGTTTGCGAGCTTCGTCGGCGTGACCGGGGCCAAGTTTCAGGCGCTCGCGTCGATCGACCCCGGCGGCAAGTCGGGTGAGGTCGCGTTCTACCGCTGGGATGACGACACCCTGCAATCCGGCAAGGCCGACGCCGCCGACGCCCTGCGGTGGGTGGTGGTGTCGGTCTCCATCGATCCCGACGAGGCCCTCGACCCGCAAAAGATCGAGGGCAAGCCCGATGACGAGCAGCGCCGGGCGCTCGCGGCGGTGCTCGTGGCCCAAGCCAAGGCCGCGGCCGATTACCCAGGCTCGCGGTTCGTCGCCTACACCTTCCGCGAGCAACAGATGAAGGCTGGCGAGGCGACCGGCGCCGGCCAGACCCGGGTCTATATGGTCGGCGCCGACGACAAGTCGCCGGACGTCGAGTACACGGTGCTCGACGCCCTCAAGCGCAAGCAGGAGCCGCAGATCATCGACGAGCTCGTCGCCCTGCCCCGCGAGGGCACCAGCAAGCTGCCGCTCGTGACCCCGGCCCAGTCGCCGGGACCCAGCACGATCGCGCGGGCGGTGGCGATCGCCACGGTCACCAGCAAGCCGGTCGAGATCGTCGACGCCGCCGGCAACAAGTGGACGGTCGCGCCCAAGACCGGCGTGCTCACCCGTCAGTGAGGCTCAGGCCTCGCTCGCGTGCTGCTTGGCGAGGCGCGTGAGGATCGTGCGGGCGCGGAGCTCGAGCAGCGCCGACATGATCGTCACCATCACGGCGTAGGACAGGGCGACGCCCATCAGGCCGTGCGTCTCGCCGAGCAAGATGATGCCCGTATAGGCCGCCAAGACCCCGCCCAGGGTGATCCGCAGGGCCGGCGCGGGCCCATCGGTGAACGCGATCAGCCACTGCGAGAGCGAGGTCAAGGTCCACGCGCTGGTCGCGAGGGTGACGGCGACCAGCGCGTAGTAGCCCCGCTCGAAGTCCTCGCCGAAGCGGGCGAGCAGCGGCCGACCCCCGATCGCGATCGCGACGCAAAAGCTGACGCAGACCGCGATCATCAAGCCGGCGCGGCGCCTTCGGATCCGGTGGATCTCGAGCAGGTCGCCCTGGGTGATCAGGGCGCTGATTCGCTGGAGGTAGAATTTGTCGAGCGACTTGACGAGCAGCAGCACGAACCCGCCGGTCTCGATGCAGACCGCATAGATCGCGATGTCGGCCGCAGGCACGGCGGCGAACTCGGCGAGCGCGACGGTGCCGTCGAGCAGGGCCGAGATCGCGACCCCGACGCCGAGGAACCCGAGCCCGCCGCGGAGCCAGCTGCGGACTTGGTAGTCGGCGGGCCCGCGCAGGGCCGGCTGCGGACACACGATCACGAAGGTCCCAAACAGCAGGATCAAACCCAGGAGCCAGCCCGCGCCGTAGACCAAGATCGCCGTGCTCGGCACGAGCGTGGCGGCGGCCGGCGAGCGGGCGGCCCAGACCACGAACCCCAGCAGCACCCCAGGGACGACCATGCGCATGATGAACGTGGCGACGATCGCTGCGCCGCAGGCCAGGACCAGCTCGGCGGCGAGGCCCGTGAGCGCGACGACGGGCAGCAGGTACATGGCCTCGTCGGACGCGAGCGACCGGCCAGCCGGGAGCATCGCCGCCTGCGCCGAGACCAGCACGCCGACGAGCACGGCGAGCAGCAAGACCACGCGCATGGAGAACCGCCAGTAGCCGGCGGCGAGCTGGGGCTCGGCGCTGGCGATGTACTGCGGGACCAGCCTGATGCCCTGCTTGCCGAGGCCGAGCTCGACTATCGTCGAGCAAAACGTGACCGACGCGATCGCGACCGCGTAGCGCTGGAAATCCTCGATCGCCAAGCTGTTGGCCAGCACGATCGAGGTCAGGTACTTGAGCACGAAGCTCAGCAGCGCGAGGCCGACCAGGATGACCGCGTGAGCCGAGGGCAGTCGCCGCGCTGCTCCGGCCACCGGACCCAGCATAGGCTCGGGATCGTCGCGTGATTCCCGCCGGCTGCGAGGTAAATTTGGCGAAGTCGTCACCAGCTCGGTGGACTTGTCACACATCTGGCACAGACCAGCCACACACGAGTGACTCGGTCCTCCTATACCTCCGCACAGGCATGAGCTTCGATCTGCTGCACAGCTGGGACGCCTCGAGCTTCTCCTTCAAGATCGTCGCGCTGGTCGCCATCGCGCTGGCCTACGTGGCGTTCGAGCTGGTCTTGCTCGCGGTCGAGGCGACCCGGAAGCGGCGCTCGGCGCCGCGCCTGGAGCTCGGCGGGCTGGCCGAGTTCGGCGTGGGCGAGCTCGTGGCCGCCGCCAACTTGGCCAAGCTGGGCGTCGAAGCCTACCGGCCCGTGTCGAGCTGGACCTCCGCGCCCAAGCGCGACTAGTGCCGCGCCCGGTGGGCTCAACGAAGGCTTCCGCGGAAGCCTCGGAAGCTGCGTTGGCCGGCGGTCTCCCGTAGGCCGCCGACGTATATTTTGCGGAGCCTCGTTCACGAGCGATGGGCAACGCAGCTACGAGAGCTCCAGCGCCAAATGAGCGATCGCCTCGCCGACCGTCTGCGCGCGTCGAGGGGGGCGGAGCTGGGCGAGCGCATAGCCCAAGGGCGCGGTGATCGGATGCAGGCGCCAGGCCGCGTCCGGTCGGGCGCTCGCTGGATGCCCGTAATTCTCGAGCTCGTGGTCGACGGCGGCGATGCCCTCGCTCATGCTCGCGACCTTGGCTAGCCGCCGATCGCCGAGCCAGACCTCGACGCCGCGGCGGCCGACCGGTCGCAGCTCGAAGTGGCGCAGCTCGTCGGCGTGATCGTGAAAGTGCAAGAGCATCCCGCGGACGCCGCGAGACAGCCACGCGTTGGCTGAGATCGCGGCGGCTTCTTCACTTTGGGTCATCGTCAGCGGATCGAATTCGCGGAGCCGCGCGATGATCTCGCCGAGCGTCGCGGGCGGCTCGTCGCGGTCGTCGTCGATCGGGATCGTGCCGGCTGTCCCGGCCCCGGGCTCACGCTCGGGGAACGGCTTGGTCTCGCGGCCGGCGAGGGTCGCGGCCGTGACGATCTCGAGCTTGGAGAGATCGACGAAATCGATCACGAGACAATCGCTCGCGCTCGGATCGATTCGCATGCCTCGACCCACGCACTGTAGATACAGGGACTCCGAGCGCGTCGGTCGAACCATGGCGATCGCGCTGACGCCGGGGTCGTCGAAGCCCTCGGTCAAGACCCCGACGTTGGTGACCACGCGAAACTGCCCGGCCCGAAACTGGGCGAGGGTCCGCGCGCGGGCGTCCTTGGGCATCTCGCCGTGGACGATCGCCGCGCGCACGCCGATTCGATTGAGCGCGGCGCACAGGTGCTCGGCGTGGCGGACCCCGACGCAAAACGCGATGGTCCGACGATCGCGGCAAAGCTCGAGGATGCTGCGCGCGACTAGCTGGTTGCGGGTCTCGACGTCGACCGCGGCCTCGAGCGCGGCCTCGTCGAAGTCGTCGCCGTCGAGCGCGACGTCGTCGAGCGAGAGCTTGGTCTCGACCCGCAAGCCGCGAAGCGGGCGCAGGTGGCCGTCGGCGATCATCTGCTCGAGGCTGCGCTGCGCGACGATCTCCTCGAACACTTCAGCGAGCGCGCGGCCGTCGGCCCGGCGTGTGGTCGCCGTGAACCCGACCAAGGTCCCGGGCCACTGCGCCTCGAACACGCCGATGCGCTCGAGCACGGCCCGGTTGGCGTCGGCGACGGCGTGGTGGCATTCGTCGTAGATCACCAGGCCGAGGGTGCGGCCAGCCAACACCCGGCCGATCCGGCCCTCGTGGAGCGAGCGGATCGACGCGACGATCACCCGCGCCGTCGCGCTCGCCCGCGTGTCGCCGCGCTCGATGTTCACGCGCCGATGATCGCCGTCGCGGCGCAGCGCGGCCTCGATCTTGGCGCGGGCCTGCTCGAGCAGCTCGTCGCGGTGGGCGAGCACCAGCACGTCGCGCCGGGCCCGGCGGATCAGCTCGGCGAAGATCACCGTCTTGCCCGCGCCGGTCGGCAGCGCGACCAGCATCCGCCGCACGCCCCGCTTGCGCGCAGCGATGACCGCCTCGACAGCCTCGAGCTGGTAGGGGCGCAGCTGCACCGGCTACCCGCGCGGTCCAACGACGTGCTGGAGCGCGCGCTTCATGATCGCGGCCGAGGGGAACCGCTCGGCGGGGTTCTTGGCCGTGG
>Ga0114946_10000426_pt1 | contig 28011 bp, 40 predicted proteins | sample WalLakDeSediment_FD_88676 | JGI IMG/M metagenome (GOLD analysis project Ga0114946, IMG submission 88676) | Lake sediment microbial communities from Walker lake, Nevada to study Microbial Dark Matter (Phase II) - Walker Lake 11/02/13 Deep Sediment | ecosystem: Environmental > Aquatic >... | reverse complement strand
TTCAGTACTGGCATCCCACAGGTTCTCGACCATTTACCACAATCAGCCAAGAGATCCAAACTGTGGGACACCAGCACTCCTTGGGTCTATGCCTCACTGGACACAGTTAACCCTACCCAGCCAGTAGCCAGATTGCAGAGCTACTGCTACCTGCCAAGTTGTCACCTTCTTGGTGGCTGGGTCTAACTGGGAACAAAGGCAGGGATCTGCCCAACACTTAGGACATACATCTACCATCTGTTCCATCTTACCTCCTTATCCACGAGGGGTTTTCTATCTGGGCTGCCCCTCTGAAAGCCCTCATTTCTAATAATTTCTATATCAGTATCACCAATCTATACTTGAAGGGAGGGGGAGATTAGGGTGACAGAACCCTCCTGGAGTCCCTCCCTTCCATCTTCTCCAGGTATCTCCTAAGCCTTCTGGTACTTGCCATCCTCACCCAGTACCAGCCTGCCTTCACTCACCAGTGCCTGTGTTAGCATACCAGTCTTGGCCAGGGATAGCAGTGGGCTTCCAACAAAGGAAGGTTCCAGGGCTATGGCTGTCTTGAACTGTGCCTCTGTCTTACCAACAGCAATGTTAGCTGCTACCACCATCGGGTCTCCAGGTGGAGTGGCTGGCTCCGATGGCACTTCGGGGGTAGGCTGTGTGGTTGGCTGTACAGCTGACTTACTCCCCTTCACTCCCACTATCACATAGTTAGTGGAGTTATACTTGGGATTATCCGACCCATCCTTGTTCTTAGCCACCAGTGTCTTCTTCTTGAAGACCAGCCTCTTGCCTATCAGCCCTTGGGGGACAATGATCTTGTGCTCATCTGCCGATGCAAGGAACTCATCTATCCAGAAGCTACCCTTGAAATCACTACAGTTGACCCTGAAGTTCATGTCCGTGATGTTCATGGTGAGTTCCTCAGTCACCTCCAGCACTTCCACATTGTCACACTGTATCTCCAGGAACTCCTTGGGTGGTCGTTTCTTTCCCTCCTCATCAAACAGCTGTCCACCCCACTGATCAAACTCAGCACCCTTGACATCCCCCTCAAAGGACACCAGTGCTTCCCTGACCTGTGCCCAGCCTCCTTCCTTGGCTTGACTCCTATCTGTTAATGGCATGTTAGTCCTCCTTCTCCAGTTCTTTCTTGGTTTTCTTGTAGGCTTGAGCTACCTCTTCGGGTGTACTCCCAGGAACATCATCATACCCAATAGTATCACCACTAAGAGTTATCTCAATCTGCTTCCCATCATCACTCTCCACAATCCCATGAATATGTATGTGCATGTCTCCCCTCCTTATCAAACATTTGTTTCCTATCTCCTCTCCTTATCAAACACTAACCCATCTCTGTCCCTCCTTGCACCTGCCCCCTTATCCCCCATACATAGTCCTCAAACACCAGGTTCTTACTATGCATCTGGAATGGGGCATGTCTGGTTTTCCCAAATTGCAACTGCTTCCCAGATGGCTGGTTAACCAGGTGCAGGATACTATCCACCCTCCCTACCAGCTTACTATGACCCCTTGCCTTATCCATCTGATCAACAGCCAGGATATTCTTGTTGGAGTGGTGGATAAGCACCAGACTCCTCCCATCACCCTTGAGCTCCTCCAGATTCCCAATGAACCCTGACATCTCCCTACTATTGTTCTCATCTCCACCAAAGCAGCCAGACATACAGTCCAAGATGATGACCTCTGGCTCCACCTCATCCACCCTTGCCTTGAACCTCCTAAATACACTGGGGTCATCAAGATACAGAATAGAAGGGGAGTACTCATACAATACTTGGGGCTCAAGGGAGAATTGGTTAGCCATCAGACAGAGCCTATGGTGATAACTCCAGTTACTTATCTCAAAGTTAACCAGTAGCACCCTAGCCTGGGTGGTCTCCAACCCAAGCCACTCTGTCCCCGTAGCTATGCAGAAGCCCTTGTACTGGGCAAGCCAGCTCTTCATCACCCCTGCCTTCCCATAGAGGAGCAGCTTGCCCCCTCTTGGTAGCACATGCTCAATAATGAATGGGGGATGGAATACAGGAGTCTGCACGTATTCCTGAACATCGTGGATACTCAATCCACCTCCTTCAAGAGTAGTCTATACATACTAACACTTCTCCCTACCCTTGTCAAGACTATTCAGGACTTTCTCTATCCACCCATCAGCCTTCACTAGCCCTATCCTAGCAGCATCTAGCCTTATCCTGGCCTCAGTGAGCACTTGATCCTCCTCCACTGTCCTATCCATCCTCTCCTCCAGTGTCTCCACCACTATAGCCAGCCTAGCCTGTATCTTATCCAGCTCCTTAGTCATGTCCCTCCAAGAATCGGGACTTTAGCTCAAGGATTTGTTGGCGACATTCCTTGCCCTGCTCGACTCCCTTAGAACCCCAGCCATGCGTAGTGGCCAGTCCTACTAAGCTGGTATTCTCCTCTTCCAAAAGACTGATGTATCTATCGTACGCCTCGAATATCTCCCTCACTACCCCCATGTAGTGAAGGTGGGCAGAGTCAAGTTGCTTCTGGGCGACAGCCCTGTCTTGCTCACTGCGATAGGGCGCAGGGGCAGACACATAGGATTTGCGTATCTCCTCATCCGTCAATATTGGTGCTTTGTTCATAGCTCCTCTCCTCCTTCCTCCCCATCAAAGTCAGGACAGGTAAAGCAGATCTTCGGCGTGTACCCCTTGAAGGCAGCCTCCAGTGCCAGTGACCCATCCTTGGCTGTAGTAAGCCTCTTCCCAAGCTCACAGTAAGTCCTATCTCCTCTAACCCTGAGCTTCATACAGTCGTAGGATATCCTACTCACCCTCCTCCTAGCCTTCCTCATCTCTTGCAGCATATCCTGAGCTTCCATCCATTCTCCATGATCCATTCAGTCCTCCTTTTTACTCCAGCCCTTCTTACTTCTCCACCAGTCCTGACCTTGTATCTCCTTAGCACAGTTCAATGCCCAGTATCTTCGACTAAGTATTCTCACAGCAACACTCAACTTCTCCTCGCACTCCTTCACACACCTGTCATAGTCATGCCCATCAGCAAAGACATATGACTCCCTACAGAATGAGCATATCTTATCTACCATCTGTCCTCCTTAATCCCAGTAATCCAGCCCTCTTCCTCTTGGGTCACCATTAGCCAGCATGTCCTCCACCTCAGCCCTAGTGAGCGTCTGTCCAAACTGATTAACATACAGCTCATTGAGCTCCTCTATGTCCTCCTGTGTCACCAGTGGCCTGGGCTTCTCCACTTCCTTCCTAGCCTTCTTCAGTGCCTTCTTCTCAGCCTTGGTCAGCCCCTTAGTCCCCGTACATGAGGAGTGATGTGTCCCACGGTAGACCGTTCTGCCAAAAGGGGACTGTGGATATACCACTGTCACCACCTTCTTACCCTTCGCTATGTTCTCCTTGGCCTCCTCCAGCCACTCATCCTTGTCAAAGGCTGGTGGTGGAGCCACATACCTGACATCACAGGCTACCGTGGTCAGCTTACCACATGGTGTCCGTTGCAGTGATACCCCATCATACTCCAGCTCCCCTTGCCTCCTTGCCACCGTGATGGAGATGGGGTGGTTCCTGTCAGCATAGGTCTTGTCAGTGTGGCTATGGAATGCTCCCATGCTGTGATGGGAGTGTATAATCCCCACACACCCTTCAGGTACTGTGTTAGGCTCAGCCTCAGCACAGGCTCCCGAAGCCTCAGCATGAGGTGGCACTACCAGGTCTTCCACAAAGAAGTTCTTCTTCTCAGACTCCCTACCCACCAGATATCCCAACCATTCCTGACTCGTGTACTCCTCCATCAGGTACTGTATCTTCTGCCTAGCCTTGACCTCTATGTAGATGTCAGGCTTACCCACCTCCGAGCATGTTACTCCATTGTTAGCACTATCCTTACCCCAGGCCATTGCTTACCTCCTTCCTTGCTGTCTACATCTAGCAGTAGTTCTAGCTTGCCTTTGTACCACTGGTATCCCAATCTCCGACATATCCAGTCCCACTTCCTGGTCTCGATACTTCAGCAGCTTCCCCACAGCCAGTGCAGCTACTGTCGCAGCTGGAACTACCCAGCTAGGGTTCACCTGATAGTTCTCTTCCTCCGAGTCCCCCTTGATCCAGCCACTGACATGGCTCGTTACCATTACCCTAGTACCATCGTACCCTGCACGAATGAATCTCTTGCCCCACTTCTTGCACTCATTATACAGAGTTATCTGACACTTGGGGCTATCAGTGCAGTCAATGAAGGTATTGGATATGCTCATCTGTATCTGTAGCAACTGCCCTTCCAGCCTCTCCTTGATAGGCACTACCGTAGCATCAGGCCTCATACTCCCTATGTAGTCAGCAGCTACCTCCACCTTTGGCCTGTTGATGGAGGACTGGCAGACTGGCAGCCTATTACGGTTGGACTCCTCCAGTGTATCCCCATCAAATAGGTAGAGAGTGGACACTCCCGATAGGGCTGCAAAGGTAGCAACCCAGAAGCCTATGCCACCCAGTCCCACCACCGTCACCTCACTTGGTATATCCAGGTACAGTGTAGTTTGCCTGTCATACAATTCATCTGGCATCTATGTCCTCCTTCTCTGAGCAATCCCTTCTGCTATCCAAACCTCTTTCTTAGAGATAGCTTGCTTAACTTGTATGTTGAGTTCATCTGATCCATATAGGGACAAGTCAATGTCCTGATACACATTCAGTAGAGCTTCATATAAGTCCAGTGAAACCTCTTCTAAGCTAAGGTTCTCATCATTACATGAGGAGTTACGAAGCTCTATTAACTGTTCTCTCCTTTGCATAACATCATGGTGTGTTACTCCATCTGGATATTTCATCCTTCCCTCCTTGCTGCACCCCAGCCTCTTGCTGGTGGTCTTACTGGTTCAATAAAATCAGGCTCATTATCAACATCATCATCATCCCCATCATCCCTGTCCTCATCCAGGTACACCTCATGCTCTTCCACTGGTCTTGGTGCTCTTGTCCTCCTTACCCCTTCCGATCCCAGATGAGTACAACTACCCAGCAGTTCCCTAATATCTGGAAACCCTGGTGGATTATCACTCATCAGACTATCCATGTTGATCGTAGCTGAGGCAGCTTCCAGTCCACACTTCAACTCATCTAACTGCTTCAAGCTACCATCCCACCTAGTAGGTAGCCTGACATGCCCCCAGCAGTCCCCATGAGTGCCATGATAGTGGGAGAATGTCCTCCCAGCCTCATCTACCAGATATGGCTGGAAGATAGATCTCTCAGGAGACACAGGTATGGTGAGAAAGATAGACTGGAGCAGATCTCCCTTGTCCTGTGTACTGAGCTCATACCTTTCTCCACCTCTGTATATCCACTGTGGCTCATAGTTGAATGAGAAGGTGAACAGATACCTGCCCTGGTCTGAGCTCACATAGCAAGGATACTTGGCATACTCCCTGGTTGGTATAGTCAGTTGCTCCAGTCTCCTAGCCTGCCTCACATCCCTAACAGCCCTCACATAGGACAGGTAACAGCCCCTTATAGCCTCCCTCCCAGTGTTCTCCAGATTCTCCATCCTATACAGTATATCCTGGAGCTGTGTTCCTACCCTATTCCTGAGTACCTCCGTCAGGTCTATCTCTATCCTCTGTGTCCCAATGACAATAGCTGTCCTCCCATCCACTTCAGGCATGGTGAAGCTATCCAGAGGATTTACTGGCCTATACACCTGATTGTATGCTACCAAGAGCTCCTGGAACTCCAGCCCAGCTTCCATCATCACCCTGTTGAGCTTAACAGCTTCAGGACAGTTGGATGTGATGGAGCAGAAGGCATGGTTTCCCAGGTCATTGGGTATGAGTATACCCTCTGGGAACTTCTCACTCTTCATGTTAGCTAAGACATACACCACTTCTGACAGTGGTATAGTGTCTGGTACTCTTTCTGTCATGTTCCTCTCCTTCCTTGTGCTACTCTGCACAGCCCAACCCCCCAGCTCAACTAGCCCAAAGCATTGCTGGGGGGCTGGAAGTGCAGACTAGGCTCAGCCTACCTTGTCATAGGGAGTAATGGCAATCCTCATGCCAGCCTCGATAGTCTCTGGGGAGTCCCCTGGGTCAAGCACCTCACTCCCATTGAGGAAGACCCTGTAGAACCCACCGTAGTTGTACTCATCAGCCAGTCTCTCCAGAGTAGGCACGAACTCCGATCCTGCATTGACCCTGACTACCGTGCCTCCTCTGCCCACATCCACCATCACATGATCCTCTGGCCTCTGAGTCTCACCGAACCTTGGTGACTCCTCGAACACCATCCCCTCATCCAATGTCTCTTCTGTCATTCTCGTTCCTCCTTCTTTATACTATCTTGCTTTGGGCTATCAGGTAACTTCTTCTTGACTCCCCAGGTTGGGTACTGCTCCTTCACTGAGTCTGAGCTACTCTTCCAACACTCCTCACAGAGCATGAAAGAGAATACCTTCCTGGTCTTGACCTTCCTCTTACACCTACTACAGCCTCCCACTACCCCTTCGCCCTCACTGTACTCTTTATCCAGGGCTCATGGACTGGATACACCCTCCCACTTATCTCCATTGTGTGCCCTGTCTTCTCCACATGCTCTTGAGCAGTAAGGGGATTGTTGGTGCTGAACCCACACCCACACTGTATCTTGAGCTCAGTCTGTCCTTTCACTTGCCTCCTTTGCACAGTCCTTGCAGGTATCTGGGTGTCTCCAAGGACACTCACTGCAATCTGGCTTGTCCATCTTTCCCTCCTTAGAGCAGTGAGGGGGTCAGGCACACTCTTTTTATCCCCCTGTTTAACGCCTGCCACTGCTACCCAGTCAGTCGTCCCTGCCTGTATTGGCTCCCATTTCACCTCATAAATACGACTCGGTATTATTCGCCCTGGTCTCACAATCACAGGGTGACTGGGCTCTCGACTTTAGCTCCTCGGCTTGATGACATTGAGACTCAGCTTCAAGTCTGTCCCTGGCACTGCAACAAACCCATTGCTACTAGCCACAACCAGACTCTTACCTGAGCTACTCGGTACACCAGCCCCAACAGGAACTTTGATAGTCAGGACATTGCCCTCGAGTTTAGTCTCCAATGGTCTCCCTCCTTTCATAGTCTACTCTTCAGGAGCTCCAGCCCCAGGCCTGTGAGCTTGGTAACATCCACATTATACCTACAGGACACCAACCTACAGAACCCATTCCTGTGCCTGCGTCTACAGTAGATGCCATCCTTGACACAGACCTGTCTAGGCAGAGCCATCGTAGCCTTACTCATCTCTCCCTCCTTGAGGTGGGGGACTGGAGCTTACCTACCCCAGCCCCCCTTCAGGTTTACTGAACCGTACCCAGAGCTTGTAACATCTGCTCTGCACTGGGTAGCTTCTTGCCACAGGAGTTGCAGTATCTACCCCAGTTGGTCTTGATGTAGACACTGCCCATCTCTACCTTGCCCTTGCAGGCTGAACACCTGAAGGCACGGGGAGATCTCCTTGGCTCCTTGATACTGTACATGAACCTCAGAGTCATCACTGTTTACCTCCTTTCCTTTTCATTAGAGGAAGATTGCTGATTACTCCTGGGTGAGTGGTGAGACTCACCCTTGCCCCTCAAGTGAGGAGCTTCTCGAGTTCTGGGGGACTGGGGTAGACTACTACCTTCCAGCCCTTCCTGATTCCCATGTTAACACCGAACAGGTCAAACCTCTCCATGATCCCATACATGAGCACATTCCTCAGAGTCTCCTCCTTCATGCACATTCTCCTGAGATCAGCCATCACTTGCCTTGACACAGGTATGCCAAGTAGCAGGCCAAGCAGCTCACCTTTACGAGATGTGTACTCCTCCTTGAGGTTCTCTGCTATAGTCAGTAACCTCTTCTCATAGTCAGACATGTCACCAACTATCTCATCACCAGGCTGGAGTCCTTCATATGGTTCTATCAGGTGCTCCTCCTCTACCATGCTCAACTCCATCGGGAGCAGGTCTATCAGGGCACATTCACCCATAGTGTCACCTCCTGAGTGTAGTATTATGGATCTCACCCTCCACCCAGGAGTAACCAGCTGTATTCAGTTGTTAAGGTACAGTACAGGTGACTGTGTGTCCACCGCCACCCATAAGCCATCATAACACCCACATACAGGCAATACAAGCGTTTGGAGTGAAATCCCCATTTTCCCCTGCTTGACATAATACCACCCATCCAGCAGCCTGACTCCCATCCATGCTACTCCCCCACCTATCCACAGGTCAGTAGTACTCCCAGTGCTGTGGCTGTCCCATAGTCCCTGAATAGCCTATCCAGTATCTCCTCATAGCCTTATCCATAGGAGAGCATAGCTAGAGCAGGGCAAGAGTGAAGGCCAAACCAGTACGCCTAGCTCGTACTGATCTGGCCTCTGTGTCAGCTCTCTGACACGGTGTAGTCAGTTCCATCGTAGCTTTGCACGATGTAACCTGCTCCCTCCAGCTTACGCTTGGCCGAGTCACCGTTCGTGGTGATGTTGAGGTACTTGCATGCCTCTGCACTCGTCCTGAACTGGCCTATGATGGTTGGTGGTTTGGTCACATCATCCATTCGTAGCACGGTCACGGCCAGTTTGCGGGTAGTGTCAGCTTTGCCTTTGCCAGCGGTCAGCGTGGTTGGCATGACGCCTAGCACGATCTCCCTGACTAACTTGGGCGGTTGCCTCATCTCCTCTGTACCATCGGCCAGCTTGACTTTCACGGGTTTGGCCTCGTGGTCGGTGACTTCTCTGGTCACGATGGCGATGGTTTGCGTGGAGTCTAGCTTGCGCCAGTCAGGTTGATACTTGGGCAGGTCACCGATGGCCTCGTTGGCCAGTGCTATGAATGGTTGCCACTTCTCGGCCTCTTCAATAGCGTTGGCCAGAAGTTCTCGGTGAGCCGTCAGTGGTGCTACCATGCTAGCAAGTGCAGGATTGGCTTTACATGCGTTGATTGCCTCGTCACATGCCTCAAGCGTAGTGATAGAATCGAATGTCAATTCTGCCATCTCATCTCCTATGAGGAGCTAGGGTTAACCCTAGAACTCCTGTTTGTTAAAGTACAACTACGGTGCTAGGTCACGCAGCCGTATGATCTTAGTATGCCATAGCTAGGCAGGCATGTCAATACCTTACCAGACATGATCCTAGAATCTTCTGGGCGGGCATCGGCCTCTCCCTATGGGCATGGGGAGGAGTATTATGTCCGCTGGCCGATCATGGGCGGGTACACCCTAGCCCACTGGCCTGACACGCCCGCCCCCCCGAAGATATCCCCTCACATAGAAAATCAATTTACCCTAAAAGTTCCAGTACTGGAGCCAAGCAGTGCTGATGCTAGTTTGCCTAACCTGATCAGTACACGGGGAAGTGGGATAATCCCACCGAGTCAGCTCCATAATGCTCCCCTTAACCTACTGGGATATTTCCAGTTCTCCATGTACTTTTTCCAGTTCATTAAGGGTTTTGACTTAAATAAAATTAAATATACTTTTAGCCTATATTTCAGCTACGGATTTTAGGCTAAATTACTTAATTAAGGGCTTTAACTCACTTTCAAGTTCCTTAACTCTATCCTCATTTCCTTTACCTTTGTGGTAATGGATCAAAGCCTTAATTCTATGTGCAGTCCCCCCATCCTTGTATTTCCTTGGTCTTCCCAGCTTGGGGAGCTTCCCACCTTGCCAGTTCTCCATCTTCCCCTCATAATTCTTCTTAACCCACTCCAGATAGCAGTTGTTATCATCAGCATGAAAGAAGAGCCTGAACCAGCCACCACTCCTTTTGGGAAAGGTAATGAGAACATAGAACTCCCCCCTGAGCAGATAACTCCCACAATATCCACAAACAATCTTATCATTATGTTTACTTATTCCAAACTTCATAAATACCCCCAAAGCCCCCTCAAGAGTCTTTTAGACTGTATAGCTATCTTTATTGCAAGTCATTCCTATATCTTATCATTCTTTGCGATAAGTGTCAAGTCCTTCGGGGGAACTATGGGGCAACTATGGGTGATCCTTGCCCATACTTGACAGGAACCTGACCATAATGATAGAGTAGATTGGATGAGTACACTCAAAGATACCCTAAAGCCCCTAACTGGAACTAAGAAGCAATTCCTCCTCATGCGTATTGCAGGCTTGGATACACCAGTCTGTAGGAAGCTGGTGGGAGTCCCCACAGGGACATATAACTCCTGGCTTAACAATGAGACCTTCAGAGATCTCTTCAGGCAAATCCCAGAGCTTGAGCATGACTACAGGCATGAGGCTATCCAGATGCTTAGAAGGGAGAATCAGCTAGAAGCTGTGCTCCTGGAGGGCAAGATAGTCCAAAAGATGAAGGAAGAGCTGGAGACTGGGGAGTATGCACTGATCAGGACTAACTTGGCTAGGGAAGTGTACTCCAAGCTAATTAGTGATCTGGATGTTAGCCCCCAGATCAAATCCCTAACATGGGAACAGCGGGTAGGGATAATGCTAACCACCCCACAGTCCCTCCCACAAGGAGTAGTGCATGACGCAGAGTTTGAAGAAGTTAGTGGCGAGCCGTACCAATATCAGGAGGGCAACCTTATCACGAGTGGTGAACAAGGACACCATGAGGATAAGGCGTAAGTTGGCTAAGATGGGGCTAAAGTGGCGAAGGTAATCCTGGTAGAATGGAAGGACTCCCACATCTCCGCCCTATGGGAGCATAAGGATTCCCCCAACCCCCTATGCTCTTGCATTACGGTAGGTTTCAAGGTTAGGGAGACAGATACGGAGGTAGAACTATCTTCCACCCTTGGGGAAGAGGGGAAGGCTTGTACCATAACCATAGCTAAGTCTACTATCACTTCCTGGAGGGAGTTATGGCAGTAGCCACAGCCCCATACCTGTCCAAGGAGGCCAAGGTAGACCTTATAGGCAATCTCCTCAAGATAGACAACAAGCGTGGCATAGTGGTTCCCTTCAGGTTCAATAAGCTCCAGAGGTACTTCCATACCCACAAGGGGAGCAGGAACATAATCCTTAAATACCGCCAAGGGGGATGTTCCTCCAGCATCCTAGCTAACCAGCTGGTTGATTGCCTCCTAATTCCCCATACTCAGTGTGCGGTGGTGTCCCATGAGGGGAGATCAACTCAGAGACTACTGGATAGGGTTCAGTTCTTCTATGATACTATGGAGGAGCCTAAGCCAGCTCAAGATGCAACCAGCCGTACAGAGAAGACTTTCCCAGAGATGCATAGTAGCATCTACATAGGGACAGCTGGAGCTAGAGCCTTCGGACATGGGGACACTATCAAGAATGCTTTGCTGTCCGAGTTAGCCTTGTATGAAGCCTCCGATGCTGAGAGAATCCTTAATGGTGTGGAAGATGCAGTACCCATGAATGGGGAGCTAACCATAGAGTGTACTGCTCAAGGTGAGGACAATATCTTCTACAAGAAGTGGACACAAGCAAGGGAGGGCAAGAGTCCCTACAAAGCCTTCTTCTTCCCTTGGTGGTGGGATGAGGGCTATCAGATACCAAGGCATAATGAACTTAGCCTACCACCAGATAGGGGTGAGTTGGTCTTCACTGATGATGAACAGTTCCTTGTGACCACCCACCACCTCACCGAAGACCAGATAAGGTGGAGGAGATGGAAGATGGGGGAGAAGGGAGCCCTGTTCTTCTCCCAGTACCCAGAGAATGAGGTGGACTGTTGGCTGGTGATTGGGGATTCGGTATTTGACCAAGAGCTTCTCTCTGAACTAGCCAATGGGTGCTGTGAAGGCACGAAGCATAAGGATGGGTGGACTTACTGGATAGCACCACAGAAGGGAGTCAGATACATCATCGGGGCAGATTCATCCTCTGGAGCTCCCGAGGGCAGCTACAGTGCAGCAGTAGTGCTAGATGACCAGTGGCGGGTATGTGCCACATTCCAAGCCAGACTAGAACCCCACCAGTTTGCTGAGGTATTAAAGAAGATGGGAAACTGGTATAATGATGGTAAGGGCTGTGTAGCAGAGATAGCAATAGAGAGAAACTTTACTGGGTATGCAGTACTAGAGCAGCTGAAGGATTATGGTAACATTACCCATCAGCAGGACTTTACTACGGGGAAGATCACTACCCAGAGAGGTTGGTGGAGTAATGACCAGACCAGAAGCCTACTGATGACAGTAACCAGGGAGAACTTGGGTACTATCAAGGTCTGGGATGCTAACTTGGTAAGGCAGCTAAGGAGCTACCAGTACATAAGGTTAAAGACCAAGTACAGGGAGCAGGCACAGACATATGATGACCTGTCCATAGCCTTTATGATAGCGGTAACTACGAGGAAAACTTCAGGTGTAGCTAGGGGCTATATGGGAAGCTACAATACCTGGAACTGGTAGTGAAGGAGTAAGTATGAATGAGCAAGCTATAAGGCAAGACATTTCCCAGCTAAAGACCTACTGGCAGTCAAGAAACCAACGCTTCAAGGACTGGTATGAGATACTGATATTGCTTGATGTGTTAGCTTCTAGAGGCTTGGAGTCCTATGCCAGTAATGAACCCCAGACCTTCTATGATATGGCTCACTTCCTCCTAACCAGAGGGGAGCTATCCCATTCCATCCCCATTGATGGGGAGTCCACGTTGGAGTTTGATCGGAGGGCTAAGGTAAGCAGAGCCTGCAATTATGTCTGGGACAAGATAGACAAGGAGAGACAGCTTGGTGGGAGTATGTCCTTCAAGGATGAGATGGGGTTCTTCCTCCTTGTCCTTGGGTGGTACTCCACAGCCTACCTGTTTGACAAGGACACAGGACTCCTCAATGCCCACATCTGGAACCCATACAATGTGTACCCCCAATATGCCAATGGGAAGCTGGTGACTTGCCTCCACAGTTACAAGATACAGGAGCAGGAAGCCCTGATCAAAGCCCAGGCTAATGGGTGGATATATGAGCCAAGATCACCGTCTGGCACAGTCAACCTCGATGACTATTGGAAGCTGGAGAATGGTGTCTACCACAATGTGATCCTCATTGATGATAGGCCAGTTACAGGCTGGGTGGAAAGGCCAGAAGTAACTTTGGCTGTAGGTGCAGTAGCAGGGTTCCCAGACAAGGGTAGCCTCTCCCCAGGCAAGCTAGACTGGAAGAAGCTCATGGGCAGGAGCATCTTTGAAACCAACAAGGAAGTCTATGTGATCTTCAACAAGGTGAAGACTATGGCAAGCCAGATCATCAGGGACACTGCTCAGCCAATAACCCAAGAGTTCAGTTCCACTCCCCAAGCAAGTCCAGAAGAGCTAAGGGAGCGAGGAGCCTTCTTCCACTACAGTCCTGGAGACCAGGGCATTGTCCGTGTACCTCCAGCAGCCATGCCAATAGAGCTCCAGGCTCACCTCATGGAGATGAGGAGGGAAATCCAGAAGGGTAGCTTTAATGATGCCGTATGGGGAATGCTTGAAGGTCAGGCTGGCTATGCCCTAGACAGGATGGCAGATGCATCGGCTAACCAAATCCTCTATCCCTACATGGATGCCAAGCATCTCATCTATGAGGTTGGGGATGAGTTCTGGCTGTCCCACCTCAAGACATCCAAGAGAACCTTTGAGGTTAGGGGAGAGTTTGCTGAGAAGCTAAAGCCAACTGAGATACCCGAAGATGTGATGGTGAAGGTAAGTTCCCGTGTAGCCACCCCCAAGGACTGGTTGGAGAAGGCTACCATAGCTAACCAGCTAAAGGAGCACTTGGATAGGGATACCATAAACACCGAAGTCCTCCAGATGAATGACCCCCAGCTAATCAGAAGGCGGAGGAGCCTGGACAAGATGCTAGAGCACCCAGTCTTCCAGATGGTGGAGATGATAAGTGCAGCTTCCTCCCATGCAGACTACCTTGAGTCCAGGGGAGACCTCCGACAGGCTGCTACCTTCCGTAAGGCAGCTGCTGCTATGGAAGCACAGTTAGGAGCACCAGAGCCAGGTCAAGCCACAGCTCCAGAGATGGGTAAGGTGCAAGCACAGCGAAAAGCAGGAGCACCAGCCGAAAAGCCACGGATAAGATCAGACCAGCTGCCCCCAGAAGGTAGAGGCTTTGCCCCAGCTGAGCTCCGTGAGATGATTGGTAGAGGAGCAGTGAAATAATGGAAGAGAAGAAATTGACCTTACCAGAGTTCCCAGAGCTATACACTCCCACTGATGCGGAGAGACTAGCTTCCCTCCAGGATCAATCTGATAAGCTCAAGGAGCTCTACTACTCCCACTTCCATGATCCAGTATGGGAGTCAAAGCCCTGGCTGGAGAAGCTGGGGAGAAAGATGCTTGATCCACCCAGACAGCATCTTCCTGGTCTTGATAGGCTTATCCCCCACATGCTTCCCAGTACAGCAAGGGAGGAGCGTTATCGGATAGAGGAGGAGATCAAGGCTCTAGACAAACTCCGCTATGCACAGGAGAGATCTCCCCAGATCATGGATGAGATGATGGCTTTGGCTATCGGGGGCAACTTCATCGAGGATGCTACCAAGTTCTACCAGCTCTTTCCCGATGCTAGGAGATTCCCCGATGAGATGAAGGACTATCTCATGAACTTTGGGGTAATACTGGCTAAGTCTGATCCAGAGGATATAAAGTCTGGGGACTTTTGGAACATTATAGCCCCAGGAACGGAAGCAAGTTATAGGGACTATTGGAAGGATAAGGAGCTCAGTCCAGAGCATGTCCTATCTTCCATAGCCTTCTCCCAGAATACGGAGGAGATACGCCAAGCCCTTATGTATGCTTTCCCCCCCAGTGAGCATTTAGCTATCCCTGAAGACCAGATGGGGGAAGAGTGGTACAAGAACCTGGAGGAGCTCTTACGTAATTACAATGTGAACTTTGATAGGGAGAATCCAGAGACCTCCCTAGAGATGTTCTCCCTTATCAAGCTCTACAATGATGGTGTACCAAAGACCCTCATAAGTGAGGATGGGACTCCACTCCTTGATGAGAATGGGGAGCCAGTACAAGCTAGACTTTACCCTGGCTTGGGCGATACTCCTGCTACAGTATGGCTTGATGATGAACTCCTTGGTGTCTATGATGAGGAAAGGGGAGAGTTTGTTCCTTGGAACTTTGCTACTGGTCAGCCCTATTCTTCTGTGGAAGACCAAGAAGACATACATGTGGTAAGGAGTACATTCAACAACATCATCAATCGTACTGTAGATATGGCTCTAGGTATTGGTGTAACTACCCCAATGTTCCTTTCTGGTATGTTTGCAGTAATATCTGAAGGTATAGCTAGTCTAGGCAAGCCTAGTTCTTACCTTGATGGTGCTTACATTGACCCCCTAGTGGAGAAGTTGGGTGTTACTCGTGAAGAGTTTGATAAGCAGGTGGAGAACATAGAGGAAGTCTACCAGAACTCTCCAGAAGCTAGATTCCACAGATGGCAGGATGATAGGACTGAGGAGATTGTAATATGGGGAACTGGGCTCTCCATCAAAGTCCATGATGCAACTAAGGATTGGAGAGAAGAGAACAAGCTCCCTGTCATGCCAGAGTATGAGCAAGTAGCTTTTATGGATAAGAAAGCTGAGGTGGGGTTAGAGGGCATACTAAAGGACACAGACTATATGGCTCATCTTCTTACCGAGTCAGTGTCCAGCATGGCTCTGACAATGGGAACTATGATTGGTGTATCAGCCTTAACTAAGAACCCAGCTTTGGGTAAGTTGGTATCTGCCTATGTAATTGGATCAGCAGAAACTTCCCGTGTAATCGAGATGCTTCGGGAAGAGGGGATAGATGAGACAGAAATAGCTAAGTGGACAGCAGTACTTGTCCCCGCACTTGGAGCCCTTGAGGTGGCTGGAGCTAGTGTCATGCTTAGAGCTATTGCCCCCAAAGTGTATAAGGAGCTCATGGGTGGTGTTATCAAGGAGCTTGTTAGGGGGACTAGGAGGGAATTACTCAGGAGAGGGATGCAGTCCTTTACAGTTACCCAACTTACAGAGGTGCTTGTGGAAGTAGCAGTACAAGCTACTGGTAATGCAGTCCTCCATCATGAGGGTGTTATAGATTCAGTAACTGAGGGACTTGATGAGGTAGCTTACCGAACCTTCTTTAGTTTCCTTATCCCATCTGGTTATGGTGGATTTTCCCATACCCACTACCTCCACCAGAACTTCGTAGAGGCTGGTTTGTATGACACCCACATGGCTAGAGTTGCCCAGCTGGAGAGTGTTGGTATGACTAATGAGATGGCAAATGTCATGTCAGCCCTAGAGCTCATAGAGACCACAGAAGGGGCTAAGGCTAAGACCAAGACCTACCGACAGCTAGAGCCTGTCTTCCGTCAGGCAGCACAGAGTGGGGAACTTATCCAGTCCATCCATGAGGTAGAGAGTCAGTTTAGCCAACTTTTCACCAAGGAGCAAGCTCTCAGTGAGCAGATAACACTCCAAGAGAAGGCCATCAGTCACCATGAACGTGTACTGGCTAGAACTATTGACCCAGCCAAGATTGAGAGAAGGACAGCTAGTCTTGAGCAGGCAAGGGCTTTGGAAGCTCAGCTAAGGGCTGATAGGGAAGGTCTAAGTGCTGAGAAGGAGACCTTGGTAAAGCACCTTGCCTACCTTGATAACCTAGCCCTCATGTCGGGGCAAATGACTATGAGAGTCTGGGATACCAGACCCCCCGATGCCAAGAAGATATACCTGGAGGAGCTTGGTATTGTAGGCAAGGAGGGCGTAGGTACGGAGTATGCGGAGATGGCCTGGGAACAGCTGCCATTGGAGATAAGGATGGCCTTGGAAAGCCATGAGTCTAAGTCAATGGCTGAGTTCCTCCAGACCCTAGACACCAGTACCCTGTCGGGGGATCAGGTGCAACAAGTGGAAGCTCTCCAGCAGAAGCAAAGGGAGCTTAATGAGCTGTATGAGCCTCTTGCTAAAGAGCTCTATGATAAACAGAGGGATTGGGAATGGAAATCAAAGAACTGGAGAGTGAAGTATTCTTCAGTGAAAGAAAGAGATTCAGCATTAGATAGGTTAGCAGGAGAGATGATTCGTTTGAAAGCACAGATGACTCCCATTCAGAAAGAAATCTTTGCTCTTCAACAGCAAGTAAGGGACATTGCCCAAAGGCTTCCAGTCACTCCCCTGGAAGAAATCAAACTTACCCATGCTCAAGATGGGGAGATGTCATTAGCTGATAAGAACAGAGTTACACACCTCCTCCAGACAGTTCAAGAGACAGTAAGGTTCGATATAAGGGAAATACAGATTGATGCTGATTTACCTACCCCAGGTGCTATTGATCCTGTAACTGGTCAAAGGGAAATGTTCCTTGGTCGTTGGGCAGAAGATACCAGAACTATGTATCTTCGTCCTGACTTTACTGATAATACATTCTACCATGAAGTAGCCCATGCTATCTCTACTATGGACGTCAATGAGGGAAGGTTTGAGTTTTGGAAAGCCTATAGCCCTGACTTTGCTGCAAAGATGCAGAGGAAGATAAGAGAACTTCAAAGACTGGGGAGACCTATTACCACACCTCTTGGTGGGATGGCTGATCTTCTTTATTCCCAATGGCAGACATACAGAAATCTGGAAGAATCCTATGCCAGAGCCTTTGCAGCTTACTTCGAGCAAAGGACACGATTTCAGACAGAAGGAAGGGAAACAGCAGATCTTGTAGCCTTTGAGAAGGTCTTTGCCCAGTACTTCAATCTTGGCAGAATGCTCCAGCAGGATAATCTAGCTAGAAATATCATAAAAGTGAATGAGAGCATTACTCAGAGAGAGAATAACATAAAGCTCATTCAGGCTATAATTGAGGGACATGAGCAAAGCATAAAGAAAGGGAGACTCCTTACACCAGAATCTATCAGGGACACTGAGCTTGCCATTGCACAGCTGAAGTATGATGAAGCAGACCAGAAGAGATTCTTAAATATATTTCAGGAAGAGAAAGCTGCTCTAGAGATCAAGCAAGCCCAGCTAGACCAAGGCAATGCTCCCCCACCTTCCGATGCTCCACCCACTTCCATCACTTCCCCTGAGCAGTTCCCCACTGACCCCAGCACTGGCCTTGCCAAGCTACCATCCTTAGAAGCCATCCTTGCCCAGCGAACCCTCCACCTCAAGAGGAACCCTGACCTTGCTGCCAAGGTAACAATCCCCATAGATGTGAACCTCCTTGATGACAAGAGCCTCTCCTATGAGCACATGTCCACCATCCCAGGCTTCCGTAAGTGGTTTAAGGGTCACCTAGACACCAAATACATCCTCATGAACCTAGAGGCCAGAACAGGCAAGCCCTTCTACACCCTCTATGATCTCATGAGGCAGGTACATGGCCAGATTGAGCATTCCAGCCGTCTGATCCTGGAGAAAATCTCCAAAGTCCCTGATTTCCAGCAAGTCATCAACAATCCAGAGATGCTTGCCAGAGTAGAGCAGCTAATAGCTTCCAGGAATCCCAAGTTCAAGGTAGCAGTACCACAGAATCTAATTCACTTGGAGCAGAACTTTGCTAAGGTTGTAGAGGAAATCTTCCAATCCTACCGACCCAAGATCAATGTCCTTGCATTCTCCAAAGCCTATGAAGCCAATCCTGGCAATGTGGATGCCATAATGAAGATGATGCTGTTGGATGAGTCCCACAGACCCACAGTGGAGAAGGCTGTTACCATGACCAGGAGAGGTGAGACAGCATCCAGAGATGCCTACATTATGAACCTTGACTGGGGAGTGATAGAGGGCTACACACCCTGGATGGTAGTAGTGCAGGGACTTAATCGTAGCTCTCAAGAGTATAGCTCCAAGAGAAGGGGAGAGGGCAGACTAAAGCATAGGTTTGGTGTGGAGATACCTGATATGTCCAATTCCCTCACAGAGAGGATAGAGCAGTATGTCAGGCAGATAGAGTCCCAGTGGCAGCTCAAGGGTCTATTGGATACCTTTGAGACCTATCTTGGGGAAGTGTCCGACAAGATGTCCGACTCTGGCCAGATGTATGATGAGATGTCCAGGTTCATCCAAGAGCTCCAGCACTTCCCACCCCCAGAGTCTCAAGCAGGAGGCAACAAGTTCATCCAGCGGGTCTATGCTACCGTATCCCCTGCTTTGTTCCACACCAATGCAAGGGTACTTCTAAGAAACTTCACCCAGTTCCTTGCCTTCCATCCAGAGAGGTCATGGCTCCCCAAGGGAATAAGAGCTAGGAAGATAGTAGATCAGGGTCTGTACCAAAAGTCCCTCCTCTACTACAAGGCTACTGTAAGTCAGATGACTGGTATCCAGCGGAGTATCTTCTTTCACGGTACTAAGCCTCTCTATGCGGATTGGTTTATGATAGGTAAGCCACTCTACAACCTTACCCGTCTCCTCAACAGGGTAGCCCCCTATGGGAGATCTGATGATGTTCCGAGGCATTGGAGCTTTAATACAGGTATGGTCAGGGCTCATGAGGCTATCCAAGCCTACAGAAAGCATGGGGATGTGAATAGACTCCTCAGAGATGCAGGGATGGATGTGCTAAAGAAGCCCCAGCAAGACCTCTTCCTTCAGTACGTTGCCATTGGGGAGAACTATGTCAACATGGGCATTGAAGGTCTCCAGCAAGTCACAGGCTATGAGGCTGCTGCCCTATACCGAGGCAAGGAGGTAGCAGACCTAACACACTTCAACTATGAGAGAGCCTTCCGAGCACCAATCGAGCAAGGTGCTGCTGGGAGGACATGGTTCAATCTCCTCACCTTCACCCGAAGCTACTGGACTAGGCACTACAACAACTTCCTCAAGTGGTCTGGTAAGGACTGGGCAGAGACATACACCCCAAGGCAAAGGTTAGCTGCTTTCAAGGATAGTATTGCCATGATAGCTATGGGTGGGATAATCTCCTCCTACCTCCGTGAACTCTATGGCAGACCATACCGATCCTACTGGATAGGGGACATCATGTACTGGGAGATGGGTGGTCTTATCATAGGAGCAGTGAACCAGCTTGGTGGAGGTTTTCAAGCTATGGCAACAGCTCTTGATCCAACCACTGAGGAGGATGAGAGATGGAGGGCTGTGAGAGCAGTAACCAAGTTCTTCCTCAGTGAAGCCCCCAAGCTATTCATCCCCTTTGCTACCAACTTGCTTGAGTCCTTAGAAGCAGGGGCAATGAGAGGCCACCTGCCAGAAGGGGTGGTTGACTACGATCTTAGAGCCTACCAAGCTATCCGATCAGCCTTTGATGATAAGTACACTCCATCCGAGATAGAAGTGTTGGAGATTGAGCTTATGGATGCTATCCTCAAGGGTGTCTTTGCTACCCCACCTCCAGAGCTAGATAGGGTGGTGGAGGCAGTGAATTACCTCAACGAGAGAAAGGGAGAGCTTGGAGTAGTCTACACAGACAAGCCAGGTAAGGTAGGCCAAATCTATGAGATGGGAAACTTCCTTTCTGATGTGGACTCCTACATCCGCAACCAGAACATTCCAAGGGACATGGTGACTGCAGATGTTGGCTTTGAACCCCTAGTGGAGTTTGCCCTAGACTTCCTCTACCTACTTGATGAGTTCTATGAGATACCAACATCCCCAGCCAAGCTAAGGAATGACTGGAGAAAGGACAACCCAGAGTTTGAGCTACTCCTTATCTTCTGGGAGAGATACACTGTATCCAAAGTTTCCTATGGTTCCCCAGCAGGGAGACAGATTGAGGAAGCCTTGGGAGCCCTGGACAGATCCTTTGGCATCCCAGCTCAAGCAGCCAGGAGCAGACTTAACAACTGGAGGTATGCCATAATACCCTAGACTTGACAGACCAAACTGACTATGCTAGTATCTTTATAAGGAGGAACAATGACTGTTGAAGGTACAGACGATGTGGGAAAGACCCAGGGCAAGGTAGCTGGAGAAGTCCAGCCCGATGCAGCTGGTAAGTTCCCAGAAACTGTCTCTTGGAGCCAGTACGTTGGCATCAAGGAAAGCCTTGGTGGCAAACTAGAGGCCGAAAGGGAGAAGGTCAAGAACCTTGAAGAGCAAATATCCAAGGCTATCAAGCAGGAAGACTTCGAGGCTGTCAAGCAGCAACTGGATGAGGCTAAGACCTCAGCCCAGAAGGTGCAGGATGAGCTAAAAGGAGTGAAGGACAAGTCCGTTGAGGACAAGAGAAACTACTTGAAGAGCAAAGGCATGGTGGAAGCTGACTATGCTGATGCTGATGAAACAACCCTGAATGCCATGATTAAAGTGCTTGATACCTTCAAGCCAAAGCCAGACTTTGGGTCTGGTGGAGGGACAGGTGCACTGCAAGGTTCACCTATGGAGTTAGCCAGACAGGGCTACTCCAAACAGTAAACACAGATAAAGGAGGAACAGAAATATGGCTTGGACATTAGCAGAACTTTCAAAGATAGAAACTGATGTCTTGAGAAAGTCAGTTATTGACACCATGATAATGGAGTCCAACATCCTTGAGATGTGTCCTTGGGAAACCATAGGGCAGCTCTCTACTGGTGTAGTGTCCATTCAAGACCTCCCTAGCGTTGGCTTTCGTAAGATCAATGCTGGGTATGAGGAATCCACGGGACACTTTCAGCACAAGATTGAGCACATCTCCTTGCTTGGTGGATACATTGACACTGATAAGGCACTGGCCAGAGCCAAGAATACCATAGCTGATGCTAGAGCAATCCAGCAACAGCTCATGATTAAGGCCATGACCTATGAGTTCAATGACAAGTTCATCAACGGGAACCCTTCGGGTTCAGGGACTTCACTCGAGTTCAAGGGGCTCCTTGGTAGGGTAGATGACATCAATTCGGACGGCTACACGTCCCAGAAGGTACAGCATGATGTGACAACCGTACTTGCTACGGATGCCAAGATGTATGCCTTCCTGGACGCAATAGATCAGTGCATCTACTCCATCAAGGGACACAAACCTGACTACGCCCTGATGAGCCAGAGGACTCTACTTGGTCTGAGGTCTCTCCTGCGAAGGCTGAAGCTGCTCGATACCACCAAGGACATGTTTGATCGAGTAGTTGATGTCTACCAGGGAGTAAGGCTGATTGACATGGGTGTTAAGGCTGACCAGTCAACCCAGATCATAACGGATGTGGAGACAAATGCGGGGGTTACCACTGGTAGTAACCGCAGTTCCATCTACTTCGTGAAGTTTGGTATGGGTGATATGTCTTGGGGCATCCAACAGTATCCAATAGAGGTCGAAGACCTGGGTTTGATGACGGACAAACCAGTGTACAGGACTATGGTGGACTGGCCACTTGGTCTTGCCACCGTTGATCCCAGGAGTCTGGTGAGGCTTTACGGCTTCCAGATGACCGCTGCGTAAAGGAGGATTGAAATGCCAGCATACGATGACTTGAATCTTTTCCACGATGGGACAACCATAGCCCAGGGAGCTACCATAGCACCTGTCTCCACTACGAGGGCTAGTGGTTACGCTGTCCTTGACCTGAAGAAGACTGGTTCCAAGGGTCTAGGAGTAGTGATGGTCTTGCCTGCGGCTGTTAGTGCCGATGAGATAACAGCCCTTGTCCAGCACTCTGACGCTGAAGCCAGTGGGTATACAACTGTGTCTTCATTCCCTGTAGCTGCTGCTGCGGGAGTTTACACAACCCGCTTCCAGAGTACCAAGAGGTACGTTAGGGTACATATAGTGACTGGGGCAGGAACAGGCAACGTCAACCCCATAATCTTCATCCTACCTTGGGCTTTCATCACAGTCTAGCAATAGTGGAGGAGGGGCTGGCCACCTCTCCTCCTTAGAAGGAGAATTAGGGTATGGGATTAAGAACAGTAGAGTTTGAATCTGGGTACTTGATTCTGGTACAAGACGGAGGCCAGAAAACCAGGTATCCCATAGCCGATGTTGTGCGGGTATTGGATATACCCACTGGGTTAGACCAGACACAGGTAAAGGGGCTAACAACCCTTGCCAGTTTGGTGGCTGTGTTAGTCCGCACTTTGATAGATAATGAGACTCTTGGTGAGTCTTTCCTCGAAGATGGAAGCTATGACATAGGTGATATTATAGAGTCCATTGAGGGTCTTGGGACTGACTATGGCAACCCAGACATAGGGGTGGAGGAGTGAACAGAACATTAACCAGCCTGGTCGGTCAGGATAGTCCTGTCCTTGGGCAGTGGCTATTAGCAGTTAATTTTGAGAGTAGGCTGTCCTGGGGCTTTGTACTAACGATTAAGAAGGAGGAAGAAACATGCAATCTTTGATAAAGGTGAAGAACAACTTTACGGGTGGCCTCGAATCAGAGGTCAACGCCGTAGCAGATGCCCAGAAGAACATCCTTACTTCCGCTGGTAATCCTGGCTACTTTGAGACCAGACGCAGGGGGGATAGCTGGAACATCATGACTTCGACTGAGTTTGCAGCCTTGGTTGCTGTCCCCACTACCACGGCTCGCCTGGAGGTGTATAACAACGGCTCCAGGCTCCTTGTTGTCAGCGACCTTCACATGTGGAGGCTGATCGGAACAGCAGTAGCTGTGGGTGAGACACTTTGGGCTATGGTTACCACGGCGAAGGCGATCCCCTCCCTGACGGCACAGACCATGTACAGTCTGTGTGGCAAGGCATTCAAAGTCCCGACTGCAACCAGCGAGGTAGTTACTGGTGTAGGCACTACGGTCATTGCCAATGGCTGGGCTCCCTACGGGGCTCCCCAGGCATACCTGGGTGCTGCTACCCCTGGGGCTGGGCAGAGTGCTCCTATTGATGGTAAGCTCATTGTCCCGCCTGGATGCTCACTGTGTATCCAAGTGGCTGCTTCCGTGAACACGGCATCGGCTTTCTATTGTGGTGTTACCTTTGACCTGGTGACAGGCTCAGTGGAGGTCTAAGCAACTGAGGTTGGGGGAGGTGTGCTGAAAGGCTTGCCTCCCCCTACCATAAGGAGGAAGATATGACTTTAGGATTTCCGATCCCAGATGGGACTAAACTGGCTCTTGCATTTCAGGAGCCTAGTGCTTGGTATGGACTGACCTCCAACAAGATCGTTGCTAATGCTGCTGGATACGTGAGGGTTACTGGTGGCAATGGTGCATGGGGGACGGAGCTGTGGCTCTATGACGGAGCTACCATAACCTCTAACTACTACAACCTCCAGAAGCTCTTCATCATGGCCTCTGAGAATGCTAATCGCAAGACCCACTTGGAGATATTTGGTGCTACCAAGGGGGCTGAGATTGCGGGGGCTTTCAAGAACACAGGTAACTTGGTTCAGATAGCTAAGAATGTCATAGCAGATGGCACAAAGGTAGTGTTGGGTGCTACCCTTCCCAGTGAAGTGAACGTCAACACTGTGTACTACACTGTGGGATATTCTGCTGGGGCAGGAACTGACCCTAACACAATCCAGCTGTCCCTAACAGAAGGTGGGGGTGCGATTACTCTTGGCTCTGATACCACAGGCAAGCTATGGCCTATCACCCAAGAGACCTTGTTGAGTACTAGAGTGAACTCTGCTGCTGCTGGCAAGGATATCCCTGACAATGTTGGGTGTAAGGCAATCCCAGGAACTACGATGCTAACTGCCAGGACATGGGGAATAGGTGGTACTAACTACCTAGACCTCTACCTTGGTATTAACCACTACTAGGAGGTAATATGCCAACAGGAATGCCAGAGATAGATAAGATGGGGGCAGGAGCCTCCGATCCCCAGAGGCAGGCAGCCTTGTCTGCTTGTGTGGCTGAGCAAGTCCGTGCTGGGAGGACTCCAGAGGAGGCCAGGGAGATGTGCAAGGCTATGATAGATGAACAGCTAAAGGGTGGTGAGGCTAGACTTCCAGAGGCTCCGAGGGTATAATGGAAAGGACTGAGGACGAGATACTAAAGGAGATGGAGGAAGTGAACCCCCTCAACATGCTCAAAGCAGTCTTTGCTGCTGGGGTAGCCACAGAGCTAAGGGAAGGTAGGGACACAGAGACTGCTTACAGGAACACCCATGCTGCTATCCAGAAGGATTTGGGGAGGAAGCATGACTGAAAGAGATCTGTGTCCAGAGGTTAAGGAGCTTGCTGAGAAGTGTGTGGAGATAACCGAGGACATAAACACTATGGATATTAAGCAGGATGCTCTGATTGGGGAGCAGATAGAAACTTCTAAGAAGTTAGCTCACCTTGAAGGTAAGATGTGGGTAGTGATTCCCCTCCTAATGGCTATCCTGACTGTCCTGTTCGTTGTTGCAAGGAACGGGAGCTCGGTGTAGAATATGGGCGAGAAGGCACTTGACGGGTCAGAGATTATCCTTGTCACGCCTAAGCTGGCTAAGGAATGGATGAGCAGGTGTAAGGCTCAGGACGTCCAGCCAGAGAAGGTGGCAAGGTTTGTTGCCGACATAAAGGGCGGCAACTGGAGGACTGGGGAAGAGGATAAGTTCATTGCAGTCCGAAAGGAAGGGGTCAAGAATGGATACCACAGGTTGACCGCAATAGTCCAAGCAAACAAGGCTGTTGAGATGAAGGTTAAGTTGTATGGGTAGCAGGACGGGGAGTGCAGGGTTCTCTCGAAAGGTCGTGGGAACTACGGAGTGTACAGACAGTGAGGGCAACCTCCTGGTAGCTTTCACGTCCGAGGATGCTAAAGACTTCTGGGGGAACTTGTACCAGGCAGAGAGAATTAAGTATGCAATGAGGCATCGGAGAGACCAGATACCGATGTACCTGAGAACTGGAGAGAAGCCAGAGCAAGTGCGGGTCGAGGCACTCAAGCTCTTAATCAAGAACCTATTAAGGAGGTAAACATGGCTGAGAGATCATTAGTAACAGCAAAACTGTACCAGAATGTGAGCAGGTTCCTATCAGGAGGGGCAACCTCAAATGCAGGGGCAGAGTTCACCCATCTTGCCTTGTGTGGAGTAGATATGGCAGCCTTTGACGTGGACACAGCCAACTTCACAGAGGTTGGTGACAGGGAAGCCGTATCCCCTGCCCGTGCAACAACAACCAAGACTGACGACACCGTGAAGATGGAGAAGGATGCGTGGGAGCCTGGAGCCAATACTGTGTACGGGGCAGGAATCTTCACTACCATCACCAAGACAGATGATAACCTGCAAGCCTTCCATGAGTGGGCTGCAAGCGTAACATTTGAGGCTGGTGACAAGGTGAAGGAGACCCTCAGTGTGCAGTCCGTTGACGGTACGTAAGCACAACGGGATAACGGGTCAGGGGCAGGCTAATATCCTGCCTCTGATTGTAAGGAGGACTCATGTATAAGCTAGAGAACTACGCTGAGAGTACGCTTGCAGCGGGGATAAACGACAGCGTCACGGAGTTGTCTGTAGATTCGGGCGATGGTGCTCTATTCCCTGCTGAGGGCGACTTCATGCTTGCCATAGACAACAAGGAGATCGTCAAGGCCACAGCGAGGTCTACTGATGCGATTACCATTGTCAGGGCGCAGGAAGACACATCTGCTGTAGCACACTTGGCTGGTGTATCTGTGGCTCTTGTGGTAACTGCTGGTGTGATAGAGGAAGTGCAGGATGCTGTACCTGATTCCATCTTCACCACAAGGGGAGATATTCTCTATCGTGATGCCACCCAAGCAGCAAGATTAGCCAAAGGGACAGCGGGACATTTCTTAGAAATGGGAGCAAATGACCCTGCATGGGCGAGCCACAAAGACTTAACCACAGGCGTGCATGGGGCTGGGGGGAATACCTTTGGCTATGCTACCCAGGCAGCCATTACTCTCTATGTGGACGCTGCTAATGGTGACGATGATGATGCAGGAACAAGTGGAAGTCCGAAGGCGACAATCAAAGGTGCGTTGGATGCTTTGCCTCCGATTATCGCTCATGCTTGCACTATCAGCGTCCGAGGCCAGCAGAACTATGCCGAGAACAACGTAGCTCTGGAGTTCTCCCGATTCAGCACACTGGCTGATATCACCATCAAGGCGGTCAACGCTGCAAATGAGAATATGTACGATAACGGTCTAGCCACAGCAGGGGCGAATACCACGCTGACCGATGCAGGTAAGGATTGGACACCCGCAAACGGCGGAGGCAGCGGACAGTTTGCGGGTGCTTATATCTGGATTTATGAAGGGCTAGGAGTAGGGCAGATAAGGACGATTGCGAGCAATACTGCCACGGTGATTACGGTCTCTGCTGCTTGGACTACCAACCCTGACGCTACCTCGTACTACGCCATAGGTGGCGGAGCTACAATGACGGGGACTGGCACACATCACGTTTACATTGAAGGGAGGTCTGTATCAGTTTATGGCCTTCGCCATACTGGAGCGACCACTGCTGATATAGCCTATATCGGATATGCTGGCGGGAGTGCCTACTATAATTATTGTCATGGCAGCGTGGTGGGCATTTGGGCACAGGCGTTTTCTGACCCCGTAGCTTACTACAACTACTGTGACGCTACTGGTGCTGGCACACGATACGGGATGCGCTGCGTACAAACATCGGTCTGGCCTCGTCGCAATGTTTTGATAAACGGGGCATACGGAATATCTCTTGAGAGGGTGGCGTTAGGCCAAATGCACTCAGCGGCTGCCCAGAAGAATTACATTAGCGATTGCACTACAGGTATACGCATTGCAGAAGGCAGTGCAGGAATACTTGCCAATTCCCAGGTTTTCAACAACTGCACCGCCGACATTGACCCCGCGGTTTCGGCAACTGTGCCGAACTGGTGGACATAAGGAGGACACATGATAGTAACTTACTTGAATAGCGGACAGGTAGTCTCGATAATACAAGGCTTCCCGAAAGTCTGGGAGGAGAACAATCAGCTTCTCATCGAGAATGGAGTGTGTCCCCTGCTGAATGACTTGACCAAAGCGGGCTGGGGATACTACGAGGACAAGGACATAAGAGAATACGATGAGGAAGGCAACGAAATCCCTATCTACATGGATGACCTCGATCTGATTCCCGTTCTGCCAACTCCCCCTCGCTCCACTCATGTCTCAGTCCTGACAGCGGTTAATGCTTCTGCTGTCAGACCCGCCACAATCAAGAGGGTTTGGGAAGGGAGCGAT
>Ga0114946_10000425_pt1 | contig 28011 bp, 25 predicted proteins | sample WalLakDeSediment_FD_88676 | JGI IMG/M metagenome (GOLD analysis project Ga0114946, IMG submission 88676) | Lake sediment microbial communities from Walker lake, Nevada to study Microbial Dark Matter (Phase II) - Walker Lake 11/02/13 Deep Sediment | ecosystem: Environmental > Aquatic >... | reverse complement strand
GTTGGTGGTGGACGCACGTCCACACGATGACGGGTGAAGTCCAAGGGATGCACATGAAGAGCGAGCATGAACAGCATAAACAAAAATGACGTCAACTGCATCAATGCAGTTCGCTTCATAAGTGTTTGGCTGAAAATACGTCGTAGCATGTGATTGGCCGTCCTGTGTCGATTAACTGTAAACGGAACATACGAGAAAATAATTCCCGCTGACAGCCTGAAGTGATTTTTATTCAGGCCGGACTGTTTTGCGGAACTTCCGAGCGGCACAGTAGGTTGTGGAACTGTCCCTCATGTAGAAAACACTTCCGCACAATCGCGGTATTTCCAGTAAACTTAGAGTCAGACATGAAAAACAACGGTATTGCACATACATCAAACAACGGGCTGGACATTTCCGAACTCATTATGCAGGGTGACATGCATGTGGCGTCATCAACCGATACACCGCTTCGTGAAGATGCATTCACCCTGGACGATGAGAAGAAAATGGCCATTATTCAAGATCATGTCGAGAGCATCATGCTAACGCTTGGGTTGGATCTTTCCGACGACAGCCTTCGTGGTACGCCGCATCGAGTAGCGAAAATGTATGTAAAGGAGATTTTCGGTGGTCTTAATCCGCTGAACAAACCGTCCGCGAAAGTATTCGAGAACAAATTCAAATACGGCGAGATGCTTGTTGAAAAAAACATAAGTGTACATTCGACATGCGAGCATCACCTGCTTCCCATCGTGGGTCGCGCCCATGTCGCGTATGTTTCGACCGGGAGCATCATCGGCCTCTCCAAAATCAATCGCATCGTGGACTACTTCGCACGGCGGCCACAGGTGCAGGAACGGCTGACCATGCAGATTGCGGACGAACTACAGCGAGTATTGAACACTGAAGACGTTGCGGTCATTATCGATGCAAAACACTTCTGTGTTGCCGCCCGCGGAATTCAGGATACGATCAGCAGCACGGTCACAGCCGAGTACAGTGGTTGTTTCGAGTCCGAATCCAAGCGTCAGGAATTGCTGCGCTACATCGCCATGCACCCCGACAGGTGAGTTGATTTCTTCGACGTTCTCACAGCGTCGGAACAGGGAATTTCAGGCAGTCAGGCTTTTTCGCGTATTCCATAGTTCGGCGATTTGTACGGCATTCGTCGCAGCACCCTTGCGAACATTGTCCGACACAATCCACATCGCAAGTCCGTGTTCCATCGATGCGTCCTTGCGCAGTCGCCCGACGAATACCTCGTCGTGACCTTTGGCAGTGCGTGCCATCGGGTACAGTGAAGCATCGGTATCATCTTGCAGCACGATGCCCGGAAACGTGGCGAGCGCAGTGCGCAACTCCTCGAGATCGAAGGCTCTGCCGAGTTCAACATGTACTGCTTCGCTGTGAACATGGGCTACAGGAATACGAACGCAGGTTGGAGAAACGGGAAGATCGGGGAGATCGAGAATTTTCCTTGTTTCATTCACCATTTTCCTCTCCTCGACAGTATAGCCGTCATCGAGGAAAGCGGCGATATGCGGCAAAGCATTTTCGGTGATCGGGTGCGGAAATGCGGGCCGTAGCACCTGCTCGCCGCGCAATTCCGCTTCGAGTTGCTCGATACCTCTCCATCCAGCACCGCTGACCGCCTGATAGGTGGCTACGAATACCCGACGCAATCCCCAAATATCAGCGAGCGGTTTGAGTACGACGACCAGTTGTATGGTGCTGCAATTCGGATTCGCTATGATGCGGGGCTCGGCGTCGACGAGCGCCGAGGCATTCACCTCAGGCACGATCAGTGGAACGGTGTTCTCCATTCGCCACGCGCTGCTGTTGTCTACAACGGTCACTCCCATTTCAACAGCAATAGGCGCCCATTTTCTGCTCACTTCGCTTCCGGCAGAAAACAGAGCTATATCCGCTGCTTCAAACACGTCCTTCGATAGTGACTCTACCGTGTAGTGCGCATCGCCGAATTTCACACGCATTCCTCGCGAATTCCGCGAGGCGACGATGCGCAATCCGGACAGGGGGAAATTCCTTTCCTCCAGAACGCGCAGCATCGTACTTCCGACCAGACCCGTCGCGCCGACAAGCACTACGTTACGTTCTTTCATGTTCTCTCCGTTGCAGCATTATCGAATAGTATGATCGCTGGAAATCCACCGTCACCGAGAGCTGTTACCAGAGCTTCGCCCACTACTTCTTCCTTTGATCGGATATCGTGGAATACTTCCGTGTCGATCAGGTACATGGTGCGCCGACTTCCTTCCACCCTGGTGAAACTGGAACGAAGTCCTTTGACGGATAGAATGCTGCATTCGCGCGAAGCAATATATGAACGGTAGTGAATGTTAAAACTCCGCTCCTAGCGAGAAGTAGTACTTCGGTTCGGAAAATCCACCACCGCTGTGCGCCCAGGCAATATCGAATTTCACGGGAAAGCCCAGAAACCACATTCTGGCACCGAGTCCGGTTCCGATCAGAAGATTCTGATTGATAATTGCTCCATTCGCATCCCGCCCGAATGCCCGGTAATTGTCGAAGTTGTCGAATGCCGTACCGACATCGAGAAATATCGCACCATTGACTGTTTGCAGAATATACGGCAACACACCTCCGAGGAAGTACTTGACGATCGGAAAACGGATTTCGGCGTTGCCAAGTGCATATTTCGTAGCGATTCGTGCATTGTAGTTATACCCGCGCAGCGGCAGAGCCGCTTGTAAAAAGACGAAGTCCTCCTCGTTATCGATAGGGATACGACCTTGCTCGAAGGTTCTGTTTATCCAGTTCTCCGTACCTCCGATGAAGAAGCGCTGCGGATTGGCACCGAAACTCCCGCCACCGGAACCGCGCAACACAAAGGAAAAATCACTCCAGAAACGCCAGTACGTTCTGTAATCGAACGTAGCGGACATGAAGCTGATACTGCTACTGCCGATGCCGGGACTGCCGAAGGTACGCAGTTCATAGCGCGTACCACGCACTGGCGACCACATTCCCCACAATGTGTTGTCTTTGACGTAGCCCAGATTCGGTACGAGCAAAGTACGTTCGCGCAGCGGCATGTTCGGATTGTCCAGATTCTCGGAGGAGATGTTCATGAAGGTCACAGTAGTCTCGAGCCTTCTGAATCTGTCGAATGGATAAGCGGCGAAGAAACTCGCGCCGTACTGACGATAGCGATACAATTCATCGAATGGTCCTCCATCCCATGAGAGCAGAAAACGCGCGCTGTGAAATCCCTGAATTCCCCAATCAATTCTATCAGGCAAATAAAAATACGCGAGAGCATAGTCGCTGTTTTTCAGATCGCCAATGAGATTCGTGAGAAAAATCAACTGGTGATCGCCCAGCATGTCGCTGAATGCCATTTGCGTCGTGCCCAGAACGCCGTAGAACGTACTGTATCCCGCATTTCCGTACACGAGATCAGCGGAAAAACTCAATTTGTATTTATTGATGATGAATTCCCCGTCCTCGGTAAGCGTGTTGTGCAGCGTGAATGCATCCGCTTCCGATCGTGTCCCCCCAAGCGTGGAGCCGAACAACAGACGACTGCCTGCTTTCGCTGTCGCGAGGGAATCGAGCGGGTCGATGGAATTCTGCGCTCCGAGCGCGATAACGATATCCTCGCTGTGTACGTGTTTCTCTATTGAAGCGTCCGCCAAAGTCTGAACAGAATCCGATGCCCGAGCAGCGAGCGCCGCGCGTTCTCTGCGTTTGAGAAATTCGGTCTTCTCGAGTTCATCGAGTTCCTGCCGTTCGAACGGCGCTCTCAGAACGAAGATATTGAAACCGGCTTCGAACATGGAGGAAAATGCCAGTTTGTTTCCATCGCTGGTCAATGACATTTGATAAATGCCGGATAATGAATTCGTGATCGGATACTCACGGCCGGTGGCGAGTTCATGGACGTAAATATTATTAATGCCGTTGCGATCCGATATGAACAACAGTTTTTCGTTGCTCGGATCGCAGAGAGGATGAGATTCATTTGCATCGGGAGTGCTCGTGATCCTGACGATTTCGCCTGCTTCCACGTCGATTCGATAGATATCCATGCGCGAGTAATCGTGATCGATCATGCTGAATCCTTCCGGCAGCATATCCTTGCTGACATACTTGCCTCTGTCCGATGTGAAATAAATGTACCGGCTGTCGGACGACCATGAAGGTTCAGCATCGGAGAACACGTCGGAGGTGAGATTCCTCTCCTGCTGAGTTTCGAAATCGTAGATGTAAATATCGGATTGCGTAGAACTGTTGCCGACATAGGCCAGCTTGCCGCCGTCGGGCGACCACTGAACCGAGTAGATACCGTCACGCCGGAGGGGAAGCTGGTAGTATCTCCCCGTTTCCACGTCAATAATGCTGATCGCATCGTTCGCACCCGCTTTGGAAGCCAATGCCAACGCTTTTCCGTCCGGCGACCAGGAAAGTCCCGGAGTCAGGAGGTTCAGATCCTCGAAATCGCTGGTTTTAGTACCCGTGAGTACTTTTTGCACATTGCTCCCGTCTATTGCGGACATGACGTACAGACTGAAATAATCATCTCGATTGGAGAGAAAGGCGACGCGATCCCCTGCTGGTGAAATCGCCGGACTGGTATTGTAGAAAGATCTGCTTTTCCTGTGATCGGTCAGCCTTCGGGCGTAATCCCTAGGCGATTCACGTTTGGCGATATCCGGGTAATAGAGTTTTTTCTGCTCATTCATCCAGCGTTCGGACAATTCCTCGAGCGTCAGGCCGAGTGATTTTTTCAATCCGGCTTCGAGGTTGCGTGCACTGCGCATGCTGTTGAGTAGGTCGCCTACTTTTTTTTCGCCGTACTTTTCAGCGATGTACCACCATACCGATTGTCCACCTCTGTAAGCGAAATAGCCGCTCAGGTACGGTATCGGAGGCAGGTAGTTGCTCGTAACGGCGTCTCGCATGAACATGTCCGAATCGGTATCCCAGCCGCCGAGTGATTCGTATTCGCAAAGACCTTCGTTCATCCACAGCGGGAGGATCAAACGAATTCTGTTGGCGACCGCTGCTTGCAGCGAGCCACCGTAGAACATGTCGTTGATCACGGCATGCACGAGTTCATGGTGAATGACGTGCCGGAATTTGCTGTACGAGCCCTCGAATGGAATCACGACGCGATTCTTGAACATTTCCGTAACGCCTCCAATCCCCTCTTCAAGATACACACCGACGACGTTGGTCTGTTGGAAGTCGTTGTGGGAGTTGTAGACGATAATGGGAATGCGCGCAGTGATCTTGTATTGCACCGTCCGCTGTATGCTGACGAGAGCCTGCTCCGCTGCTCTTGCAGTGAAGGCGGCAATGTCGTAGCCGTCGTTGGCGAAGTACACGTCGAAGTGTTCCGATTGAATGTAATGCCAGTCGAAGTTCGTGTACTGAACTTTGTTTTTACCGAAAAACTGTGCTTGGGCGTCCAAACCGGACATGCAAACGAGAAGCGCCGCCACTATGGCGATCGCGAGATGATGTGTTGGGGTCATTGGTATTCGTTTCCGCATGAACGCGTTGTTTGCGTATCGAGTGAATTAATGCAGTATAGCTCAGTCGAACACTTCTGTCAAGAGAAAAATGCTTCCCGTTGAACTGCTGAACTGTGCTGCCTTTTTATTATCTTCAACAATGATCATGCCAAGCTTCACCATTAGCTCCTGAACCATGCGATTCGTTCCGTACATCTTTCTTCTGGGCGTCCTAATGCCAGCAGCATGCGACTTTCGACAGGACTGCGATGTAATCATCTACAACGCGCAAATTCACACAATGAATCCCGAGCAGCCGTTCGCCAACGCCATGGCGATCGACAACGGGCGTATTATTGCCATCGGGGAGAACGAACAAATTCTTACAGGGTGGAACGCTGAGCAGACGGTGAATTTTCATCAAGCGCATGTTTTTCCCGGCTTCATCGATGCACATGCACATCTCTATGGCTTGGGCGAGGAAAGCCGCATACTTTCTCTGATAGGGACGCGATCATCCGCTGAAGTACTCGCCGAAGTACTTGCACGCACGAAGGCAACGCCCGAGGGCGAATGGATTCGCGGGCGCGGGTGGGATCAGAATGATTGGAAAGACCGTAGTTTCCCAAACGCTGCGGAATTGGACAGGGTCAGTCCGAATCATCCGATTATGCTATCCCGTATCGATGGTCACGCTGTTTGGGTAAACAGTCGCGCCCTGCAAATCGCAGGCATCACGCACGAGACGGCCGACCCCGATGGGGGGCGCATACTTCGCTTGCCGGATGCTTCGCCAAGTGGTGTTCTGATGGACAATGCGATAGAACTTGTCCGGAGCCATATTCCGGAACCCGGCCCGGAGGATTTGCGTGCCGCGTATCTCAATGCCGTACAGCGTTGTTTGGCCCTAGGGTTGACCGGCGTTCACGACATGGGATTGTCCGCAAACAGAATCGCGGCTATTCGGGCGTTAATCGATAGCAATGCATTTCCATTAAGGGTGGTTGGGTATATTGATGGAAGGGGTGAAGAATGGGAAGCACTGCTGCGGACTGGTAGAACGGATTACGGTGACAAACGTCTCGTGCTCGCAGGACTAAAACTGTACGCGGATGGCGCACTTGGATCGCGTGGGGCATGGTTGATGGACGATTACTCCGATGACCCGGGGAATCGTGGTATTGCAATAGAATCCTACGATGTTATCCGAAGTGAAGCCAAACGGGCGATGAAGCAGCGGCTTCAGGTGTGTGTCCATGCGATTGGCGACGCGGCTGTACGCATGTCACTCGATGCGTTCGAGCGTGCTCTGAAAGAGGTGTCCCGTTCCGGACCGCCTATGCGCATCGAGCATGCACAAGTCATCGCCGAGGAAGATATTATTCGTTTCCCACGCTTGGGAATCGTACCGTCCATGCAGCCTACGCATTGTACAAGCGACATGTACTGGGCGGAAGCGCGCCTGGGTGTGCATCGCATAACCCGAGGGTATGCCTGGCAGTCTTTGATCGACGCGGGCTCGTGGATAGCCGGCGGCAGTGATTTTCCGGTTGAGCGTCCGGATCCCTTGCGTGGCATGTATGCTGCTGCGTTTCGTCGCGACATCAAGGGGCGACCGGCGACACAGGAGGATATCGAGCGCTATTTCCAAATCGATCCTGCACTCCCGCATCATGCCGAGCGCTATCGTGATGGTTGGTACGGTTCGGAGCGCATGTCACGTCTCGACGCTGTGCAGGCATTCACTATCTGGGCGGCGCGAGCCGCCGGAATGGACCGCGACCTCGGGAGTTTGGAGAGGCGCAAGTTCGCCGATTTCGTCGTGTTGACCAAGGATATATTGACCGTTCCCCGAGAGGAATTCCTTTCCACGCGCGTCGTCGCCACTTGGTTGCAAGGACGCGAAGTCTGGTCCGCAGCACGAACGAATTGAACTGTTCGTATTGCGCTTTTTACCATCGAGCGAACTGATGCGGATGTGATCGGTCACGGATCCGTGAGCAAATGCGAAGGCGCAAATTCGTCCGATGAATTCAACGCAAATACGCATAGGCGCAAAGAAATTCTCAAGCGCTGATGCTGAATGCCGGTGCGTCGCGTTGCTGACCATCCGGGATTCACACCCGAGGCAGCATTTCTCGCTTCCATACAGGTGATGCATATCATGCATCGACGGCAGCATTCTATGCATATGTGGCGTGCACATCGTCGTAGCCTGTGATTGAGTTGACCGAGTGCGGAAAAGCGAGTGCCTCGAAACACGAGGATATTTCCTGTACAAGTATCAAAGGAACGTCCTGCCCACTCTACGTGTAAAAGCAACGCGGTGTCGAATCAGACTGCGATCCGGATACTTCCATATTAGATTCCTTCCTGCCTTCGACTTTCGTATCTTGAATAACAGTACATATATGACGGTCTTCCATTTATGAAATATCTCGCGTTCATCCTGTTGTTTCTTCCATCCATTGCTAACGCACAGGCTTGGGACATTCAGTATCGTTTGCCTGTGGGACGTGAATACAAGTTCAAGCTTGTCGAAAATCTGAGTGCTCTCGCTCAAACCAGCGACGGACTCGGCACGCAGTTCGACAAAAACACTACGCGATACGTAACTCTGCGTATCGAGGAATCCGACGCATCTATCCTTCAATACCTTTTCACACAGGACACCGCCGTAGTGCGAGAACGCGGAGACAGAGGCGATGCTGCTTCCATCGACTTCGAAAATGTCTTGACAGGTCGCCCCGTACGTGTACGTATGACACCGCACGGGAGACTCGAAAGTGCAATTCCCGTCGAGCCATTGCGTATTCAAGCCCTCTCGGGCGTCAGTGGCAGCGAGGCGATGTTCACTCAGCGAGCTGTTGTGCTGCCGGGGATTCCGGATCGTACACTTTCCACTGGTATGCGATGGAATGACATCATTGTCGATACATTGCATCCGAGCAAGGAATTGCCTCGTTTCGGTCGTGGCAGCGGTGTTCGCTTCATCAATAATAGAATGGATTACACAGTCGAGGGTCTTGAAACAGTTTCCGGAATCACATGTTTGAGACTCAAATGGAGTGGCGTACAATTCTACGAGGAAAAGATCATGTTTTCGTCGATTGAGGAATTCTCGGAGGACAACACGAAGATCGAGGGGAGCATGCTCATTGCTATTGACAGCGGCCTGCCCGTTTCAATTGAAGTAAAAACGGAAAATGAAAGCACACGAGCGGTGTTCGGAGAGCAAAGCAGTGTGATTCCAAGTTCCATCACAACGGTGTCGACTTTAGAATTACTTCCACAATAAACATTGGAGTTACCATGAAACAGTTCATTGCCATATTGCCATTCGCTGTGCTGTTCGTTGCGATCTACTCGGCACCGGCACAGGAACGCGTGTACAAGTATCAGGAAGGAAAAGAATACAAGTACCTGCTGGACGAAACCAGCATGACGATTCAAGAGGTGCAGGGACAAAGCATGACCAGCAACTCCGAAAGCACCATCGCCACCACGATGAAAGTGAACGAGATCGACGAGGACGGAAACATGAGCATCACGCTAAGCATAGACAATGCTCTCGTTCTCATTGATACAGACAGAGACACGCAGACCTTGGGAGATGATTTCAGAGGGAAATCCGTTTCCTTCGTTCTCACTCCGGAAGGAAAAACTCTCGAACTCGAAGAGAGTCTTCGTGAACACGATGGCCAAATCGGACCGATACTTGCTCAACTCGCGAACGTGATGCCACGCCTCGATGCATCGAAGCTCAGCGTGGGCTCCGATTGGAAACGCGAGAGAAAAGACACTACGGGAACGGAAAACAACAGAAGCATCATCGATATGAAAAGCCACTTCAAGGTATCGGGCAAAAAAAACGTCAATGGGTACGACTGCCTCGAAATCCGGCTCACTGGCGAGGCCGATATCGATGGCAAACGATCATCCGGCGATCAGCAAATGACGATGAAGGGGAAGAAGAAAATGAACGGTACGCTGTACTACGCTCTCGAGGAGGGAATTCTTGTTCAGTTTGAAACGGAAACCACCATTGATCAAACTGTTTTCGTTTCCAGTATGAACATGCGCGTTCCCATTTCATCGAGTCAAACAATGAAATATGAACTCATGACAAAGTAGTTCGAAACCAGATGAATGGGTTGCGATGTGTTTTTCGTTGTGCATGTGTTGTAGATCCCGAACAATATTGTCAATGCCACGTATAATGTCGTTATCATTTTTTTCAATCATGGAGGTACGTTCATGAGAGTGTTCGAAACATTGTACCGTGTCGCCCTTAGCATGTTCTTCCCGATTCTTCTCTCCACATGCATCGGGTACGCGCAGGTCGGTACAGCCGAAAACGACAGTGTGGCGCTGCATGAGCTTCGCGAGACACAGAAGACCTTGCTTGAAGAGATGCGAGTACTCGGAATCGAACTTCAGGAAGCGAAGGCCGAGGCGCCCGGGAGCGAGCGTGATGCGCGCATCGATGACATCGAGCGGAGGCTGAGTATTCTGGAAGCCCGGATCGAGACGCTTGATTCGGAAATCCGTGCACTTGGCGGCGACGCTGACGGTTGGGACAGATGGAGCGACGATTGGGATCCCGACTGGAGTGACATGGACACGGAAATCGATGATAAATGGAGTTGGTGGCTCAAGGACGACGACGAGCAGCCCTTTGATATTCAGGAAAACTTCTTCCGAAAATATCCCGGCACGTTTCCTTGGATGTTTCCTCTCACAACGCGTCTGCATGAAACGATATTCCGTTACAACCGCGTCGAAGGTGCGTACATCGGCTTAGCACAAGTCAAACGCCTGTTTTGGCACAGCAAACCTCCGCTCGTCAGTACCGGCTCCTTCGGCTACGGTTTTGCCAATAAAACTATTCGCTATAGTCTCGGTCTGTACTTCCCTATCTACCTCGAAGATCAAATCATCGAAATCGGTGCCGAGGGACACAATTTCACGGATTCCAAAGATCAATGGAGATTCGACAGAGACGAAAACACCGCTACAGCGTTGTTCGCCCGCGAAGATTTCATGGATTATTTCGAGCGACGAGGATACAGCCTCACCGCATCCTGGTACTACCGTGGTGAACGCGACTGGAACATTCGCGCCGGAGTGGGTTATGTACACGACACATACGCGAGCATGAACAGAGTGACGAACTGGTCGTTTTTTGGTGGTGACAAACGTTTCCGAATCAATCCACTTATCAACGATGGCAACATCAACTCCATGCTCGTCTCAGCCGGCGCGAACAATCTACCAGCGATCGATGACAAGACGCGAGGTTGGAAGGCGCAATTCTCGTTGGAAATGGCTGGTGGAGGAATGCGAGGCGATTTCGAATTCACGCAACTTGTCGCGGAAGCGGTTCGCTATCAGCCACTGAACGAACATCTGAATCTGAATATGCGCGTTCGCACGGGTCTCAGCGACGGTATGCTCCCCGTACAACGTCAGTTCGAACTTGGTGGTCCGGGCAGCTTGCCGGGGTATCGCTACAAGGAATTTTCAGGCAGCCATGTGCTGTTGTTCAATGTGGAACTCATCATACGCAGTACCTTAGCGGGCGAGGCCCGCGGTTGGGCGAGGAACATCCTGCGAAGCTCAAATCTGATTTTCTTCGCCGATGCCGGAGCAGTGAATGACATACTCCCTGTCGCTACTCAGGATATAACACGAGGTGCTTACAATGTCTCTTTCGGTGGGGATTATTCCTTCGAGGGATTGAAAACCGACCTGGGTGTCGCTTTGGGTAGCGCCGACGGGGTGTTCCGCATCGGTGCCGCATGGAGGCTGGATCGATCGGAATCCGCCAACTTCATCATCCGTTTCACGCATCCGTTCTGACGTAGCCGCATCGTAATCAAAGATTACCGCGAAGCGACAACATAACAGCTATCTGTGATCAACGCGGTCCGATTCAACGGACCGCGTTTAATATTTCGTACAAGATATGGAGTAGAAATACATCGGTAGATCTTTGCATTCAGTGTCGTGTACCAACGTGTGTACACAGTTACTATCCAGGCGTTGAGGTAGAGGTGCATCACTCATTTTCGCTAGTGTCTGTACGCGGCTGTATTCATACATCGGTGAGATAGTGTCGAGTAGGTTTACACTAGTACTTGTACGATCATTTTTCCTCCAGCCCCGAACAGGACGATTCCAAGCAGTATCTGGAGCAATTGTATACGCACATGTTTCGCCCCAAGAGTCGAACCAAGCAACGCACCTATGAACACGATTATGAGTAATAACCAAAGTGAATCGTTCAGCATATTCCCTTTCGCGAACTGACCGAGAAGACCACTTAACGAATTAAGAACAATAAAAGCACTGGATACCGCAGCGGTCTGCCGTGCATCAGCCCATCCGAGAAACAGAATGATGGGACTTAAAAACACTCCTCCTCCGATGCCAACCACTCCACTGACAATACCAAGCACAAATCCAATGAGCCCACTCAGCAGCACATTGCTGCCGGGAATCATACATGCCTTTTTCAACCGCACAGTACGAAAGAACAGCATACGCAATCCAGCCAGTAGCAACACCATACCAAGTATGAGGTGAAACTCGGCAACTTCGATACGCAGCAAGCCGCCTAAGAACGCAGCCGGAATAGATGCCACGAGAAAGGGAGCCAAGAGGGAGAAAGAGAAATGGCCTGATCGCTTGTACACGATAAAACCAGTTCCAGCCACAAGCACATTGAGAATGAGAGCGACGGGAACGACTAGCGTTGTCGCAGCACCGAGAAACGCGAACAGTCCGAGATACCCCGTTGCACCACCATGACCGACACTGGAGTACAAAACCGCAACCAGAAAAAAGAGCAACAACACTCCCAGTGGAAGCAAACCCTCCGGCATCAGAGTACTCCGTCGCCGACAGTCACCGTCCTGCCGGACACACGCGAAGCGATGATACTGTCACCGACACGTATGACGCCACCACGCAGTACACGAGCGAAGACACCCTCTCTCGGCATGACGCAATCACCAGCCAGATAGTAAATCGAACAGCGCGTATGGCATTCCTTGCCGATTTGCGTGATCTCAAGTTCCGCTTCACCGACGAACAAGCTGTCACCCGGCGTCATTGAAACTAGATCCACACCAATTGTCGTGATGTTTTCCGCGAATGCTCCGGGGTCGACTGCAAGACCTCGCGCACGGATTTTATCGATGCTCTCCATTGCAAGCAGGCTGACTTGTCTGTGCCACTCTCCCGCATGCGCGTCACCTTCAATTCCCCACTGCTCACGTACGGTGGCGGCCCGAATATTCATCTTTTGTGTTCCTGTTTTCTCGCTTATCGAGATGGCAGCGATTTTACCGCAAATTTCCTTCACTACAATCCCCAACGCAAGAGAGTGACGGATACATTTTCACCTGCATTCATCACTGCCGCGTCTTTCGGGAAGCGAATAATGCAGTTCGCTTGTGCTACACCGCTGAGCATATGGGAATCTTGTGCACGCACTGGCGATACTAGAGCACAGCCGGCTTCGTCGCTTTCAAGAATGGCACGCACAAATTCCATTCGGCCCGGTTTTTTTCTGCACTGGGCGGTCAATCGCGCAGTGATGGGAATGGGTTTCGTAACCGGCAGTCCCATCATTCGTTCTACGGCCGGCCGCACCAGCAGATGGAAGGTCAGCAACGCTGCTACCGGATTGCCTGGCAGACCGAAAAAGAGCGTCCTGCCGTATGTCCCGAAAACATTCGGTTTGCCCGGCTTGATTGCAAGTGTGTTGTAACGCAATCGGACGCCTTCGTCGGTGCTCGCACCGGCGACAAAATCGTAATCACCGACCGAGACGCCCCCTGCAGTGATCAATATGTCACATCGCCGCAAAGCGGTGCGGATTGCTCGTCGTATAACGGAAGGATTATCATCTACGCGAGTAGTACGCACGGGTGCAAGACCCAGCGAACGCACCGCAGCATTCAATGTGACGCCGTTCATATCAAAAATCTTTCCCGCCGTCAATGTTTCGTCTACATTCACAAGTTCATTCCCCGTAACAATGATCTCGACACGCGGAAGACCGTGAACAGGAACGGACATGATGCCCAACGCTGCAAGCATACCCATGGCGGGAGGCGTGAGCAGTGTGCCCTTTGTTAGCACCACAGCACCCTTCGCGAATTCCTCGCTTTTATAACGGACGTTCGCGCCCTGTTTGACTGGATCTTCCAATACTATCTCATCGCCATCACATACAACATGCTCCTGCATCACCACGCTGTCCGCCCCTGACGGCATAATCGCACCCGTGAAGATGCGAATGGCATGAGCAGGTTCGAGCCTTGCGTGTTTTTCGCTCCCTGCCGCTACGCTATCCTGAATGCTCAGCCGTAGTGATGCCCGAGCACCAGTCTGAGCAGTATCGGACGAGCGCAAGGCGTAACCATCCACCGCTGAGGCATCGAAACGCGGCAGAGCTGATGCCGATCTGATGTTTGAGGACAGACTACGGTTCAGCGCAAGATCAAGTGAAGATTCAACCTGGGGTAAAGGTCGGCAAGACGCAAGTATCATACCAAGCGCATCCTCGAAATCGGTCATTACTCATGCCCTCCCCTTCGAATCATCTTGAATGAATGCAGTAATGCAGGGAACAGGGCATCAAGAGAATCGGCTACTCCTTTTCTCGACCCCGGCAGATTGACTATCAGTGTTTCGCCACGCAGACCGGCTTGAGCACGCGAAAGCATGGAGTACGGTGTGCGTTCCTGGCCGTAGGCACGCGCCGCTTCCGAAATGCCCGGTGCAGGCCTATCGATGACTTCCGCCATCGCCTCGGGCGTGCAATCACGCGGACTGAAGCCCGTGCCACCCGTAGTCATAACCAAGTCCAGTCGCGAGTCATCCGCAAAGGAACGCAACACACGGATGATCTCCTCCCTATCGTCCGGAATGATGCGATATTCGTCGACTTCCACACCTTCCTCCACAAGACGATCGACAATCATGCGACCCGAAGTATCCGTTTTTCTGCCGCTTGAAATGGAATCGGACATCACAAGCACTGCCGCATGGAGCGGAGTGCTAAAGAATGTGCGGAAATCATTCTTGCCTCCTTTCTTTTTTTCCAAGGTCACACTACCAATTGACATGTCGGCATCGAGCATTTTCATCATGTCATATAATGTTAGAACCGCCACGGATGCTGCGGTCATCGCTTCCATCTCAACGCCGGTGCGATACGTGGTTTTGACGAGCACTATGCAATCAATCCAATCCTCACCAAACTCGTAGTCGACGCGCACGTAATCGATGGGCAATGGATGGCAGTACGGGATGATGGTGCTGGTCTGCTTTGCGGCTTGTACGGCAGCGACTTTCGCGACTTCGAGCGGATTTCCTTTCGGGATAATTCCGGCATGCACGCGTGCGAGCGTCTCGACATGGAGATGTAGCCGGGCACGCGCACTCGCTGTTCGGAGTGTTCGCGGTTTTTCAGAAACATCAAGCATATTTATCCACCTATTTCTATCATTGAACGGTTTTCCATCGCGACTAATTCATCGACAGGTGCATGGCCTCTTGGTTTCTCCAGTACGGCCGAACGTATCAACACTTCGAGTTCCTCGTCTGTTACCGAGGCCCGCAGAGCTGAGCGAAGGTTTAATTCCGCTGGATGGAAGAGACATGATTTCACTGATCCATCCGCAGTCAGACGGAGACGGTTGCAGGATGCGCAGAAATGATCTGACATGGATGTGATGAATCCGATCCGCCCAAGCCAACCATCGATCTCGTATTCCTTCGCGACACTTCCTTCAGCATGGCCTGGTTTGGCACGTGACCAATCCACAAAGCCGGCGAGGCGCTCGATGATATCCTGCCAGGACACAAAGGACGCAGTGGACCAACTGTTGAAACGGAAAGGCATGTATTCGATGAAACGAACATGAATGGGGCGCGAGTGAGCCAATTCCGCGAAATCAGGGATCTCGTCGTCGTTTATTCCACCCATCACGACAACATTCAGTTTGAGAGGCGAAAATCCGGCGTGAAGCGCGGCATCGATGCCCTCGAGAACTCGATCGAAGTGGGGACGCTTGGCGATACGCAGAAAGCGATCCGCACGAAGTGTATCAAGACTGATATTCAAATTGCTCAAGCCTGCACGTTTGAGCACACGAGCATATCTCGACAGCAATACGCCGTTCGTGGTCATCCCCAGTGTTTGCAGGCCAGGAAGTTCTGCAAGACGAGCGACAAGCGAGACGATGTTCCGGCGCACCAGTGGTTCACCACCGGTCAATCGGATTTTGCTCACTCCGAGGGATACGAAGATCTTAGCCAATCTCAGAATTTCCTCGAAACTCAGCATCTGCTCAGTCCTTTCGCACTCGGAAACAGGAAGAGCCTCGTCATGCATGTCTTGTGCACATCCCTCTTCTTCCGCAGGCATGCAGTAGATACAGCGAAGATTACATCGATCGGTAAGTGATATACGCAAGTAGGAATGCGCTCTGCCAAACGTATCGTCGAGTAAATTCATGCGATTCCAAAGTGAATCTGTTGCGCTGTAAATCGTTCATCAAGCTTGTTCAGGCCTGTTGTCACACCAGGCGATGCAATCGGCGGAGCTGCAAGCACTGCGAACTGAAACAACGCTGCTGTAGCAACGATGTATTCACGCACATTCCGGACACACGAATGTACTCCAGCCAGGAAACGTGCAGCGTCCGAAGTCCCGATTATTCCAAATGCGTGTGTTTCATAGTCGTGGGAAAACATGCCGGGCTTTGCTGCATACATCTGTTCGCACGCGACTGCCACCACGGGGAATGTATCCGTGAATTTGATGAAACGTTCAGGAGATTGAGGCATGCGAAAACCTTTTCATGAGTGATGTTGCAGATCATAAACGACGAGGAGAAGTGTCTCCGCCAGCAAACGGAAATACTCCAGATGCGTGTTGAGCGTAATGCGTTCGCAGAATGCAGGGATCCATGGCATAAGCAGGCCATGCAGGAATTCTTCATATACGCGCATGATTTCGTCCGACTCGTTCTGCGCTCCTGCGTCGTGCAGTCTCACGCTGTTCGTCAGCAGGAAGTACAGAAATTCGAACTCTGCAGCAATGTGATCGGGCAAATCCTTATAGCGTTCATTCAACTTCAAACCTGCTTCGACATAGGCATTCATAACCGCGATGGTCGATTCACCCATGAGCCGTCCCTGCTCGAGATACACGGAGCCGTAAGGTGGCGCCATTGTTTGAAACGGACCAATGAAAAGGCGTGTGAATTCAATGCGACATTGTTGTTCGTCGGTACGTTCGAGGGTATTTGAAAGACTTCGCACGCGCTCTGCCGATGCTGCCCCTAGTTTCTCCAACGCATCATATAGTGAATGGATATCTTCATGCAACGAAGAAAGATTATTCGCAGGCAGGACGAACAGTGCTGAAAGCGAATGCCAAGCATCCGCTCTCAGTGCATTGAGTATATTCGCTGATTCGGAATTATTTTCCATTACTTTGTCTGAAACTCGTTGATGTAATAGACGTGTGGCTGAACACCGGCTTCACCGGGATCGTAGAACTCGCCCTTGTTGTTTTTCAGACGTTTTACCGGATTCTGTGCAATCAGACTCCCGACTTCGCTCGAAGGATCGGTGATATCACCGAAAATGCGGGCGCCGGCCGGGCATGATTCCACACACCAAGGCTGTTCGCCAACGCTGGTGCGATGATAACAGAAACTGCACTTCTCAACTATACCGGACTCACGAACACTGTTATGAGGTGCGTTGGTATAATCATTCAAGTGCGGTGGTGTGCTGCCGATGCGCTGAACCACCTGTCTGCCCGAAGCCGTACACCCCGGGATGACTTCCGTTCTATCATTCCAGAATGGGTGTACGTCAGCACCACGTTCATTGAAACTATTCACACTGTATTGCACCCCATCGGCATCTACATCGCGAGCGCTGTATGGACATGCGGATTGACAAATCAAGCAGCCTATACAGCGGCTATCGTCACGCAAGGTGACGCCTTCCGCATTTTTATATAGCGCCTTGGGGTTTACGGGACACATGGTGATGCATGGGGCGTCACCACAATGGTTACACTGAACTGGTAGGAAGGTAACATCAACGTCCGGAAAGGTGCCACCTGTTTCAATGTAGTAGTCCGCCCAGTTGAAGGTCTGTCCTTTGCGTCGCACCGGAGTATTGTTTTCCGATTTGCATGCGATGGCGCAGGCGCCGCAACCAGCGCATCTACGCAAATCTATGACCATTGCCGATTGAGACATTGCACTCTCCTTTATCGTTGAATAACCAGTTTCTGACTCTTCGAAAAGTTGCCGCTATGCATGCGGAGCAGGTACATTCCGGCGGGTAGTGATTGCACATCGACAGGTACGGTATGCGTGCCTGGAGTGATTCTCATATCTGCCACGTCGAGGACTTTGGCGCCCACAGTGTTGTATAGCTCAAGACGGATATTCACAGGATGAGCCGCGTACACCGTCGCCATTGCTCTCGGACCGCTGACCGGGTTAGGATAAATTGGTGATAGATCAAATACTTCGGCCAGTGGTGCATCGTTAACCCGAGTAGCGGGGTCAATTCGCACACCGAAAAAGCCACCGTTTCGCGCGGAACTTCCGGAGAGTCTGTCGTACTCCTCAGGGAGAATATCGTTATTGTTTGCTCCGTGAGCTTCCGCTGCCCAGAAGTCCTTGCTTGCGACTTTTCCATAGGCCCAATGTCCCTGACCGAAGGTCTTTGTAATAACGCCCTGAGGTATACCCGGCCAGATATGTAGTGTTGTTTTAATCGAACCGACTTCTGAATGCAAGGTCACGACATCGCCTTCTTTCAGATTCAGTGAAGCAGCGTCACGGGGATTGATTTTAACCACATCATCCCAACTGCGATCTCCAGCGTCAACTCTCTTGAATTCCTGATACCAGGTTTCATTCGCACTGCGACCTTCCCTGTTGAGGCGACTCTTGCAATCCACGAAATCGAGAGGGTACCCCGCCTTGCTACCGACACGAAGCGGCGGTTCATAATGCGGCACAAAGGCCAAATCACCTTGCGCGGTGATATTGCATTGTGCGAGCACCTCGTCGATGCTAACGGAATGCCTGTCTGCATGCGCTTGCAATGCCGCTTTCAGTGTCTCGCTGAAGAATTCGAATTTCTTGGTTTGCGTTCTCATGTTACCCCAGCGTTTGCGGAATTCAACCGGACCGTAGCTGGTGATGCCCGTTTTCTTGAACTCCTCCCAACCACCTGCTTGTGTGTACGCATCTTTCAGAAAACGCTTAGAAACGAAGAGAGTGAATTCTTCCGAATTCGTCGGAGTCGCGTCCGTATCCGGATCCTTGATTTCGGTGGAGTAATAGTCGTACATGTTGCTGAAGCCCATATCACGCAGCTTTGCGGAGATAAGCCACGGAATATCGGTTTCGCTGTTGCGCACATCCCAGAGCCGTTCGATTACGGGCTGCTGAATGGAGACATAGGAAAATCTGTTGCCCGCGTTATCGCTGCCGGAATACCGCTCGGTTGCATGATGCGCAGCCGGAAGCACGATATCGGCGAACATGCTCATTTCGGAAGCGTGTGTTCCAAGAAGCACGAGGAATGGAACCTTCGCCATAGCACGGTCCCACAGACCGGTTTGATACCCGGAAAAATTATAATTCACCCAGTCGGCGATGATCACCTTGATGTCATAGGGATCCTCGTCGATGATAGCCTGTGCAACACGGTTGGATACCACACCAGCACCACTTCTTCCGGCGTTCAGAGCAGGAAATCTCAAGCTCCCTCGTTGGTCTATTTTCGCTTTCACGACACCAGTCTTGGCCTTGTCGTCCTGATAATCCCCGATAGGTGGCATCGATCCTTTGGTAACGCCGGGTTTGTAGAACGTGCCGCCTTCGCTGTCAGCGGAACCGAGCAAACCGTTCAGAGCATGAATAGCCATGGCAGCGTACGAACCACGAGGCGACATGCATGCGCCCGGACCTAACCACACGATTGTGCGCGGTGCCGCGTTCGCCATCATATGGGCAGCGGAGATGATTTGGCTACTCGGGATACCTGTCACCGACGAAGCCCAAGCAGGCGTCTTGTCTTTGAGTTCGAGATTCCACCACTTCACCAAACCATGACTATGAATTTCGTTAAAGCTGCCTTCGTCAACAAGCTGATCCGTTATGAAGCGGTTGACGCTATCCTCGAAGTCCCCTACAAAGTCCTTTGACCATCGGCCTTCAGTGAGAATAACGTGCGCAAGGGCTGAGGCGAGCGCTCCATCTTGCCCGGGCATGACGGGAAGCCAGAGATGCGATTTCAGCGATGTGGCATTGAGGCGAGGGTCAACGGAAATGATTTTACCACCACGCTCAAGCAAGTCCGGGATAGCCTTCAATGCGAATGGGAGATGGCGATTCGATGAGAGCGGATCCATACCCCAACAAACCAAGCAATCAGCCGCAACCAGATCATATTGTCTGTAATCCCAATGTCCTTCAGTATAATAGGCCCCGAATTTCTCTGCCTCCGCACAAACCGCACTATGCGAAATGTTGTTCGGGGATCCGAAGAGTTTCGGGAACGTATCGTAGATCACACCGGTTTGCGCGTTCGAATATCTGCCTCGGAGCATAAGGAATTTGTGTGTTTCATCCGCATCGCGCAGTTCCATCATTTTCGTCGCAATGCTTTCTATCGCCTCATCCCATGTGATGGGTACGAAACCCGGATTCACTCCCTTGCCCTTTGCAGGATTCGTGCGCTTCATTGGGACTTTCAACCTGTCGGGATCATACAACTGCTGAATCAGCATGTGCCCCTTTGGACAGACGTGGCCCTTATTACTGTGAGAGAGTGGATTCCCGCGTACACGCGTGGCTCGTCCATCCTGCACAAAGATTTCCACGGGGCACCACTGCGTGCAGCCTTGGCAGGTGCTGGGTATCCAGGAGCCTGATGCCGCCTTTCGTGCTGGGCGTTGCTCCAGACGCTCGAAGGCACGGAGTTTCGGAACGGAGATCATGCTGACCGCAGCAGCCGAAATAGCGCTGGTCTGCATGAAGCACCGTCTGCTCATTGCTCCTTTTCGCGTCACAGTTTCGATTTCCACCATAAATAACCTCCTTGAGGTAGTTGCCTAGATAGTATATCAGATGAGATGTAAGGTCGTCGAGCGGTTCGCGTTTGTCACTCGTGATATCCTTGAATTCGGAGCGACAATACGTTATACATTTCGCGAGATTTTTCGCTGGCTTCGGGAACCGTTTCACTCCCGAAAACACCAGTATCAGTGCCGAGATAATTAAGAAATTCTATACCACCAATGTTGCCAAACATTCCGAACTCCAAGTGTTCGGCTTAAGTAACTACAAAGATCGTACCAATGTTCAACACAGGCATGACCGTGCGTATATGAAGCGTATTGACATGTTGAATCAGAGAAAAAGCTCTCTACAGATTCTATAACGGCACGGAATTCCGTCGATAGAGCGGAATTCCGTCGATAACGTGGTGGTGCTCCCATCAGGATTGATACAGACGAAGCGAGGCTGTTTTCGTGTAGACGGACTGGATAAGATGGATGAAAGTACGCCAGGAAGACGCTGGGACATCATTCGTACCATGGAATGCATGCAGCACACGAGGTATGGTTCGCTTGCCGAGACGTTCATCGAAATATTGATACTGTCCCGGCAAGCATTACTGACTGTGTATTACGATGCGCGAAATTCGGAATGCGCGAATGTTGATGCATCTTATAGATTCAAGCGTGTCGTTCTACTCCGGAACGGAACAAGCTATGGGGCTCAGACGTTTTTTCGCGGTAGTCCGATTTCAATGCTCCACGTAGCTGAATTCGCACTCTCAGCAGCAAATAGCGCAATGAGGAGACACAATACAGGATTCAACCGATGCGATGCGAGTATTCAATGTGCGCAGGGATGTTCATATTTCACCTTCACGCCGCACGGTTCACAATCCGTATTTTTCCATTTTCGTTCGCAACGTGGATGCCGGTATTCCAAGCAGTCGGGCAGTTTGGGCTTTGTTGCCTTCACATTTTTCCAGCACGGATAGAATCGCTCGTTTCTCCGTATCCGCGAGCAATTTCTCCAAACCGATGGAAACGTTGGATTCCATAGCAGATGGTGCGGAAAGAATTTCCACCGGAAGCAATGAAGAATCGATTACGCCATCGCGTGCGGTGAGCGAGAGGCGCTCCATCAGATTCTTCAGCTCCCGTACATTCCCTCGCCAATGATATTTCTCGAGAATATCATACACGTCGCTCTTCACCGTGAAACTGCGGCCATGTGAAAACTGACCGAGCCAGTAATCCATGAGAGGACGAACATCTTCGATACGTTCTCGCAGCGGTGCGAGGTGAATCGGAAAAACATTGAGCCGATAGAACAAATCCTCTCGGAACAAACCCTTGTCCACTTTCGAGCGCAAATCAACCTTTGTCGAGGCGATAAGCCTCACATCCACGCGTATGGTTTCACTGCCGCCGACACGTTCCAACTCGCGTTGTTCAAGGACGCGAAGAAGTTTCACTTGCAAATCCAGTGGAATATCATCCACATCGTCGAGATACAGCGTACCTCCATCGGCGAGTTCGAAACGTCCACGTTTCTCCTTCACGGCACCAGTGAACGCCCCCTTGTCGTGTCCGAAGAGTTCGCTCTCGAACATCTCGCGAGACAGCACTGCCGGGCTCAGTGTAATATACGGTGCGGAACGTCGTGGACTATTGAAGTGAATTATGTTTGCCACTAGTTCTTTACCAGTCCCGGTTTCACCATGGATGAGTACCGTGCTTGCGGAATCCGCCACTGTTTGTATCTGCTGGAGCAAATGATGCGTCGTATCGCTGCGTCCAACGAATGTATTGAGGCCGAAACGATGTCGGCATCGCTCATCCCAATAGCGACTGCTTGCCCTCAAACGAACAAGTTCCTGTATCCTTTGCATCAGCAGTAGCAATTCATCGGATTCGAAGGGCTTCGTAAGATAATCATACGCACCCAGTTTCATAGTTTCGACGGCGGATTCTATCGACCCATGCGCAGTCATTACTATGACGATAACATTCGGATCGATGCGCCGCACTTCACGGAGTAACTCAAACCCGCTCAATCCCGGCATGCGAATATCAGTGATGATCACATCGGGAGGCCGTGTGGCAAACGATTCCAACGCGGATGTGGCATCTGAGAACTGACGCACGTCATGACCGGCATCAAGCAAGTCATCGGTCAGGGAAATTCGCAAGCTCTCTTCATCCTCCACGAGAAAGATTCGCAATCGTCTCATAGCTGTTTATCCTCTATATGCAGCGGCAGGGCGACTGTGAACGTCGTACACTCGCCCACCTCACTTTCGACCCAGATCTCACCGCCATGATCCTTGATCAAATGGTAACTGACGGCCAGACCGAGACCAGTTCCCTTTCCGACGTCTTTCGTGGTAAAGAACGGATCGAAAACGCTGTCCAGATGCCGGGGTTCTATTCCGACACCATCGTCATGTATTTCGACGTGCAACATGTCGGCACGTTGGGACAGTCTCATGCGCAGCGTATCGGCCTTAGCACCCTTTTCGCGTTTCAAGAGTATCGCATCGATGCCGTTGATGAGCAGATTCAGCAGCACCTGCTTAATGTGATTCGGGCTACACCGGATAGGGGTCAACTCCGTCGGGGCATCGTATTCCAATATAATCTTCGCAGCTTCCATTCGATACGAGACAAGATCGATGACTGATCCTGCGAGTTCTTTGATGTCTGTTACTTTCAGTTCAAAATCCTGCCTTCGTGTGAAATCCAGCAAACCATCAACGACATGCTTGATTTGGTCGGCTGCTGTAACAATAAGTGAAAGATACTGCGCATTCCTTTCTACGTCACCCGGATTTCGCTGAATACGCTTGATGCAATTTCTTAAACCTGCGAGAGGATTGTTGATCTCATGCGCCACACCGGCTGCGAGCGTGCCGATTGCCGCGAGCTTCTCCGATTGGAGGAGCGATGCCTGTGTCCGCCGTAGTTGCATCATTGTAGACTCCAAACGGATGATCATTTCATTGAGATGTAATACCAATTCGTCAAGCTCATCCGGTACTTGCTGCTGTAATACTCGGCCTATCTTATAGCGATCAGGAACAGTGACGCGAGGGAGGGCAACGGTTTCAGCCGCGGAATGGGCAATAGTATCCGCGACGTCAACAACGGCCTGAATAGGTCGTGTAATAACGCGTGCGAACACGAAGGCACCGAGGATACCAGCAATGAGGAAAAGACCTATCATCAGGAGCAACCACTGCAACAGAACATTCGCGCTCTGCGATATTGCATCCTCGTGAAATCCGACTCGCAACAGACCGACGTTGCGATCCATCACGGGTACCGCAACATCAAGTATGATGCGTGCCTTCGGAGTTGATGGCACGATATGCATGAGAGTGATATCCGAATCGTGCAGAATGGGTGTGGCGGTACGCAACGCCTCGGGCACTCCGAATTCGAAGGAATGCGCGAGAACCCTTCCGTGACCATCCTCGATGAACGCGTATGCTATTGACGAGTCGATGGCAACCATATCATCGATGATGCGTTGCAGTGTCACGACATCATCGTGCAGGAGTGGAACCTCAGCCTGCGAAGCACTGCTACGAGCGATAAAGCTCGCATGATGGAACAACTCCGCCTCGATGGAGCTGCGGACATGACTCCAGATCACTATCACATTAATTGTACCGAAGACGAAGACAATTGCGACGATTGCAATCGTAAATTTCCAGAACAACGGAAACATGCGCCGTTTCATTTGCCTATCAGTCGACGGACGTCGCGGATACCGTCGTAGTCAGAATCTCGTCCTTCGACGAAGCGGTCGATGAGCAGCTTGTCGAGTATGGCCTTGCCCTCCTCGCTCTCATGCATAGAAAAAAGAATATCGCGTAGCCGCCTTTTCATGCTTTCCGCAGTGTTGGTTGGGATAATCACTGGGGGTATACCATATTCGACAGAGCGCTCAAGTATCTTGACATTTCGGACACGATCAGGTTCAAATCGGGCATAGTAGTCGTATATCAATCCGTCAATTGTCGCGCCATGCACAAGTTGCTTGTCCACGAGAAGAATGGAATTGTCGTGTGCGTATGTGAAGAACGAATCGGAAAAATAGTCATTCGTGGACGCGCCTATTTCACGCAAACGCATCAATGCATACGCGTAACCGGTATGAGACAGCGGGTCCGTAAACGCGAACGAGCGTCCACGAAAGTCCTCGAAAGACTGTATACCGCTTTGCTTGTGGGTAATAATATAGGCTCGGTAATACGGTCTTCCTCGTGAAAGCGGAACAGCGAGCAACTCAATCTCTCCAGCCGCTTTCGCGGAGATATACGCACCCGAGCAAATGAACGCGACGTCAACTTGTCCTTGAGCGAGCAATTGATTTGTCTCCGCGTATGATTTCCTTTGCTTGAACTCAGTCGGCAAACCTATGCCGCGCGAGAGATACTCCATCAATTCCTGATAGGAAGAGAAGGTTTCGCGCGGAGAGATCATTGATGCTACGGCGACCCGAAGCGCAGGCCCACGCAACGTAGAGTCCGTACTCGCGTTAACTCCGTCCCGTTGATTGAAGTCCACGGTCACCTTCTCTCTCGTTTGCTCGCCGCATGATACCGACAACAACGACATACACAACAAACTACAGAAAAACAGAGTGTGTTCGCCAATTTTCCTGATATCGAATCTGCACGCTTCAACTTTCATCCGTGTGACCTCCGTAATGTACCTCGCGAGAAATGTAGCACCCGAGAGCACATGATCAAAACCGGGAGATGCGAATTGCTGTCCGTCAAATCTGTCGGTGCATTCACGCTGCCTTGCACGTCTCCCAAAAATCATCCCAGCATTGACTCAGTCTGCCGCATATCTGCGACAGGATGCTCACCGCTGTTAAGACCGTCCAATGCATTCCGGATTGTTTCAGGTGTTTTCCCACCACGGATGTACAACCCGCTTCAATCACTCCGGATTCGCCGAAGAGGACTTTTCGTATACTTTGTGATGTTGCCCATTTGGAAGCTACCCGTCGGGATGAGTGCCATGACTTCGGGATCGTAATAAGTCCCGTTTGGCGAGACGGGACTGTTGTCGTCCTTGCTCGAACACGCAAGCATAGTGAGAATCACGCATGCCCCGATGATGATGCCCGAGCCTGGAAGCACGTGGCAATATGTGCGTTGTGGTGATACGTTGCTCATGTCAATACTCCTGTTGTGATGTTTTCTATGTCGAAGGTTCTTTCCGACTCGCTCATTTGTTTAGCACCTCAACGGAAATATCCATACGCTCGAACAGACTCGTGTCAGCACCGTGTCTGAATTTTGTCACGGAAATGTAGGCAAGTGCTATAAGGAAGGTAGGAGAAGCAAGAGGCGCAGGTGCTACTCAGTATCTATCTCCCATGCTCACTTCGAGATGATGATGGTAGCCGATTCGCGGAATATGGGAGAGAGGAAAGAGAGCATATACATCCCGGTTGAGAGCGGCGGTGTGGCTAGATTATACCGGTTGATGCCGGGACGCACGTGAACATGATGCTGATACTGGTTTCGTCCTAATATGTCACTGAGAATTAGGACGCCCTCGCATTGCCCATCGCGAGCATGTATAAGAACATTCAATACCGTTCCGGACTGCAGAGGCTGCGGAAAGACAGCGTCGATACGAGCATCCATGACGACAGTGGGCGGTGCGATACCGCCAAGCGAAATATCCCTTACTGCGTATACACCAGATCCGGAATACTCAGTGCTCGACCGTCCAGTATGATTGATAAAAAGTGTCCCATGACGATCGATTATCCACTCTTTTATAGCATGATGATCGACCGGAAGTTTGAAAATCGACACAGGAGCGGAATGCTGTGATAGAGCGTCACGTACGGCATACATCGTTCGTCTGCTCTTCCCGTCGCAAAATAGCAGTTTGATATGTCCATCTCTTCCTTGTACAACACTCCAGGAAGTCACATCAGACGTATTCGAGACTCTTTGGAAGTGCCGGAACAACTCTCCATTCTCGGTAGATGACCAACTGATGTCTTCACCGCTTATCTGTCGCCAGAATAATATGGGCGTCCCACTCGTATACTTCACGAATGAAATACTCTTCCCTACACTCGTGCCGCCGATTCTCACATGCTGTTCCGCGTCGCAATGAAAGTACACGAGCGTCGTATCCAGATCCCAGACCATATGCAGAGTAAGCTGCGGTCCCTGGTGATGATATGATTTGGTAAGGTATAACCGAATTTCGGCATACTGTGGCCGTCCGATACCACGATATCCGATGAATGAAGAGAATCGATGCGTTGCAGACACAGTCCCAGCCCAGTTCGCACAGAGGAATACGCGGCAGTTTGACGCAAAACGAACACCGCACCATCGTCGCGTTCCGCCAGTACAGGAGTAAAACCTGCACCGATGTTTCTCTTCTCACCCACCTCCATTTCCGGGGTGATGCTCACCGCGTGAATCATGCTACCGTAACGCGCGTCGGATGGGTCGGGCCCGATTCTCGATATTTGTTCCCATACCAGATGCATACGCCCATCACGGGCAGTCAGAATCTGTGGGTTTGCCCCTGTTTCCCACTCTGCAAGCAGCGTGAGCAAACCATCGTGGAGCCGGAACAATCGCAGTGGTCCAGCATACTGGAAGTTAACATCGGTTGAAAAAAAACGATACCTTCGAAACGCCACGGCAATGAGTATTTCACCCTCACTATTGCTTGTTGAAGTACAGTTGAACATGCATACTTCCCAATCGTTCGAATTGTCATGTAGGATTTCGGAATTAATAAGTTCATGTGTTCTGAAAGATCCTCCCTTGTCGAGAACATGCAGTTCAAGAATACTCTTCGTCTTCCGCGGGATAGGTGGTCCTTCGTATAGAGAATCCCGTATCCCGATACAAATGACCTCGCCACCAGCATCTTGAATGTCAATCCTGTCATGGCTCCGCTGAAACCACCAATGATCCGCGTTTTGCCCCTGAACCGCTATCGCAAGAAAAAACAAAATGAAGAAATTCGTTTTCATTAATCCGCCCTCCGATGGGTTTGCGCTAGTAGCGTGACCGTATTTCGTATTCCTAATGACACATATGAAACATAGTGATTCAACAGAGAAAAGTCCATTCTATTCGTGTCTATGGGTGCAGTCCTGTTGCCTTAAAAGTATATCGTACCGAAGGTACCTCAACAGCCAGTCTTTTGCATAGGAATGTCACGTATATAGATATCTTGGTGTTTTTTTTATAGTTCTATAACACGTGGCTTGCTGCCACACAGTAAAACTGGTGCTCGTCCTCAAGGTGCTAGAGCCTCCGGCGAATTCGCCTTCGGCGGTCATGCTCCGACTTGAAGCAACAACCTTCGGGTTATGAGCCCGACGAGCTACTTCGCCGGGGC
>Ga0114946_10000424_pt1 | contig 28015 bp, 16 predicted proteins | sample WalLakDeSediment_FD_88676 | JGI IMG/M metagenome (GOLD analysis project Ga0114946, IMG submission 88676) | Lake sediment microbial communities from Walker lake, Nevada to study Microbial Dark Matter (Phase II) - Walker Lake 11/02/13 Deep Sediment | ecosystem: Environmental > Aquatic >... | reverse complement strand
TTCAGGCCCGAATACCCTTCATCGGCTGGAACGAAGGCGCCGTGATGGCCTGTCCGGCTTATGTCGTGCCGGATCCGATCTACGGTCATCCGGTTTGCCTGGGAGCCACGATTAACCAGCTTTTCGTCAACTTCACCGAAACGACATACACCAGGGAAAAGATGAAAACTTTCCTTACGGAACATCAGAATTCGACTCCACCTATTGAACAAATACTCGCCCTGAAAGACGAATCAGGGGGAACCGGCATCCGTTTGCAAGATGATAATATAGGCATTGATGAATACGCCGGTGGGACAACCATTGATCCGACTCAGAAATACAGGCTGGAGAATCTGAATGCATTATCATCGCCAGTGTGACAGTTATAGCTGATCCTGATTAATTTAATGGTTTATGCAAGACAGGCTTTTCATCATTATACTTTCGGGGATATTCATCATCAGCATCCAGCATCTTTCAGCAAAAGATGACAAGGACACCACAAATCCTTATTCCAGGGCCAATCTCCTACTGGAAGAAAGGAAATATCAGGAGGCCCTAACAGACTACCAGGCCTTTATCCAACAGGAAAGGAAAAAATCCCTGCCCGATCTTGTTAAAATTTCCGAAAGTCTCAACAATATCGGTATCTGTTATTACCTGATGAACAACTACCGGGAGGCGATCAACTGGTTTGAGGAGGCGTTGCAGGAGGACCTGAAAACGGGTATCATGAAGAGTGTGGCAACCCGGTATAACAACCTGGGAATGGCCTGCAAGCAACTGGGCCTGTACGACCGTGCCGCAGAATATTATAAAAAAGCCCTCGTACTCGATGAAGAGCAGAATGATTTACACAGCATTGCCATCTCTTACAATAACCTTGGCTCTATTTACGACAGCTGGGGAAGGTACGATACTGCCATCTATTACTATGATAAATCACTGAAATATAAAGAATTGCTTAATGACAGTTCCGGGATGGCGATTTCATTGAATAATATCGGCCTGGTATATAAGTCATGGGAGAAATATACTTCAGCCATTGAATATTTTGAGGCTGCATTGAAAATTGAGCATTCCCTGGGCCGAAAGCAGGAGATCCCCCGGAGGCTCAATAACCTCGGCCTTACGTATAACCTGCGCAGACAATACGACAAAGCGCTTGACATTTTCAATGAGGCATTGGTGATGGCTTTGGAGCAAGGCAACAAGGAACTCCTCGCCGGCATTTACAACAACATGGGGTCTGTTTACCTCAACCTGCAAAAACCAGACGAAGCCGTCAGTTACCATCAGCAGGCGCTGGCGATTTACGAGGAAGCCGGTAACCAGGCCAGCGTAGCCACTGTCCTGGCCAATCTGGCCGAGATTTATACACTGGACAGAAACTATCTCAGGGCGCTGGAATTGTTATCACGCAGCACGGAGATCAGCGAGGCTATCAATATGCGCAACCAGACGCAAAAGAATTACCTTGCTTATTCCAACCTTTACACATCCATGGGAAATTATCCCGAAGCGCTGAATTATTACAAGAAGTTTGTAGCCCTGAAAGATGCGTTATACGCCGAAGAGATCCATAAGCAGATCACCGACTTTGAAATACGCTATGAAACAGAAAAGAAGGATAATGAGATCACTTTGCTCAAACAGCAGCAAGAAATACAGGCGCTAAAACTGAAGAAAGAAAAGATAATAAGGGATTCGCTGCTAGGGGGGATAGGGCTTCTCCTTCTGCTTGCCGCAGTCATCTTCTGGAGCCTCGTGCAAAAACGACGTGCTAATAAGCTGATAGCCAATGAAAAATCAAAGTCTGACAGCTTATTGCTCAACATACTTCCGGAAAAAATTGCCAGCGATCTGAAAGAAAAGGGGACGACCGAACCGCAGTCGTATGAAAATGTAACGGTTTGTTTTACCGATATGGCCGGTTTTACCGAAATAGCCGCCAGGCTGGAGCCCCAGCAGCTCATCGATGAGCTGAACATCATCTTCACTGCTTTTGATAAGATCATCCAGGATCATCACTGCGAGCGGATCAAGACCATCGGGGATTCATACATGGCGGTTTGCGGACTGCCGGATGCGAATCCAAAGCATGCCGAGAATATCATCCGGGCGGCTGTCGAAATGATCCATTTCCTGGAAAAGAAAAACCTGGAATCGGAAATTGAATGGTACATGCGGGTGGGAATCCATTCGGGCAGCGTGATCGCCGGCGTGGTAGGGACCAGGAAGTATCTTTACGACGTATTCGGCGATACGATCAATACGGCATCCCGCATTGAAACGGCTTCCGAACCGATGCGAATAAATGTTTCGGAAGATACCTACAACCTTGTCATGGATAAGTTTAAATTTGAACCCAGGGGAGCATTTGAAGTAAAAGGCAAGGGCCTGGTCAATATGTATTATGTCAAAGCTTAAATTGACAGGCATAATCTCTTTCAGAAATCCAAAAATTTTAAGTTGTTATTATATTGACAATTTATTTTATTTTCGGTGCCAGGATTGTTGCTGACTATGCTAAAGATAATACTGACACTTACTGCCCTTACAATCAATTATATTGGTTTTGTCCAGGCCAACCAGCCCATGGTGTCACAGGTATCAGCGCATGGTTACCGCCAGCTGATCGACGAGGCAGAAACGAAGGTGAAAAGCCACCCGGAAGAATCTATTGTTCTTGTTCTCAGTGCCCTGGCAAAAATAAACGAGCGGAAAGATCCCGAAACGACCTCCAGGGCTTATGTAATAATGGGCGACGCCTTTTATTATAACAATGGCATCGACAGTGCGATTGTTTATTACCAGAAGGCTGTGCGGGTGAATATCATGTACGGGAATGTCAAAACGCCGGGATATATCAATATCCTTGGAAACCTGGGGTACCTCTACGGCAAAAAAGATCAGCACCTGATTGCACTGAATTATGCTAAGCAGGCACTGGCCATTGCCAGGGAAATCGGCGACAAACCGGAGATAGCTGCCAACATGGCAAATATTGGACAGATAAAGACATTACTGGGTGATTATGAAGAAGCGCTGGCTTACATGGAAGAAGCACTGGCGATTGACCGGGAAACCGGCGATGAACAGGCCATCGCCACAGACCTGAATACCATCGGGAGGCTTTACGAGTCGTGGGGAATGTATGATAAAGCGATCAGCTACCTTGAAAAGGCCCTGGAGATCGACACCCGCCTCGAAAACCGGGAGAAGATGGCAATCCGCTACAACAGCCTGGGGTTGGCGTATAAAGGATGGGGCGAATTTAACAAGGCGTTGGAGTATTTCAACAAGGCCCTTGAGATTGACCGGCAGACAGGAAACCTTCAGAAAGTTGCCCTTCGGATGGCCAATATCGGTGCCGTTTATATTGAAATGAACCGGACCGATACAGCCATCCGGTATCTCAATGAGGGCCTCCGTTTTTTCCTTGACCACCATATGCCGTCTTACAGTGCACAGGCTTTGAATGAACTGGGTCGTAGTTATTTGTTGCAAAAGGATTATGATAAAGCCGAACAATCCTTCGTGGAAAGCATGATTATCAGCCAGAAATACGGTCTGAACCGTTTTCGCCTGCAAAGCCTTGATTTCCTGGCAAAGGTATACAAGGAATCGGGGCTCTACAGCCAGTCGCTGAACACCCTTTATGATTATGTGATGCTGAAGGATTCTGTGTTCAATGCCGAAACGCAGAAGCGGATGGCCGAGTTCCATGCGAAGTATGAGCTGGATAAACGACAACGTGAAAATGAATTGCTAAGAAAAGACCAGGAAATCTCGCGGACACGGCAAACGATGATGGCGCTAATCTTTTCATTGTCGGCACTTGCCCTGGTAATCCTGATTCTTTCATTGCTGGTCAGGATGAGAGGCGTGAAGAACCGGCGCCTGATAGCCGAAAGGGAAAACGAACGGTTGAAAACGGAACTGGAGCAGCGAAGCAAGGAGCTGACTTACAATGCCATGTGTATCATCAAGAATAACGAAACCGTTGCCAAAATTGCAGAAACCATCGAAGAGGCCATCTCATCCGGCGAAGATAAGAGTGATCTCAACCGGATGGTTAAGCAGCTACAACACATGGAACGCGAGAAGAACTGGACAGAGTTCGAGGTGCGCTTCACCCAGGTGCACGAAGATTTCTATGAAAAACTAAATAACCGCTTTCCTGATCTCTCTCCCAACGAAAAAAAGTTATGTGCTTTCCTGCGGCTGAACATGTCGACCAAAGACATCGCCGCCATCACCCACCAGAGCGTCCACAGCATCAACGTGGCACGCACCCGCATGCGGAAGAAACTCGGCATTGACGGGACGGATGAGAATCTGGTGGGGTTTTTGAACGCACTGTGAAAATTCCAAATTTTTCCCTTGTATCAATAATGTATCAGTGAAAAATTTGCCATCTGCTTTCGGATGGTTTAATATTGTGCCGGTTCTGAGTTCTGAGTTCTGAGTTCTGAGTTCTGAGTTTTGAGTTTTTGGATTTCGAAATTTGTTCGGAATTTGGTGCTTGGAATTTGGAATTTACCTCATGATGATTAAAGTAATTAAAACGGAGGAAATGAAAATGAAGGAAGAACTGCAGCGGATGAAGGTCCGGCTGAAGGAAGAGAACGATGCATTGCTGAAGCTCATCCGGGAGTTGAATAGTCAGACGAAAGATGATCAGGTGACAATAAAACAAAAACTATAACTTAAAAACTATGAAAATGAAGCTTTTTATTTTAGCTATGATAATGTCGATTATCACAGCCAGCAGTTACGCCCAGCAGGGCGTTTCCATTAACACAACCGGAGCAGCGCCACATTCATCGGCCATGCTCGATGTCAGCAGCACCAACAAAGGAATACTTATTCCGAGGATTGACAATGGTGCCATGTCGGCCATGTCAAATGCGGCAATTGGCTTGCTGGTCTATAACACTGATTACAATTGTTTCTATTTCAGGGTGCCAAATGGCTGGCAGCGGATCATCGGCGAAGGCAATAACCATACGATTTATGATGCCGATGGCGACAGTTATCTCTCTTTCATGTATGACACCAGCGATAACGACACCTTGCGGATATTTTTCAATGACATTGAAAAATACAAGATTTCATCACAGGCCATTGAGGTGCTGAATAACAGAAATTCGGTGTTTATTGGGGAAGGGGCCGGAAGAAACAATAACAACGGTTCAAGCAATACGGCTATCGGAAAAAATGCCATGTATTCCAACACTAACGGAAACTATAATACCGCCATTGGAAGAAACGCACTCCTCTCAAATATCGTCGGTAATTATAATGTTGCACTTGGGTATCGTGCAATGTGGAATAACATAGAAGGGACAGAAAACATTGCCATAGGAGCCAGTGCATTAATTGCGAATACCTCGGGCTATCGTAATATTGCATTGGGGACAGATGCAGGATATAAAAATTCCACAGGAACGTATAACATTGCCATTGGCCATTTCGCGATGTATGAAAACCAGTCAAGCCAAAATAATATAGCCATCGGTGAAAGTGCCATGGAGAAACTCACTACAGGTGACAATAACGTTGCCGTCGGTCTTGCTGCCATGCGATTTAATGTCGAAGGTGACGAGAATGTTGCCATTGGGGGGGCATCCATGCATTTTAAAACAGAAGGCTCAAACAATACGGTGATCGGCTATAATGCCATGCTTCAGGATCTTTCAGGGATGGGAAACACTGCCGTCGGGCATCTGTCTGCATATTCGAATGCTAACGGTCATGCTAACGTAGCCATCGGAGCCAGCGCTTTATATAATAATTCAAATATCAGTTACCTGGTTGCAGTAGGCGATTCGGCGCTTTATCATAACAGTGAAGGAGCCACGGTTTCTGACCAAGCCATTCAAAATGTAGCCGTCGGATCCAAAGCTTTATATTCCAATTCAACTGGCTCCTACAATTCGGCAGTAGGTTTCAATGCCATGAAAAACAATGTCAGTGGTTGGAATAATGTAGCTTTCGGCAACGAAGCCTTATCCACAAATGAGGATGGAATGAACAACACAGCTATTGGCAGCCGGTCGCTGAAAAATAATGTTGACGGAACGAGTAATACATCTGTAGGCTCAAGTGCGCTATTTAGCAATACAACGGGTGATGTAAATACTGCCACAGGTCAGCTGGCGCTTTATCTCAATTCCGAGGGAAGCAGGAACAGCGCTTATGGCACGTATGCCCTCATGGATAATACTACCGGAGGCCGGAACACCGCCATAGGCATGTACGCGATGGCGAACAATAAAACGAATAGCAAAAATACCGCAGTGGGCAATAATGCCATGCTTTATGCCGATAACACCCTGGAAGGGACTGACACCTATAATACTGCGGTGGGTTGTGAGGCCTTATTCGGCGCTAGTCAAAACGCGTCGGTCAATACAGGGATGAAAAACACAGCTGTGGGTGGGGGAGCCCTTTATGCCAATGAATCAGGAAGCCGGAACACGGCCGGCGGGACCTTTGCTTTGTATAGCAACACAACCGGCAAGGCAAACGTGGCGCTCGGTTTTAAAGCTTTGTACAATAATACCAGCAAAAGCAACCTGGTGGCCATTGGCGACAGTGCTTTGTACAGAAATGGAATAGGTGCGACTGAAGCGCACCATGCCGTTGAAAATGTGGCCGTTGGTTCGAAAGCGCTGAATCAAAACACCATTGGCCGGGCCAATACGGCCACAGGCTATAATACCCTGCTGAATAACTCGATTGGAAATAATAATACCGCCCATGGTTGTTATGCCCTTCTGAGCAATACCGAAGGTTATTCAAATACCGCCACCGGAAGCCATACCTTAATTTCTAATAACACAGGGATCAATAATTCCAGCTTCGGCTCTGTGGCCATGTTCATGAACACAACAGGGAATAACAATACAGTTGCCGGTTTTGGTGCCATGTTCTATAATCTGCAGGGCAATTCCAATGTGGCGATCGGGTCATATTCTCTATACAATAACACTGTGATCAGCAACCTGGTGGCCATCGGCGACTCGGCACTGCATCATAACGGGACCGGAGCTGTTGGAAACCAGGGGACAGGCAATGTCGCTGTGGGATCGAAGGCGCTTTATGCCAATACAACAGGCTGGTTGAACACCGCATTGGGATACCAGGCGCTTACAGGCAATGTAACGGGTCAGTGCAATACTGCTAGCGGTTACAAAGCTTTGGCTGCCAACACCAATAATCACAATACGGCCCATGGCGCCCAGGCACTGGAGAACAACAATACAGGCGGGCAAAATACCGCGGCCGGATCAAAGGCACTGCAGGCAAATTTATCCGGCTCCTGGAACACGGCAAACGGTAACAGCGCACTTACATTAAACACCATCGGGAACTACAATACTGCCGTTGGCAACCAGGCGATGAACAATAACAAAGAAGGAAATGAGAACACGGCAGTCGGTAACGGGGCCTTGTATTTCAACCAAAACAACTCACGCAGCACCGCGATAGGCTATCACGCGATGCATTATGCCCACAACACCACCACGGGGCAGGGCACCTACAATACTGCCGTCGGTTATGAAGCGCTTAGGGGAAGTGGCAACCCGAACAGTAATACCGGAAGATTCAACACTGCCCTGGGTGATCAGGCGATGCGCTCAAATATCAGTGGTGATTCCAGTACAGCCGCGGGCTACTATGCGCTATATTCCAATACGACCGGCAAAAGAAATACGGCCTTCGGCATGGATGCGTTAAATTCCAATATAACAGGCAGCAATAATACAGCTTTAGGCTGCGGCGCTAATGTTACCTCCGGTTCATTAACCAATGCCACTGCAATAGGTTATAACGCCTTAGTAAATGCCAGCAATAAAATTGTTTTAGGTAATGCAAGCGCCACAACTGTCGGTGGCTACGGAACGTGGACAAATTATTCAGATATCAGGCTTAAAGAGAATATCACATATAATGATAATCTTGGCCTGGATTTCATCATGCAATTGAAAACAGCATCCTACAACTACATAGATGACGAAAATAAAAGAAAAAGAGATGGCCTGATCGCCCAGGATGTTCAGCAGGCTTTACAAGAACTGGATGTAGAATTCAGCGGATTGGTTGTGGATGATGATGAAATGAAAACCCTGAACCTCTCCTATGGCGAATTCGTACTTCCGCTTATCAACGCCATCCAGGAGCAGCAAGCGATGATCGAGGAGCTGAGAAGGGAGATTGAGGAGATGAAGGCTTTGGGAAGGTAGGACGGTAGGACGGTAGGACGGTAAGACGGTAAGACGGTAAGACGGTAGGACGGTAAGACGGTAAGACGGTAAGACTGTGAGCCAAGAACCAAGAACCAAGAACCAGGAACCAGGAACCAGGAACCAAGAACCAGGAACCAGGAACCAAGAACCAGGAACCAGGAACCAGGAACCAGGAACCAGGAACCAGGAACTAATTAAGCCGAGGTGAGTCTGTAGGTTAATTCTGCAGAAAAGGCTGCTTCCGCAAGGGGCAGCCTTTGTTAGTTCAAATCTCCTGCATCATCACGCTAATATCCATAGTGAATGTGATCTTCTGGGCGCTGTTGTTCAGATTTACAAAAATGCCGCTGAGGGTGCCCTGGAAGCGGGTGTTATCGAGATATATAATGGAAAGTGTGGCGTTTTCAGCTCCGAAGAAATATACCGTTCCGTTGAAATTGATACCGAAGTTGGCCCATTGCCCCTCGGCGCTTGGAAATTGTACCTGTGGATTGAGGGTGTAGTAAAAAACGATGCTCATGACATTTTCCGCGGCTGTCGCCTGGTTGCTGTCATCCCCCAGGACAATATGGACATATTTTACGGTTTCGCTAACAGCCGACCAGAATCCCATGCCCGGGGTGAATGTGTGGCTGTATCCCTCGAAATCTCCTTCGGTGATCTTCAGCGTATTGACGTCCTTATCATCATCCTTGTTACAACCCGTATATACAATCAGGCAAGCCAGCATGGCTGCCAGAATGATCAGATTTTTCATTTTTCCATTGGTTTTATGATGCTGTCTGCATTTCTATACAAAACTAATGGATTTGATCATTGGTTTCGCAAAACATTTCATCCATGCCTTGCGAAACCGCTACGCGGTTCGGCGCTTGTTGCCGTTTTCCGTGCTACAATAGAGGAACCGCTACGCGGTTCGGGGCATCGCAGCGGCAAACAGCAAGCCGATGCCCGTAGGGCATTTGCTATTGTACAACGGCGGCCCCAAGCTACCCCCGATGCCCGTAGGGCATACGCTGCAAAACTGCCAGGCGGGTCAGGGCGGTGCTGATGCAAAAAGCAAGCCGATGCCCGTAGGGCATTTGCTATTGTACAACGACGGCCCCTAAACCTCCCCCCGATGCCCGTAGGCATCCGCTGCAAAACTGCCAGGCGGGTCAGGGCGGTGCTGATGCAAAAAGCAAGCCTATGCCCGTAGGGCATTTGCTATTGTACAACGGCGGCCCCAAGCTACCCCCGATGCTCGTAGGGCATCCGCTATTGCTCTTCCCAGAAATGAAACAAATAGCGATCATCATAATCAATCTCATTCCTCTTCAAAAACTCAATATACTCATCCCTAAACTTCTTTTTCGAATGATGACGCTCCTGGTTTTCTATATATCGATAAACCCGGCTCAGCTGCGAGCGGCTGTATGTAAAACTTCCATACCCTTCCTGCCAGTAAAACCGGTGCTTACACATGCCTTCTTCATTGATGTAGGTCGAAGAAGCCCGCTTGATATCCCGGACCGTTGCCGAGATGGAAACATTCGGATTCAGCCCTATCAGTATGTGTACATGGTCAGTTACGCCATTCACAATGATCGATTTGTGCTTCAACGAAGTCACAACGCCGCTGATATAACTGAAGACCCTCTCCCTGATGTCTTTCGTCAGCGCCGCTTCCCGGTTTTTTACTGCGAAAACCAGGTGGACGTAATTTTGTGTGTATGCTCCGGGTTTCATTTTAAATTTTTTTATGGTTTGTAATGAATGATTTATTATTTCCCTGATTGCTGAACCGCTACGCGGTTCGGGGGCGGGGGGGCCAATTTCCCAGCTACAATAGATGAACCGCCACGCGGTTCGGGGCATCGCAGCGGCAAACAGCAAGCCAATGCCCGTAGGGCATAAGCTATTGTACACCCGGCAACCAGCACGCTCCCTATGCCCGTAGGTCATAAGCTATTGTACACCCGGCAACCAGCACGCTCCCGATGCCCGTAGGGCATCAGGTATCAAGGTATTTTTATATTAATCCGGAAAAAAGGGGAAATATACCCGGTCATTTGAAAAATCTTTTTTCTACAAAATTATTTTTCATAATTATTGACAATTCAAGCTTAATTTTATATCTTTACTTATCAATTAATCAATTGTTTAACATTAATATAGTTTTCAAAGAATATGAATAAAATAAGGATAGCAACCACTTTGTTAATTTCAGTTACATTCAACATCCTTCACGGCCAAACCATCATACCTGGCGGATACGTGAGCGGGGAGTGGACGGCAGCCGGATCACCATACCTGGTCCAGGGGAACCTGGTCGTCCATCCCGATTCCAGCCTCGTTGTCGGGCCGGGCACGAATGTGCTGTTTTCGGGACCTTATTGGCTGGAGGTCCAGGGGCAACTCATGGCCCAGGGCACAGAGGTAATGCAAGTGCAATTTGACAAAGATGCGGGTGTAGAATTCTGGCGGGGGATATATTTTAATCAAACCAATAACAGTACAATGGATTCCTCCCTGCTGGTCAACTGCTACATTGCAAACTGCAAGCAGTCGCCATCTATTAACCTGTACAAATCCAACCGGGTCAGGATCACGGCATGCCATATTACCAACGGCACTGCTTTTAACGGTGGCGGGATCAATTGCATCGGTTCGGATTTACGGATGGAGGAGGTAACGGTGGATTTTTGCCACGCACTCGACGGCGCCGGGATTTCCCTGGAGGCATCCAGCCCATACATGGTCAATTGTACGATTACGAATAACCAGGCCGATGGCGCCGGCGGCGGATTGGTCGTCTATGATGGCAGCGACCCGCTAATAGAGAACTGTCTTTTTTCAGTCAACGACAGCTATGGCTCAGGCGGAGGGGTGTATATCAATGCATCGGCCCCTGTCTTCAGGAGATGCCAGTTTAATGGGAACAGGGGAGCGATCGGCGGCGCTAACTTTTACTCAGGTGGTGCCGTCAGTGTGAAACTCAACAGCAATCCACGCTTTGAAAACTGTATCTTCGAGGATAACCAGAGCTACCGGGAAGGGGGCGCCATCGCGTCTTTCTCCCCCACGGAGATCATCAACTGCCTGTTCGCCGGAAACATGGCTCTGGTCAGCGGTGGGGCCGTCTATGTAGGTGCGGCGGGAGTCATTGAATCGCCAGTTCACAATTGTACCTTTATCAACAATGACAGTCCGCAAGGCTCCGCCCTGGCATCGCTTAACCATAAAGCCCTGCTGAAGAACTGCATCCTCTGGCACCAGTCGCCCGCCAACCCCAACTCAATGATCTATCTTGACGCCTTCTTAAACAGCAATATCCTGCTGGTGGTCCATTGCGATCTCCAAAACGGCCAGCAGGCCATCGAAAAAGTCCCCAATGCACAATATACCTGGGGGCAGGGGAATATCGACCTGGAACCCGAATTTGAGCCCGGCACGTGGGAGCTGAGCTGGAAATCGCCCTGCATCGAAGCGGGAACTCCCGATACCATAGGTCTAAGCCTGCCGGAAACCGACCTCGCCGGCAACCCCAGGTTCGTTAACCAAATTGTCGATATGGGGTGTTATGAATACCAGTTCCCGGTATTAATTCAAAATTTAGAATTTAAAATTCAAAATCCCATCAGGGTTTACCCAAATCCGGCACGGGATCACGTTTTTGTTGATGCATGTGAGATCTCAGGCATACATGAATTGATAATTATGAATTACTCCGGATCGGTTGTGATGAGCGGAAAGATCAATTCCGGTGATAGTATGAGAATCGATTTAAACGGATTGCCTTCCGGCTATTATATGATTATTCTCAGAAACAAATCATCCCAATATTCCGGCAAATTCATCATTATCCAATAAAAAGAATTGTTAAATACCTGCCAAATTGACCGGAAACCATCCATTTTCATCTTTGGCAACAAAATTGAAGACTTGTTGTTTATATTATAAATTCTTAGAAAATGATAGCACCAATCTGGATCATATTCGGCATATTTATGCTGCTCAGCTGGCTGATTTCCAGGCAGTTAAAATCAAAATTTAACAAATACTCGAAAGTTCCCATCAATTATAATATGACGGGGAAAGAAGTGGCGGAGAAGATGCTTCGTGATAATGGCATCATGGATGTAAAAGTCACCTCCACCCCGGGACAGCTTACCGATCATTACAATCCGCTGAACAAGACAGTGAATCTCAGCCAGGGGGTTTATGGCAGCAGCAGTGTAGCGGCAGCGGCAGTGGCGGCCCACGAATGCGGCCATGCCGTGCAACACGCCACGGCTTACAGCTTCCTGATGATGCGGTCAAAACTCGTTCCGGTGGTCAGTTCTACATCCAAATGGGTACAGTGGGTATTGCTGGCAGGCATCCTGCTGGTCCAGACAACCCCTTCCATCCTGCTCGTTGGAATCATCCTGTTTGCCATGACGACGCTATTCAGCTTCATCACCCTGCCGGTGGAGATCAATGCCTCCCAAAGGGCTCTTGCCTGGCTCAACAGCAGCGGTATAACGAATGTTCAAAACCATGATAAGGCGCAGGATGCACTCCGCTGGGCAGCCTACACTTATGTTGTGGCAGCGCTTGGCTCCCTGGCAACATTGCTATATTATATCATGATTTTTTTAGGCAGAAGATAGTGAACATTTTTTATTATGCATTTTGCATAGTGCATTTTTCATTTACTTTGTGAAAAATTTGAATAATGGTTGAAATAGGTGGACGGGACATCGGGCTCGGGCATTTTCAGAAGATTCTTTTTGGCGGGGAGCCGGTTGTCCTTGATGAAAAGGCGCTGACCGATGTAGAAAACAGCTTTTCATTCCTGAAAGAATTCTCCAGGGAAAAGGTCATTTACGGGATCAATACCGGCCTGGGGCCGATGTCGCAATACAGGGTACAGGAAAAAGACCGGCTGGCGCTGCAGTACAATCTGATCCGCAGCCATGCCGCCGGCTCAGGATATCCCCTGAAGGATATCCATGTAAGGGCGCTGATGGTGGCCCGGCTCAATACGCTGATGAAGGGCTATTCGGGGATCCATCCGTCGGTGGTCATCCTGATCAAAGATTTCATCAACAAGGGCATTTACCCGGTGATCCCGCGCCACGGCGGTGTCGGCGCCAGCGGTGACCTGGTGCAACTGGCCCACCTGGCCCTCGCCCTTATCGGTGAAGGGGAAGTAATCCATAACGGTGAGCGGATGGCCGCATCTGAAGCTTTCTCCCTTACGCAACTTGTGCCGGTCAGCATGCATATCCGTGAAGCGCTGGCCCTGATCAATGGCACCTCTGCTATGTCGGGGATCGGCATCATCAACGTGATCTATTCCCGCCGCCTTATCGAATGGGCGGTGGCCGCCTCCGCCCTCATCAACGAGGTGGTCGAAAGCTACGACGACCACTTCTCCGTGGAACTGAACCAGGTCAAACTGCACCCGGGTCAGATGGAGATCACCGGTATGATGCAGAAGATCCTCTCCGGCAGCAGGCTCACCCACAAAAGAGCCGAAGAACTCTTTAACGGTGTCAATGGCGAAACCATCTTCACAAAAAAAATACAGGAGTATTATTCCCTTCGATGCATCACACAGATCCTTGGACCGGTAATCGATACCATCCGGCAGGCAGAGCAGGTCATCCTCAACGAGATTAACTCGGTGAACGACAACCCGGTCATTGATTACCGCAACAAGAATGTTTTTCATGGCGGCAATTTCCACGGGGATTATGTCGCTCTGGAAATGGACAAGCTCAAGATCGCCATCACGAAATTGTCGATGCTGGCCGAACGGCAGCTGAATTTCCTGATGAATGACAAGCTGAACGGCAAGCTGCCCCCCTTTGTCAACCTGGGCGTCCTGGGACTGAACCTGGGCATGCAGGGCGCGCAGTTCACCGCTACTTCCACCGTGGCCGAGAACCAGTCGTTCTCCACCCCTGCCTACATCCATAGCATTCCAACGAACAACGACAACCAGGATGTGGTCAGCATGGGCACTAACGCGGCGTTGATGACCTGCCGCATTATCGAAAACAGTTTTGAGGTGATGGCCATCCACCTGATCACATTACTCCAGGCAATAGACTATCTCAGAATTGAAGAAAAGATGGCTTCCATTACCAAAAATATTTACCTTGAACTCCGGGAATTGGTTCCGGTATTCGTGGAAGACCATGAGATGTCGCCGGATATTGCCAGGATGAAACAACACCTGCTGCAAAATAACCCTGGTATAGCATGATGAAAAAATACGCACTGGTTACCGGAGGATCGAGGGGCATCGGCAGGGAAATCTGCCTGAAGGTAGCTGCACTGGGCTATGCAGTGATCATCAATTATAAGTCGAATGATGAAGAGGCACAGCATACCCTGGAAATGATCCTGCATGGCGGAGGCGAAGGGGAATTGCTTAAATTCGACGTGTCCGATCCTCAGGCGATGGAAAAGGCGCTGGATGGATGGATAGAGTCGCATCCCGAAGCCTATATCGCCGTTCTGGTAAACAATGCCGGCATCCGGCGCGACAACCTGCTGGTTTTCATGAGCGATGCGGAATGGAATGAGGTGCTTGACACGAACCTGGGCAGCTTCTTCCACATCACCCGGAAGGTGTTGAAGAATATGCTGGTCAACCGTTATGGCAGGATCGTAAATGTGGTATCCCTGTCGGGGATCAAGGGGTTGCCGGGCCAGACCAACTATTCGGCGGCTAAGGCGGGTGTGATCGCCGCCACGAAAGCGCTGGCGCAGGAGGTTGGGCGGAAGAGCGTTACAGTGAACGCCGTAGCGCCGGGCTTTATCCGCACCGACATGACAAAGGACCTGGAAGAGAAGGATTTCAAGGCGCTGATCCCGCTGAACCGCTTCGGCAATCCCGAAGAGGTGGCAGAAGTGGTGGCGTTCCTGGCATCGGACAAAGCATCGTACATTACCGGAGAGGTGATTTCTGTGAATGGAGGGCTATATACTTAATGTTGAGTGTTGAGTGCTGAGTGTTGAGTGTTGAGTGCTGAGTGTTGACTTAAAATTTAGAATTTAAAACTTAAAATTTTTAATGCGTCGTGTTGTTATAACTGGAATGGGCATTTACTCGACGATCGGGAAGAATCTCGATGAGGTCAGGGAGTCGTTGTATCATGGTAAATCAGGCATAGGGCTGGATTTATCGCGGAAGGAGCTGGGGTTCAGATCTTCTCTGACGGGCATCCTGGAGCGGCCGCAGTTAAAGGGAATGCTTGACCGGCGTCAACGGGTAGGCATGCCTGAACAGGCTGATTATGCATATATTGCCACGGTAGAGGCTTTGAAACAGGCCAATATCGACCAGGATTACCTGACCCGTATCGAAGCCGGCATTTTTTATGGCAACGACAGTTCGGCCATTCCCGTCATCGAAGCGATCGACATCATGCGCCAGAAGAAAGACACCGCGCTGGTGGGATCGGGTTCCATCTTTCAGACAATGAATTCGACGATTTCGATGAACCTTTCGGTGATCTTTAAACTGAAAGGGATCAACCTGTCCATCAGCGGGGCCTGCGCCAGTGGCTCCCATGCCGTGGGGCTGGCTTACCTGCTGATCCGAAGCGGTTTGCAGGAGTGCATCATCACCGGTGGCGGCCAGGAGATCAACAAGGAGTCGATGGGCAACTTCGATGCATTGAGCGCCTTTTCTGTCAGGGAAGATGAGCCGCAGAAAGCCTCCCGTCCGTTCGACCGCGACCGCGACGGCCTGGTACCCAGCGGCGGAGGCGCCACCCTTATCCTCGAAAGTTTTGAATCAGCGCAAAAACGCGGCGCTAAGATACTGGCCGATGTGATCGGTTACGGCTTCTCCTCCAATGGCGATCATATCAGCGTGCCCAACCTGGAAGGGCCGGTGAAATCGATGCAGATGGCCATTCAGGATGCCGGGATCTCTCCGGAAGAGATCGGTTATATCAACGCCCACGCCACCTCCACCCCGGTCGGCGACGCCAAGGAAGCCGAAGCGATCGGCCTGGTCTTCGGCGAAAAACAACCCTATGTCAGCTCCACCAAATCGATGACCGGCCACGAAATGTGGATGGGCGGCGCCAGTGAGATCATTTACTCCATCCTCATGATGCAAAACGGCTTCATCGCCCCCAATATCAACTTCGAAAACCCCGACGAGTTCTCGGCTAAACTCAAAATCGTCCCCCAAACTATCGAAAAACCTTTCAACATATTCCTTTCCAACGCTTTCGGTTTCGGCGGGACGAACAGTACTCTCATTGTTAAGGGGCGTAGGGCGTAGGGCATAGAGATTAGGGCGTAGGGCGCAGGTTTCGATTTGACTCCTGGAACTTTGAAACCCTGAAACTTTGAAACCCTGAAACTTTGAACCCCTATAGGTTCCTCGTATTGTAAGCGCTCCGCTTCACCACTTCCGGAAAGATCGGATAGCAGTATTTTACAAAAAATTCGATGCTGTTGCGGCTCTTGCCGTGAACGGTATTGTTCATAGTGTAATCATAGGCAACGCCGGCGATGACCCCGTTGTAAGTGATGCCGGCCATCAATCCTACCGCCCGCTCGGTGCGGAAAAATACCCCGCCCCACACAAGGTCATTGTAGGTGACGATGGCATTAAGATCCAGCTGGACAGAGCCCTGTGTGGCTTTCATCAGGAAACCGGGTGTCAGTAGCACCGTACGGCGCCGCTTCCGGTCGAGGAAATCGAAATGGTAACCGGCCATCACATAATAGTGCCGGGCCAGGTCGAACTCCGGACCGCCAATCTCCGATGAGGTGCCCAGAAGGTTGCTGATGGAAACCCCGGCGTATAACTTCCGGGGGATGTTGTAATGAAACCCCAGCCCCAGGTCAGTAACCATGCCGTTGCCATCCGATTCGAATGGAATGGAAGGGTCCTCTCCTATTGGCTGCAGATTCGTATAATCAATGGTCTTATGCTTGAGATCCAAAGCCAGGCCTCCGCTGAGCATGTGATTGTTCGGAAACACCTGGTGGTAGGCGTAGTGCAGCTTAATATCGATGTTCCGCTCAAAGCCGAGTCTGTCGTACTGGAATGTAAGTCCGGCGCCGCCTTTGATGGCATAGATGGGCATATCGGCAGTGATCCCGTAATTCTGCGGATTGATAGAATTCCCCTCTGCATCCTGCAAACCGATCCACTGGCTCCTGCCAAACCCCGTCAGGCAAACTGCCCCTGAAACACCTGCCACGGCCGGGTTCAGGTTCACCTTATTGAACATATACTGCGTCATCTGCGGCTCCTGCTGGGCCAGCAAGCCCGGCAGAAAAGCCAGAAACAGTATGCTGAATAATATTTTTCTCATATTGATCATTTGAAAATGAGTTGCAATGCATTATCATCAATAGTATAGCTGCCCATCCTGCCGAGCAGATCCTGCCCGATGAGGAGCCGCTTCCCGTCTCCGGCATTGACCTTTACGACGGCATTGTCGAGGACAATTTCACCGCCCAGCCTGGCCTTATTGAAGACAAGGGTTGAATTCTCCGCAATCCGGCCATCTGTCATGATCTCTTCAAAATCCCCTTCAAAATCGTTCCGGTTGATCGCCCCTTTTTTCAGAAGGTCAAGCACAATCTCTTCATCAATCAAGGTTTCCGGAGAATCGGGAGAAAAAACAGCCTCCACACCATAATCGTTCAAGTAACAGGTTGTCATGATCTGACCGTCAGCGGTATAAGTGAAATCTATCTGAACCGCAGTTGTATCGGATATGATCTGTATAACGGGTACCCTCGCCTGTGATGGAGGCCCTCCTGAAGGCTTGTAATCTTTGGCCAGGACGAAAAATTCGGTGCGCCGGTTCAATTGAAATGCCGCCTCCTGGATGTCTTTGGTGGGAAGCGAATAAACAAACTTGTCGTTCAGTTCGGTGCCGGCCTTGAAATGGTAATTCTCACCGGCGACATCCTTTACCAGCACCCTGAAAACCCTCTTACCATATCCTTTGGCCACCAGCCGGCCGGGATCGATCCCCTGGCTGATGAGGAAATCGACCACCGACTGCGCCCTTTTTTGCGATAATATGTCGTTGTATTCATACGAAGCCCGGGAGTCGGTATGCGACCGGAGCTCGATAACGAGATTCTCGTTGATCCGCAGCAGCTCGACGAGTTGCATCAGCGAGTCTTCATACTGTGGCTGCAAACGCCAGTCATCCAGTGCATAAAGGATATCGGGCAGCACGATGGGCTGGTCGGGAATGGGCTCCAGAAGGAAATCAAACCTGAAATGGTGGTCATCCTGGTAAATTCGCGAGGTGAACACCTCCTTTTGCGCAAAATAATTGTCTTTTCTGACAAGCAATATATAATCGCTGTATTCTTTCACATACGTGGTATCAAACCGGAACCTGCCCTGCTGATCCGTAAACATGGATATGCTGTCACCTTTTTCGCTGATCAGCAAGGCCTGGGCCTCAGGTAGCGGCAAAAGGGTCATCTGGTCCCTGACCTGACCGGAAGCGGCGAATAGCATGGTACGCCGGGTGAAACCATATATATCGTCGCCCCCTTTTCCACCGGTACGGTTAGAGGTGAAATAACCTTCTTCACCGGGTATACTGAAAATGATCCCGAAATCATCATATCCTGAATTGATAGGTTGGAGCAGGTTTTCCGGGGCGCTCCAGGCATTGTTCCTGAGTACTGACATGAAAATGTCAAGCCCGCCGTAACCTGGCAGGCCATCAGATGAATAGAACAATAATGTATCGTTATAAAGATAAGGAAACATCTCGTTTCCGGGTGTATTGATCCCTCGCCCGGGTTGCACCGGTTTACCAAAAAGCTCTTCACGACTAGCCCGTCTGGCCATCCAGATATCCTTTCCGCCTTCCCCACCTTTCATATCCGAAGAGAAAAAGATCGTAAGCTCATTTTTGCTGACAGTGGGCTGCCCCATGTTGGCCGCCGTATCGGCAAAAATAACCTCCGGCTCCGTCCAGGTGTCACCGGCCTTCGTCGTTTTCAGAATCCGGCAGTATTGCATCTTTGCATCACTGCGGGTACAACGGGTGAAATACATGGCCGTAAAATCGCCGTTGAACGCAGCCGTTCCTTCGTGAACTTCGGTGTTGATCACTTCTGTCTGGTCGAACAAAACGGGGGTTTCCCACCCGCTGGCAGAAAGGGATGTGACAAATAGATCGGAAAAAGGCAGGCCATACCATTGATCGCTGTGCTTGCCGGTCGTACCGCTCCGGTTGGAGGTGAAAACCAATTTGTCGAAATGGCTGCTGAAAAAGGCGGGGGCGAAATCATCATTTGAGGAATTGATTCCCTGCGCGGGAAAAACATTGACCTGTATTCGTCGTCCTTTATTCGACTCGATCCAGTCGCATGAGGCGAGGCCCGTTTTACCCATATGGTTTTGAGGCACCGCTTTCAGGTACTTGCGGTAAAACCCGCGCGCCTCTTCCGTCTTGCCCTGCACGCGGAGCACGTCAGCATAACGCAGGTAATATTCAGGCTTCCCTTCGCCATAGTATCCGCCGGCCAGCTGATGATAATAGATCTCTGCCCTGTCTGGATCGTTCATCATACGATAACACTCTCCCAGCATAAAAGTCGCATGGTCTTTCATCAACTGGTCATCTTCGATCTTATCCAGCGCTTTCTGATAATTTTCTGCAGCTTTGAAATACTGCAGGTCGCTGAAATTGGCCAGCGCCTGCCTCATCTCCTTGTGCTGCGCGTCCGCCGTGCCGTAGAGTAAGATCATTACCAGGACCAGCGGCCATATTATTCTTACAATGTATTTCATTCCGTTGGAATCGGTTAGTTTTTAATGATTCTCACAAAATAATGCTGCCTGTCATCATAAATTCTGATGAAGTAGATCCCGTTGGTCATCCCGGTAAGGTCAAGGATCAAATTTTCAGGATCATGCATCAAGCCTGAAGCCACCAACTGCCCGTACAGCGAATAGATTGCATAACTGACCGGGGCGCTGAGTGGTCCTGAAGCTGAGATTTTCAGCTTTCCCCTGACAGGGTTGGGGTATGCTTCGGCGGCATGCCGCAGGAGCAACACGCTCCCCTGCCTCGAATAGGTTTTCCCGTCATACCCCTTCGCTTCGATATAGTAGAAATAAGTGCCATCAGGCGCTTTAGCGCCGCCACTTGTCCTGCCATCCCATTTCCCACCGACCTCTTCGATACGGTAAACCATGTTACCCCATGTGTTGAAAATATTCACCCTCAAGTCCTGAATGCCCGTCGTCCGGACCTCGAAATAATCGTTATAGCCATCATCATTGGGGGTGAAGACGTTATTGGCCTCAATCGTCACGATAATATCGACAAAGATGTCGATGACCGCTGTTTCGGTACAGTAATGCGGATGTCCCGAGCGCACCTCCAGGATCACCTGGTGGTTGCCGTATTCGGTGAAAGTAAACGATGGGGCTTGAGTGTCGCTGGAGTCGGCAGGTGTAAAATACCAGGTCCAGGTAGCCGGATCGTTGGCCGTAAAATCGAAATGGACCGTCAGTGGGATATGGCCTGTAACAGGTTCGGCCATGATCTGCGGGTCCAGGTAAACGGCCGGCAGCGAGGTAATGGTATCGGTGAAGGTGCAGTTTTCCGAATCCACGATATGGATTTCATGCTCGCCCGATGGAAAGCCGGCAATAAAGTTGCCGTCGATCTTAGATCCATTCACATAATAAACGTAGGGTGGATAACCGCCAAATACCTGTATTTCAAGGCTTCCATTCCCATCCCCGTAACATGTCTCTGGTATTAAATTATAATTGGAAGATAGTCCCAGGAAATCGGGATCGATATACACCTGCCGGATGACCTCACTGTAGCACCCGGCATCACTGTATGCCCTCAACGCCACCTCATAGGTGCCTGGCTCCTGGTAGGCATGCACCGGGTTTTGCTCATTGGACACACCACCATCCCCGAACAGCCATTCGTACCCGGCGATGGTGTATGGTGACACGACGGTGGCGTGACCTGAGAATAGCACGGTCCAGCCGGTGCAGAAATTATCCCAGCTCATCGAAACTTCGGGTGATGGTTTGGAGTAACGCATTGCCTTCAGGGTGTCGTTGTTGATATTATCGTCAAGGGTGTTGATGAGCCAGATCTTGAAAAGGTAATCGCCGTAAGTCGAGATATTTTCCGTTGTCCCGAAAGTATGGATCACGTCTTCATAGAGCGGGCCAGGGATCGTATCGATATGCACCGGTCCGTTGTCCATCTGGTAGGCTACCTTCAGATCGGCAAACGGCACATCGCCGAATTGCCGGATGTAGACGATCACGCTGTCCACATCGGGATGGTAGCAATCCAGCGTTGGGCTGAGCAATTCCAGCACCCCGTAATCCACGAAGAATTCCAGGCATCCGATATCAGGTGCCTGGCCGAAACGCAGTTTCCCGTCGATGTCGAAGAGAATGCCTGCCAGCGGTATGCCCGCCCCGTTCAGTGCCCGCTGGAACGGCAGCGGAATGGTATCGGCCTTGAAGAATGGGTTAACTGCCTTGGAATTGGCATCGCCATTCAAAAGCTGGCCCCACTGGTTCAGGTCGGAATAGGCCTGTCCGCCGATCTTGCCGATCATCCCCTGCGGATGGGAGTAATTGTTGTAATCGAGGGAGAATCCCAGCCCTTGTTGCTCAATGTTGAATGGGGTTCCGATGGATTTAACATTGAAGATATTGTTACGCCCTGTGACCAGATTGCAGCCTTTCAGCACTATTGAGTTGCTCCTTCCCTGGGCGTCGGTATTGGTTGTATTGACACTGTTGTAATGCAGGCGGAGGGTGTCGATACTTTGCAGTTGCATGCCATGCACCGGACCCTCTCCGCGGGTGTGGACGAAATTATTGATAAGGTCGAGATTTTTAGTATTCCTTGCAAAAACGCCATTGGTGCCTTCCGGTGAATTCTGGTGGCTCCGGATATTAAGGAAGCGGTTGGCGAGGATCTCAATGTTTTTACAGTTATTATCGACAAAAATCCCCTCGTGCATATCTTCGATGAAATTATGGCTTATGCGTACGCTATCGGCGCCGATCATGTATACAGCCCGGTAACAACGACTGATATGGTTATCTTCCAGGGTGATACGGCGCGTCTGGCTACCGATCCGGAACAGGACATTTGACCGGTTGGCATGTCCGCGTATGGTATTACCGGTGAAAGTAATCCCCTGTGTACCGGCGCCGGCAAAGCTCACCGCGCCCGCCCTGAAATCAATACAATAGATAACACTTTGGCTGACAGTTACATTCCGGCTGCCACCCTGTATAACCAGGGCCAGGTCAGACTCCTTCCTCACCTCAAAGTAACAACCGTCGAAAACAATATCTTTCGCTCCTTCCAGCGTCACGGCATTGTTGGCGTTCCCGGCCGTGGCGCCGGTATACAATCCGAGATCCTGGAAAGTGATATGGCTTGCGCCGTAAAGATTGATCATTGATTCGAATTTAATGGCTCCCGGGGCGATCCGGATCACGGCATCGGTATTGTTACCGCTTTCCGACTTGAATTTCACCGGTTTTTCGGCAGACGAACCCGCCACGGGATTCAGCCTGAACTGCTCATAATATGTACCATCGCGAATGACAAAGGTAACGGGGCAGGTGATCCCGGCCAGGTTCAGAGCCGAAACAGCATCGCCCACATTCTCAAAATCGGGATCCTGTCCGCCGATAGTGTAAACACCGCACAGAGGACCGGCCAGCTTGCGGCTGATCAACGTATCGTTGGCATGGTTGCAATCTTCGGAACCGTTCGGATTGCTGGTCCATGATTTCAGGATATACAGTAATCCCGGCAGGTACTCGAACGTGCCGGCAGAAATATCGGTTGTGGCCCCTGAGGCCAGGTTGCCTGTCCACTGGAAAGGCGTTTGCGGTTGGCCGTTCACCTGCCAGTTGATATTCACTGCCGTAAGAGTAGTGGTCCCCTGGTTAATGAGCCGCACCCTGAGTTGCGCCGATCCCCCCGACAGGGGATTGACAGGGCCCAGAATGGTATTGATGCCGGCATCGACGGCGCACGGGTTGTATTCTTTCGCCCCGATATCAGGGGTTACGGGATGACGCAGCGTACCATCGATATCATCAGTGATCCCCACTACCGGTGCTCCGGCATTGTTCAGCAGGATCTGGTTCATCGACAGTTCAGTATCGGAAGTGAAAAACGGATTCACCGAAAGAGAACCGGCATCCATCCCCAGCGAATCCCGCCAGACACCCAGGTTTGTATATAAATTCCCGTTATAAAACCCGATCGACTCGTCAAAACTGTAGTAATTGTTGTAATTGAGATCGATCGGTGCCGTGAAAGATGTAATACACACAGGAATCCCGGCATGCTTCACATTGAATATGTTGTTCCGGACCACCACCTGGCTGCTGGTAAGCAGGTGCATGCCCTTGCTACGGGCGTGGAAATCCTGGTTGGTGACATTCACACTGTTGAAATTCACCCTGGCGCCCGTAGTTTTCTGCAAGGTGATCCCACAAACTATCCCCTGACCCACCGTATGAATGAAATTATTGTAAATATCAATTTGTTCGGAATTATTGGCATATATCCCGTGGGTACCATCCTGGTTGTCGGGATGGTGTTTCACACGTGTCATTCGATTAGCGGAAATGATGATGTGTTTGGACCAATCATCGATATACACCCCGTGATTGACATCATCAAACCGGTTACCGGATATGTTGACGCTGTCGCATTGCAGTATATGCACCGCCCGGTAGCCTCTTTCGATGTAGTTACCCGAAATGTTAACCATGCTGACATATTTACCGATTTTTAAGGTCGAATAGTTCCAGTCGGAAGCGCCCCGGATGGTATTGCCGGTGATCTCGATATCGCGGGTCTGTCCTCCCTCAACAGAGATAGTATAAGCCCTGGATACGATTGCCTCAAAACGGCTGTTCCTGATCTGGATCTGGCTGCTGCCCTCAAGCACACCGATACTCAGGTCAGCCTCCTTGCGGGCCTCAAAATAGCAGTTCTCAATGCTGATGTTCCGCACACCGCTCATCAGCATTGCATTGTTGTTGAAACTGACATTGGAACCGGTCACAAAGCTGAGATCTTTAAAGGACACATTCTGAGTTCCTTGCAGGTAGATCATCGTTTCAAATTTCATCGCCTCCGGGATGATCCGGATAATGGCCATCGAGCTGTCGCCGCTTTCAGACCGGAAGGTGATACCGTTTTCCGGGGAAGTTCCGGGGATCGCTTTCAGGTTGAATTGTTCATAATAGAGGCCGTCGCGCACCAGGAAAATGACCGGGCAATTTATGCCGGCCAGGTTGAGCACCGTGGCTGCCTGCGACAGGGAGATGAAATCGGGAGTGTCCCCGCCAACAGTATAGGTACCGCACAGCGGTGCGGCCAGTTCGCCGGTAGTGATAGTATCATTGGCATGGTTGCAGTCGGAAGTATTGTTGGGCTCACTGGTCCATAATTTCAGGGTGTATAGTATCCCGGAATGGAAATCGTAGGTGCCGATGGTCACCTGCTGGCTCTGGCCGGAGGCCAGGTTGCCCGACCAGGTGTACGAGGCCTGCGGCTCACTGTTCACCTGCCAGTTGATCTTTGCCGAAGTGAGCACCGCCGTTCCCTGGTTGGTCAGCAGCACTTGTACCTGCTCCACACCTCCCGCCAGCGGGTTCTGCGGACTGACAAGCCCGTTGATGCCTGCGTCTATGGTACAGGGATCGTATTCTTTCGCCCCAGGGTCGGGGTTGGAGGGGTGACGTAAAGTTCCGTCAATATCGTGATCAATGCCTTCTACCGGTAAGCCGGCATTATTCAGCAATATTTGGTTCATTGAAAGATCGGTGTCAGAGCTGTAAAATGGACGATGGGACATCGATGACGGATCGGTGCCCACCGCACTGATCCAGGTGGCCAGATCAACGTACCGTATGCCATTAAAATAGCCGATGGTCTGATCAAAGCTAAAATAGTTGTTCCGGTCAAAGTCGACCGGCAGGGTGTTCGTCTCGAAATACACGGGAATGCCGGCATATTTAACATGGAATATATTGTTCCGGGCAGATGTACCACTGCTCTCCTTCAGATAGATCCCCTTGCTCCTTCCCTGCGCATCCTGGTTGGTGACGTTCACACTGTTGAAATTCACACTGGATGGTCCAGCCATATTCAGGCTGATCCCATTGACCAGCCCGTCGCCGGTAGTATGGATGAAATTGTTGAAGAGATCGGCATGCTGGGTTTTGCTGATCAGAATGCCGCTGGTACCGTCGGGGAAGTTCTGGTGGTGCTTTACACCGGTGATACGGTTGCCTGATATTTCGATATTTTTACTCTGGTTATCGGTATGTACGCCGAAATTCACATCATGGATAACATTATTCCGGACCGTCACGCTGTCGGCAAAAGTGATATGCATTGCCCGGTAACATTGCCAGAGGGAGTTTCCGGAGATGTTAACCCGTTTGGCGCCACTCTCCACGATGATAGCCGATTGACCCCATTCAGCCCCTCCCCTGATCTGATTATGAATGACCTCTATCTCCCTTGTCGAGTTTCCTGATATGGACATAGCGGTGATGCGAGGACTGACCGGTTCGAAGCGGTTGTTTCGGATAGAAAGGGCATTGGTGCCGCTTTTAGCCACCAACCCGACGTCATACTGGTTACGGATCTCGAAATAACACTGCTCAAAAACAATATCATGCCCGCCATCGATGATGACAGCATAATTGTTGAAGTTTGTAGCAGCTCCCGTGAAAAGGCCCAGTTGCCGGAAAGTCACATGAGCCGCATCATCCATGAGGATCATGGGATCATATTTCAGTGCAGATGGCACGATCCTGATCACCGCCTGGGTGCTGTCGCCACTCTCCGACCGGAATGTGACTCTGCTTTCGGAAGATGCCCCCGTGATATTTCGAAGGATAAACTGTTCATAGTAGAGGCCATCGCGCACGAGAAATGTCACGGGACAGGTGATCCCGGCGGCATTAAGCCGTGTCACTGCATCAGACAAGCTCCCGAAATCGGGATCATCGCCACCGATGGTGTAGGTCCCGCAAAGGGCTACCTGCACATATTTGGTGATCGTATCATTGAAAGGGTTCGGGTCGGGCTGACCATTCGGATGGGTTTGCCATACCTTGAGCATAACCGCATCCTGGAAATCATATGTCCCGATGACGATATCGCCGGCAGTCTGCCCGAAACCGATATTACCGTTCCAGTTGTATGATGGCTGTGCCACACCGTTGGCGGTCCAATGAATGGTAGCCGATGTGATGGTGTTATAACCGAAATTGCCCAGGGTGATCTCGACATTCTGCACGCCGGCTGTCACAGGGGAAGAAGGATGATCGATGGACACCACACCGCAATCGAGCGGTTGTGAAGCATAGATCCTGATGTTGTCAACAGCCCAGAATCCGCTGCCATTTCCCGACCAGACAAAACGCAGCCTGGCGTTGGTAACACCACCTGTAATGGCCGACAGATCAACGATCTCGGATGAAGGATTTTGCGTAGCCTGGGTGTATGTCTTAACCATATGCCAGTTATCCCCATCGTATGCTTCGATCCGGGCCGTTCCACCGGTGCCGGGATCCAGGGTCTGATGGAAGTGCAGCAGGATGAAATTGCTGATGGATGCATCAAACAATGGCGTTTCAAGGGCCGCCTCCTCCGGGCTTGTCCCGGGGGAGATCTCCTCGCTGTCGAAGATGGCAAAAGGGGCAATGACCGGAAAATCGATCAGACGGTTGCCAGGGTTATCGAAATGCCAGAGATCACCGGCAGTACCGGTGATCGTATAGTTGGCCCAGCCTGCGGGCGGCGCAGTCCCCGTAGCCCCCGAGAAATCCTCGTTGAGAATATACATCTGGGAAAAGGACTGAAAACCAAGGCTGAAAACAATTAAGAGAAGAACGTATAATCTTTTCATTTTAAACAGATAGTAATAAATATTTTATACCCAAAATATCGCAAAAAGTTACACCAACGGCCTTTTGCAGCATGGGCAATGATTACTGTCCATTAATCGGAAAAAAGGGGGGAAAGTCATACGGTGGTCATACGGTGGACGTTCCGTTGTGCTCACGCCGTAGGTGTGAAATATTTTAGCCCCGGATGAAATCCGGGTAAAATACGGCACCCATTCCATCAAAGTCCCATCGGGACGACAGAATTCATTTTGCATTTTGCATTTTGCATTTTGCATTTTGCATTTTCATTTTTCATTTTTCATTTTTCATTTATAATCTGCTTTTTGCAGTCATAATAGTTGTGTGAAAAATTGCCAGTAGTTCATCATTTTCCCTCAGAAGTTTCTCTACCTCAGGATCATTATTTGGCATCAGCCTGCGAATTATTCTGAGATTGACTTGTGTTTCTCTCAATTCTTTCAATACGATACCTAATTTATGGATGAAATCACGCTTGGATTCAGCACTTTGTGCTTCAGCATAATTAAGCGCAGGGGCTGTACCCGACCTGATAATCTGGTCCCTAAGATGGATTATAACAGGATGTTTTCCCGCACTATCCACCCATTGAGCAATACTAACAGAAAACTCAATTAATCTGTTTTCAAGATCTTTTTTATTCATGATATTTCTTTTCTCTATTAATCCGGAATTTTCAAGAATATACCCGGTCATATTGTCAAAATTTCACGATCATCAAAAAAAAATAATTAAACTGTTACGATTTAGTTGATTTCCAAGCAGTAAAAAATGCCAATCCCAATAAATGTAAAATGCAAAATGCAAAATGCAAAAT